>Ga0157376_10001260_pt1 | contig 16671 bp, 17 predicted proteins | sample M45metaG_FD_121801 | JGI IMG/M metagenome (GOLD analysis project Ga0157376, IMG submission 121801) | Miscanthus rhizosphere microbial communities from Kellogg Biological Station, Michigan, USA - M4-5 metaG | ecosystem: Host-associated > Plants > Roots > Rhizosphere > Soil | place: USA: Michigan... | reverse complement strand
GCTTCGTAGAATTACGCAAACCTCGCGCGGCAGCTGGCCGACAAACGCCGGTACTCAGCCGAACGGCTGCGCGTTGAATACCATGCTGGAAATCGCAAGGACGCCGATCAACAGAAGCAGCAGCGCCGTGATCAGCGTCAGCGAGATCGGGTATTGGCTTTGTCCGTGGATCAGGCCCTCCGAGATCATCGCCTCCCGCTCCTGGCGCAGGCCCATCATGAACTGTACGTGGTAGACGATGCCGAGCGTCAGCATGAGAACGCCCAGCGCGACCAGCGCGATGCCGAAATTTTGCGGGGCATGGCTCGTCTCGGCAATCACCTTCGATTCGCGAAGGTGCGAGAACGCCTGGAAGATCGTGAAGCCGAAGCCGATCAGCGAAAGCGCCGTGCGCATGATCGACATCAGCGTGCGATCCGCGCTCATGCGCGTGCGCTGGAACGACATGCCGGTCCGGCGCGCGGACAGCTCGACCGAAACCTGGTCGGCGTCGCCGAGCTCGATACGCTGCGCAATTCCGGGCCCGCGCACCTTCGGCTTGTCGGTCATCGAGGTGTTCATCCGAAACTCCGTGGTGGACCTCGGCAACCGACCCGGAAAGGATCAGCGCCAGGCGCTGCCGACCTGCAGATAATACGCGCGATCGTCCGGCCCCCAGGCCCAGTCGATGCCAACGTCGAGCCCGAGCGCCCGCGCGATCGTGTAGCGGAAGCCGAAGCCGCGCGTCGTCTCGCTGGCCGCCTCGCCGAAATCCGTGTGCCTGCCCCAGTCGCGGCCGACGCCGCCGAATGCGAGCAGCGACCAGCGCGACGTCCACTTCCAGTGCAGCTCGCCTTCGACCATCGCGACATTCTGGTTCTGGAACCGGCCGTACGCGATGCCGCGCAGGTCGATCGACGGCAGCTGGTAGAACGGCACGTCGCCGCGCGCGGCGCGCCAGTCGACGCGGCCGGCGAGCATCCAGCGATCGCCGAGCGGAAAGTACGCAAACGTATGCGCGCGGTAGGCCTGGAACGTGTTGTCGCTGCCGATGCCCGCTCCATAGAAGTTCGCATCGGCCTTCGAGAGAACACCCGACGAAGGGCTCAGCGTGTTGTCGCGCGAATCGTATTCGGCGCCCGTGCCAAGACCCGATGCGCGCTGTGCGAATTCCTTTGGCTGGAAGAACTGCTCGTCGCTCGCGACGTTGAGCCGGCTGTCGATGTCCATGTAGATCCAGCGCGCCGACACATAGGTTTTGCTCTGGCCCATGCGCCACGACAACTGCTGCAGCGAGGCGATGCCGTCGAGGTTGTAGCCGATCTTGTGCGACTCGGCGAGCAGGCCGGTCGTATAGAAATCGAGGTTCATCGAAAGCTTGGCGATGCCGCCGACGTATCGCCACGCATCGTCGTTGAAATGGAACGTGCCGAAGACGCCGGCGCCGTTGCTGCCATTGGAGGTCTTGAAGGCCATCGCACCGTAGATGTTCGGCGGCAGGCGCTCGCCGCGGTCTTTCGATTCATCCGATTGTTCCGGTTGTTTGAAAAACACCGCCGCCGCGCCGCCGCCGTTGCCGACCGCGGGCTCGGTGATGATGATCGGTACGAGCAGGAAACCGCCCTTGTGCTCGAGCAGGTAGCGCGATATGTCGAATGCGCCGTCCTTCGGATCGCGGAACTGGCCGAGCCAGGTGTGGGGCTTGCTTTGCGCATCGGTCGTCGCATCGGCCGGCGGCGTGGCCGGCATCGCTTCGGTCCGCGCTGGAGCGTCCTGCGCGAAGGCGTATTCCGCCAACATCGAAGCAGCCAGTATCGCGAGGGCGACGAGCAGCGCGATCTTGCGTTCAGGGCCACGACCGGGAGACGGGTCCTTTGCAACGATCGAGGGCGATCCGAATAGCTCACCGTCAAGCACGGGACGTCTGCGCATGAGGCGAGCATGCAAGCGCACATGCATTCATGACAGCGCAATTCTGCGCAGGCCCGCCGCGTATTTCTACGTAGAGGCTCGTTCAGCGGGTTCGGCCGGATGCCAGTACTTTTACTGAACCCCAGCATGGATAACTACGCTTCCGGCCCGCGCAGCGGCTGACCATCATTCCTGCACGAGGCGCGCCGCATCGTATCGATGCAGGCGCGAAGCCGGACGATCGAGCCCATCCGTCAGAGATTTTCGGCGGCCAGATCCATAAGCCAATAGCGAGGTCATCATGGCGACTACACAAGCTGGGCATTTCTCTCCGCTCGGCCGCGTGCTTTTGCGCGCGCTCGCAAAGAACTGGTGGATGCTTCTTCTGCGCGGCATGTGCGCGATCCTGTTCGGCATCCTCGCGTTCGTCTGGCCGGCGATGACGCTGGTCACATTGATCCTGCTGTACGGCGCGTTCGCGTTCGTCGACGGAGTGTTCGCACTGGTCGCGGCCGTCACAGGCGGCGCGGCCGCGCCACGCTGGTGGCTTGCGCTGGTCGGCGTGCTCGGCATAGCCGCCGGGCTCGCGACATGGTTCTGGCCGGGACTGACCGCGCTCGTGCTGCTTTACTTCATCGCGGCCTGGGCGGTCATCACTGGCGTCATGCAGATCGTCGGTGCGTTCCAGCTGCGCAAGGAGATCGACAACGAATGGCTGCTGATCGCGGCCGGCGCCGTCTCGGTCCTGTTTGGCGCACTGCTGTTCGCACAACCCGGCGCGGGCGCTCTCGCCGTGCTTTTCATCATCGGCGTCTACGCGATCCTGTACGGCGTGCTGCTGGTGTTCTTCGCGCTGCGGTTGCGCGGACACTCGCGCGTCGCGGCCTGAGATCGCTTCGCCGCGACCCACGTGCCGCCACGGATGGCGGCGCACGCGTTTTCCTCGCGGAACGACGGATCGGCATAACGACATGACCCTCATGCAGTTCATCGGCCTTGCGATCGACGCGAGCATGTTCCTGATCGTATTCGCGCTGGGACTGCAATCGAGGATGCAGGACATGACGTACCTTGCGCGTCATCCGCGTCTGTTCTTCCGGTCGATCCTCGCGATGAACGTCGTGATGCTGCTTTTCGCGATCGGCGTGATCATGCTTTTCGGCCCGCCGGCTCCGGTGAAGATCGCGCTCGTCGCTCTCGCCGTCTCGCCGGTTCCACCGGTGTTGCCGGGCAAGCAGTTCCAGGCCGGCGGCTCGGCCGGCTACACGATCGGACTCCTTGCCGGCGCCGCGGTCGTGTCGATCGTCTTCGTGCCGCTCGTGATCGAGGAGGTCGGCCGCATCTTCGGCCTCGACATGCATGAGCCGATCGGCAAGGTCGCTTCGGTCGTGCTGATCTCTGTCGTGATACCGCTGATAGTCGGGATAGTGCTGCGCCACTTCGCGCCGGCGTTCGCCGAGCGCATGGCGTCGCCGATCTCCACCTGTGCGACCGTGCTGCTGGCCATCGCGGTCATACCGGTCCTGGTGGTCGCAGCGCCGACGTTCTGGTCGCTGGTCGGCAACGGCGTGCTGGCCTGCCTCATCGCGTTCACGCTGATAGGCGTTGCGGTCGGACATTTTCTTGGCGGACCCAGCCCGAACAACCGGGCAGTGCTCGCGCTCGCAACGGGCACCCGCCATCCGGGCATCGCGATCGCGATATCGAGCATCAACTTTCCGAGCCAGAAGGAAGTGCTGTCGGTCGTCCTGTTTCACCTGATCATCGGCGCGATCGTCTCGCTGCCTTATGTCCGGCGGCACAAGCGCGCGCGCGCGGCGGAGCGAGCCTCATGAGGGAATGGCTGGTCTTCTTCACTGAGCACGCGATCACGCTCATCGATGCGCTGGCGCTCATCATCATCCTGTTCGCGACGCTCGAAGCATTCGTTTCGGCGATGCGTATCGCGTTCAAGGCGCCGGACGAGCACGAACGCCGCCACGTCTGGCTGCGCTACGCGCGCTGGCTCGTCGCGGCGCTGACGTTCCAGCTTGCCGCCGACATCATCGAAACGTCGATCACGACCGACTGGGCAGCGATCGGCCGCATCGGCGCGATCGCGCTGATCCGCACGTTCCTCAACTTCTTCCTCGATCGCGACTACGCCGACGTGCGCGAGCGCCAGCATGCGCAGGCGCCGCGCTCCGAGAAGTAGGCACCCCCTGCGAATCCCGTCGTCGGCTACTGCTCGAGCTCCTTGTCCTCCGTCCAGCTCGAATCGGGATCGAACGTCTTCATCGCGCCCGCCACCACGCCGCCGTTCTTGCCGAGATCCTTCTCGAACACGACGCCGTCGTGGCTGACCATGAATGTCATGACGCCGGTCTCGCCGTAGCGCATCGGCCACGCGATTGCGGCAAACCCGTTGCGCATGCGCCCGCCGACGATATAGGTGTACGCGCCGCCCGGCGCCGAGGCACCTTGCGCGGTCAGGATGCGGTAGTGATAGCCGTGATAGCCCTCGCCGCCGCCCTTGGGAACGGCGCCATCGGCGAAGCGCGGGCCGAGCGGACTATCCGGGCCGCCGTCCTTCGATTCCCAGTAGAGCCCATCCTGCTTGCCCGGCGTGCTGATGAACTTCTGCGCATATTCGAGCACGCCGTCGCCGTTATGATCCTGCTGGGCGTAATCGCGCTCGGCGTCGTAGAAGGCAAGTATCGACTGCTGCGTGTCGAGCTCGTTGCGGCCAATGTTGCGCGCGATGATCTCGTCGTGCGCACCCTTGAGGTCGAACGTCCACTGCGATCCTTTCTGCACGATCGGCATCGGCAGCGTCCAGCCGGCCTTGCCGACTTCCAGATGTGCCGTCCCGCCATCGGTGACGATCTTGTGGCTTTCTTTGTACGAGGCGAGAAACGCATCGACGTCATCGCGGTCGATGTCGTCGGTCGGGACGTACGATCTCCAGCCCGGTCCGAGCACCTTGGCGAGCGCGGCGTCATCGGGCTTCTGCACCGCGTCGACCAGCGCCGTGGCCGCTGCGTCCGCGCTCGGAAACATCGCGGTCTGAGCAACGGCCAGCGTGGAGAATGCGAGTGCGACGGCCGCGCCGAGCAGCATCGGATAACGTGTAATCGAGTTCTGATTCATGATGTGCTCCTCAGCGCCGACCTCTGCCGCCGCCACCACCGCGCGACGGTGCGGAACGGGAAACCTGATGACCGCCGCCACGGCTACCACCCGATGACATCGAGCGCTGGCTGGACTGGCCGCGGCTCGCCTGCTTCTGCGAGCTCTGCGGCGATCTCGAGCCGCTGAACGCATTGCTGCTGTTGCTGCGCGAACCTGAGTTCGCGCTGCGATTGCCCGCGCTGCTGCCCATGTTGCCGTTGCCGCGATTCCCTGCGTTTGCTCCGGCGTTGGCGCGATTGGCCGCAGTCCCCGAGTTCGCGCGATTACCCGTGCCCGCGTTCGCGCGATTACCCGTGCCCGCGTTCGCGCGATTGCCGGCGCCCGTGTTGCCGGCGCGATCGGTGGCGCCCCTGTAGCCGGTGCTGTTGTTGAAGCTCTGCTGCGCACGCTGGCGGCTCGCATCGTTGCCGCGATAGTTCGCACGGTTGTTGGCGCCGCCTACACCCTGCCCATACTGCTGCCGGCTGCGGTTGTCGGCATACGGTGTGCCGCGCCGGTTCTGCGCGTTGTGGCTCCACTTCTGGTTGCCGTTGCCGCGGTTGCCGTTGCCGCTGATCTGGTTGTTCCTGTTGATGTTGTTGTACTTGTTGACGTTGATGTCGACATCGCCGTGGCCCCAGCCGAAACCGCCCCAGCACGAGCCGATTGCGGCGATGCCGATGCCCCACATGATGCCGGTGGCAAACGCGGCGCCAGGGTAGTAGCCGGGGTAGTAATAGGGCGACGGCGGCCAGTACGGCGGTGGATACGAGGGATATGCCCAGGTCCCGTACACGGTGGTCGGGTTGTAGGCCGGCACGTAGACGGTTTCGGGATTGCTCGGCTCGATCTGGATGATCGTAGTGCTCGTTGTGGACGTCGAAGCGGGCTCCGTCTCTACCGGCACCTCCTTCACGATGACCTTCTGCTGCTCGTTCGATTTCAGGTTGCCGGCCTTCTGCGCCTGCGAGCGAAGGCGCTGGATCGACGCCATGACGTCCTCGGGCTGCGCCAGAAACGCATCGCCGGTCTTCTGCACCCAGTCGGGCTGCTTGGCGAGTTGCTCGAGCATCTGCGGGAACGCGACCAGCGACTTTACGCTCGGATCCCAAGGTTCGTTTTCGACCTGGTTGACGGCCGCGTCGCCTTTGGCGTCCTTGTGCTTCGCCGACCACGCCGCCGCTTCGGCGACATCGCTCGGATACGTGGACGCCATCAGCAGCTGCGACAGCACTGAATCCGGATAGAGCGCGACCGGCGCCAGCATCTGGTCGAGCTGCTCGTTCTTATAGAGCTTCTGCTCCGGCGCCTGCGCCGGCGCCGGCGCTGCGGCGGGCTGCGTGTTCTGTGCGAGCGCGAGCGGCCCTCCGGCAAGGAACGCGAGCGCAAACGCGCCCAGCGGTCCGATCATGCGTTTCATGTTCATCCTGCGCCTCCCGCGAAGCTTCGCGACGACCAAGCTTGGCGTGCGGGGCTCGGCTTCACCAGCGCATTTATGCGGTATCTGCTTAAGCAAAAGTACCTATGGCCGCCGGGGCCGCCACGGCTTACGCTAGGACGGCCACGGATTTGGGCGGCTCCGGGGTGGCTTGGATCGATCCACGCGCAGCCCAGCCCCGACTAGCAGAAGGTCCGACAATGGCTCCCGACACGACTTCGAAGCTGATGCCGCGTGTGCTCCCGCTGACCCTCGCGCTCGCTGCGCTGTTTTTTGCGCCCGTCGCAAGCGCCGGCCCCGGCAGCGATGCCTGGGACGGCAACTGGCACGGATCGTTTGGCATTTATGGCTGGCTGCCGGGCATCGACGCCCAGCTGGGAGTGCCTGTCGATACCGGGGGTACCGCAGTCAGCAAATCCAACAACGACATTCTCGACAACCTGAAAGGCGCGCTGATGATCACCGGCGACTTTCGCAGCGGCGAGTGGGGTTTCTTCTACGACGCTGACTGGGTCAAGTTCGAGAATCAGAAAGGCCGCTTCCGCTCGCTCGGCGGCGCCACCGTCGGCGGCAGCGCGACGCTCGACACCGAATGGAACTTCAAGGGCGGTATGGTCACGCTCGCAGGCCTGTACAACCTGTCGCATGGGCCGTCGGGCTACGCCGATGTCGTATTCGGTGGCCGCTATCTGTGGACGAAGACCAACATCAAGTGGGACTTCACCCTCAACGGCAACGGCGGCAACATCGGCATCGCCGACCAGGGCAAGGTCTCGAACAATTCGCATCTCTCGAACGTCATCGTCGGCCTGCGCGGACGCTGGCAAAGCACGGACAGCGGCTGGTACATCCCGTATTACGCAGATATCGGCACGGGCGATTCCGACCTGACGTCGATCCTCGAAGGCGGCGTGGGCTATGCGTTCGACTGGGGCGATCTCGCTCTGGACTGGCGCTGGGTGCACTACGATCAGGGCGGCAACGAGCTGCTCGACAAGATAGACCTGAGCGGTCCTTCGCTGAGCCTGACCTGGCACTTCTGATCGCAACGCAGGGCCGCGACACGCGCGAAGACGTGCCGTGGCCGAACGCGTGCTGTTCGCCGAACCCGCGCACCTCGCGGTGCTTCGGCGAATGCACCTGATCAGCGCACAGGATCGTTCCGCGTCTGGCGCATGCGCCTGCGTCTGATCGCGGCGATCTCTACTCGATCGCAGCGTGCACGTACGAGATGCGCCTTTTCGTGGTGGACTATCGCAGCGTGGCGTTCGTCGCGATCGCCGCGCTCGCGCCGTTCGTGCCGATCTGGCTTACCGCGGTTCCTCTCGACAAGCTGCTCAAGACGATCGTCGGCGCACTTCTGTAGAGAGTCGACGTTCGCTCAATGATCGACTTTGCCGCCGAACAATCCTCCGGCAAGCATCGCGAGGCCGATCACGAGCAGGATCGCGATGTTTGCGCCGCCGACGATCCCGACCGCTCCCAGTGCCAGCGTGCTGCCGCTGAGAACGAATATCAGAATCGCGCTGCCGCACAGCAACGCACCGGTTGCGACGGCGAGCCTGCGCATGGCTTCCCGGATGCTCGGCGCCGTCATCGCGATCGCAAGGCCGGCGACGTAGAACGCGATGAAGATCAACCAGCCGTAGCCCCACGACGTCTTCGATGCATTCGCCATGGCGAGGTTCGCGAACAAGAGGCCCGCGCCCGCGAAAAGTATTCCGCCCAGCATTCCCAACAAGGCCTTCATTGCGTCACCTGGCATCGGGTCGCGTGGCGTACGATCCACGATATCGGCACGGACAGCAATCCAGACAGATAGCCCGTTCGATTGGAGGAAGTCGGCATGGCTCTGGCCACAAAGCTCGATCCGATATCGGCCGACCCGGCGCTCGCCGCGTTGCTCGAGTGCGATCGCGCGCTCGTCCGGATCGGCCGCAGCATCAGGGTACTGAAGGCGATTGACTGGCCGATCGAGCTCGAAGAACGCTTCCTTGCGGGCTGGCGACGCGGACAGCCGGAGCTTCCGGCACCCTCAACGCAGCCACAGAATCTCACCGAGCAGACTGCGGCGCTGCAGACGCTCATGCGCCGCATCGATCGCGGCCATCCGATCGGCAACTTCCTGTTCAAGTCGGCCTGGAGCTATCACGTGGCCGCCCAGATGCTGTCGGCCCTCGGCACACCGGAGTTCACGCGCTGCTCGGCACTTCTTTATGGCCGTCCAGACTTGCGTTATCGCAGCCAGGACATGACCAACGCCGACGCGGCGACGGAGATGCTCGCCATCACCGACGAGCTCGTCGACCACCGTCTGCTGCCGCCGGTACCCTCCGACATTCCCGCCGAGACGTTCGCCGGCATGATGCGCGAGCGGATCGGAACCGTGTTCCGGCATGACGACGTCAAGGTCGTGCTGGATCCGACGCTGGCATCCAAGGCGACGGCCGGCAGCAAGCGAATCTCGTTGCGCGCGACGGCGCTGTTCTCCGAGCGCGATCTCGAACAGCTGACGCAGCACGAGGCTTTCATCCATACGCTTACCGCGCTCAACGGCCGACATCAGCCGCACGTGCGCACGCTCGGGCTCGGCACGCCGCGCACGACGCGCACGCAGGAGGGTTTGGCGACGTTCGCGGAGATCATCACGGGTGCTATCGACATCGCGCGCCTGCGCCGTATTGCGCTGCGCGTGGTCATGGTCAAGCGCGCGCTCGACGGCGCGGATTTCATGGAGGTTTTCCGCGGTTTTCTCGACGCCGGCCAGAGCGAGATCGAGAGCTACCGCAGCGCCGCGCGCGTGTTCCGCGGCGGCGACGTGCGCGGGCGCGTGTGTTTCACCAAGGACGGCGCGTATCTCGAGGGCGTGATGCTGATCAACGCCTTCATTCGCAAGGCCCTGCAGGAAGCGCGCGGAGAGCTCTTGCCGATGCTGTTCGCAGGACGCCTGACCACGGCCGACGTGATCACGATGGCAGCCTTGCGCGACAGCGGCCTCATAGCGGCACCGACGTATGTTCCGCCGTGGGCGCGCGATCCGCAGCGCGTGCTGGCGATCATGGCTTTCTCCGCCGCCACGCAGCACCTGCGCCTCGACCGCTTCGATCTGCAGCGCTTTGTCGATTACGAGGACGAGGTGATCGCCGAAGCGGGCATCGGGCCGGCGATGACGTAGCCCGGCCGCAAGCAGCCTGGCCCGCTACGTAGATTTACTCTGTACGCCCGTTTTTATTGGTAGGACGATGCGGTCTGTCGGCAGTCAGAGCCGCTGGGTAGTGGCTGCGTGGCATGGACACGCCGATCGGAATGGGCTGATTTCCATTCCAGAGTTGCGGGACCGCACATGCGGATTTTTCCGGAACTGCGGACCCGCTGACCTTGCCGGAATCCTCGAGGACGATTGTCGATGCTGCCCACGCAAACCTTCGAGAAAACCGCGTCGCGTGAACTGCTCGACGTGCTGATCCGCGCCGGGCTGATCGCAGTTCTGGTGATGTCATGCTTTGAAATATTCAGGCCGTTCCTCAATCTGGTGCTCTGGTCGCTGATCCTTTCGATCACTCTCTATCCGTTGCATGCCCGGCTCAAGCGCAGGTTGGGCAACAGCAACGCACGTGCCTCGACGCTGATCGTGCTGATCGCCGTCGGCATCGCCCTGGTGCCCGTCTACCTGCTCGGCGCTTCGATAAGCGAATCCGTCGAGAACGCGATGGTCATGGTCAAGGACGGCACCTTCCATATTCCTCCGCCGGCCGAATCGGTTGCGGCGTGGCCGGTGATCGGCAAGCCTCTTTATGATTTCTGGGTGCAGGCTGCCGCGGACCTGACCACCCTCGCGCAGAAGTTCGCGCCGCAACTCAAGGATGTCAGCCTAGTGCTGCTCGGCAAGGCCGCGAGCCTCGGCATGGAATTCCTGTTGTTCATCGCGGCGCTGATCATCGCCGGCGTCATCATGGCCCACGGCGAGCAGGGTGAAGAGAGCGCGGTGCGCATCGCATCGCGGATTTCCGGACCCGACAAGGGACCTCGCATCATCAGCCTCGGCACCGCCACCGTGCGCGCCGCGGCCCAGGGCGTGGTCGGTATCGCCTTCATCCAGATGCTTCTGGTCGGCGCCGCCTTCGTGCTGAAGGGCATTCCGGGCGGCGGCCTGCTGGCGCTGGGGGTGCTGCTGCTCGCCATCATCCAGCTTCCGGTGTCGCTGATCACCCTGCCCGTGATCGCGTTCGTCTTTCTCACCGAGGGCGCCACCTTTGGCGCGATCGTTTTCGCGATCTACATCTTCATCGCGGGCCTTGCGGATAATGTGCTCAAGCCGCTTCTGCTCGGTCGTGGCGTCGACGTGCCGATGCCGGTCGTGCTGATCGGAGCAATCGGCGGAATGGTCAGCAGTGGAATCATCGGCCTCTTCATCGGACCGGTCACGCTTGCGGTCGGCTATCAGCTGTTCTGGCAATGGGTTGACGAACAACCGCCAATTCGTGCGACGACCGAACAGAAACAGGCCTGATGCGATGACGCTCGCACGGCGCTGCCATCAACGCATGCGGCGGCGCGCCCGCTGAGGAGTCCGACCGTGATTCGCAACCTGGTCACCGGCCTCCCCGTAATGTTTCTCTGCCTGATATTGCAGGCGAGCTTCGTGACCACGCTTCTGCACTGCAACTCGAGATTCGAGCTCGCCGAGAGAGCACGCGGATCACAATGGCGCGAGATCCTGCTGCTGTCGATGGTCATGTTCCTCATGTTGCTGAGCAATATCGCGCAGATGGCCATCTGGGCTGCGCTCTTCCTCCTGCTTGGCGAGTTCGATGACTTCGCCACCGCGCTTTATCACTCCGCCGTCAACTTCGTCACTCTGGGCTATGGCGACATCGTCATGACGGAGCCCTGGCGTCTGCTTGGACCGCTGGAGGCGGTGAACGGGATCCTCATGTTCGGCGTCTCGACGGCTGTGATGACGGCCGCAGTGCTGGACGTCGTCAAGCAACGCACGGCGAATGCGGGACCGCGCGATGGCGCGGATATCTCGTGACGGACTCCGACGCAGCTTCAACTTCTCCGATTCGCAAACCGGAACGCGGACGCGCACGCCATGCGGAAATGGGCAAGAACAACGGCACCGTCTTCGTAGTCGATGACGACGCCAGCGTGCGTCAAGGCCTGACTCGACTGCTCGAATCGGCGGGCTGGGCAGTCGAAGCGTTCGCCTCCGCCACGGAATTCCTCGCCGAGCCGCGCTCCGACGCAATCGGCTGCCTTCTGCTTGACGTCAGCATGCCCGGCATGACCGGGCCCGAGCTGCACGATCAATTGCGCGCGAGAGGGTGCGCGCTCCCGGTCATCTTTCTTTCCGGGCGCGCGACCGTGGCGATCGGCGTCCACGCGATGAGGGTCGGTGCATACGATTTCCTGGAAAAGCCCGTCGACGATGAAGCCCTTCTGGCAGCCATCGAAGGCGCGATGGAGCGCTACGAGCAGGTGCGCAGACGAGAGAGCCACCTGCACGAAATCCGGCAACGGCTGACCCGGCTGTCGCCCCGCGAGCGCGAAGTCATGGATCAGGTGATCCTCGGACGATTGAACAAGCAGATCGCAAGCGACCTCGATATCGGCGTGAAGACCGTCAAGGTGCACCGCGGACGCGTGATGTCGAAGATGAGAGTGCACTCGGTTGCCGAGCTCGTGCACCTCTGCGACGAGCTCGGGCTGGTGAAGCGCGAGGCGGCCGAGACCGCCTGACGCCGTCAGAAGCGTCCCCGTATTGGATCATGGTCCCATACGCCTGCTTGCGCAGCGCGAGTATGGTTTCGCCATGGCCCGAAGGCCTTTGCGGCGCACGGGAGGCGGCGCATGCCGGTCTCCACGGGGGAAAGGCAGTGGGTTCTACGCGCAATCTGGTGGTCCATGTCCTCGATGACGATTCCGCCGTGCGCGGCGGATTCGCGCGTGTGCTGCGCGCCGCCGGGCTTGAAGTGTGCACCTACGAAACGGCGGAACGCTTCCTCGACGACATCGACGAAGCCGCGCCTGGCTGCGTCCTGCTCGACGTCACCATGCCCGGCATCACTGGCCCCGAGGTGATGGCGCGATTGAAGGAAGCGGAGCATTCGCTCCCGGTCATCGTCGTATCCGCGCGCGACAGCGAGTCGATGCACAAGGTCGTGCGCGACCTCGGCGCCAAGATGTTCCTGCGCAAGCCCGTCGACGATCAGGCCCTGCTCGACGCCATCGACTGGGTCACCGACGCGAGGGGCATGCGCTGACTTTCGGCCATGCGGCACGAAGTCAGAACAGCACCTTCAGCATCTGCGAAAGAAGCTCGTCGAGTGAAATCATCGTCAGCGTCAACGGCGCAATCGGCGCCAGCAGCGATGCGGCCAGCCGCAGCGCGGTCGCCAGCTTGAACGGCACGACGCGCATTTCGCTCAGCGTTTCGAAGCTGTTGCCGAAGTCCGCCAGCGACTGGATATCCCCGCTGCCGACGAGCGGCTCTTCGGGCGGCGCCGCGCCGCTCAGCCATTTGCGATGGAACTCGCGCGCATATTGCGTGCCGAGCGTTCCGTACTCGCCGAGGCCCTTTCGCTTGGCCTGCGCGAGGCCGGGCGCGAACATCAGCAGCGGGCCCAGAATCACGAAGATGGCGACGACCGTCACCGCGGCAAGCTCTATCTTGAATTGCGGAAGGGTCTGGCCGGCGAAGAAGATCTGATCTGCGATCTGGCCCGCCATCAGCGCGCCTTCCGCGATCAGGAATGGCGCGAAGGCGATGCTCAGCTGGGCCAGAAAGCCCAACCCGCCGCAGCGATCCGGATGCAGCGGCTGCAAATCCAGATCCATGCGCGAGACCTGCCAGAGCAAACGCCACCACACCAGCAGGCGGTAATACCAGCGCAGCAGCAGGAACTGCAGCAGCGGAATGCTGACCCAGCCGAGCCACCATCCCGCGGCGGACGGAATACGCTCGCCGTGCTCGAATGCGCCGTACCAGGTTTGCACCTCGAGCGCGCTCACGTGGCGCCAGAATCCATTGACGCCGACGGTGTACACCAACGCGATCAGCAGCAGTTCCACCCAGACGGCATCGAGCCAGCGCACCGCCGTCGCGATCACCGCATCGGCCTGCGCTTCCTTCGCCTCCGGAATGAGCCCGCGCTCCCTGAATTTCTGCACGGCCTGTCCGACGCGTCCGTGCAGGACGATTTCCGCGACGAACAGCATCGGCACTACAAAGAGGAACCGGACATGCGTACCGACGTCACGCACGAACGGCACCGGCGTTCCGTTCCATGCATTGCCGTCCCACAGCGACAACACCAGCAGCGGGAACCAGGTAATGACGATCGCCAGCGCGATGCGGCGCCAGAGCAGCTCATGGTCGCTGCCATCGAGGCGGGCACGCCGCAACATTCGGTACAGCGGACCGCCGATCACCAGCGAAAAATCCAGAGCCGCAGGGCGGGACCGTTCGCTCACGCCGAGCTGGTCCGTCTTCGTCGCGCCGAGTTGTGCGCAGCGCGCATCGATGTGAGGGTCGGCGTCATGCCGTCGATGCCGGTCCGCTTCCTGCTCATTCGTGGAGCGCCGCGCTCCGGAGAGCACTGCGCGCACCCGCGACGCCAGCGCGCGAGCGATGCCGCGGCTTGGTGTTTTCGGCGGAGGGCGGGAGCCGGAAGTGCAGCGTCGCCCCTTCGCCGTCGTTGTTCGTCGCCCAGAGCTTGCCCGCGTGCGCCTCGATCAGCATCGCGCAAACCGAAAGGCCGAGGCCCATGCCGCGCGGCTTGCTGGTGACGAACGGAGCGAATATGCGTTCGAGATCGCCTTGCGCAATGCCGGTCCCGGTGTCCTCCACCTGCACCTCGAGATCGCCCGCGTCGACAGCGATGGTTCGTATCGTGAGCCGGCGCGATCGACTGCCGCCGCTCATGGCATCGGCCGCGTTCATCATCAGGTTCATCATCACCTGCTGCAGGTGGACCCGATCGCCTCTTACCTTCGGCAGGCCCTCCGCAAGCTCGAGGACGACTCGCACATGGCGTTCCATCATCTCGCTGCGGATGACCTGCATGATGTCGTGCACGACGTCGTTGATGTCCAGCGGCACCAATTCGCTTTCGCCCTTGCGCAGCATGCTGCGCAATTTGCGGATCACGTCGCTGGCGCGCTTGGCATTGTCCACGACGCTATCGAGGCTGGCGCGCCCCGCTTCGATATTGCACGGCTGATGCGCCAGGAACCGCGTTCCGGCCTGTGCATTGCTGAGGATCGCCGTGAGCGGCTGGATGAGCTCGTGCGCGAGCGAGCTTGAGAGCGCCGAGAGCGAAGCGGTTCGCGACAGATGCGCCAGCTCGTCGCGCTGCAGCGCGGCCTCGCGCTCCAGGCGTTTGCGCTCGCCAATGTCATTGATCGTCACGACGGTGAGCCGCTCGCCGCCGACATCGATCGGCGCGAGTCCGATCTCGACATCAATGCCGCTGCCGTCGCTGCGTACGGCGGACAATTCGGCCGCGGCGCCGGGCTGCCCGCACCGCGCCAACGTCTGGCACTCATCGGCATAGGCGCTGCGGGAGCTGGCCGAAATCAGCGCTTCGATGCGGATCCCGATCAGTTGCGCGCTGGAGTATCGGAACATCGCCTGCGCCTTCGCGTTAGCTAATCGGATCGAGCCCCGATCGTCGGTCACGACGACAGCCGACGGCATGGATTCGAGCAGGCGCCCGACGAGCTGACCCGCAACGTCGCGCTCGACGGCGCCGCGGCGCGAGGCACGCAAGTGCAGGCGCACGAAGAGGACCAGCGAGATCGTCAGAAACGCGAGTGGCAGATATATCCATCGCAGCAGCTCGCCCGGGCGCTCCGGCGTTTCCGCGCGCAGCATCTCCCATTCGAAGAATGCAATAGTGGCCGCGGAAAGAATGCACAGCGCGAACGCCAGGTACGCCGCGAACCGGCGCTGCCTGAACCAGCCCGGGCGATGAACAGCCGCGAGCGTCGGGCCGCTGCCCTGCCACTCTATTCCATTGGCGCGTAATAGGCCCATCGGGCTCCCACGCGATGGCCCCAGGACTTGCAGTATATGCGTCCGTATATGCCGCAACGGTCGCATAAGTATTTTTACTGCTACGCAGCGCGCTGGAGCGCGCGTCAGGAGGCGCGCGAGCGCATGGAAGACAGCGCGTTCGTTCAGCGCACATGACGGCAAAACGCACTCGCCGCGCGTCGGCGCATTCACGAATGCAATTGTGCAGAGCAATCGTGCGTCCGGACACTCGCTCCGCACCGGCTACTTCATGAGGCCTAGGTCCAATTGCCGCCAGCAGATGCGTGGACCAGCATTTCCGGGCATCACGGGAAGATGCGGGTTCGCCCGGCATCGACTGACACGCCGTCCATCGCGGGCAGCGGTCCGGTGTGCGCAAGACGAGACCTGGAGGAAAACATCATGGCGTCGCCGACCCCCACCATGAAGCTCGACAACTTCTTCGCAGCGTCGGCTGCGCGCATGGACCGCTGGCGCGAGCTCAACGCAAAGGCGCAGACATGGGCGGCCGGCGCGCGCGGCGGCAATCAGCGCGGCGGGCGCGCAACCGTCGAGACCGCGTTCGCGGATGTGCGCGCGCTCGAGGATTTCTTCGCCTATCCCGGATCGCGGTTGCTCAAGACACTGGCCGAACGCATTGGCGCGGACGATGCGCTCGGTACCGCGCGGCTCGTCCGTCGCGTCAGCGGAGCTCTGCTTTCCGGCAGCTATCGCTACGAGAGCGGCCAGTGGGACACCTCCGACGAGAGCAGCGACACGCTGCCGGATCGGCTGGCGGAGACGTTTGCGGGCGGCGAGAGTCGCCGGCCGTATTTCGAAACATTGTTCGTCACGCCGGCGCCCGCGGCGAGCCTCGGCAAACTTGCCCAGGAAGTCCGCCGCCTGCGCCGCGTCGAGGACGCGATGGTCTACGAGCCGGTGCTCGTCGGCACCGTCGAGGATGCGCTTCTCGCCATGCTTCTCAACGGCAAGATCCAGGCTGTCGTGATCTTCGACGGAATACCGGTGCCCTCGCAGCACGACGTGCCGTTGTTGCGTGACCTGGTCAGCAATTATCTGAATCTGGACACGTCGAACTTCGCTCCCGTCGACGTCGGTGTCACGCTCGCGCAACTCATCAAGCGCATCCGCCCCGAGGTCGACATTTATCTGC
>Ga0157376_10001259_pt1 | contig 16671 bp, 10 predicted proteins | sample M45metaG_FD_121801 | JGI IMG/M metagenome (GOLD analysis project Ga0157376, IMG submission 121801) | Miscanthus rhizosphere microbial communities from Kellogg Biological Station, Michigan, USA - M4-5 metaG | ecosystem: Host-associated > Plants > Roots > Rhizosphere > Soil | place: USA: Michigan... | reverse complement strand
TGGGATTCGAACCCGCAATTTTTTGGTTCCAAAGTAACCTGTGCCTTCACCACGCCACTAACTCTTTACAAGTTCTTCTCTACCTTCCTTCGAACAAATATACCTCTAGCCTTGCAGCGGAATATCGCCGCTGTTTACCAAGTCCATACTGAGAACAAAAGCCGGGAGGAACCAGCGTTCGCGGATCGGGATTCGAGCCCACAGCCTTGCGGCTTGACCAGAACGAAGTAACCGTAAACTTCACCATCCCGGGATGGTTTGCCTCTGTCCAGCTTGTTGCATTTAAATAACTTAGCTGGTTTAGATTAGACTCGCACGAAAAAGCAGAGATCGCCGCCAAGCCATCCCAAAGTATTTGCTCGGTCAGATTGCATGTGCGGCGACATTCCTTTCTCCCCAGGCTCAGCAACGACTGCAGAAAAGCAGCAGTTTGCAACTGAGGTAACTATACGGTAATTATCAATTACAAGTTATTCAACACAAAAATCGAGCGAACCCAAAATTATTCTTGGTTCGACACTTTGCTCTGTATTTCAATGAATTAGTAAGTGTCAGTTAAGGGACAGCCTGCTTCCCGAGCCAATTTTTCACGTGTGGTTCCAGGACACTGAGCGGAACCGCGCCGTTTTCAAGGACCGTGTCGTGAAAGGCGCGCACGTCGAATTTCTCGCCGAGCTGTTTTTCGGCGGAAGCGCGCAGCTCGCGAATTTTAAGTTGGCCGATCTTGTAAGCGAGGGCTTGACCCGGCCATACGATGTAACGGTCCACTTCGACGGTGATGTCCTGATCGGTCTTGCCGGTGTTGTCTTTGAAAAACTGAATGGCCTGATCGCGGGTCCAGCCCATAGTGTGCATTCCGGTGTCCACCACTAAACGTACGGCGCGCCACATTTCGTAAGACAGCTGGCCGAATTTCGAGTAAGGATCTTTGTAAAGACCCAATTCCCCGCCGAGGCTCTCGCCGTAAAGCGCCCAGCCTTCGACAAACGCGGAGTAACCGACATGCTTGCGAAATTCCGGCACGTTGTCCAATTCCTGCGCAAGTGAAATTTGCAGATGGTGACCTGGAACTGCTTCATGCAACGAGAGCGCTTCCATCTCCCACTTTGGTCGCGCATGCAGATTGAAAGTATTCACAAAGTAGTAGCCGGGACGGCCTACAGCCGGTGCACCAGGCTGATAGTACGCAGTCGTTTGAGATGGCGCCTTGAAATCCGGTATCGGGGTGACGCCGTACTGATTGCGTGGCAATCGTCCAAATTCGTGCGCGAGTTCTGGATCAATTGTTTTCGCGATAATTTTGTAAGCGTCAATCAAATCTTGCGGCTTCTCGAAGTAGAATCGCGGGTCGTTTCGCAGAAATTCGGTGAACTCGTGGAAGCTGCCTTTAAATCCGGCGGAGGCAATCACCTTTTCCATCTCGCTGCGAATTCGTTTCACTTCGGACAAGCCGATTTCATGAATCTGCTGCGGCGTGAGATCGGTGGTGGTTTGCCAACGGACATGAAATGCGTAGGACGCCTTGCCGCTAGGAAGTGTAGTCACCGCAATGGAATCTCGGCATGCGGGCACGTAGGTATCCCTAACGTAGTCATGAAGCTTCTGGAACGCGGGGCGCAATCTGGACGAATAGATCTGCTTGGCGCGGTCGGTGAGACGGTTTCTATCAGCTTCGATAATGTTTGCCGGAAATTCGTTAAACGGATCGAGCAGCGCGCTCTTTAGCGGATCTTCGGGAACGAGATCAGCGATCTGCTTGGGCACATCGCGCATGGTGATTTTGGGCGGCGTGAATCCGCGGCGCAGTCCATCCTGCAGGAGAGCTAGATGCTCTTCCACACTCTTGGGCAGCGCTTCCATACGGGTCAGAATATCCTCGTAATCTCCCAAAGATTGATGGGGCATGTTGGCGAGGGTATCGGCGGCGCCCTGTTGAACTCCGCCCATCTGCGTCAGTGGCATCCACAGATTGGAGGGAACCACATTGCGGAACGGCATGGGATCGTCGCCATATTGCAAACCTTCTTCAGCGGTTTCCAGCAATTCGCGATAGAGCTCATGATTTACTTGCTCGGAAGCCGGCAAAGCGTTGCGATCGATTGCCCGCAGTTTCTTGATACTTTCATCGAGTTGCCCTTTTCGCGTCGCAATACCCCGCGGCGAATCGTCAGTCCAGCGGCGGTTCTGTCCAGGATAGCCAACACTTGTGGCAAACTCCGGATACAACTCCATCCAGCGCTTCCAATCGGCATCGAGGTAGTTATGAAACTCCTGCCTGGCCTTGGCCTGTGCCGGCGTTTCCGGATGACCTTGAGCAATTGTCAGCATCGGCAAAACCAACGTCGAAGCCGTCAGTCCAAGAATCACTAAGGAAAAAGAGCGCATCACGGGGTGCCTCCGGCGGATTTGCTGAGCTGCAGCTGTCGTTCGTGGGCAAGCTGCACGATCAGTCTGGCGGTTTCTTCCACGTCCATTGCGGTGTTGTCAATCAAGACGGCGTCGGGAGCGCGAACCAGTGGTGAGACTTTGCGCTCAGTGTCACGTTTGTCGCGCTCGTGAACCTCGTCGAGAACTTGCTCCAAATCCAGTGTTTCGCCTTTTTCGATATGTTCTTTCCACCGACGTTCCGCGCGCGCTTCTGGCGTGGCTTCGAGGAAAATCTTTAGTTCGGCATTGGAAAATACCACAGTGCCAATGTCGCGCCCCTCCATCACCACCCCACCCCCGGCGCCGGCACGCTGCTGCTCGGCGACCATAATTTCGCGAACGCCTGCGATGGTTGCGACTCGGGAAGCAGCCTGGGCCACTTCGTTGGTTCGAATCGCCTGGGTGACGTCTTCGCCGTCGAGCAGCACACGATTGTGAATGCAAGGATCGGTGAGTGTAGGCGGAGCAGGGCGCAATTCAATGTGGGTGTCACGCGCGAGTTGCAGCAACTCTGATTCGGACGTTAGTGCAATTCCGCCGCTTTGTAGAGCATTCAGTGCCAGCGCCCGGTACATCGCACCACTATCCAAATATTGATAGCCGAGCTTTTGCGCAACGAGCCGTGCGACGCTGCTTTTTCCAGAACCGGCGGGACCATCAATGGCAATCGTAAGTTTTTTCATGAAATTGCGTCTGGAACTCCGGGAAGTTCAAAACGGCTGAAACTAAAATCCCATGATGTTATAGCCGCAATCCACGTAAAGCGTCTCACCGGTAATTCCAGAGCCGGCGCTAGACAGCAAGAATGCCGCCGTTCCGCCAACTTCCGCAGGATCGACATTGCGTTTGAGTGGAGCGCGATCCGCATGAGCCTTGAGCATCTCGCCCAAATTAGAGACCCCGCGTGCGGCCAAAGTCTTAATGGGTCCAGCCGAGATGGCATTTACGCGGATCCCTTTCGGTCCGAGGTCGCTGGCCAGATAACGAACAGTGGCTTCCAGTGCGGCTTTTGCAACTCCCATGACGTTATAGCCTGGCACTACTTTTTCTGCTCCGTAGTAAGACAGTGTCACGACGCCCCCACCTTCAGACATGAGACCCATCGCCGCTCTAGACACGGCAATCAGGGAAAAGACGCTAACATCGTGCGCAATGCGAAACCCCTCGCGGGACGTATTAATGAACTGGCCTTTCATTGCCTCAGAGGGAGCAAACGCAACGCTGTGAACGATCCCGTGCAGCGTACCGTACTTGGATTTCAATTCGTCGAATAGTTTTGCAATCTGGTCATCGGAAGCAACGTCACACATGAAACCGGCTGCACCAGGGAGATCGGCAATCAAGTCTCTGGCTTCCTGCTCAAGGCGTTCGTTTTGGTAACAAATAGCGAGACGCCAACCGGACTCCTGCAATTTCTGTGCAATAGACCATGCGATGCTGCGTTTGTTAGCCAAACCGAAGATAACCGCCGTTTTCTGCGAGTCGCTCACAAGTACCTCGGGAAGAGAAAAGTTGTCAGTATCAATTCTCACTTCTAGTTAGAATAAAAAGCCTCGGAGAGTTTATCAGCGTTGGCTTCCCGCTCGCCACTTCCGGAGTGGTGACAAGGGTCAAATGCGATGGAATGCGCGCTCAATTTCCTTCACCGAATACCGGAGAACCACGGGACGACCGTGCGGGCAGCTCATCGGGCAATCCGTCTTGGCAAGTTCGGCGAGCAGCCATTCCATCTTGGTCTGGTCCAGCGGCATATTGATCTTGATCGCCGCATGGCAGGCAGTTGACGCGGCAATTTTCGCCTGCAATGTTTCAATGGAGATGGCCGTGTTCTCGCGCTCAATGCCGTCCAGTATCTCGGTCAGAAGTTGCTCCGCATCGCTGGAAACAATTCCGGCGGGCATGGATTGGATCGCGAAGCTACGCGGCCCCATCGGCTCGACTTCGAAACCGTTTGCGGACAGCTCCTCCGCAATTTTTTCGTAGGTGACAATCTGCCGGGGCGACAGCTCCACCACCATTGGCAGCAGCATGCGTTGCGATTCCACCTTACCGGCGCGACGGGCTTCCAAGTGCTGTTCGAATAGAATGCGCTCGTGCGCCACGTGTTGATCGACAATCCACAGTCCCTGGCCATTCACAGCGACGATAAAGCTGGAACTGACCTGACCGAGCGGTTTTAAGTCTGCGATTTGATCGGGATGCGGAAGCGAAGCCGGTGCCTCACCATTTGCGCCGGCAAGATTCCCTATCCAGTTCGAACTGACCGGCACGGGTGAAGCGATCGAAGACGCGCCACCGCTGAATGAAGATCCAAGATCGAAAGCGAACCGCTGATCGATCGGCGGGGCCGGCGCGCTGGTAAGGTCGAAGCCACCCTCCGAGCCGACACCGCTGCCAAGACCAATCTCTTCGATCGAGACTGCCGCATGCGGAATGCCCGAATTTGCGGGTGCCGGAGTGATTGGAGCGAGGGTTGAAGCCGGGCCGGTCCAGGTAGACGGATTCGCGAGCGATTGCTGCGGCGCAACGGTGCCGACCGCAACGGCGAAACTCGCGATCGGGCGCGCGTTCATCAGTGCCTGGCGAATCGCATCGCGTGTAGCGTCATGAACAAACTGCGAACGACGAAAGCGCACCTCAATTTTTGCCGGATGAACGTTTACGTCCACTTCGTCATAGGGCATTTCGAGGAAAAGTAGCGTCGCCGGGAAAATTGCGTGCGGGTGGATATTACGATACGCCTCATGGATCGCGTGCAAGATCACCCGATCGCGGACCAGCCGCTTGTTCACAAAAATATAGATGCCATTGCGATTGGGGCGCTGAATCTCCGGACGTGACGTGAAGCCGGAAATGGTCAGACTGGCCTTCTCTTCTTCGGGGTCCAGCGCCGGTTCGCTGACCGATGAGCGGAACGGCAAGGAAACTGTCGGCATCTCCACCAATTCATCAAGCGCTTGTCTGCCGAAAAGTTGATACACACGGTCGGCGAGTTTATCCGTCGCCGGACAGTCGATAATGGTTTGCGTCGGCATGGACAGAACGAACTGCTTGTCGGGATTGGCCAACGCATAGTGTGTGACCAGCGATGCGATATGACCGAGCTCGGTGGTGTCCGACTTGAGAAATTTTCTCCGTGCCGGAACCGAATAAAACAGATCGGCGACGCTGAGTGTGCTGCCGGCCGGCAGACCCGCCGGCTTCACGCTGACCAGCTTGCCGTTCGCAAATTCAATACGCGTGCCTTCCGATTCCGCGGCGTCGCGTGTTTCGAGCGACAGCCGCGATACCGCTGCAATTGTCGGGAGGGCTTCACCGCGAAATCCGAGCGTCGCGATAGAAAGCAAATCGTCGGCAGATTTCAGTTTGCTGGTGGCATGGCGCTCGAAGGCCAGCAGCGCGTCATCGTGCGTCATGCCGTGCCCATCGTCAATGACTCGGATTATGCGTTTGCCGCCGGCTTCGATCTCGATGCGAATTGTCTTGGCGCCGGCGTCGAGCGCGTTTTCGAGCAGTTCCTTCACAACCGAAGCCGGCCGTTCGACAACTTCGCCGGCAGCGATCTTGTTGGCAATGGACTCCGGAAGTATGCGGATGCGGCTCATTGGCTATCGTTTTTCATTCAAGCAGAATGATTTGGATTCCTTCTTGAAGCGACTTCCGCCGCTACCGAGCTGGAGCGGCCGTAGGGATCGAGCATATTCCTTCCGGCAGTCGGCACATCTAAAAATATAGCGGCGAACAATCATTTTGCCGGTTTCAGGGCAATGCCAAGCTGGTCGAGCTGCTGTTTATCCACATCGCTCGGCGATTCGGCCATCAAATCCTGTGCGGCAGTCGTTTTTCCAAACGCGATCACTTCGCGAATGGACTTTTCGCCAGCGAGTAGCATGACCACGCGATCGATGCCAAGTGCGATGCCGCCGTGTGGAGGTGTGCCGTACGTGAGCGCGTCAAGGAAAAAACCGAAGCGTTTGCGCTGCTGTTCTTCGCTAAGACCCAGCGCCCGGAACAGGCGTTCTTGAATATCCTGTCGATGGATTCGAATGCTGCCGGAACCGAGTTCATAGCCGTTCAAAACAAGGTCGTAACCATTCGAACGCACTTCCCAGGGCCTGGACTCCAACTTTTCCAGATCTTCGTCGACGATTCCGGTGAATGGATGCTGTGCACTGACCCACGTTTGGTCCGGCTCGCTCCATTCGAACAGCGGAAAGCCAGTAAGCCACAGAAATTTCCACTTGGTCCGGTCGATGACGCCAAGCGCCTCGCCAAGTTGCGAACGCAATTGCCCTGCAACCAAAGCTGCAGCTTCGGTACCTTTGATCTGCTCTTTCGCGGAAACCGCAACCACCAGATCGCCGACTTTTGCGCCGCATGCTTCGGTAAGCTTCTTGACGTTCTCCGCGCCGATCAACTTTTCGACAGTGGATGTCAATCCTTCCGCGGCAACTTTGGCGAAATACGCCCCGCGAGCGCCGAGCGCTTTCGCTTTTTCAGTAAGCTCGTCCAGCTGCTTCCGCGAATATCCAGCTGCACCGGGAGCGGCCAGCGCAAACACATTGCCTTCAATTTGCAATTTCTCTTTTGCTTCCGACGGAAAGCACGAAGTCACTTCATGCAATTCCATTCCAAAGCGCATGTCCGGCTTGTCGCTGCCATACTTGCGAATCACATCCTTGTAGAGCATGTGCGGAAACGGCACTTCGGCTTTGATCCCTGCAACAGCGCAGGCACGAACCATCACCTGCTCGATCACATGAAAAATATCTTCCTGTCGAGGAAAAGACATTTCCAAGTCCAATTGCGTGAATTCAGGCTGGCGGTCGGCGCGCAAATCTTCGTCGCGAAAGCATTTCACGATCTGGAAGTAGCGGTCGAGTCCGCCAATCATCAAAATTTGCTTAAAGATTTGCGGAGACTGCGGCAACGCATAAAACTGGCCGTGATGCACGCGGCTCGGCACCAGATAATCGCGCGCGCCTTCAGGCGTAGATCGCGTAAGCATCGGCGTCTCTACTTCGATGAAACCCATTTCGTCCATGGTCTTGCGCATTTCCAGGACAATTTTATGGCGCAACGCCAGGTTGGCGTGCGGCTTGGGGCGGCGTAAATCCAAATAGCGGAACCGCAGGCGTGTCTCTTCCGCCGCGTTTACATGGTCCTCAATCGGAAATGGTGGCGTCTTCGCGTTGTTTAGAATATACAGTGTGGTAGCGTTGATTTCGACTTCGCCGGTCGCCAGTTCGGGATTCGATTTCTGACGCTTGATCACTTCGCCTTCCACACCGACAACAAATTCGCCGCGCGCTTGCTCGGCCTTGGCGTGAGCTTCGGGTTGCGTCTCTTTGTTGAAGAGCACTTGGACGATTCCGGTGCGGTCACGGACGTCGAGAAATAACAAATTGCCAAGGTCGCGGCGCCGCGCTACCCAGCCGAGAACGATGGCAGGTTTGCCTGCGTCCGATGCACGCAGCGCTCCGCAATAGTGTGAGCGTTTCAGATTACCGAGAGAGTCCAACACGATTCGATTCCCTTCCGGATAACAAAACGATTCAAGAACGTTGAGCTGCGGATTTCGCCTTCTTCAAAAACTCCATCAGCTGCGGCTCAGTAAATTTCTGCTGTGTGCCATCAGCCAGCGTCTTCAGGGTCCACAAACCCTCTGACAGCTCATTATCGCCGAGGATAAGTGCATAGCGCGAGCCCAGCTTGTCGGCTCGCTCTAGCGCCTTGCCGAACTTCAGCTCGGTTGGAGACAACTCCACGCTGAATCCCACAATCCGCAGGTCCTTTGCCGCGCGAACCGCAGTGGCGTATGCTCGTTCACCCATCCAGGCAACATACACATCGCGCCCTTGCGGAGCAGCGCCCTTGCCCGCTTCTTGCAACGAAAGAATCAACCGGTCCTCTCCAATCGCAAATCCAATTCCTTGGGTAGCCGGCCCACCGAGAAGCTCGACCAGGCCGTCATACCGTCCGCCACCGCAAACAGCATTCTGCGAACCCAAGCCTTTGGCGGTAATTTCAAAAGTGGTGCGCATGTAGTAATCCAGCCCACGTACCAGCCGCCAATTCTCTTTAAAGAAAACTCCCCGCAGCTCCAGTTGGCGTTTCACTGCGGCATAGTGCGCCGCACAATCCGCGCAAAGATGGTCTGCTATTCGCGGCAAAGTGGCGATGATGGTTTGCTCATGCTCCAACTTGGAATCGAGCACTCGCAGCGGATTGGTCTCGATGCGCCGTTGACTGTCTGATCCCAGCTTGTCTTTCACCAACTCCAGCGCTGACTTCAGTCTTGCCGCGTAGCCACGGCGGCAATCGTCGGCAGCATGTCCGATCGAATTGATTTCAAGCTCAACGCTAGTCAATCCCAGCCTATCGAAAAAAGTCATCACCATTTCGATCACTTCCGCGTCGATCGCCGGTGCATCGCTCCCGCCCAGTAGTTCAGCGCCAATCTGATAAAACTGCCGGTATCTTCCCTTTTGCGGCCGCTCGCGTCTAAACATCGGCCCCATGTAATACAACTTTACAGGTTGAGGCAACTGCCCCATGCCGTGCTCGATGTAAGCGCGACACACGCTCGCCGTGGCTTCTGGCCGAAGGCTAACCGAACTATCGCCGCGATCTTCGAACGAATACATTTCCTTCGAAACGACGTCAGTGTCGAGCCCTATCGAGCGAGCGAAAAGTTCTGTCGGTTCAAATATTGGCGGACGAATCTCGCCAAATCCAAACGTGCCAAATACCGAATGCGCCGTTTGCTCTACATGGCTCCACAGCCCGGTCTCCGGTGGAAGCAGATCGCGTGTACCTTTGATCGCCTGAAATTTGGATTTATTCGCCATACGGATAATAGAAAAACCAATCAATAACAAGCAGTCATCATTTGCCGTTACGCAGACTCGTTGCGATAGATCTCCTTATATTCCACATACCGCTGCGCATAACGGTCAATCGTCGCCTGATCAATCGCGGTCAGCTTGCGTTTCACTTTTCCCGGTGAGCCCATTACCAGGCTACGCGGCGGAATGACCGTACGCTCAGTCAACAGAGTCCCAGCGGCGACGATGCTTCCCTCTCCAATCACCACGCCATTCAAGATCGTGGCGCGCATGCCAATTAAACAACGCGATTCAATCGTGCAGCCGTGCAGAACAACCGAATGGCCGACTGTGATGTCGTCGCCAAGAATCAGCGGATATTCGTCCTTCATCACGTGCAGAATCGACCCGTCCTGAATATTCGTGCGTGCTCCGATACGAATGTAGTTCACATCACCACGCACCACGCACAGCGGCCAAACGCTGGAATCCTCGCCGATCACCACGTCGCCAATAATCACCGAAGCGCGGTCAATATACGCCGAAGCGGCGACGACCGGGTGCTTTCCTTTGTACGGCCGAATGTCGAGTGCTCTGGTCACGAGTCTAGGCCAACCCACAGCAATACCCAGCAAACCATCTGTAAGTCATTGCAAATACAGGGTATAACTTCCGTTACAGAAAAATTGCAGGAGACTGACGCATATCAAGATTACACTGGCTAAGCCGTGGTGACAAGGAACGCCGGCATTTCCCGCCGATTCAATTTTCTACGCCATTGGAGGCGTCTCATTTCAAATTGGCCGAAAATAATCGCGCTTTTCTTGGTGCTAAGTACTCGTGCTAGGTCATTATCTCCAAACGATACGCTTGCGCCGCAGGATCAAGTACGCGTTCGTGAATTCTATCGCCTGGCCGCAACAATCCAGGATCAAGTCTGGCCTGGCTGGAGCCAAGTTCCCGCTCCGCTGCTCTTGATAGCAAGCGAGCATGAATATCTTTTGCACTTCCCAAATCCGCCCAACGGTTTTGCGAAAGTCGGAGATGAGGTATTCGTTCGCGCACGGCAATTTCCGCCGAGTCTGCAGGCCACGTTTCCCGCTTTCGGTCCTCCCTCAGTAATCGTAGTCGGCACCCCGGAAACCACTGCCAGCGGAAGCAGTACTCCCTGGCTCATCATGCTAATGCATGAACACTTTCACCAACTGCAGGACAATCAGCCAGGCCTGCTCCAAAAAATTGACGAACTTGGATTGAGCCATGGCGATAGCAGCGGCATGTGGATGTTGAACTATCCTTTTCCCTACGAAATGCCGGTGGTGGCTGACAATTTCGCCAAACTTCGGGATTTGTTGCTCACCGCGCTTAATGAACGGGATGAAACCGAGTTCCAGCGGCTTGCTGCACAGTATGTCCAACAACGAAAAGCTTTTGTCACACAAATCTCAGAAGACCACCGCAAGTATATAGGCCTTCAACTCTGGAAAGAAGGCATCGCCCGCTATATCGAGGTCAGATGCGCCGAAGCCGCTGAGCGCTATCAGCCGACGGCGGAATTTGCCGCGCTGGCGGATTTCAAGGGGTTCGATGTGAACGGACAGGGCGCACGGAGAGCAACACTCGACGAACTTCGGCGAATCAAGCTTGCTGAATGGAAGCGAACTTCCTTTTACGCTTTTGGGGCTGCCGAAGGATTTTTTCTGGATCGCTACAAACCAGCGTGGAAGAAAGCCTACTTTGAGCATCCTCTATCGATGGATGTTTTTTTCCAAGAATAGACGCGACGCACAGGCTGCCATGCCGCAGCCTCAGTTAGTCGATTTGTACCGACGGTCCAAGCGTAGCAGAGCCGAGCTCGGCCAGACGATTCACAACGGCGTGGGCCACGCCGTATAGACTCTTCGCCGATGCCGCATCTTCGCCAAGCGACGCGACCGGTTTGCCGGTGTCTCCGCCGATTCGAATGCGCGGATCAATTTCAATTTCGCCAAGTACCGGCACGCCATAAGCACGCGCAGTGCTCGCCCCTTCGCCGTGGCCAAAAATATCCACGGCCTTTCCGCAATGCGGGCAAGCGAAAGTGCTCATGTTCTCGACTACGCCCAGCACTTCCACATTCACCTGACGGAACATTTCAATGGCTTTGCGAACGTCCGCAAGCGCTACGGTTGACGGCGTCGTAACCACTACAGCGCCCGAAACCGCAACCGTCTGGATCAGTGTCAGCTGCACGTCGCCGGTACCGGGAGGCAGATCGACAAGCAGATAATCCAACTGGCCCCACTCCACGCTTCGTAAAAATTGGGTGATCACGCCGTGCAACATCGGGCCGCGCCAGATCATTGGCTTGTCGCCGGGATTCAGCAGCCCCATCGAGATCATTTTCAGTCCCGACACTTCCACCGGAATGATCCGACGGTCGGCGGTAGCCAACGGCTCCTGGCTGGTGCCCAGCATGATTGGCACGTTCGGCCCATAAACGTCAGCATCGATCAGGCCAACTTTGTGGCCGAGTTTCGCGAGTGCCAGCGCAAGATTTACGGCGACGGTGGTTTTGCCCACGCCACCTTTTCCGCTCGCGACGGCGACAAGATTCTTTATGCCGGGAATCGGTTGGCGATCTGGCATTTGCTGTGGTGCTGGAGCTGGAGGCATGTGGTTACCTTTTTCTGTGCCGGATTCTGTGACTCAAATTCCCGATTGCAAAATCGCGAGGCTCTAAGCGCTGACACCGTGGCACTTCTTGTACTTTTTCCCGGAACCGCACGGACACGGATCGTTCCGGCCGATCTTCGCTCCTGCTCGCACCGGCTTCGGCGCCTCACTAGCGGCCGTCCCCGCTTGCAATTGCATCTCCCTTTCCTGACGCTGCTGCCTGCGTTCCATTTCACGCGCAAATGCGGGCAGCGGCACATTTGAATCTTCCGAAGCGCGTGCAGCAGCACTGGCTGCGGCCGCCAGAGGGCGCGATCCGCCCGATTGCGGCACACCTTGCTGTGGTGAAACTTGTGGTGGCTGTGGCGGCGGCTGCCCTTCCATCTGCACCTGCACGTTGAACAAATAGCGCACCGCCTCGTTGTCAATTCGCGCCATCATGTCCTCAAAAAGAATGAACGCTTCCTTCTTGAATTCGACCAGCGGATCTTTCTGGCCGTATCCGCGTAACCCGATGCCTTCTTTCAGATGGTCCAGCGAAAGTAAGTGATCCTTCCACTGGCCGTCCACAACATCCAGAATGATGCGGCGCTCCAGCCAGCGCATCAGATCAGGCGAGAGTTGCCGTTCCTTGTCTTCGTATTTCTTGGCGACTGCCTCGGCAGTAGCGTCTGAGAGCTGATCGTGGTTTAACGATGTGGGATCCGCGCCCGCGGCTTTTGCATCGATGCCAAACTGACTGTTCATTTCGGCTAGAAACTGTACGGTATTCCATTGGCCGGGATGCAATTCGCGGCCGCAATAGGTGTCCCCCAGCTCTCGAGCAATGTCTTCCGCAATTCCGATGACGTAATCCCGTTGATCTTTTCCTTCCAGCGCCGAGCGGCGAATCGCGTAAATCGTCTCGCGCTGCTTGTTCATTACGTCGTCGTATTCCAGCAAATGTTTGCGCGCGTCAAAGTTCTGCGCTTCCACGGATTTTTGGGCGGTTTCAATGCGCCGTGAGATCAATTTGGATTCAATCGGGACGCCTTCGGTCATGCCTAGCCTGAACATCAACGCTTTCATGCGTTCGCCGCCGAAGATGCGCATCAAGTCATCTTCCAGCGACAAAAAGAATCGCGAAGAACCCGGGTCGCCTTGGCGACCCGCACGTCCGCGCAGCTGATTGTCAATACGGCGAGCTTCGTGGCGTTCGGTACCCAGAATGTGCAATCCGCCGAGTGCAATCACTTCGTCATGTTCAGCCTTGCACTGTTCGGCGAACTGGTCATATACCGGTTTCCACTGGTCGGACGGGACTTGAAAAATCTTGCCTTCATGCTGAAACAAGACCATCGGCACGGCAGATGCTGCCGGTTCCCCGTCGGAATTCTGGCCGTCTGCCCCAATTACCGCTGGTGCTTGCGCATACGGCATGGCCAAACGGTTTTTCAGGAAATGCTCGCGGGTCATCGATTCCGGGTTTCCGCCAAGGAGAATATCAGTACCGCGGCCCGCCATGTTGGTGCTGACGGTGACCGCGCCCTTGCGGCCTGCTTGCGCCACAATGCGCGATTCCCGTTCGTGCTGTTTGGCGTTCAAGACTTCGTGCGGGATCCCGGCCTTCTTTAGGATTTCGCCAATCGCTTCCGACTTTTCAATGGAAATCGTGCCGACCAACACCGGTTGTCCGCGTTCGTGATAGTGCCGGATGCCGTGAGCGTAAGAGTTGTCTTCCTGCAAAATCCCGTTTACAACTGCTTCGAACTTTTCTTTCTCGGTACGGTACACAACGTCGGGATTCTCGATGCGAATCAACGAACGGTTCGTCGGAATCACCACCACATCCAACTTATAAATTTTGTCGAACTCCGCGGCTTCGGTTTCCGCAGTTCCCGTCATACCGGAAAGCTTCTTATACATGCGGAAATAATTCTGAAAGGTAATGGTCGCCAGCGTCTGGTTCTCGCGTTCGATCTTGACGCCTTCTTTTGCCTCTACCGCCTGATGCAATCCATCCGACCAGCGGCGGCCGGGCATCTGGCGTCCGGTGAACTCATCCACGATGATGACTTCGCCTTCTTTAACCACGTAATCCACATCGCGCTTATACAACGTGTGCGCACGCAAACCTTGATAGACATGGTGGATCAATTCCATGTGCGCCGGATCGTAAAGATTTCCCAGACCCAGCAGCCGTTCGCACTTGCTGACACCTTCTTCGGTCAGCGTCGCGGTGCGATGCTTTTCATCCAACGTGTAGTCGATGTCCTGAATCAGCTTGGGGATAATTTTGTCAATCCGGTAATACTTGTCGGTGGATTCCTCGGCCGGACCGGAAATGATCAGCGGCGTGCGCGCTTCGTCGATCAAAATCGAGTCGACTTCGTCCACGATGGCAAACTGGTGTCCGCGCTGCACGCAGTGGGCAATGTCATACTTCATGTTGTCGCGCAGGTAATCAAAACCGTACTCGTTGTTGGTGCCATAGGTAATGTCTGCGGCATACGCTGCGCGCCGCTGTACGTCATCAAGGTCGTGCACGATCACGCCGACGGTCATTCCCAATGCGCGATACAGGGGGCTCATCCATTCCGCGTCGCGGCGAGCCAGATAATCGTTCACGGTGATGATGTGAACCCCGCGGCTCGCCAGTGAATTCAGCACCGCGGGCAGTGTCGCGACCAGGGTCTTCCCTTCACCCGTTTTCATTTCGGCGATTTTGCCGTCATGCAAGACCAGTCCGCCGATCAGCTGCACGTCAAAATGCCGCATCTTCAGAAAACGCCGACCGGCTTCCCTGGTTAGCGCAAACGCCGACACAATCGCCGGCTCAAGAGCTGCTTGCAGCACTTCACGATAATTCGAACTTGTCGGATCGGAATCTTTCAGGCGTTCCTGCACTTCATCGCGCAGCCTGACAAATTCCGTTTTCAGCGCCTCATCTGAAAGCGCCTGCATTTCTGATTCTTTTGCATTGATGGCCGCTACGATGGGTTGGAGCTTCTTGATGTCGCGTTCGTGCTTGGTCCCGATGAACGTCGCGACAACACGGTCCAGTAGTTTAGCTGCATCCATTGAGTGTTCTGCCGTCTCCGAACTAGGGCGGCCCGGCACCAGGCACACAACGAACCCAGCGGAGCGCGCGTAAACTCTAATTGTAGCGGTTTCGCACTACACGTGCCAATCGGCACAATTGCCGGCAATGATCAGACCTTGCCTAGTTCACAATACAAACGCGATCCTAAGGAAGAATCTTGCAAACTTTATTTCATTGCCGCCAAGCGGTTTCGCCGCCGCGTCCGGCTGGAAACATTGGAAGCCTGCGGCAATCCACCAAGCTCAAGCAGCACCTTGCGAAGCCGTGCTCGATCTTCCAAGTCCATTTCCACAAATTCAAACGCCATGGCTTGCGGCCGGGCTCCCCGCACAATCGCCTGCGCCCTAATGGTGCGAACGCCGTAACTCAGCTTCAACGTGATCAGAGTTCCGGGCGCTAGATGTCGCTCACCGGATCCGATTCCACCACCCAGATTTAGTTCTGGCACACTCAGCCGGAAATTTTCCCGTAAGTTGGTGGTGGTCAACACCAGGTTGCGGCTCAACTTGAGCCGCGCATATCTGCGCTGCCGAATCACCGTGCTGTTCGGCTCCGGATCGATGGGCTCCAGCACCAAATCCTTCTTGTCGAAGCCACCCGCAGAAATTTTCTCCATCGCCACCAATGGATCCGTCCGTAGCAGTGCCTGTCCAGCCGCGATGCGCAATTCCGAAGGGTACTGCCAGCGCCAAACTTGACGAGCTTCCATAATCGTTTGCAATGTCGGATTCGCTGCAGTCGCTCGCAAGCGACCCAGCGCCTCGACTGCTTTTAAGCGAATATACGGCGAGCCGCCGTCGCTCGACGCCAGATCGAACATCATCGGAATGGCATCCGGTGAGCCCGCCATGCCAATTTCGTCTAACGCCAATGGTTTGATCAACACATCCAGCGAATCGAAAATTGCCAGCAGCAACTGCGAACGGTGCTCAGCTGGAACCGACGACAATTGCCGAATCACCCGATCATGCACTGAACGCGGCCACTGCGAGAGCCGTACCGGCAAAACTTTGGCAACCTGATCGGGCGCCAACTGCCCAACCAGCCCAATCACATCCGCCGCTTCATGGGCTGGCGCGGTGCGCAAAGTCTCCAATAACTGCAGCACGGCCTCGTCACCAAGACCGTTGACCAATTCCGCGAGCAGTTCGCAATCTTCGCGAAACCCTGAGTGGCCAAATCGATTGGTCACGTAATGTAGCGTGGCCTTTGGCATCAGCGACAAAATCTCCGTCAGTCCGTCGGCAATCTGCCCCGAACGTAACGACTCTTCCACAAATTCCGGTATGCGCTCTTCAGCGCCGATGCGCGGACGCAAGTTCTGTGACGACCCTGGCCGCTGAGCCTCGACGCTATCCAGTGACGCTAACGCTTGCTGCATCGCCGGGTAGCACCGCTTCGAAGCCGCTTCCTGGCTCAAGCGCACGAATGCTGCACTCACCAAAGTCTGCAGCTCCGGCTCGCGCTCGATGGCCAGTTGGTTGCCAACCTTGCGAATCGATTCAATCAACGCGCTGCCGTCGCCGCTCCCGTAGAGCTCGGCCAACTCACCGAGCCCAATCGCCGTCGTTCGCCGCGCTTCGTCGGCCTCTAGTCCAATGCACGACGCATACTTCATCAAAATTTCGTTTACAACTTTCAATTCTCCACGGCGCAACATCTCTTCCAGAAACGCTCGGA
>Ga0157376_10001256_pt1 | contig 16697 bp, 14 predicted proteins | sample M45metaG_FD_121801 | JGI IMG/M metagenome (GOLD analysis project Ga0157376, IMG submission 121801) | Miscanthus rhizosphere microbial communities from Kellogg Biological Station, Michigan, USA - M4-5 metaG | ecosystem: Host-associated > Plants > Roots > Rhizosphere > Soil | place: USA: Michigan... | reverse complement strand
TCACGCCCGGCAGTCGGGCCGCCGCCGCCAAGCTCGGCGGGCGATGCTTCGCCAAAGCCTGACGCGCTTCGAACGAAAGCGCTCGTACGGCGGCATAGTCGAAGTCTTCCGGGATCAGGGTCGAGCCGGATCGTGCGGCGCGCTCGACGTCGGCGCGTTGCTTGTCGACGTATCCGGCATAGCGGGTCGCGGTTTCGATCTGCTCGATCACCTGATCGGCGAGGACACGGCCGGATTCGGCACGCAAGGCGGCGCGAGAGCCGACCGAGCCGGAATCGGCCAGGGCGATGGCACGGTCGAAGGTGAAGCCCGGCCGGCGCAGCAACTCGAGCAGGCTGGAATCCCGACCGTGAGGGCCGTCTTCGGGGGCGGCGGGAACCGCAACCCGCGTCGTCGCCAAGCGCGTTGTTTCACGTGAAACAAGCTCGCACTTGCGGGCGAATACCTGCCAACGCGCATCGTCGACCAATCCGAGCCGCCGGCCCGCTTCCGTGAGTCGGAGATCGGCGTTGTCCTCGCGGAGTTGCAGCCGGTACTCTGCCCGGCTGGTGAACATCCGGTACGGCTCGGTCACGCCCTTGGCCACCAAGTCATCGATCAAGACGCCCAGATAGGCTTGGTCACGGCCCGGAACCCACGGCGGTTCGCCGCGCGCCTGGAGCGCGGCGTTGGCGCCTGCGTGCAAGCCTTGCGCTGCCGCCTCCTCGTACCCCGTCGTGCCGTTGATCTGACCGGCGAAAAACAAGCCCGCGATGGCGCGCGTCTCGAAGCTTGGCCGCAATGCACGCGGATCGAAGTAGTCGTACTCGATGGCGTAACCGGGCCGGACGATGTCGGCATACTCGAGCCCGGCGATCGAGTGCACGGCCTCGACCTGAACTGAATACGGCAGCGACGTCGAGATCCCATTGGGATAGACCTCGTGTGTCGTCAATCCTTCCGGCTCGAGGAAGATTTGGTGCGAGTCCTTGCCTGCGAAGCGACTGACCTTGTCTTCGATGCTGGGGCAATAACGCGGGCCGACGCCATCGATCTTGCCGGTGAACATCGGGCTTTGCGTGAAACCGGACCGGATGATCTCGTGCGTGCGGGCATTGGTCTGGGTGATCCAGCACGAGACCTGGCGCGGATGCATCGCCGGATCGCCGAGAAAGCCGAACACCGGCACGCTGACTTCCGGGTCGTCCGCGGCCGCGCCGTCACCGGGCTGCTCGACCAGCCTGCGATAGTCGATCGTCCGTCCGTCGAGCCGCGGCGGCGTGCCGGTCTTGAGGCGTCCCTGAGGAAGATCGAGCTCTTTGAGCCGCGCCGACAGGCTCAAGGCAGGTGCTTCGCCGGCTCTACCGCCGGCGTGACTGTCGAGCCCCACATGAATCCGGCCGTCCAGAAAAGTGCCCGCTGTGAGAACCACGCATCTCGCCGAGAAGCGAACGCCCACTTGCGTGACGACGCCCGTCACTCGGTCTCCCACGACGATCAAGTCATCACACGCACCTTGGAACAGCGAGAGATTGGGCTGGTTTTCAAGGCGTCTCCGGATAGCCGCCTTGTAGAGCAGGCGATCGGCCTGGGCGCGCGTGGCCCGAACTGCCGGCCCCTTCGAGCCGTTCAAGATCCGGAAATGGATCCCGGCCTCGTCGGCGGCCGCGGCCATCGCCCCGCCCAAGGCATCGATTTCCTTGACCAGGTGACCCTTGCCGATGCCGCCGATCGACGGATTGCAGCTCATCTGCCCGAGCGTCTCGATCGAATGCGTCAGCAGCAACGTCGATGCGCCCATGCGCGAGGCGGCGAGCGCGGCCTCGGTGCCAGCATGGCCGCCGCCGATGACGATGACGTCGAAGTGTTTGGAAAAGGACATCCGGGTTCCAGCGCGAGGACGCCGATTGTATTTTTTCGCGCCGCCGGCTCGGGGATGAGGCTGCAGACGACTCGTCGACGCTATAGGTTGCGCTCAGCCGCCGCTGCTTCGCCGAGGACCATCTCGGTGTGGTCGATGCCGTCTTCCAGATACGGCAGGCCGACCGCGACAAAACCGAAGCCGCAATAGAACGGCTCCAGCCGCGTCTGCGCCGAGATGCGAACGGCGGCCAGCGGCCAGGCCGACCTCGCCTCCTCGATTGCACGCCGCATCAGCTCGCGGCCCAGCCCGCAGCGGCGCGCCACCGCCGTCGTGATCACGCGTCCGATCGACGCGTCGCGGGCGTACTTGGTTCCCGGATCGAGCAGGCGCGCGTAAGCCAGCGGCTCGGATTGCGCGGACGACCAAGCCGCCAAGTGAAAGGCATGCTCATCGAAGCCATCGGCATCGAGGTACGCGCACTGCTGCTCGATGGCGAACACCTTCTGGCGCGCCATGTAGATGTAATGCAGCTCGCGCAGCTCGAGGGCGTCGAAGCGACGACATTGCCAAGCCAGGTCCGGCCACGCCGCGGCCCAGGACGCAAGGGCCGAGGCGGCGGTGGTCACTTCACCGCCGCCTGGCGCAGCTGGCGGGCGACGTACCACACGCCCAGCGCCGTCAGCACCGCGCACACCGACAGCGGAATCAGGATTTGGACCCAGCCGAGATCCTCGCCCTTCAGCACCCGGGTCATCAGCGTGTTCTGCGCCAGCGCCGGCGTCCAGAGGTGCCAGGGCGCCTCGCCACCGAGCTCGAACAGGTTGACGAGCGGCAGCAGCGACACCACGAGAACGACGATCGTCGCGCTCGCCTGCGCTTCCTTGAACGTGCGCGAGCGAATCGCCACCGCCATCAGCACCGCCGCGAGCGCCGCCGCGAGCGGCAGCAGCACGACCAGGAACAGCAGCGCCTCGCGCGGCCCGTACTGGAACATCGCGGCCAGCGTATCGCTGCGCAGCACCCATTGCCCGGGCAGGAAGCTGAAGCAGCTGAGGACGGCGATCAGCATGCTGATGCACGCCACCGCGCCCCACTTGCCCGCGACCAGCGACCAGCGCTCGGCCGGATTCATCAGCAGCGGCTCGAGCGAGCCCCGCTCGCGCTCGCCGGCGGTGGTGTCGAGCGCCGCGTTGAGCGCGCCGTAGAGGACCGCCATCATCACGAAGTACGGCAGCATTCCGGTGATCCGGGTCGAGCGCGTCTGCGTGCTGGCGAGATCGCGGTCCTCGATCTGCATCGGCTCGAGCAGCTGGAGCGACACGCCGCGCAGCGCCAGGCTCAGCACCGCGCGCTCGCGGCTGAAGCCACCGAGCAGCCGCTCGATCCTGCCCGTGCTCGCTTCGGAGCGCTGGTTGGCGCTGTCGGAGACGATCTCGACCACCGGCACGTCGCCGCGCACCAGCGCCGCTTCGAAGTCGGCCGGGACAACAACCACCGGATCGGTAAAGATCGAGCGGCGCAGACGCGCCTCGAAGTCGGCCGGCGCTTCCTTGACCGTATAGGTCTGGCGCTCGAGGTAGTTGCGCAGCGTCGGCGCATGGGCGAGGCCGGCGACGTAGACCTCGCGCTGCTCGGCGCGCGATTCCAGCGACGCCACCAGGCCCGAGATCGCGAGCAGCACCAGCGGCCCCATCAGCACCGACGACACCAGCACCGTGGCCAGGGTCCGCCGGTCGCGCAATGCGTCGACCAGCTCCTTCTTCAGCACGACCCAGAACGGCGCCAGGCCACTCCTCATGCCAGGCTCCGTTCGCCCGAGCGCTCGTCGACGAACGCCAGCTTCACGAACGCCTCCTCGAAATCGCTTTCGCCGGTCTGCTGCAGCAGCTCGGCAACGCTGCCGCTGGCGACCGTGCGGCCGTGGGCGACGACGACGACGCTGTCGCACAGCCGCTCGACCTCCTGCATGATGTGGGTCGAAAAGACGATGCACTTCGAGCCGCCCGCGGGCGTGCGCAGCCAGCGCAGGCTCTCGCGCAAGGCACGCGTCGCGAGTACGTCGAGGCCGTTGGTCGGCTCGTCGAGAACGATGTTGGCCGGGTCGTGGACGAGCGCGCGCACCAGCGCCGTCTTCATCCGCTCGCCCTGGCTGAAGCCGGCGCTCCTGCGGTCGAGCAGCGCCGTCATCTCGAACATGCGCGCCAGGTCCTGCGCGCGGGCGTCGGCGGCGTCGCGCTCCATTCCTTGCAGCGCGCCGTAGTAGACGATGTTCTCGCGCGCCGTCAGGCGCGGATAGAGACCGCGCGCGTCGGACAGGACGCCCATTCGCGCCAGCACTTCGCGCGGCCGGGTCGCGACGTCGATGCCATCGACGCTCAGCGTCCCGGCGTCGGGCGTGATCAGCGCGGCGAGCATGCGCAGCGTCGTCGTCTTGCCGGCGCCGTTCGGGCCAAGCAGGCCCGTGATCTGGCCGCCCCGGGCGACCAAGCTCACATCGCGCACGGCATGCACCCGCCGGGCGTCGGGATCGCTCCTGGCGCGGTGCCCGCCCGCGTCAAGATCGTGGGCGCGTGCCGGGAGCCAGCGGCGCCCGCGCGGCGCTGGCGCGGCGAACGACTTGGCGACCGACCGGACCTCGATCATCGTCCCGGTCCCGAGGCCGATGCCGACGTCGCGACAGCGTCCGACCCGACGGGCCGGAACGCCGGCGGCCGCGGAATGGCCGAAGCGCAGCCGGCGTCGACCGTCAGCGCATCGCGGTCGTCGACGGCATCGATGAAGCGATAGACGACGTCGCGCAGGCAGCCGATGCCGAGCACGCCGTGGCCGGCGTTGGCGACGACGACGTGGCGGGCCATCGGTCCGAGCGCGCGAGCCACCCGCTCGCCGTGGCGCGGCGGCGTCGCCGGGTCGATGCCGCCGCTCAGCAGCAGCACCGGCGAGGCGCTCGCGCCCAGGGTGTAGAACGCCGCGGGTACGGCGCCGCGCGGCCAGCCCGAGCACAGGCGCTGGTAGAAGCGCGCGAACTCGCTGCCGAAGTCGGCGCCGGGCGAATCGCCGCTCGTCGCCAGGCGCGCCACGTCCTCGGCGCAGACCACCGAAAGATGCATCCCCATCGCCAGCTTGGTCGCCTTGCGCGAGAAGAAGGTCGCGTGCAGGCCGACCAGGGGCGCGAAGTCGTCGCGCGCAGCCGCCTCGATCGCCTCGGGCAAGGCCGCGGCCAGCGCCGGCGAATAGAGCGCGCTGCGCACCGCGGCGAGCACCATGTCCCGGCTCAGCACGAACTCCTCGAGCCGACCGCTCAGCGGCTGCGCGACCTTGACCGTGCGCGGCAGCGACTGCAGCAAGGCCTTGAACCTGGCCTGCAGGCCGGCATGTTCGCGCGCGCATGCCGGCTCGGACAGGCAGGCGGCGACGAGGTTGTCGAAGGCGACCTGGTTGTCGAGCGAGTAGCTCGCCGGCAGCGCCATGTCGGGCGGGGCGGCGCCGTCGAGCACGGTGCGCCGCACGGCGCCCGGGAACTGGCGCAGGTACTCGAGCGCGACGCGCGTGCCGTACGACGCTCCGACGAGATCAATGCGCTCGGCGCCGAGGGCGCGCCGGACCGCGTCGAGGTCCTGCACCGCGATCCAGGTCGTGAAGAAGCCGAGGTCGCTTTCGCTGCGGATGTACGGCAGCTTCAGCAGCGCGGCCTTGCACGCCATCGCCAGCCGGAACTGGCGATCAGGGTCCGATTGCTCGGCCAGCGTCTCGTGCTCCGGCTCCTGGCACGCCAACGGCGCCGATCCGCCGGTGCCGCGCTGGTCGACGAAGACGATGTCGCGCCGGTTGTTGAGGCGCGTGAACAGCGGCATCGTCATGGCTGCGACCGAGACGGCGCTTTGACCGGGGCCGCCGGCGAGCAGGAACACCGGGTCGGGAAACTTGCGCCGCGCCATCGCGGGCACGACGACGTAGCGAACGGCGATCTGGGCCCGATCGGGATGGGCCGGATCGAGCGGCACCTGAACCGCGCCGCACAGCACGCCGTTGCGAATGCCGCTGACATGGCAACCGGCAAGAGGCTCGGCCGCCGAGGCAGCGGCACCGCCGCCGGTTCCGGCAGACGCGACGCCGGCGCCGATCGGGCCGAGCAGCAGCGCAAGAACGATCCGCCGGCGCACTCGTCCGGGCCGGCTCGTGCCGACGGCGGCAGCGGCGCGCGGCGTCATTCGCCGAGCGTGCGCTTCAGCTCACCGCCGCTCAGCATCTTCTCGAGCTGGTCGGCGCCGCCGATCAGCGTGCCCTTGACGAAGACCATCGGAAAAGTCGGCCAGCCGCTCCACATCTTGAGCGCGTTGCGCCGGCGCCAGCCGCTGAAGTAGCTGCCGAACTCGAGGTAGTGGTGGGCGATGGCGGCGGCCTTCAACGCCTTGCGCGCGCGCCGCACGTGCGGGTTGCCGGCCAGGCCCACGACCAGCACCGGATTCGACGCCGCCGCCGCCTGGACGTTGTGAACGATGTCGGCCTTCAGGTTGGCGACGGTCGCCCGAATCGCCGGATGCAAACGGGATTCCTCGAGCGTGGTTCGGGGCATGGCGGCAGGGGGAATCGACGAGGGCGCACCATACCATCGCCTACGCCCGCGATCGTCGCCGTCGAGCCCGCCGACGGCACAAGCGCCCGCCGTGCCTCAGGCCGCGAGCACGCCGCGCTGGAAGTCCTGCACGGCGCGCTGCAGCTCGGCCGTGGTGTTCATCACGAACGGGCCGTGCTGCGCGATCGGCTCGCGCAGCGGCCGGCCGGCGACGAGCAGCACCCGCGCCGGTGCCGTCGCGTCGCCGGCCACCGCGAGCCGGACGCCGTCGCTGCCGGGTTCATTGGCGAGGATCGCCATGCGCTCGGGCTCGACCGCCGACGACCCGGCGCCGCCGATCGCCACCGGCGTCGCGCCGAAGACGTACGCGAACGCGTTGTGGCCGGGCGGCAGCTCGGCATCGAAGACCGCGCCGGCGGGCAACGTCAGGTCGAGCACGACCGGCTCGGTCGTCGGCCGCGTCACCGCGCCCGACGTGCCATGGCTGGCACCGGCGATGACGCGAACGTGAACCCCGGCGGCGTCGGTATAGGCCGGCACCGACGCCGGGGTGATGTCCCGATAGGCCGGCGCAGTCATCTTGTCGGCCGCCGCGAGATTGACCCAGAGCTGGAAGCCGGCCATGCGGCCCTGCTCCTGCTCGGGCATCTCGGAATGGATGATGCCGCGCCCGGCCGTCATCCACTGCACGCTGCCGGGCTCGAGCAGGCCGACGTTGCCGACGCTGTCGCGATGCCGCATGCGGCCCTCGAGCATGATCGTCACGGTCTCGAAGCCGCGGTGCGGATGGTCGGGAAAGCCGCCGATGTAGTCGCTCGCCGCGTCGCTGCCGAAGGCGTCGAGCATCAGGAACGGGTCGAGCCGCTGCTGCAGCGGCTGCGTCAGCACGCGCGTCAGCTTGACGCCGTCGCCGTCGGAGGTGGCCTGGCCGCGAACGACGCGCTCGACGGCACGGGAACGAAAAGAGGTGGCGGAGGTATTCATGCAGACAATGTAGCGACGGCACGGGATTCGGCAAGCGCGCCGCCATGCAACGCTGGATTCAACGGCGATGAACGACGCGCTCGGCGCGGTCGCGGTGTAATAGCCGTCCCCCATTCAACGACTGCCCCAGCCATGAAGCTCTACTACAGCCCAGGCGCCTGCTCGCTCTCGCCGCACATCGTTCTTCGTGAAGCGGGGATCTCGTTCGAGCCGGTGATGACCAGCACCAAGACCCACAAGCTGCAGGACGGCGGCGATTTCTACGCCATCAACCCGCGCGGCTACGTGCCCGTGCTCGAGCTCGACAACGGCGAGCGGCTCACCGAAGGGCCGGCGATCGTCCAGTACATCGCCGACCAAGTTCCCGACAAGAAGCTCGCGCCTCCCAACGGCACGTTTGCGCGCTCACGCCTCCAGGAATGGCTCAACTTCACGACCAGCGAGATCCACAAGACCTACAGCCCGCTGTTCAGCCCGGCGGTGCCCGAGGAGTACAAGACGATGGCCAAGGCGAAGCTCGCCGACCGCTACCGCTGGGTCGATGCGCAGCTCGAAGGCAAGAGCTTCCTGCTCGGCGATGCCTTCAGCGTCGCCGATGCCTACCTCTTCACCGTCACCAACTGGGCCAAGCACGTCGGCGTCGACATCTCGGGGTTCAAGAACCTCGGCGCCTTCATGGGCCGGGTCGCCGCGCGTCCTGCCGTTCAGGAGGCGATGAAGGCCGAAGGGCTGCTCAAGTAAGCGCGATGCCGAGCCGGCTCGCCCGCGTCGCTGGATGGGCCGCGGCCGCCTGCGCCGCGGCGGCGTCGGCACAACCGCCGCCTGCGCTGCAGGGTGGCCGCTACGACGCCCAGCTGTGCGTCGCCACCCGCCCCGATGCTCCCCCGACGTGCGGCGCAGCCGAAGTGCAGGTCGCCGGCCCGCGCCTCAGCGTCCGCGTCGCCGACATCGTCTATCGGCTTGCGCTGCGCAGCGCCGAACTCGACGTCGAGACGATGCACGGCTCGATGCAGATCGACGAGTTCAGCGCCGCTTACGACTGGGCCGGCGACACGCTGCGCTTCAGCGACGCGGCCAAGAACGTGCTGTACGAGGTTCGCCTCGGCGCACGCCGGAGTGCGCCCCAGCGCTAGGCGGCAAAGGGGCCCGGCCGGCTCTCTTAGGCAAGATGGGCCGCGGCGAGCAGCTCGCGCGTGTACGGCTCGCGCGGCGCGGCGAACAGCGCTTCGGCGGTCCCTTCTTCGACGATCGCGCCGTCCTTCATCACCAGGACGCGATGCGCCATCGCCCGGACCACGGCAAGGTCGTGGCTGATGAAGACGTAGCTCATCGCGTAACGGCGCTGCAGCGCGCCGAGCAGGGCCAGCACCTGGCGTTGCACGGAAACGTCGAGCGCGGAGGTCGGCTCGTCGAGCACCAGCACCTCCGGTCGAAGGACGACCGCGCGCGCGATCGCGATGCGCTGGCGCTGGCCGCCCGAGAACTCGTGCGGATAGCGCGAACGGACGTCGCCGAGGCCCGCGCCCGCGCCGAGGCCGACCTCGTCGAGCATCGCCACGACCAGCTCGTCGCGGGCGCCGCGATCGAGCTCGGGACGGTGCAGCTCGAGCCCTTCGCCGACGATCCGGCCGATCGTCATGCGCGGGCTGAGCGAGCCGAACGGATCCTGGAACACGACCTGCATCCGGCGTCGCATGGCGCGCAGGCGCGTGCGATCGGTGGCGTCGATGCGCTCGCCGTCGATCACCACGCTGCCGCTGGCGAGCGGTTGCAGGGCGAGCAGCGCCATGCCGAGCGTCGTCTTGCCTGAGCCTGACTCGCCGACGATGCCGAGCGTCTCGCCGCGACGCAGGCTGAGCGTTGCACTTCGGACCGCGTCGAACGAGCGCTTGTGTCGCCAGCCGCCGCCGAGCGCGAAGCTGACGCGAACGTCGGTCGCCTCGACCAGCACCGGCGCGTCCACCGCGACCGGCTCGACCTCGCGCACCGGCCGGCTCGCCAGGAGCGCCCGGGTGTAGCGGTGCTGCGGCGCGGCAAAGACGGTCGCGGTCGGCCCGGTTTCGACCAGCTTGCCGCGTTCCATCACGCCGACCCGATGGGTGAAGCGCCGAACCAGGTTGAGGTCGTGGGTGATGAAGAGAAGCGCCATCCCCATCTCGGCCTGCAGCCCATCGAGCAGGGCCAGGATCTGCGCCTGGATCGTCACGTCGAGAGCGGTCGTCGGCTCGTCGGCGATCAGCAGCTTGGGCCGGCCGGCGAGCGCCATCGCGATCATCGCGCGCTGACGCTGCCCGCCCGAGAGCTGATGCGGATAGGCGTCGACGCGCCGCCGGGGTTCGGGAATGCCGGTCTTGGCGAGCAGCTGGACCGCGCGCTCGCGTCGTTCACTGCGGCCGAGCCCCTCGTGCAATGCGAGCACCTCGCCGATCTGGGCGCCGATCGTGTGCAGCGGGTTCAGCGCCGTCATCGGCTCCTGGAAGATCATCGCGATCTCGCCGCCGCGGATCGAGCGCATCTGGGGCTCGCCTTGAGCGCGCAGGTCGATTCCTTCGAAGAGGATCCGCCCCGAGGTGCTGGCACCGTCGACCAGGCCGAGGACCGACAGCGCGGTGATCGACTTGCCCGATCCGGACTCGCCGACGAGCGCGAATTTCTCGCCGGCGGCGATCGCGAACGAGACGTCGTCGACGACCGTGTTCGCGCCGAAGCGCACCGTCAGCTGCTCGACCGAGAGCAGCGGCGACGTCACGGCCGCGACCCGGAGACGCGCGCCGGAGCGGGCGGCCTCAGCCCTGCCAATCGGGCGCTCAGGCGCTGGCCTTGGCCGGCGGCGCAAGCAGCGCGCGGCAGGTCGTGCGCTCTTCGGCGCTGTGCGAAGGCGCGGCGCAAAGCGAGTCGAGCTGGCCCTGCAAGCGGGCCATCGCCGCGCCGTGCTTGCCGTTCTTGTTCCAGGCCTGGAGCTTGCCGCCGACCTTCTTCAGCGCCCGGCCGCTGCGCTCGTAGAACGCGTCCGGCTGGGTCGCCGCCTCGCGCCAGAGCTGGGCGGTGGTCTGCTCGATTGCGGCTTCGTCGCCGGGCGCCAGATCGACCAGCGCCGCGACATAGCTCGCACCCCACTGCAGCCGGGTGGCCGGGCCTTCGCTCTTCTCGAACGCCTCGCGGTACCAGCGCAGCGCCTCGGCCTTGTCGCCGCGCTTCTTGGCGTTCGACGCCAGCTCCGACATCAGGTAGTACGGCGAGTGGCTGCGCGCCAGGTTGGCCTTGAGCAGGTCGTCGGACTCGCGGTCGAGTCCGGCCTGCTCGAGCAGGTAGGCGGCAGCGGTGATCACCGCCTGGCGCTCGTAGCCGTCGCTGATCTCGCGGTCGGCCCGCGCCACCTGCTCGCGCACGTCGGCGACGAGCGCGGCGGGCAGCGCCACCGGTGCCGAAGCCTTGGCGTTCGCGCCGGCGCCGTCGGCAGCGGCGACGTCGATCCGCGCCAGGTCGACCTGCGCGATCACGGCTTGCATGCGATCGGCCTGCGACAAGGTCTTGTCGGCCTCGAGACGCTTGAGCGCGACGTCGAACGCGGCGAGGAGCGGCGCCCGCGCGGCCGATCCCTTCGCGCTCAGTGCCCGAACGATCTCGGCGGCGTAGCCGGTGAGCATGTCGGTCTGCTCGCGTGCACGTGCCAGGTCGGCGAGCAGCGCGAGCACCGCCTCGCGCGTCGTCGCGTCGACCTTCGCCGGCGCCTTCGCATCGGCGGCCGCGAGCGCCTTCAGACGCAGCCGGACCGCGCTCTCGGCGGCTTCGGCGGGACAGGCATCAGCCAGCGCCAGCAACGTGGCCGGCAGCTTGTCCTTGGCGACCACCTGCTGGTGATCGGTGTCCCACGAATAGAAGGCGAGCAGGCGCCAGTCGTTGGGCGCGAGCGCGGCCGGCGTCGCGAGGGCATCGGCGAGCACCGCGCTCACCGGCCGCGACGCGTTCATGCCGAGCGTCAGCACCTCGCTGTAGCGGACCGCGTCGACCTCGCCGGGCAGCCGCGTCACCTCCTTGCCCTCCGGATTGAAGAGAACCATGGTCGGATAGCCGCTGACACGAAAGCGGGCGCCGATCTTCTGCGCTCCCGGGCTGTCGCCGTCGACGTAGACCGCAACGAAGCTGCGCGAGCGCTCGATGAAGTCCTGGCGGTTGAAGAGCGTCGCCTTGACCTGGTTGCACGGCGGGCACCACTTCGCGCCCCAGTAGACGAACACCGGCTTGTTCTCGCCCTTGGCGATGGCGAAGGCGGCGTCGATCTCGCTGTCGGTGGCGGCCTGCTTCCAGGCGATGCCGCCGTCGGCGGCCCCGTGCGCCGCCGTTCCCACGGCGGGTGCAGAGGCGACTTCGGCCTTGGCGATGGGTGCAGCGGTGACATCGCCCTTGGCCGTCGGCGCCTCGGGCGCCTTGCCGCAGCCGGCGCCGACGAGCGCCGCGAACACGACGGCGGTCGCTGCCGCAAGGCTGGGGAACGGGGATGAACGGCGCGCGGCCGGTCGGGCGAGCTTCATGGCGACTCCAGAACAAGCCGCCATCATGGCGCAATCACTCGCCCGGTGTCGGCGGCGGCGGTGAGACGCCCTGGGCGCCGGGCGGAAGAAGGAGCGTGTCGACCTCATCGGCGCCGAGCGCCGACTGGGCGTCGTCGAGTTGCCAGCCGTCGACCGGCGTTGCCCGCGCGAGCGCCATCCAGTGCGCGAAGCCGATCCGCGTCGGCCGCTTCGGTGCCGGTCGCGCGACCGCCAGCGCGGTGGCGCCGGCGACCAGCACGCCGCACTCGGCCGGGATCTCGCCGGCGTCGGCGATGCCTTCCTTGATCACGTACCAGCATTCGCCGCCGAGCTCGAGATACGCCTGGCGCTTGCCGGCGCGGCGCAGGTCGGCCAGGAGATCGGCGCGCTGCACCTTGACCTCGTGGACGATCGGCGCCGCATAGGCCTCGACGGTCGTGTGGCGGATCGAGAAGACGTCGGGCATCGCCACGACCCAGTCCGGGCCGACCTTGGCCCGGATCGCCAGGCCGCGCCAGGCGAGCCGGCCGGCGCGCGTCATCTCGCGCGCGACGCGCTCGACCAGGAGCTCATGGGCGTCGCGCCGGGCGCGGTTCCTCGCCAGCGTCTCGGCGAGGACGGCGATGCCGGCGTCGGTCAGGCGCAGCGTCTCGTGGCCAAGCGGGCCGCGCTCGCGTTGCAGCAGGCCGGCGGCGAGCAGCTCGACCTCGATCCCGTCCTGGCACGGCCAGCCGGCCGAGCGATAGACGTCGCGCAGGCGGCGCCGGTGGACGACGCCGAGGCCGATGCGGGCGCTGTCGGCGGCAGTGGCGGAAGAAGCGTTGGAAGCGTCGAGCATGAACGAAGCCGCACCGAGCTCCGGAATCGAGCGCTGAACCATACCGCGATTCGCTGCCGCGGCGCTTGCCGCAGGTACGATTCGCGCCCACCGCAAACCGCCGCAGACCGCCCAGGAACCGACCCGATGCTGCACCGCCATCCCGCCGTCGCCGGCGTCTCCCGCCTCCTGCGCCTGGCCGCGATCGCCGTCGTCGCGCTCGCCGCGGCGGCGCCGTCGCGGGCCGACGACCCGAAGGTGCTCAACATCTACAACTGGTCCGACTACATCGCCGACGACACGATCAAGAACTTCGAGAAAGAGACCGGCATCAAGGTCAACTACGACAACTACGACAGCAACGAGGTGCTGCTCGCCAAGCTGATCGCCGGCAACACCGGCTACGACATCGTCGTTCCGGGCGCGCACTTCGCGAAGAGCCAGATCGAGGGCGGCCTGCTGCAGAAGCTCGATCGCTCCAAGCTCACCAATTGGGGCAACCTCGACCCGGCGCTGCTGAAGCAGCTGGCCGCGGTCGACCCCGGCAACCAGTACCTGGTCGACTGGCTCTGGGGCTATGTCACGGTCGGCATCAACGTGCCGAAGGTCAAGGCCGCGCTCGGCGACCTGCCGATGCCCGACAACGCCTGGAGCCTGATCTTCGATCCCAAGTACGCGGCCAAGCTGAAAAGCTGCGGCGTCAACTTCCTCGACTCGGCGTCGGAGGTCCTGCCGGTGGCGCTGCTCTACGTCGGCAAGCCGCCCTACAGCACCAACGCCGCCGATTACGACGTCGCCGCCAAGATGCTGCAGTCGGTGCGACCGTACGTGACCCGCTTCTCGTCGTCGGGCTACATCAACGACCTCGCGGGCGGGTCGCTGTGCGCGGTGATGGGCTATTCGGGCGACATCAACATCGCCCGGGCGCGTGCACTGGAGGCCAACCCCAAGCAGCCGGCGGCGATCGAGGCGCTCGTCCCCAAGGGCGGGGCGACGCTGTTCTTCGACTCGATGGCGATCCCGAAAGACGCGAAGAACGTCGCCAATGCGCACCTCTTCATCAACTACGTCCTGCGCCCCGAAGTCGCGGCGGCGCTGACGAACAAGGTGTTCTATGCCAACCCGAACGCCGCCTCGCTCAAGTTCGTGAAGAAGGACGTCGCCCAGAACGCGACGATCTTCCTGCCCGCCGCCGACCTGGCCCGCATGACGCCGCCCGACGCGGTGCCGCAGGCGATCCGGCGGGTGCAGACGCGCATCTTCACCAACTTCAAGGCCGGCCGCTGAAGCCGCCGCCGAGAGCGGTCAGGAGACCTTCACGCCCTTCCAGAACGCGACCCGGCCCTTGATTTCCCTGGCCGCCTCGCTCGGCTCGGGGTAGTACCAGACCGCGTTTTCGTTCATCTCGCCGTCGACCATCAGGCTGTAGTAGTGCGCCTGGCCCTTCCAGGGGCAGCTCGAGCGGTGGTTGCTGAAGGTGACGTACTCCCGCTTCAGGCTCGCCTCGGGAAAGTAGTGGTTGCCCTCGACGACGACCGTGTCGTCGCTTTCGGCGATCGTCGCGCCGTTCCAGGTGGCTTTCATGTCAGCACGTTCCTTGCCAAGAAGGGCGGGATGCTAGGCGACCGGGAAAGGCCCCATGAGCACAGAGATCCGCAAAGGCCAGGCACCGGCGCCGCTCGAGCGCGCCGAGTTCGCGCTTCGTTTCCGCAAGTCGTTCGCCGATCCCGCGTACCGTGCCGAAGACGCGGCGATCGACCGGCTCGAGGCGATCGCCTGGGACGCGTACCGCGAAGGACGCAAGGCGCCGATCACGCGCAAGGCCGGCCCGGGCTACGCCGATCCCGACTACGACCTGGCGATCGAATGGATCGAGGCCAAGGAGCGCATCGAGCGCGCCCAGCAGGTGTGGGCTGACCCCGCGACCCGGACGCGCGCCCTGGTCATCTGCGGCTCGCCACGCAACGACGGTACCTGCCCGGGCGAGATGTCGAAGACATTTCGCCTCGCCGGGCTGGTGCGCGACGAGCTGGTGCAGGCGCAGCTCGAGGTCGACTTCCTCGACCTCAGCCACGTCACTTCCGAGTACGGCCGCAAGATCCATCCGTGCAAGGCCTGCGTCGCGACGGCGATGCCGCTCTGCCACTGGCCGTGCAGCTGCTATCCGAACCACTCGCTCGAACAGATCCACGACTGGATGAACGAGATCTACGAGCGCTGGGTCGCCGCGCACGCCATCGTCATCGTCACGCCGACCCACTGGTACAGCACCTCGAGCGCGCTGAAGCTGATGATCGACCGGCTCGTCTGCGCCGACGGCGGCAACCCCGATCCGACCTCCACCCACGGCAAGAAGCCCGAGGAAGCGAAGGCGCTCGAGCTCGCCGGCTGGGACTACCCGAAGCATCTCGCGCAGCGCGTCTACGGTCTGGTGGTCCACGGCGACGTCGCCGGCATCGAGGCAACGCGCCGGGCGCTGTCCGACTGGCTCGACTGGATGGGGCTGATCGACGCCGGCGACCAGGCCCGGCTCGATCGCTTTATCGGCTACTACGAGCCGTACGCGACCAGCCACGACAGTCTCGACCGCGACCCGGCTGTCCAGGAGGAAACGCGCGACGTCGCGCGGGCCGTCGCACGGGTCACTGCCCTGGCACGTAAGGGTGCGCTCACTGATGCGTTCACCAAGATGCCAGCGCCACGTCCGAAATGACTTACAGCGTGCGCTTCGCAGTCGAAGGCGGTAACCTCGCGATGTTGCAGTGCAGCAAAACCTCCCGAGAACCCTGCCTTGAAGAATCCCTTGCTCCGAAAAATTCTCGCCGTTGGCGGTCTGACCCGCAGCGGCAAGCTGATGGAGGCGACGGCGGCGATCCAGCGTGCCCTGTCGTCGGTCGCGTCGCCGCCGCTGCGCCGCGCCGCCGTCGGTCCGGTGGCCGTGCCCGAGACCGAGCCGCCGCGTGACTTGACGGATGTGCTCGACGGCTTCGTGCGCGAGGTCAAGTCGAACTTGCGCGCCGCCAACGAAGCCGCCAACGAAGCCGCCAACGAAGCCGGCGACGAAGCCGGCATCGCCGAGGCGCCGGTCGTCGTTCGCCCGGCCGGGCCGCGCTTTGGCGCCAGCAGCTTCACCGGCGCCGCCGGAACGCGCGCCTTCAAGCTGTTCGAGCCCGCGGGCTTCGACGAGCGACCCCTGCCACTGGTCGTCATGCTTCACGGCTGCACCCAGGACCCCGACGACTTCGCCGCCGGCACGCGAATGAACGAGCTGGCCCAGGAGCAGGGCTTCTTCGTTCTCTACCCGGCTCAGGCGCCGCGCTCGAACGCGCACAAGTGCTGGAACTGGTTCAGCCCCCCCGACCAGCGCCGTGGCGCCGGCGAGCCGTCGCTCCTGGCGGGGATGACACGCCATGTGATCGAGACCCATGCAATCGACGCCGACCGAGTCTACGTCGCCGGTCTTTCCGCCGGCGGGTCGATGGCCGCGATCCTGGCGCGCGAGTACCCCGATCTGTTCGCCGCCGCGGGAGTCCACTCGGGCATCGCGCCTGGCGCGGCGCACGACGTCGCCTCGGCCTTCATGGTCATGAAGAGCGGTCCCGGCGCCCTGCGATCGGCTCGACCGGCCGGCGCGAGCCGGCTGGCGGGGGCGCCGATCATCGTCTTCCATGGCGATGCCGACACCACGGTCGCCCCCGCCAACGGGCAGGCCCTGATCAGCGAAGCGCTCGGCGCCGAGGCGACGGCCGTGAGCGAGGTCGCGGGCGGAAGCGACCGCGGCAGGCGCGCCTACGAGCGATTCGTGTGGCGCCGCGCCGATGCTCCCGCCGACTCGCCCAGCCTGGCGGAGCACTGGATCGTGCACGGCTCGCCGCACGCTTGGTCGGGAGGCGCCCCGGCGGGATCGTTCACCGATCCTGGCGGCCCCGATGCCTCGCGCGAGAT
>Ga0157376_10001253_pt1 | contig 16728 bp, 13 predicted proteins | sample M45metaG_FD_121801 | JGI IMG/M metagenome (GOLD analysis project Ga0157376, IMG submission 121801) | Miscanthus rhizosphere microbial communities from Kellogg Biological Station, Michigan, USA - M4-5 metaG | ecosystem: Host-associated > Plants > Roots > Rhizosphere > Soil | place: USA: Michigan... | reverse complement strand
TTCAACTACGACCTGTTCACGCTGAAGGTCGCCGACAAGTCGATCCGCCGGCTGACGTCCACGGAGAACGCCGAGTACCGTCCACGCTGGTCGCCGGACGGCAAGACGATCGCGTACCAAGCGACCAAGCGCGGCCTCACCGATCTCGAAACGACGATGGAGGATACGCACGTCTGGACGATCAGCGCGGACGGATCCAATCGGCGCGAGTTGGGACGAGGCATCGACAACCGGCAAGGCGCGCCCGAGTGGTCTGCCGACGGCCGAGCCGTGCTGTTTACCGTGCAGGAGCGCGGCAGCTCGCACCTGTATCGACTGCCGCTCACGTGCGCGGGGGATGCGCCCGGGCGCCGGAGCCCCGGGGAGGGCGGTTGCCCGGCAGAGAAGATCGTGAGCGACACAGGCAGCGTCGGCGCGGTGTCGGTCGCCCGGTCGGTTATCGCGTACACGCTGGCGACGCCGTCCGACCAGGCCGAGTTGTATGTCGGCGGGCGCAAGCTCACCGATCTGAATGCCGACCTGCTCCGCGGCAAGCGTCTCGCCGACGTGGAGGCGTTCACGTTCGTGTCGAACGACAACAAGTTTGAAGTCGAAGCCTTCCTGACGAAGCCGATCGGGCTCACTCTTTCAGATGTCGTGTCCGGCTCCAGCCGGACCAGATACCCGCTGATCGTCAACATCCACGGCGGGCCGCATGGACAGCAGGGGCCCGCGTTCAACTTCAAGAACCAGGTGTATGCCGCGCGCGGCTGGGCGACGCTGATGGTCAACTACCGCGGCTCCACCGGGTATGGCCAAACGTTCACCGATGCGGTGTTCGGCGATCAGAACGGGAACGAAGGACAGGACGTGCTGTACGCGCTGAGCGCCGCGATGCGGCGGAATCAGTGGATCGATCGCGATCGATTGGGGGTCGAGGGCACGAGTTACGGCGGACAGCTCAGCGCGTGGTTGATCACCCAGACGAACATCTTCAAGGCGGCGATTCCGACCGCCGCGATCATCAACTTGATCAGCTATAACTACATGACCTATTACAACCAGTACGAGCAGATGGAGTGGGGCGTCTTTCCGCACCAGGGCAACCTGATGGACACGCTTCTGGAGCGCTCAGCCATCCGCCATGTCGCGAACGCTCATACGCCTACGATGCTGATGCACGGCGAGAACGACAACGACGTCCCGATCGCGGAGGCCGAGCAGTTCTACATCGGCCTGCGCGATGTGGGCACCGAAGCGATCATGGTGCGCTATCCGCGCGAGGGACACGGTATCCGCGAGTCCAGACACGTCGTCGACAGCATCGATCGGAGCATCCGGTGGTACGAACAACACTTTCCGCCTTCCACGTCGTCGCGATAGCGGCGGTTTTGTCGACGTTCGCCGGCTGGGCGGCGGCCACGCCGGCCGGTGAACTGTCCGGCGCGGCCGCGATCGCGGACGCCGTGCTCTGGGGCAAAGAAATGCCGCCCTCGGCGCTCACGGCCGATCTGCCAAGGAGCGTTCAGTCGCAGCTCAGCGAGTACTTCCAGCGCGAGCACAGTTTCCGGAGCGGGATCACGCCGCCGCCGGGAGCGACCGAGGAGGAGCGCGAGACCTACGACAGGCGCGTGGGCATCGAGCGCGTGGTCTTTTGTCTCTTCCCGCGCGGTGACAGCGCGAAGGTTGCGCCTCAGTACGCGCTGGACGCTGACATCGAGCCCGACTGGCAGGGATTACCGGAGAACCCGCGCCGCGAGGCCAAGTTCATCGACCAGCTGCTGACCGATCTGCCCAAGCCCTGGCTGGCGCCCTATCTCAATCTCGTGGCGGGACACCGCAAGTTGTGCGCGAGCGAAATGGACGGGGCAAAGGCGGACGCGCGGAGCCGCGCCATGATCGACGATGGCCGCCGGCAACTGGCGAGGGCGCGAGACGCCGGCAACGGACTGATTCGCGTCGTCGCCGAGCGTCTGCTCAAAACCGGACGCTGCAACGAGCGCTAACCAGCCGGGTTCTGGGTTCAGGGTGCCGAGTTCAGCGTTCGTTCGGGTTCCGGGTTCTGCACCCTGCACCCTGAACCCTGAACGCCGAACCCTGTTCTACAGCTGCTCGACGGTGTAGCCCTTCGCCTTCAACATCGCGAGCAACCCGTCGGGCCCAACCAGATGTGCGGCGCCGACGACGACCAGCGCCTTGCCGGGACGCGCGAAGAGCGCTTCGATCTTCGGCATCCAGTTCTTGTTCCGCTCGACGAGCAGCCGCTGGTACATGAGCGGATCCGACTTGAGATCGGCGAGCGCGATGCGTTCGATCGTGGGCACATCGCCGGCCTTCCAGGCGTCGCCCAGCTTGCCGACGGTTTCGGTTTCCGTCGCCAGCTCCTTCAGCGTTTCCGACAGCATCCGATCCTGCTGTTCCATCGTCATCGCGTCGAAGCGCGAGATCTGGAACTCGACGGTCTCCAGGCCCTGAACGCCCTTGCCGCTCTCTTTCGCCTGATCGAAAAAATGCTGATCGAGCCCGAGCGCGGGATCGAAGCCGGCCTTCATGAGCTCCATGCCCTGCAGCGTGATCGCGAGCATCCACGGCTTGAACCGCATCAGCGGCCCGGCGGCGGGCCCGAGATCGCCTGTCGCTTTCTGCACCAGAGCGAGCGTCGCCGGAGAAATCACCTTGTCGAGCGACTGGTTGGACGGCAGCATCCCGCGCGTCAGGATGCCCATCTGCTTCATCGGGTCGAGCATCTCGGCCAGATCGACTTCTTCGACGAGCAGGTCCGAGTCCTTGAACGCGGCCTCGAGCACCGGGTCCAGCGGATAGAAGCTCGCGGGCATCACGTGGATGGATCCCATCAGGTAGATGGTGCCGCCCTTGCCCGTGGCTTTCCACGCGAACGTCTTCGCCTGCGCGGCGTTTGCGACGAGAAGCATCGCGAACGCGGCGACGATGGCAATCAGACGTTGAGAAGAAGAGGAGAGTCCGGCTTCCGTCGTGCGGCCACGGTGAGGCATGGTCCATTCTACAGTGGCAGCGCCGGCACATTCGGCGGCAAGAATTGTCAGGTGCCGGATTGCAGAATTCAGATCAGGATTTCAAATCTGAATCATCTTGCCCGGATTCATGCGATTGTCCGGGTCGAGTGCGCGCTTGATCGTTCGCATGACGTTCAGCGCGGCGCCATGTTCCTGCTCCAGGAACTTCATTTTGCCGACGCCGACGCCGTGCTCGCCGCTGCACGTGCCGCCCATCTCGAGCGCGCGCAACACCATTCGTTCGTTGAGCCGCCGCGCCTCTTCGAGCTCGAGGCTGTTCGACGGATCGAGCACGTAGATCAAATGGAAGTTGCCGTCGCCGGCATGGCCGACGAGGCAGATCGGAAACGACGCGCCCGCGTTCTCTTTCTTTGTTTCGACCACGCATTCCGCGAGGCGCGAGATCGGCACGCAGACGTCCGTCGTCCACGCGCGGGATCCGGGACGGAGCGCGAGCGCCGCGTACAGCGCGTCGTGACGCGCCTGCCACAACCGTGCGCGATCCTCGAGGTGTGTCGCCCACTGGAACCCGCGCCCGCCGTGATCCGCGGCCAGCGCCTGAACGGCTTCCGCTTGATCGGTGACGTGGCGAGCGCTGTCGCTGTGAAATTCGAAGAACAGGGTCGGCGCCACAGGGTAAGACGTCTTCGAGTGCCGGTTGACGGCGTCGAGCTGAACCTCGTCGAGGAGCTCGATGCGGGCGACCGGGATGCCCAGCTGAATCGTCGCGATGACTGTTTCCACCGCGCCTTGAATCGACTCGAACGAGCAGACCGCCGCCGACACGGCCTCCGGAAGCGGGTGGAGCCGAAGGGTGACCTCGGTCATCACGCCGAGCGTTCCCTCCGAGCCGACGAAGAGCCGGGTCAGGTCGTACCCGGCGGACGACTTACGCGCACGCGTGCCGGTGTGAATGATCGTGCCGTCGGCGAGGACCACCGTGAGGCCGAGCACGTTCTCGCGCATGGTGCCGTAGCGAACGGCCGTCGTGCCCGATGCGCGGGTCGCGGTCATCCCGCCGATGGTGGCGTCGGCGCCGGGATCGACCGGAAAGGTGAGCCCTGTGTTGCTGAGCGCCTTGTTCAACTGCAGGCGCGTGACGCCGGCTTCCACGGTCGCGTCGAGATCGTCGACACTCACCCGCAAGACCTTGTTCATGTCGCGAAGGTCGATCGTGATCCCGCCGGAGAACGCGTTCACGTGGCCTTCGAGCGAGGTGCCGGCACCGAACGGCACGATCGGCAAGCGATGCGCCCGGGCGACCTTGACGATGGCGGCGACTTCGTCGGTCGTGTGCGGGAAGCAGACGATATCGGGCGGTGCCGGCGCGTGGTACGACTCACCACGGCTGTGATGTTCACGAACGACCGGGGCGTCGTTAGCGCGTGTGCCGAGCAGTTGTTTGAGCTCGCGCGACGCCGAGAGAATGGTGTCTGCTGCAGTTGAAGCGGACATGCCGTTCAGTGTAACCCACCGCGAGAACCCGGCTGAGGGTGCCGCAGGTGTGACGCGCTCAAAACATCGCGGCGAATTCGGAAAACGGCCGCTGAATCCGGTGGAGAAAGGCCGCGTCGAACGCGACCCCTTCACCCAGGTCGCGCAGCAGGTTGGCGACGGCAAATCCGCCGGCTTCGTCGAGCAGGCGCCGCGCGGCGAGCGCGCTCGTGGCATAGGCGAGCTGCGCCTGCCCGCCGGTGAATCGACTGAAGCCGGAGTTGAGCGCGGCCAGAGGCACCGGCGGGCGCCCGCGGGTCTGTTCTTCGGCCCAGTCCAGATCGCCGGTCTCGAGCGCGGTGGCGAGGCCTTCGTTGAGCCACGTGGGCACGCCGCGCGCGGCGAGCGTCCGGATCAAAGCGTGCGTGAACTCGTGCGACAGGACGCGATCGAGCTCTTTTCGCTCGTCGAGCGCGCCACGCATCGGTACCCGGATCGTGCCGTCGTAGGCGCCGGCGGCCCACGCCGGGGCGCGCGTGATGTCGCGGAACTGTTCGTTCGTGTAGAGGACGACGCCGATGGGTGCCGCGGGGTAGCTGCCGAGCAGCTGGCTGATACGCCAGTACGCCCCGTCCAGGATCTCGAGGGCTTCGGCCGCCAGTTCGGCCTCTGCCGGTCCTTCGAACGACACCGTGAAGTGCGATCCGACGGCCTGCTGCATGCGGTCGTGCAAATCGGCTTCGCGCCGCCAGCGCTCGAGCGTGGCACGCGCGTCGCCGTCGTCGGGCGCCATGGCGACGAGCGTCTCGTAGGTGCGGACGGCGAGGTCGTGCTCGCCCATGCGGTATTGAATCTGTCCAAGCATCGCGCGGGCGATCAGAAGCCTGGGATCGAGTTCGAGCGTGCGCTCGAACTCGGCGCGCGCATCGGCATCGCGCCGCTCGAGCGACGCGGCCATGCCCGCGCCGAGATGGAGCGTGGCATTTTTGGGATCCGCCTCGAGGGCCGCTCGGAAGCCTTCGGCGGCCGCATGCGCCTGGCCGGCGTTCAGCGCGGTCCAGGCTGCGCGCTCGAGCAGCGCGCTGCGCGGATCGATCTGCGCCGCGGAAACCGCGTTCAGCAGGATCAGCGCCAGCGGCAGCAGCCTCAGGGCCTTCATGCGGGACTCAGCCATCATGACATCGTTTCTTCATGAAATCGTCAGTGAGCTGCCATGCTGAACTTATCGAATCCTCATCAGCTGATGCTATCCTTACACTCGTCGTTCATGTCTCAACCGACGTCGGCCCCCATCGAAGACGGCGTGATCGATGTGCTCAAGAACGTGAGCCGGCGTCCCATCGACCCATCGCTGACCAGCGATCTGGTGGCCGACCTCGGATTTGATTCACTGCAGATTCTCGAAGTGATTGCGGAGCTGGAAGATCGGTTCGATATCTCGATTCCGCTCAACGATGTGCCTGCGACCCGGACGGTGGCGCAGGTCGTCGCGCAAGTCACGCGCCTGGTCGAGGAGCAGTCAAAAGCCTGATGACCCCTTTGCGGACGCTGCCCGAAGCACTGGAGCGCGGTGCGGGCGCCGACGCGGGTTACTGTTTCGTCAGAGGCGACGGCGATTGCCGGCGGACGTACGCCGAATTGCAACAAGCCGCCCTGCGAACAGCCAGCTCGCTTCGAGACGCCGGCCTGCGCCGCGGCGACGTGGTCGGGCTCGTCCTGCCTGACGCCGAACAGTTCCTGACGACGCTCTTCGGCGCCTCGATTGCGGGCCTCGTGCCCGCGTCGATCTATCCGCCTTCGACGACGAGCGATCTGCCGCGGTATCTCGAGCTCACGGCGGCCATCCTCCGGGCGTCGGGCGCCGCGGCGGTGGTCACGAGCCGCGAGCTGGCGGTCTCGTTCGAGGAGGTCCGCGCGCAGTGCCCCGACCTCTCGCTGATTCTGTGCGCCGAGGCCTTCGACGGTTCTGCGATGAATCCGGACTGGCGTCCGTCGCTCGACGACATCGCGTTCGTGCAGTTCACGTCGGGATCCACGTCGGCGCCCAAAGGGATCGCGCTCACGCACGCGAACGTCTCGGCCAACATCCAGGCGTTCCTGGGACCGTCCGCGGTTGCCGCGTCCCCGGAGGACGTGGGCGTCAGCTGGCTGCCGCTGAATCACGACATGGGCCTGGTTGGCATGGCGCTCGGCGCCTTGTATACGGCCCGCACCTGCGTGCTGCTCCCGCCCGAATCGTTTGTCAGACGTCCTGTCGAGTGGTTGCGCGCGATCACGCGGCACCGCGCCACCGTCAGCTTCGCGCCGAACTTCGCCTACGACCTGTGCGTCCGGCGGGTGAAGGATCTCGACGGCCTGGATCTTTCGAGCTGGCGCGTCGCCGGGTGCGGCGCGGAACCGATTCACCCCCCGACATTGGCTGCGTTTGCGGAAAAGTTCGGGCCCGCCGGCTTCCGCGATACGAGTTTTCTTCCGTGCTACGGGCTGGCCGAACATGTCCTGGCCGCGACGTTCCCGCCGCGCGGCCGGCGTCCGCGGACCGAAGTCGTGTCGGCGGACGAATTGACCGGCCGCCGGGTGGCCGTCGCGTACGACGGAAACGGCCCGTCGGTGTCGCTCGTCAGCTGTGGATCGGCGCTGCCGGGACATCGGCTCCAGATCGTGGGCGAAGACGGCCGTCCCGTAAAGGAACGGCACGTCGGCGAAATCCTTCTCGCCGGCCCGTCGGTCATGCTGGGGTACTATAAGCAGGACGCGCTGACTGCCCAGACCATCCGGGATGGATGGCTGCGCACGGGCGACCTGGGCTACCTGTCCGGCGGTGAGCTCTTCGTCTGCGGGCGCGCGAAAGACATCATCATCGTCAACGGCCGGAAGTATCACCCGCAAGACCTGGAATGGGCCGTCGACGCGTTGAGCGGTGTGCGACGCGGCCGGGTCGTGGCATTCGGGGCGAGTGAGTTCGGCCAGGCGGATCGTGTCGTGATCGTCGTCGAACCGAGCGGCACCGTGCGGTCCGACGTGCTCACCGATACGATTCGGCGGGAAATCCGCGATCTCTTCGGACTCTACGTCGCCGACGTTGCGGTGGTCCGCAGCGGGACGGTGTCGCGTACGACGAGCGGGAAAGTCCAGCGCGCCGCGACCAAGGCGCGGTACGAAAGCGGTGAGCTGGGGCTCAAAGCGCAGGGCATGGGGACGAGGGACTAGGCTTCGATGGATCTACTCGACAAGCTGCGAGCAATTGAGAAGCGCCGCGCGACGTTCGCGCCCGGCGATTTTGTGCCCGGCCAGACGGTGATCGAGCGCGTGCTCGGACCCGGCGAAGTGGTGATCGCCGGCCGTCCGACACTGATGTTCGGCTCGAACAACTATCTGGGTCTCACGCTCCATCCGGACGTGACGGAGGCGGCCCGGCGGGCCATCCTCGAATACGGCACGGGCACGACCGGCTCGCGCACCGCCAACGGCACGCTGGGGATTCACGAGGATCTCGAACGCGAGTTCGCCGACTGGTTCGGCAAGCGGCACGCGATCATCTTCAGCACCGGCTATCAGGCGAACCTGTCGCTCATCGGCGGGCTGTGCGGCGCAGGGGACGTCATCCTCATCGATCGCGACAGCCACGCGAGCATCTACGACGCGACGAGGCAGACCGCCGCGCAGGTCATCGGCTTCCGGCACAACTCAGCGGACAGCCTGCGCAAGAAGCTCGAACGGCTGCCCGGGCAGGTGCGCAACAGACTGGTCGTTGTCGAGGGTCTCTATTCGATCCGCGGCGACGTCGCGCCGCTGCGGGAGATCGTCGACGTGTGCCGATCGCATGGCGCCTACATCCTGGTGGACGAAGCGCATTCGCTCGGAACCTACGGACGCACGGGCCTTGGCTGCGCCGAAGATCAGGGTGTCCTCGACGAGGTCGACTTCGTCGTGGGGACCTTCTCGAAGTCGCTCGCCGGCATCGGCGGCGTCTGCGTCTCGAATCACTCCGAGCTGCGCGCGCTCCACTTCCTGGCGCGTGCGTACGTGTTCACGGCGTCCGGTTCTCCGTCCAACGTGGCGAGTGTCAGCGCGGCCGTGAAAGTCGTCCGGACGCACCCGGAACTGCGGGATCAGCTGTGGGCCAACGTCCGTCGTCTTCGCCAGGGATTGCGTGAGCTGGGCTACGTGATCGGCGATACCGAGTCGCCGATCGTGCCGATCGTCACCGGCGATGAAGAGCGCACGATCGCGCTCTGGCAGCGGCTGCTGACCGAGGGGCTGTACGTGAACCTCATCGTGCCGCCAGGGTGCCCGGTCGACGAGTGCGTCCTGCGTGCGAGTTGCTCGGCCGCGCATACGCAGGAACAGCTGAACAAGGCGCTCGGTATCCTGGGACGAGTCGGCGCGGAGCTCGGCGTGACGCGCGCGGTCGGATCGCTCGGCTAGAGCCTTCGCGCTCCACGCGCTCCCGCTCGGCTAAAGCCTTCGCGCTACGGTGTCACGCGTCGTCGACGCTCGGCCGAAGCCTTCGCGCAACAGTGTCACGCGTCATGGACGCTCGGCCGAAGCCTTCGCGCAACAGTGTCACGCGTCATGGACGCTCGGCTGAAGCCTTCGCGCAACAGTGTCGCGCGTCGTGTAGCGCGAAGGCTTTAGCCGAGCGTTCATAGCCAGCGCTCTCGTCGATACCACGCGTATGTATCCGCGAGCCCTTCCTGCAGACCGATCTGCGCGACAATCCCGAGGTGCTCGCGCAGCCGGTCGACGCGACAAACAAATCCTTCCGACGCCAGCTCCGCGTAGCGCCTGCTGTTGATCACTGACGGCCGGCCGCGAACCATTCCCGCCAGGTCGCCGGCGATGGCGGCTGCGCGCGTGAGGACCATCGGGATCCGGATGATGGTGGCACGCGTACCCGACGCGCCCTGCACAGCCTCGAGGACCTCGCGCGTGGTGACCGGGTGAGCGTGCCCGGCGAACATGGTGTCGCCGGCCGCCGGCTGATCGACGGCCTCGGCGATGGCTCGCACCAGATCGTGCACGTGGATGAAGGTGTACGCCGCATCCAGGCGGCCGACGAGCGGCATGAACCCGCGTGTAGCCACCTTGAACACCGGCAGCAGCGCGCGATCGCGCGGGCCGTACACGACGCCCGGACGAATCGTTGTCCAACGCAGACCCTCGACGCTGGCGATCGCCCGTTCGCCTCCGAGCTTGCTTCGTCCGTAGGCGTTGATGGGCGCCGGCGGATCCTCTTCGGACCGCGGCGCTCGCGGGGACGCCGGTCCCGCGGCCGCGAGGCTGGAGATGTTGATCAGCGGGACGCCGGCCGTTCCGCACGCTTCGGCGATCAGCCGGGTGCCGTCGACGTTGGCTGCGAAGTAGTCCTGTTCACGCAATGCCGACACGACACCCGCCAGATGAACGACCGCATCGACATCGCGAATCGCAATCAAAAGCGCAGCTGCCTCGAACGGACGGCGCAAGGCGACGACGTTCGTGCCGCGCGCCTCGAGGTGTTCGACAACGTGGCGCCCGATGAATCCGGAGCCGCCGCTGACGGCCACGCGCCGCGTCACATCGTCTTCTCGTAGAGGCGATAGGTCTTGTAGTGCCGGGCGCCAGCGGCTTCGGCCGTGTCGTTGATGTCGTGATTGTTCTCGAGCACCCAGGAGAACTCGGCGCCGGTGTACTGCGAGCGGCGCAGCTGTTGATGCCACTCCGACAGCAGCAACGAGTAGACACCAACACCGCGGAACTGCGTGTCGACGCCGAGCAGGAGCAGCCGCACTTGCGTGATGTAGCGGCGGCGCAGGAGCAGGCGGGCGATCGTGGACGGGAAGAGCCTGCCGCTGGTGCCTTTCAACGCCTGGTTGATATCGGGGACCGACACCAGACAGGCGACCATTCTGCCGTCGACCTCGGCGCAGACACTGCACTGCGGCTCGAAGATCGGCTTCAATTCGGACGCGATGCGCCGGAATTCGTCGGCGGTCGGCGGGACGAACCCCCAGTTGCGCTCCCACGCCGCACAGTAGAGCGCGCGCAGGCGCTCGACCTCGGTCGTGAACTCTTTCAGGTTGAGCGGGCGCGTGGTCACACGGTGCTTCGCGCGAACCCGCCGGGCCGCGCGCTCGACGTATGCCGGGACGTCACGCTCGAGTGAATACAGCCACGCGAACAGGTCCTTGACCTTGGCGTAGCCGGCCGACTCGATGTGCGCGCCGTATTCCGGCGGGTTGTGCGGCATCAGCAGCATCGGATCGGTGTCGAATCCGTCGATCAGCAGCCCGCACATCTCGTTCAGCGAGGGGCTGATCGGGCCGCGGACCTTCTCACGCCCCCGGGCCTTCGCCCAGCCTTCGACCGCGGCCAGCAGGGCGCATGTGGCCTCGCGGTCCTCCGCTTCGAAGAAACCGAACATCGCGAGGTTCTCGCCGTGCGTTTCACGATGCAGGCGGTCGTCGATGGCGGCAATCCGGCCGACCACCGCGCCGCCGCGCCACGCCAGCATCAACTCCACGTCGGCGTGGGCGAAGAACGGGTTCTTCGCCGGGTTCAGCCGCTCGAACTCTCCGATGCGCAGCGGCGGGACCCAATGCGGGTCGCCGGCATTGCGCTCGTACATGTAGTCGACGAATCGGCGCAACTCGCCGCGTCCCCGGACTGTTCTGACTTCGATCGATCCGCTCATGCGTCCGTTAATGGTAAGCGATGGGGTATCGTTCGTTGGTGCGTTCGTTCGAATGGATCGCGTGTGCGTACTTCGGGTACATCGCCGTTGCGTGCTGGCTGCCGCGCCTTTCGACGGCGCGGCGAGCCTTTTTGATCGCGGCGTCGGCTGCGGCTGGCGGAGCGGTTGTCGGCGTCGCTCGATCGGAAGTGGCGTGGGTGCGAGACATCGCGCCGATGGCCTACATTCTTGTCGGTTACTTCCTCAGCGGATACCTGTTCGTAACGCCCTCGCTGTCGACGGAGGCGTGGCTGATCCGATGGGATCGCCGCCTGCTCGGCGATCCGGCCACGCGGTTCGTCACGTGGCCCCGTCTGCTCGTCGCCGCGCTGGAACTGATCTACATGGGTTGTTTCCTGCTGATTCCGGCCGGCGCTGGCCTGCTGGCGTTCACGGGCCACCGTTCCCTTATCGATCGCTACTGGGCGATGGTGGTTGGGGCAGAGTTCGTTGCGTTTGCCCCGCTGGCCTTCATCCAGACACGCCCGCCCTGGGTGCTCGAACGAAAACCGCAGCTCGCCGACAAGACCATCCATCGCCTCGCCACACAGATGGTTGAACACGTCTCGATTGGAGTGAACACCTTCCCGAGCGGGCACGCCGCCGGCTCGCTCGCCGTGGCGTTCGGGGTCATCGGCGCCGTGCCGTGGGCCGGCGTTGTGCTCCTGGGCCTCGCCCTCGGGATCTGCGTCGCGTGCGTGGTGGGCCGTTACCACTATTTGATAGATGTGGCTGCCGGGGCCGTAGTGGCGCTCGTTTTTTGGCTTGTCAATTGATTGCCCGATGCCGATAGACCACAATGGGTAGAGTTGGCTCTCCGCTTCAGGTTCATCATCGCTCTGTACGTGTCTGCGTTATGCCTGCAGACGCACGCCTTTGCACAGCAGACGCCTGGCGGGGTCATCGAAGGCTTCATCACGACGCAGAGTGGAACGATCAAGCTTGGCGGCGCGCAGGTCGTGCTTCACACCTCGTCGAATCAGGAAATTTCGACGGTCCTGTCTGACGGCGACGGCAGTTTTCGCTTCACCGCCCTGCAGGACGGCAAATACCTGATCACGGCGTCGCTCGAAGGGTTTGCGGTCGTGCGCGCCACGGTGGTCGTGGTCTCGAACAGCACGACGACGCAATCGCTCGACCTGCCGATCGCGACGCTCACCCAGACCGTGGAGGTGATGGCGCCCACTGCGATCGTGTCCTCAGCCGACACCCTCGGGTCGGTCGAATCGATTGGCAGCCACGAGACCGACGAGTTCGCGAACGGCACCGGGCTCGGCGGCGCGCTTCGCCTGCTGGCCAGCGTCATCGAAGTGCCCGGCGGCGTCAGCATCAAGGGCGGCAGGCCGACGCAGGCCGGCGTCCAGATTGGCGCGAGCACGCTGACCGATCCCGTGCTCGGCCTCGTGCACTTCACGCTGCCCGACGATGCGATCGATTCGGTGGCGGTCCTGCCGAATCCGTACGCGGTCGAGTACGGGCGATTCTCGTCAGGTCTCGTCGTCATTCAAACCCGCCGCGGCAGCGATTCATGGCACGTCAGGCTCAACAACCTGAGCCCGACGTTTCGCAGCAAGCGCCACGAAGACCTGTACAACATCAACGGCATCGCCGCCTTCGCGCCCAACTTCGAGCTCGGCGGACCGCTCGTCAAGAACAAGGTGTTCCTCGAGCAGACCGCGCAATACCGCTACAGCAACGATGACGTGCCGAGCCGTCCGGAGGACGAGCGCCGCACGACGCACTGGATCAGCTCCTTCACGCGCATCGACGCGAACCTGACGCCCAAGCACGCGCTCGTGGCCAGCGCCGGCTTTTTCCCCAGCGTCACCGACATGGCCTCGCTCGGCACGTTCACCCCGCCCGAGGCGACCGTCGACGTTCACGAGCGGGTCCTGCTCGGGACGATGACCGAGCGCGCGCTGTGGAGCGATTCGCTCGTCTCGGAGTCGACCGTTCAGATGCGCAGCTATCAGGCCTCGGTCCAGCCGCAGGGCACGGCGCCGATGGAGCTGCGGCCAGAGACGACGCTGGGTAACTTCTTCAACACGCAGTATCGATCGCCTACGACGTTTCAACTGATCCAGACGGTGTCAGGGTCGAAGAACCTCCCGACGGGACTGCATCTGTTCAAGGCCGGCCTCGATCTCCTCATCAACAACTACGACGGGACGAGCGAGAGCCGCCCGTTCCTGATCGAAAGCTCGAGCGGCACGCTCGTGCGGCGTCTCGACGCGTCCGGTCCGTCGGTGCAGATGATCCCGACGACCGACGTGGCGCTTTACGCGCAGGACCGTGTCCAGCCGAACTCGCGTTCGTACTTCGAGTTCGGCGCACGGCTCGATCGCGACGGTGTCGTCGGGCGCTGGAATGTGACCCCGCGGGTCGGAGCGGCGTTCCTCATGAACGAGCAGGGAACGTCGGTGCTCCGCGGCGGCTACGGCCTGTTCTTCGAGCGGACTCCGTCAGCGGCCGGCGCCTTCAAGTTCGGCCAGTTCGAGACCTTCACCGACACCCGATACGCCGGCGACGGCGTGACGCCGCTCGGCCCGCCGATCACATACCTCGACGTCACCGAGCCGAACCTGCGCACGGCGAGAGCAGCGACGTGGGACGTCACGTATGAATACCGGTGGCGGCCGTCGGTCTCGTTCCATGTCAGCTTCCTCGATCGGCAGGGCAGTCACGAGCTGATGCTCGACGCCGAGCGGGTTGGCAACACCGGCGCGTATCGCCTGGAGTCGAACGGGACCTCGACGTACCGCGATCTCGAAGCCGGCGTGCATCTGAGTCACACGACCCGCTTCGACCTGACCGCCACGTATTCGCGCTCGAAGGCCGAGGGGGATCTGAACTCCTTCGCGAACTATTTCGACACCATGCTGTGGCCGGTCGTGCCGCCGCGCGGCTACGGTCCGCTGCCGACCGACGTGCCGAACCGGCTGCTGGCGCGCGGCCGCGTGCTGCCGGCCCCCAACTGGCTGATCGTCGCCGTCGCCGACTGGCGAAACGGACTGCCGTACTCGCTGGTCGACTCGGCGCTCGATTTCGTCGGTCCGCGCAATTCTCAACGGATGCCCGACTACCTCAGGTTCGATCTGGGTCTCGAGCATCGCTTTCATATCGGCAAACTGCAACCGTGGATCGGCATACGCGCGTATAACGCTTTCAACGCATTCCTACCGGCCGACGTCCAGGCGAATATTTCATCCCCCTTCTTCGGTTCTCTTTACAACTCCCAGTTCAGGCAGTACAGACTTCAGGTGCGCTTCGAGCGCTGATCAGGCACAATCAGCGTTTCCGGCGAGCACAGCTCTTGCTTCCTGAGGAAGGGTGATGCGTCCGTGTCACAAGTAATGTCCGCTCCCGGTAGCGTTCCGTCTCGTTTGCATGACATGCTGCGTCGGAGCGCCGTGCACCTTCGATGACACTCTTATTCGCACTGTTCACTGCCGCCGCCGTCCTGGCGGGTTCGTCTCCGACCCCGACAGAACCCTCGGTCGCGAACCACCTGCTGGATGGGTTCGAAGCGCAGCTGGCGCAGGATCCGTCGAGCCTGCGCGTCGCGGCCGAGTATCGTCAGCTGATCATCGAGACCGGCCGCTACGACCGGAGCATCAAGCTGTTCGAGCGTCTGGCGCGCGATCCGCGCGGCGGCGCCAACCGGTTCCTGAATCTCGCGCTCGCGAACGTCGACAAAGTTCCGGTCTCCGGATCCGTGCGCCGCGCGCTGCTCGGCCGTGATGCGCTGGAGGCGTTGACCCACGCCATCGCGATTGAACCCACGGACCTGGCGTACCTGATTCGCGGCCTCGTCAACCTGTATTACGACCAGTTCGTGTTCCATCGGACCGACAAGGCGGTCGCCGATCTCGAGGAGGCGCGGCGCCGCGCGGCCGTTCATCCGCAGATCGCGTACATGCCGCGCATTCTCGTCGCGCTCGGCGACGGCTACTGGCGCCTCCACCAGCAGGGCAAGGCCCGTGAGGTCTGGCGCGAGGGGCTGGACAACTGGCCCGACACCGACGGGTTCCGTGTCAGGCTGAATGCGACCGACCAGCAGCTTCCGGACATCATCGAACGCGCGCTCGACGCGGGCGTACGCGTGGACACGACGCTGCGAGAGCTGTTTCCCGATCTGACGCGAACCGCGTCGAAGGCGGTGCCATGACCTCGCTGCTCCCCGCGGATTTCACGATCGTCATCCCGACCTACAACGAGCGGGATCGCCTCCCCATCCTGCTGGGCCGATTGTTCGACACGTGCCATCGCGCCGGCCTCGCCGCTGAAGTCGTCATCGTCGACGACAACTCCGCGGATGGAACGGGTGACGTGGCCGAAGAATGGGCGCAGCACCACCGCGTGCGCGTCATTCATCGCCCCGGAAAACTCGGCCTCGGCACGGCGGTGCTCGAAGGTTTCGCCGTGGCGCAAAGCGCGGTCGTCGGCGCGATGGACGGCGATTTGAGTCATCCTCCGGAACTGCTGCCGACGCTGTTTCGCACGATGAGCGAAGGGACATTCGATCTCGTCGTGGCGAGCCGCTATGTTTCCGGCGGTGGCACGTCCGGCTTTCCGCTCGGCCGGTGGCTCCTGTCACGGGCCGGGTGCTGGCTCGCGAGACCGCTCACGCCGGTGCGGGATGCGATGTCCGGATTCTTCCTGATCCGCCGCAGCCAGCTGGATGCGTTCCAGACGTCGGTGAAGGGCTTCAAGATCGGGCTCGAGCTCTTCGTCCGATCGCAGCCGCGCAAGCTGGCGGAAGTCGGCTACAAGTTCGTGGGGCGATCCGCGGGTGAGAGCAAAATGAGCGTGGCCGAAGGCGCGGGGTTCCTGCGGCAGCTGCAGCGCCTCTATCGCGACGTGCGGAGCACGCCGGTCAGGCGTCCCGCCTGCGTCACGATCACCGCCAGTCAGGAACGCGCGGCGTCGGCATCGCTGTCGGGCGCCTGACGGGTCCGCAGGCGCTGCCACATCGAGCGTCCTCCCATCATTGCGATTACGGCGCCACCCGCCGCCGTGCTGAACCCGTACGAGATGGCGCGCTCGAGCGCGGTGACGGCCGCCGCCGTCGGCAGATCGACGCCAAACGCGATCAGCCCGGCGATCAGCCCGCCCTCCACGGGACCCAGGCCGGCGAGAGCCGGCACGACGCCTCCAAGCATGGCGAGGATCGAGAGCGTGGCGATCTGCGTGGGCGAGAGCACGACGCCGAAGGCCAGCGTCGCGCACGTCAACCGGAGAAAATCCTGCAGCCACAGGAGCGACGAGTAGCCGACGCCGGCCGCGAAAAGAGCCGCGCTGACGCGGCTGGGCGCGAGCCGCTCCCGCCAGCGCTCGAGGGAGAATGTCGAACGAAGCCGGCGCCGGAAGACGATGGCGGCCAGGCCGACCGCGACAGCGAGCACGATGACCATCCACGCCGAACGCCGCGCTGAGGACAGCGACCGAAGGGCGACGAGCGCCATTCCGCTCAACACGAGAATCGGCGGCAGCTCGGACAACCGATCCCACACTGCGGCGATGGTCGCCTGCGTCCAGGTCGCGCGGCCACCAAGGCGGACGAGG
>Ga0157376_10001251_pt1 | contig 16742 bp, 19 predicted proteins | sample M45metaG_FD_121801 | JGI IMG/M metagenome (GOLD analysis project Ga0157376, IMG submission 121801) | Miscanthus rhizosphere microbial communities from Kellogg Biological Station, Michigan, USA - M4-5 metaG | ecosystem: Host-associated > Plants > Roots > Rhizosphere > Soil | place: USA: Michigan... | reverse complement strand
GACTAAAATATGTAAAAGAAGGTATAGTATATTTATTCATCAAGATATTTAGAAACGTATCTAGTGTACCTATAAAACTAGTACCGAACCTATCTTGAAATTGATTAATATTTGGAAGAGCAATGTTTATATCATTATCAACATGAGTATGAGGAATAAGAGCAACATTAGGTTTACCCTCTATATCATCCCAATGACACTTTCCGCCACTACCACCTTCACCACTAATTATAATTTCTATAAGTCCAGTAAGACTTATAGGAATTACCTTATTTAGATTACCTATATGAGTTATATATAATACTAAATTATTTATTTCTTCTTCTGTATAATCATTAGGAACAATAAATAATGTAGTATGATATAAAGATAAAAAGTTATATAAACATTTATGTTGTTCTGCACATTCATATTCATCGTCAAGTTCAGCTTTAGCTTGTTCGTAAGCTGTATCTAACATAGCAGATAACAACTTAACTCTAAAAGTTTCTAGTTGTTCAGATGTTAGCATGAGCAGGAACAGTTAGGATTTGATACAGATTCTAATATTATTTCACCTTTATAAAATTCATTAGATGCAGCAGCAATTTCTACAGCTTCTAATTTATCTCGTAAGCAGCGTAAATCAGTTATGTTAGGACTACAACAAATATTACCATCTTTAGGAATAACTAAAGCACCTTCACTATAAGTAAATGCTAGGTTATTAAAATAAAGAAATTCTACTGATTCATAGAAAGTACTTTCTCCAGCATTTGGAATCTCAACTTTATTAATTACATCTTCAGGAGCAAATACATTTATTATCTCCCAATTTGTGTAGTCAATATCAGGAGTAGTATATGGAGATAAAATATCAAATAAAGCAATATAATAAATACCTACATGATATACAATTGTACCTTTAGTTATAAATGCAGGAACATATTGAGATACAAGTTTAACAAATATAGGTACTAATACTAATTCAAATTTATAATGACCATCAACTAAATCTGTAAATATCCATTTAGCATCAGCAGTTAAATCTGTAAATGGAACAGTTATATGTACATCTCCCGTAGACTTCTTTAAATTAAAAAATGTAGCACCTACATAATTATTTCTAAATTCAGGAGAAGCATATATAGTGGTATCAAGAATAGTTATTGTAGTATCAACTATTTCGTGGGAAAGTAATATATCCATTTTATTATTGATTTAGAAGGTAAAAATATAGGGAGACATTTCTATCTCCCTATATGTTATGAACACCAGTAAATATTAATGTTTGTGCCCATCTCTATGAGCATTTTTTTCCCGTTCTTCTCTTTCTTTTGCTTCTCTTGCTTCTCTCTCTTTTTGTTCTGCAGGAAGTTGTGTTGCATGTCCTCTTTCAGCTCTTTCTCTTTCTTCTCTTTCTCTTTGAGAATGTTCTGCCGGAAGTTGCTCAGCTTTTCCTCTTTCTTTATTTTCTTTTTCTGCTTCTTTTTCTCTTTTAGCTTCTGCTTCCTTTTCTTCTTTCTCTACTTCTTTAGCTTCTTTTTCAAATCTTTTTCTTTCTGCATTTGCTTCTTTTCCTTCTAATAAAGGAGTTCCTTCTTCATCTTCTTCAAAAAGACCAGCAACAGTAATCATAGCAGTACCAAATAATGCATCAAGACCTGCTATCATTCCTGCACTAAACATAGGTACAGCTAAATACAGACGTAAGAAACGAGAAGCTTTATTATCTACAGGAGTACCTTGACGATTAACTTCACGTAACCAAGTAAGATGATATACTACGAAACCACTAGGAGTAGAAGTACCAGCATCAATATCAACTTGAGTATAAGGAAGAATATCTCCTAGTTGACCATCACCTCTGCGAGTAACACCTTGATAGCCTGCGCATTCAAGTTCTAATTCTCTAATACTTGCAACAGTATTATCTACACTAATTGGTTTAGTAGTTATAGTTTTAGCACAGCCTTCACAAACAGTTCCATCTGTACCATGAGCATCAAAGGTAAGACCTTTTTTTCTATGAGTTAGAACTAAAGTTTCACCAGTACCAACAGCATCAACTAGACGATCAGGGTCAGCCATAATCTTAGCTGCTAATGCTGTAGCTACAACAGTACCGGAAGAACCAACAGCAGGTTTTACTTCATAATTTCTTACCTTCCAATCAGTCATAATGTTTGGAGAAGTATCTACTACAGTAACTCCAGCCATAGCTCCTGAAACGGTATTAACACCACCAATAAGGTTATTACCAGTACTACCTAAAGTAATTACTTTAGCTGCACCTGCAACAGGAAGATACTTTTTAACTATAAAATTTCTACGATCAATTTCATCTGAAAGAGTAGCTCCTTCTTTAGTATCATCCGTATCATTAGGATTACTATCTTTAGGATTACCTCTTGCCATTACAAATTTATCAACCGCTAATAATGCAGCATTATCAACAAGTGGAACTAGCAGACCTGTAGTTTTACTTATTCCATAAGCACCAGGAAGGGCTGTTCCTAACATCTCAGGAGAAGTTGCACCACCTATAGTATCCGGAACTGCATTTGTTCCAAGAAGTTTAGCAGTTGCATTGGCTTTAAAACCCATCAATTGTTTCATATCTTTATTTTACTTTAAGTTATTGATTATTTAAGGTATTATGTTGCATATCGGTTTGCCAAGTAGGGTCTTGAATCATACCTTTAAGATGGATGATTGTTTGCTCTACAACTAGTTGAGTAGAAGTGTCAGGCAAATCGACATTAACTGATCTAGCTTTTGAAGCTTCCATAGGTTCTCTAATATAATCAATAACTAAGTTTTTTACTTTAAACGTAGCATCTTCATATACATATAACCTATCATTACCAAGAGTAGATATAGGTGATTCCCAAGTAGTCTTTTCAAAAGGATGATTAAGAATATAATTCAAATTATTATCCTTACTAAGACGATTAGGATGTTTTGTAAATAAGTCTTTAGAATCGTAACGATAAATCTTATTTGTAATAGTAGTAGGATTTACAGCTACGCTAATAGGGTTAGTTGTAACTGTAATTGTATAACTCATACTAAGCAATGTACTATTTGCATGTATAAAACTATTAGGATAATATTTACCATTATACTTTTCCCAATACATATCAGAAGTATTATCAAGTATAAGTTTAACAACTTGATATTTATCATCTGAATCAGTTATTCCATTAGGCAAATAATTAGTTAGTTTAAAGAATATACCTCCTTGTTTTTTTAGCTCTAATTCCTTGAATGTGTCATAGTCAGCTAGAAAAGAGAAAGGATAGACATTTATCTTAGTATCAACTGGAGTCTTTACTATACCTTTTCTATTACATACCATCTCAGATACATCATCAAGTAAATGCCTATAATTAGGTGGAAGTATACCGTATGAAATATTTGTACTATCTACATAAGAAGGTATCGTTAAACCTTTAACTTGTAATGTACTTAAACTATCTAATAACCTTTGGTTCTGTTGAAAGTCAGTAGTACTACTAGAAGGGTTTGCGGATGTAGCAGGTAAGCGACCTCTCAACTTACCCACTACATTATCCACAAACTTTCTTGTATAATAGTTAAGGTGAAAATCAATCTCTTCATCAAGAAGATTACCATTTGCATGGCTATTTAATTTCTGAACATCTTGGCGAACCTTGATATGAATTTCATCTATAGTCATAACTATTATTTTATAGTATTTGCTTTAGCTAACTTTGCAAGCATGATTTGATAGTCCTTAGTATTCTTTGCATCTTTCAACCAAAGAACAGCACTTCTCTCATCATTACCAATTGTTACACTAGCAGTATCGTTATCATAGATATAAGATGTATCTACAATAAGAACGATTTTAGCATTAACAAATTTATTTAGAGTAGCTTTGATTTCAATATCTTTATCACCACAAGCATCTACAAACTTTTTGAAAGCTGTAATTTGCTCTACATAATCTTTGATACCGTCAGCAAGAGCTAGACCACGTAATTTAGCTTTCTGTTCAACCTTAGATATTAAATCAGGATTGATACCATGAACAAGTAAAATAGATTCCCAGTTAGTAGTTACATCAGCAATATCAAGATATGCAGCATAAGCTTTATCTCTCCAATCACCAACTTCTATTTCTGCTTTCTGAGCAAGTTCTAAATCATGGATATAAAACTTAACTCTATTACCACCTGCTTTAGCATCTTCTAAAGTCATACTACATTGTTTATAGTCAGGGCTAATAGCTCTCATATAAATAACGTAATCTTTAGGTTTAACAGGAAAGTCAATTACTTCATCTTTACCTGCATATTTAACCTCTTTTGGAACAGTTGCTATATTAAGTCTAAGACCTCTACCTGCCGGTACTAGCTCTCGAAGTTCGTGATAGTAAGTATTAACCTTTTCATCAAATTCCACATGGTTAGCAGATACTTGAACAAGAGAAGGTAATATAGCTACTTTCTCAATCTCCGAAAGACCAGTAACAGGTAGTTCTGTATTTGAATAACCAGCTGAACCTAAATACTTAGTAGCATTATCGTTCATTATTTTTAATGCTTGGTTACTCTCAATATGCTTAGACGGTTTACGTTTAATGTAAACTATTTTTTCTTGTACTTTGGTACTCATGTTTTCTCTTTGTTTTGTTTACTTAAACATTTATTAAGCTACTTCCAGTTCTAACACGAAGCAGTTAGTATTACGCATAATCTGAACGTTACGCATAGTCATATACTCATGTGAACTTCCGTGGAAATCGCTAGATACGAATTCAGGTTGACCTCCACCTTCTTGTGTACCAACACCGGCAACTTTTTGGAACAAGTTCTCCATGCCTTTCTTGATAACCATTTTGATGTTAGGTTCACCATTATAAGAAGTATCATCAATGAATACCATTTTACCGGATTCAACGGTGAAACCATCTTTGTAATGGTCAGCAACTTCTGCACGAGGTCCATTATCAAACATATCAGATTTAACGAAGGTGAATCTATCACCATCAATAGTCCGATATTTTGTAAAGTACGCACCGTACTCCATATCCATTCCACTACCTGAAACCATTTTGTCAGTGCCATCGTAGAAACGACCTGCACCCCAAAGTTCTTTCATCGCAGCATCAAAGTTCTCAGCAGCAATAGTACCACCAAATACTTTAATATCACGACCTCCAGAAGCTTGGTCATTATTGGCACGGAATACAGAACGAGATATAGACTTTAACTTAGAACCAGTAAGTTTGCTATATGAATCCCAGTTAGGTATCTGTTCCCAAATACCACTACCACGACTAACAACATTACCGGAGTGTCTATCTTTTAGGTAGATTTTACCATCAGGAGTTTTGTTGTATTCACCTTCCCAAATACCTACTTCTTTCTCATAAGCCCACTCTTGCATGAATACCCATTTGCGGTAGTCCATCCATAGAGTTTTAGCTTCAGTTCCAGCAGTAGTATAATTGAAACGAACTACTTTAGTTGGAATCTCACCTTCCCACTTATACGTCTTACGGAACGTATTGAGCATGTTCTTCTTTTTGTAAGGAGTTACAAAAAGAGAACCATTCCCACGAGAACCGGCTTTTGAGTTGATAGAAACAATCCGAGAGATTTTCTTACCAACTTCTAAATCCGATTGAGGAACGGTTTTAGCAGGGTCAGTAGAGTCAACTAGATTGAATGTACCTTTAAACATTCCATCAGCTGCATCTTCTACATCTCTACAATAAACTTTAGTAGTAGAGTTCAGAATGTATTCATAAGTAGGAATAAGTGCACCTTCAGTAAAGATTTCAAAAGGAGTACCATTGATACCTATTTTAGCAGTCTGAGCACCTATATAGTTATTCTTATAGATGGTCGTAGTACGAGTTGAAATGTTATCACTAACCGGATAATCATATTCATCTTCAGTTACATACTCTGTCTTAACCCGACCTAAAGCACCACCTTCAGTGATAGCACTCATAGGAAACTGGTTGTTTTGAGCAGCAGCCATGTAAATGATATTCTGAGTAAGAGTTGCAGTACTACCTGCAAAGTGTTTCTCTAACTCATATTCATCATCATGCAGCTCCTTTGAGTATTGCATGTGATCGTTCAATAAGGTTATCTTTCCCATTTCAATTGTATTGATTTATTTGATTACTTATTTAATGAGTATACTAAACATACTCGGCTTTAATGTAAACCTCAAATGCGTAAGCACCTGTAGGAGCAGAAGCATCTAAAATAACTTGAATAGCATAATTTGATTCAAATGCTTTTAAAGTCATATTTGGATTGTTAGTAGATACTGTATCATACATAGCTTGGTTATTTAAACCTACCGCTATAAAATCAGTATTAATAGGTTGAACTATTTCTTGAAAAGCAATCGTAGAATTAACAAGAGAAGCAGAAATAATCTTTAAAATACCAAAAGGTGTAGAAGGTATATCATCAGTAGCTATATTAGTAACAAACTTAGCACCTATAATCTTCATGTCAACAACAGGAACATAATAAGTATTAGCGTTCTGTAACTCTACAGTACCAATTACATCTGTAGGAACTCTATTAGTATGCTTTACTATAATACTACCTAATCTAATTAACTTAACTGTATTATCTATAGGAATAGGTTTATTAGATAAATCATTAATTGCATTAACACATTCATCTAACTTGTTTAATATAGATATTACGTAGTCTACATCAGGTTGGTTTCTAAGATTATATCTGTTTAGTATGCTAATCATGACATTTAATTAAGATAGTTAGTTCAAGTTCCTGGACTATCTAATCGTCTATCGCTAGTATCAACTATACGATTAGAACCTCCACTCATTCTGCTAGCATCGCCACCTTTATTCTTATTAAGAATTCCAGTGACAGTACGAGTAGTCTCTCTCGCAAGTACCAACCCACTTACATTAAGTTTCTTCCATACAAGATAACGATATAAATCTTTCTCTTCAGGAGACATAGTAACTAATGCAATGTCTATTGGACTCATACCAGGAAATCTTTCATCTCTTGCATCGTAATAATTAGCATCAGCAAAAGGCTGACGTTCAGCAGCAGGAATGATTACATTACCTAGTTTACCGGATTCTAAAACATTCTTCTCACGAGTCTGAATGTCTCTGACAAAATTGTCATAATTTTGTTGTGCAGCAATAGCATCAGCTTGGTCTTGTTGTTCCTGCGCATGTTGTCTTTCAACAGCAGTTACTTTAAGAATTTCTTTTGCATCTTCATAAGCGGAGTTACTGTCTACAGCATTCTGAGCATACTGTGAAGCCATCTTCTCAGGAATACCTCTACGCATGAAGTCTTTGTAGAGAATATCTTTATGTCTGTTACTATCATTAGGATCTAAAGTCTCAGGGTCAATAGATGGTGCTCCTAACTTTGCAGCATAAAACTCTAATACATCCTTATTAGGATTTTGAGCTTGCCACCGCATCATCTCAATTGCTTGAGGATGCCTAGCTTCAATTTCTTGATATTCTCTTTCAACGGCTGCTTGAGAAAACTTCTCTCCTACTTTAGTAGCAAATTTAGCGATACCTTCGATACTATCTTCAATAGGTTCATCTATGTCGATACCTACTTGAGCAGCAGCTTCTTGATACCATTCTTTTGGTTCATCAACAGGAGGAGCAATATTCTCAGGATTAGGATTAGTTGGATCAACAACAACAGGTGGTACAACAACCATAAGGGGTTCTACAGGCGGCTCTACAGGGGGAGTAGCAGGAGGAGTATTAGGTACTACTGGGTCTGCTACTGTAGCGGTTACCACATTCTGATTGTTAGCATCAGGACTATCTAGTACATTACCACTTGTCTGTTGCTGATTCAATTGTTTTCTCAGTTTAATAAACATAATTTTCTCTTAATTAGTTAGTTAAATATATAAAAATAATTCTTACTCTTTATAATAAGGCAATAGAAATAATTTCCATTATCTCTATTGCCTTACTTCTTATAGACTTAATTATTTATCGTATTTGTTCTTATTTGATTTAGCTACTTTAAGTTTAACATCAGAATCATATTTCTTAACATTCGCATTTAATGCATTCATACGTTCATCAGATTCAATCTTTGATTTCTGTAAATTAGCTTTAGTTTGATCGGCAGCAGCCTTATTGTTTTCAGCTATAAGAGCAACAGATGCATCTTTAATCCCTTGCATATCAATAGGAACATCAACACCACTTCCCATTGTATCCATAGTACTAGCTTTAATAAGAGCTACTTGAATATCCTTATTAATATCTTTCTCTTGTTTCAATAACTCAAACTGTTGCAACGCTACTTCATGTTGTTGCTGTTCTTGTTTCATTGTTTGTTCTGCTTGCTGTTGTGATTGTTGAGCTTCTTGGTTAGCTTTAGCTTCAGCTTCATCGAAAGACTTAGCAAGTTTCTTAACTTCACTCATTGAATCCATATCTAATAATTGTGCAACGAGAGAAGTTTTAACTCCTTGCTGACCACTATTTTGAATCATAGGTAATAGCATTTCTTTAAAGGCTTTTACTTTCTGACGTTCTTTTCCTGCTTTCTTAGCAATTACTCTAAATTCCATTTCAGTATAATCAGCACCTTCTACTTGAAGAAATTCCTCTTCACCATCCCCACGTTTAAAGATGGCTTGCTTGCCCTCCCTCCATGCGAACTTCGATAGGTCGAGAAATCCTTGAACCTCCCGTTCTTCAAATTCCTCAAAACGTGCAAAATTCTCTTCACTAATCTCACTACTTGCTTGAACTGCATTCTCAGTTACATCTCTACCTGCACTAGAACTAACTTGTCCTAATCGCTGTGGATTCATACCTACTAAATCCCAATAGTAATTACGCCAAATATTTAGTAGTTCGTAACCTTTAAATACAGCATCTATTTGTGAAGCCTGTAATACAGTATATTGGTTAAAACTTCTATCAGCACCTTTCTGATTTCTGTCTATAAACGCAATACCAAATTCTTTCATAAAGTGCATAAAATCATCTCTGTTAAAACCTGGTCTATTAGGTATAACAGAGATATCTATAAGTAGCACATTATCATTATTCTTAGCTAGAGTACGACCAACTCTATAACGGATTTCGTTAACTTCTTTTTGAAAATCTAGTCCAAGCTTTACAATAGACATATTCTCAGCAAATCTATCTGAGAAAGCTCTACCGTTATATGGGGATTTAGCTGCACCAGTAAAAGTATAACGTTGATAAGGAATAGGTCTAGGTTCAGAAAATATATCTTTAGTAATCTGATAGCATTCCCAATATTCATCTATCCATTCTTCCTTAATATCTATATCTCCATGAGATTCATCAAACTCATAATCTTCATCTACAAACATTACTTGTTGTTCTCCAAGTATATCTATATAAACAAGAGTCTTACGAAGCATTTGACTTTTCCATACTATATGATAGATAGTAGTATGATGACCCATTTCTTGTTGGTTAATATTACGATTATCTATATAACCTGTAGTATTACTATAACCAGTATGAACATCTCCTGCAACAAACTTACCAGGCGAAAATGTAATACCGTATCTATCTTCTATCTTTTTTAAATCTTCTTTCTTTAACTCAGGAAATTTCTGCGGAATCTTCTCAATGGGGAATCGAGTTAATCTCCGTACCTGTGCTTCAGTATCTTCTACAAAATCTATATCCGGAGAACCAGCGTACCAAAAGTCAACAGGAGCTACAACTTCACTAATAATTGTATCATTTTCTGCACACTTATAAGAGAAAGCATAACCGGCTACAATCCAATCAAAGAATAGCTTTAATCGTTTCTCCGATAATTTACATTCCTCTACTATAATATTTAAAGCTCTTTGTCCTATTACACTACGTTCATCTACATAGCTTATATTAAAAGCTTTAACTACTTCTTCAAGAGGGGGTTGTTCTTGAGTAGGAACACCCGTATCCATACCTTGAGCATTCATTAGATTGATTGCTTCTTGTTCAAGATACTTATTAACTTTATCGAGAAGAGCAGCAGTCTTTTTATTGATTACATCAGCATTGATAGCTTGGACAATATAATCATTCTGTCTCATTCTCATTTCCCCCATGAACTTATTTACAATAGGGGTAATGATAGGAAAATTGCGTAACTTAGTAGCATTACCTTTTTCAAGTATTCTTCTTTGATCTTTATTAGCTTTAGATAAACCTAGTTCATTAGTTAGGTGTGCATAATCCCTTGTATTTATATAAGAGCCATTAGCATAACGATATAGAGGAAGAACATCATCTTTAAAGTTAGCCAAGCCTATATAATACTTGGCACTATCTTTCATTATCTTAAAGTCCTTTGCTTGCTTCTTCTTTAAGCTGACTGCTTGTTCAGGCAGCATAGTATAACTATTTGTATCCATATTAGTACATTAAGGTATGTCCACCTGTGTAGTTGTCGTATATATTTATTTCATCACTAGTAGCCCATTGACCATTCTCATATTCATCACCTCCAAAGAATCGACGTCTATTAAAGAAATCATCTTCTCTTTCTTGTTCACCAATAGAACGTTCAGTAAAGTCCATTTCCTTTTCATAGAACATTGCTATAATCATTTGTGAAACTCTATCGAAGTTACCTTTATAATTAAATGCAATTAATTCTTCTAAGGTAGCAGGGTCTCTAATCATATTAAGATTAAGAATAGCTTTACCATTAGTATCATAACCACGTAATCTTCTTAACCATGTATTAAGATAACCTGCACCAGCTACTTTACGGCTTTCAGTCATGTGCATACCATAAGGACGAGCAACAGGAGAATCTTTTAGATCATTATTATATTCAAGAGTAAATTGTGGTTCTAACAAATGAACCTTTTTCATTAACTTAGCATTACTCAGAACATCACCTCGGTCATTCTCGAATCCTATCTTAGCATTATAAAACTCAGCTAATTTAAACATTCGCCTATCATACTCTTCGGTAGATGCAGGGCGAGCATGATATTCAGCTACGATAATATCATCAGGAGAACTCCATTTGTTAACCCGTTTATAAACGGCACATGAACCTAATGATTGACCACCACTCTGAGCAAAAGGGTCATTCGCAATATAATACAGATCGTCAGGCACCATACCACCCCTTGTAAAAGGAGCTTCATACATCATTATACAACCTTCACCTGCATCCTTAGGAGTAGGGAACTTTAGTATAGGCGATAACTTCTCTATTATATCGGGATTGTCCGTTATGCGAACATCTTCTCTTCCTAACTTATCATTAAAATAGTATTCTAAATCTATAGGAACACCTGCATTTAAGTTCCTATTTGTTTTTACAGCATTCAATTGAGACTGTAATAGTAACTTAGGGAATATATTTCCACTAGTTTGTAAACAGGCTTCACGAGGAGTGAAGGGATGTTCAGCAGCATGTTCATCTACTTCAGTAGGAGATGTAGCATTGGCTGCAATAATCTCACGTTGGTTTTCCTCAAATGCTTTAGCTTCTGCATGATGAGAGTTACCTTCATCATCCATGAAACTACCTGCGTTAATATAATCGGGAATAAAAAGACCACAACTAGTCCCTAAACCACCTTCATCCCAAAAGTTTTCAACGCACACAGCATTATAGGCATTCGGATTATAGAACATCTCTTCAACATCCTCGAAATTTGCGCCTTCAGTACCCCCCGTACCTTGACCAATCATGAAGCCTGTTACAATATCTCTATCTTCTACAGAAGGACGAGCAATATTCCATGCACGTTTAAAGCCAGGGAACTTACCTGCTTCCTCCCATACTATTAACTTACCCCGTTTACCGCGAGCTTTCTGAACATCATTCTTTAGAGTTACCCCTATTATTTGGCTCATATAACCTGCATCACTTTCAACACCATTGATAGTGTTTTTGTATCCAGCAGTTTTATGCATAGGAGCGTTTTTGAGTCTACGCTTGCGCCATGCAGTATTTTGATCAATGAAATCTAGATAAGACCACGCTTTAGTTAAGATACCATCTTTAGTCAAGAACTCATTTTCAGATGCAATAGCATAACTCTTACTTTTACGAATAAGATAATAGTTACGTGCCATCATAGCACCACCTTTAAATGAATATCCTTTACCCCTAGCTTTAAGAACTATAAGATGTTTTCTATTTCCATCATTAAGAACATTAAGACCTCTTATATCTATAAGCGGATTATGTGGATTCTCACATCTTTCTACTACGTTAAAGTATTGATGGTCGCCATCCCAAAACGCAGGAAAGAAATCGTCTTTCTCTGTAATTACATATTTCTCTTTACTATTATGTACTGTTCCATAAGTATCTTCTGTACGCATGATTTTACAGAAGTTCAAATAGAAGTAATGGTAGCCTGTGATATATGTATCTCCTATCTTAACTCCATGCAAACACTTCTCTATTTCATTATCCCAAAACTCTTTGTACTCTATATGGTCTGGTGGAATATCGGTGTATCTGCTATACTTAGTATGATATTGTGCTACTCTCTGAAACTCTCTTGTATTGACTAGCATCTTTTTTCTCTATTTTACTAAAACTTTCTCTCATTATTAGAACGATATTCAATATCTTTCGTTATATTTGTATGTACCTAAAGCCTTAAAGCCATGAAAACAAACACTACTAACACAAATGTAATGATAAAAGCACCGGAAGGTTCTAAGTGTCAGACAAAACTAGCCAAAGCTCTACAAGAAATTAAAGATGCTCTGTCAGGGAAAAAGATTTTTACATTCTAATAAGAGTACTTTAGGTACTCTTTTTTTTGCCCTTAATCTTCATATAGTCCTGCACCTCCACCACCACGAATTCTCTTAACAGTTGTTTGTGCTCTACGTACATCAGCTTCCTGTTCTTTAATAGCTTTTCGCGCTATTTGCAATTCCTTAATTGCGCTAGTAATATCTTTAGGTTTATAAATAGCAGCACCATTCGGCATTCTATTTCTAGCAGAGTTTAAATCAATAGTAGTTAAAAACTCTTCAATAGAACTCATAGCCTTTCTTGAAGCATTCAATCCAATAATATCAGGATTAGTTTCAACTTGTGTAGCTGCATACCATTCCCTAGCTTCTTTCAAAGCCTTATCTTCTTTCCAATCTTCAGAAAGTCCTATAGCTGCTTTTACTTTACGCTCTCTCTTTTCTAAGTCAATATAACTTTGATAAGGACTAGCCCAATTCTCCATAAAGTGAATCCAAGCTATTTCCCTACGAGCTATATTCTTAACCCTTACACTTTTATTATCTGCGTTCTTTACAGGTACTCCATGATCTCTTTTCCAAATATCTGCAATTACTTTAACGCTTAGGTAATGAGGATTAAGGATTTGTTCATCCCCTATTATTGTCAGCAAGTCCATCTTTAATCTTTTTCTTATTTGTAATAATTTTTCTTCTTTCAGGATTAGAGAATATATTCCCTATATAATCCAACTTAACAGAAATACTAGAGTCATCCACAAGAATAACCTCTCTTATAGTATTACCTACATGTTTCATTATTTGTCTAACTTCCTCTACAGGTGTAGAAGTATTATGTGCAACTTCATAATAGACTTTCTCATTAATGTACTTATCCATATAACTTAAATCTAGCGTAGTAACTTTCGCCCCTATGGAATATCTCGTATTCATAAGAAGTATTGGTTAATTCGTATAGATTACTTACCTCATCTATTACACGAATTAGTTCACCCATTGTAAACGCAGCGAACTTAGCATAGGTTATTCTTAGATTCATTGACTTTAGCGGTTATAGTTACACGCTGTGATTGCAAGCATCTCTCTAACAGTTTTATCTGTATTTCATTCTCCGCACTCCAACGCTTTCGGTTAGCTTCTTTCACATGATCTATTAGCATAAGATAGGCAGATTCTCTGGCAGCTCCTTCTACAGGATTTCTATCTTCATCTCTATGTGTAAATATAAACTCTTGTTCACTCTTACCAGTAAAACTTTTGACTTTATAATGTACACCTTTCTTAATTACCTTAATCATAATAGTAGCCTTTTACTAACAACTTAATATAAAGAAAAAAGGTTGACTTTCGCCAACCTTATTTGAAATTTATTTTATATTAACGTTTAATAATCTTAGCGATAAGTACACCTCCATGTCTATCAAATCTAATATTAACATTTTGATGTTCTCTTCTAAATCTAGCTTCAAATAATTCAGAAAAACGATTATTCATCCTATCATTATTTCCATTCTCATGATGGTCTTTCATGACAACTTCTCCTTTTTTAAATATCTCTTGTATAGCATTATCTATTCCACGAGTAGTTCTACCACTCATTCTTTGAGTTTCTTCTACAATAGCTTCTTCTTTTTTAACTTGTTCAAACTTTTCATTTTGCTTTCTTATTGCATCTTCAAATAAGTTACTTGACATATTACTTTTTATTTAAACGTTTAAGGATACTTTTACCAAACTTCTCTTTACCTGAATGCTTTCTATCTAAATATCTTTCAGGGTTTTTATAAGCCTTATTAAGATACTCAGCTCTTCTATTATATTCTTCTTCTATCTTTCTCTTACGTTCTTCTGCTTCTTCATCAGACATAATAGTAGCACCTGACTTCTTAATCATATCCTGATACGCTTCATCAGGAATATGTACATCATCTATATACATAGTTGTATTTACTTGATACTTGTTTTAATCTATATTTCTTTTGATATGCCTTTTGATAAGGTTTATACTTTGCTCTATTATACATCTTTAATAAAGCTTCAAATACACCATTACGAAGTTCTCTACCAAATACCATTCTTCTATTAGGACACATAAACATAAAGGGTTTCATTGTAAGATACTCTTCAAATGTATGTATATAGAAGGTATGAACTTTATGATAATGCCTATGATGTTCAAAGGCTTCTCTTTCCTCTTTGTCTTTAATCCATGCCATAGTTAGTCAGCTAGAAATAGAAAGGGTTTGCTTATAGGTCTGTTAGCATTATATTGTCTATTAAATCTCCAATGATGATAACTAGGAAATCCATGATAAACATAATCACTAGGAAGTATGATAGTATGCCATCTAAAATAATGACCAATGATTAATTTTCTTTTAGCATTTTCTGCTAACATTTCTATATAATCTCTCAGATATTCTTCTAGATAAGAATACTTATCTAATACTTCTTTTACATCCATATCAAATATGCGAGTATAACTAAAAATACAACTAACAACATAATAAGAGAAGTTCTTGAATTAGCTTCCATTAAAGATTCATGATATACTTCTTCATGTTCTTCTTCATGTTCTTCATTTCTAACAAGAGAACCATCTTTAAAGGTTCTAACTGTTTCACCTTTAACATTAAGATATCTTACAGTTCCATCCTTTTCAACTCTAGCTAAGTTGATTCTATTATTATCATCATCAATAGGATCTGCACCTCCTACATATTCTATATTCCAATCTTGAGGTCTATCCTTTATATCGCTATGAGGAACACAATAAGCAGAACTTTTTAAAGGATAAGTAGTAGCACCACCTAATTTAATTTCTTTCTTTATATCCTTTTCATTCTGAATAGCTTCTTTGATACGCGCTTTAGATTCATTATAAACTGTCTTATCTATATCCCAATCAGAACCCATAGGGTGATTATGTAAAGCATTATTAACAGTTTGTATAGCTTCAACTAATCGTCCTTGTGCTTCATCTGACATACGGTTAAAGTGGTTATCTAGTTGCTCTGCTTCTTCTTTAAAAGCAGGATTATTAGCCATTAGATATGCAACCTGAGTAGGATTAGGAAAGTCTCCTGCTTCTTCATGTTCTATAAGAGGTCTACCTTCAGCTTCTCTTTTAGCAAGATATACTTCTTCTTCAGTAGGAGCATCGGTTGTAGCAAAAGGAAGCTGTCCAGTTTGTTTAGCAGCAAAGTCTACCATCTCTTGTATTAATCCTTCATCTCTAATCTTAATAAGTTCTTCAGGATGTGCATCAAGATATTCCTTAGCTACTTTAGCAGTATAAGCTTTTCTTTCTTCGTCTGTTTTAAACTTAGTAAATTTAGGTTCTCCCATTATTTCATTATACATTTCTTCACCTTGTTTCTGTGCTTCATAGCTATTTGGATGATACCATATTTCGCTATTCTTTCTAGGTCTACCTCTTTTCCTTTTAGATTCCATATTATCTTATCTTTACATGAACATCATTAAACTTTTCAGTAATTACTATATCTCGTTTTATATTAACTATTAACTGTTTACCTTCAGTAGTTACTTCATATGGAGGATTCATTTCCATACCACCACGTCCTTGAGTTAGAACTACAAGTAATCCTTTTTTAAGATTATCTATTGTATCCTTTAAACGAACAATCTCTCCTTTTTCTAGCTCTATTGCTCTAGTCTTTAATTTCTCGTTTTCTGTACGTAGTTCATAGTACTTATCAATATCTATTACTGCTTGATTTTGCATAGCATTACCTAATGTTTTAATTTCTTCTTTATTCATCTCTAGGTTTCCTAGGTTTGCGTTCCTTTACAACAGGCTCTTTAACTTCTTTAACAGACTTATAAAGTTTCATATGAGGACAAAGCCCATTAGTACAACTACATAGTACTGCTTTAACTTCACACCAAATAGGATTACTAATACTCTCTACTGCTTTAGTAGGTTTATCAAAGTTTATATTACTCATCTTTATTAGTTAAAGATTCTATATATTCTTTTAGTTTATTACTATCAAGT
>Ga0157376_10001249_pt1 | contig 16754 bp, 15 predicted proteins | sample M45metaG_FD_121801 | JGI IMG/M metagenome (GOLD analysis project Ga0157376, IMG submission 121801) | Miscanthus rhizosphere microbial communities from Kellogg Biological Station, Michigan, USA - M4-5 metaG | ecosystem: Host-associated > Plants > Roots > Rhizosphere > Soil | place: USA: Michigan... | reverse complement strand
GCTACCAGAACCAGCTGCGCCAGCAGCAGATCGCCGAGCAGCAGCTGCGCCGGCAGATGCCGCTCAACGAGATGAACGCGCTGCTCACCGGCCAGCAGGTCGGCCAGCTGCAGACGCCCGACTTCGCCAAGTCGACCTCGGCCGGCGGGGCCAACTACACAGGCGCGGCGCAGGACCAGTACGGCGCGGCGATGGATGCCTACAACGCCAAGGCGGCCGACAAGCAGTCGATGATGTCCGGCGTGGCCGGCATCGCGGGTGCGGGCCTGATGGTGTTCTGATGAAGCTGCTGCAGTTCTCCGGCGGCCTCGACTCGCTTGCCTGCCTGCTGCTGCTGCAGTACGAGCCGGGCCTGCACGTGCTGACGGTGCAGACCGACGGGGCCTACCCGGGCGTGGTGCTGTACCTGATGAAGCTGGAGGCGCGTTTCCCGAAGATCCGCTTCCACCGCGTTTACACGCAGCGCGACCTGAAGACCCACGGCCAGCCGGTCGACGTGGTGCCGCTGCGCTGGACCGAGCTGGGGCAGCTCGCGCGCGGTGGCTCCGACGTGCGCTACCAGGACACCTACTCGTGCTGCCACCGCGCCATTTGGACGCCGCTGGCCGAGGCCAGCAAGCGTCTGGGGGCAACCGTGATCTACCGTGGCCAGCGCCACGACGACCGGTTGAAGGGGCCCTGCAAGGACGGTGACGTGGTCGACGGCGTGACCTACCGTTTCCCGATCGCCGGCTGGTCGCGTCTGCACGTGTCCGACTTCGTGTCGCGCCACGCGGCCGAGCTGATGCCGCCGGGCTACGCCGAGGGCGAGCGCAGCTCGCGCGACTGCATGGACTGCAGTGCCTACCTGGAAGACAACGAGGCGCGCCTGCGACATCTGCCGCCCGCGATGCTCAAGCGCATGGAAGCGCTCCTCACGCGCTGGCGTGAGGACGTGCTGGAAGAACTGGGTTAAAGGAGCCGACCATGGCCGACCGTGACGACGTGATGCTGGACTACCTGATGGAGATGGGGACCATGAAGCCCCAGGCTGACAAGATCGCCCAGCAGCAGGCGATGGTGCAGGCGTTGCGCCAGAACGCCGCGCCGCCGCAGATGCCGCAGACCCGCGGCCGGCTGCAGCCGGCCTCGAACCCGCTGGAGATGCTCGGCTCGATCGCCAATGCCGGGGCCGGGGCCTACGCCCAGCAGCAGGCCAACACCATGGGCGACCAGTACAGCGCCGACCGCATGGCGGCACTCGGCCGGGTGCGCCAGCGCCAGCAGCAGCCGCCGATGGGCGCCGTGCCGCCGGCCGGCGGCGGCTCCTACGACAATCCCTACGCCCAGGGCTACGGCTCGCCGCAGGCCGGGGGCTGAGGATCGACTATGTTCGACGACGCTGTCTACGGCATCCTGAACGAGCTGGCCCCGCCGCCGCCGCCGATGCCCGACCTGCTGCGCGGCAAGCAGCCGCAGGGCGGTCCACAGGTGCCGCCGATGCAGCAGCCGCCGGCCATGTTGCCCCAGGCTTACCCGCCCAACCCGGTGCCGCAGCAGCCGCTCAATCCGCCCCAGCAGCAGGCCATGGCGCAGCCGCAGGCCCAGCCGCGCCCGATCCCCCAGGCCACCCCGCCGCAGCAGCAGCCGCAGGCCCAGGCGCTGCCCCAGGCGGTCGCTGCATCTGCCGGCGGCACCGACTGGGGCAGCCGCATCCGCGACGTGCAGTCCCGCCTGGATGCGGCGCAGGCCGACGAGCAGGCCGCGCTGCAGCCGATCGACCGCAGCGCGATGGAGTCGATGTACAAGCAGCGCGCCGCGTCCGGCAGTGGCCATCTGGTGCGCGCGCTCGCGGCGATCGAGGCCGGCAAGGAGTTCCAGCCGATCGCGCAGCACTACCTGAAGGCCAGCGAGGAAGCCGAAGCGCCGATGAAGATGGCTGGCGGCACCATGACCAAGGAAGGCTTCATCGAAGACCCGGGCTATGCGCAAGACCTGAAGCTCAAGCGTGCCCAGGCTCGCGTGCAGTCGATCGAGAAGGCGCTCGAATTCAACCTCACGGCGCAGCAGCGCGAGGATCTGCAGCGCGAGAAGTTGCGTGCCGAGGCCGAGCTGAAGCGCCAGCACGACGAGACGTTGCGGGCGATCGCTGCCTCCAAGGGCGGCGGCGAGGCCGGCACTTGGAGCCAAGCCGCGGTCGATCCCGATACCAAGGCCCCGATCTTCCACAACAGCAAGACCAACGCCCTGGTCACTTACAACGCCCAGGGCCAGCCGGTGCCGTACACCAAGGGCGTGGTTGCCAAGGGTCAGGGTGGCGATGAGAAGGTCACCGAGGGCGAGCGCAAGGCCGGCACCTTGTTGCAGCGGCTGCAAGGCTCGCAGGCGCAGCTCGCTCAGGCGCTCCTGGAAGACCCGTCGGCGGCCAAGCCATCGCCGCTGGCAAAGACGCTGGCGGCCATCCCGAAGGTCGGCCCGGATGCCGCCAACATGGCGACGTCGCCGGCCCGCCAGCGGGTCGAGGCGGCACAGCTCGACATCCTCGACGCCGCGCTCACGCTCGGCACGGGCGCGGCCTACACGCGCGAGCAGCTGGAAGGCTACCGGCGCAGCTACTTCCCGCAGATCGGCGACGACACCAAGACCGTCGCCGACAAGAAGGTGCGGCTCGACAACGTGATCAAGGCCGCCCACATCGCCGCCGGCCCGGCCGGGGCCAAGGTGACCGCGCCCCAGGGGACGTGGGATGACGGCAAGCCCTCAGCCGGTGGCGGCAAGGTGGTCGACTACAACGACCTGCCGAAATGAGGTGACGCCATGGATGTCCGCATGCCTGACGGCACCGTCATCAAGAATGTCCCGGACGGGGTCACCCAGACCGACTTGCAGTCACGCCTGGACCGGCATGCGGCGACTCCGAAGGCCAAGCCCCCGGCCGAGAAAACTTACGACCCGACAGAGGGCATGGGCTGGGGCGAGAAGGCGCTGGTCAACCTCGGGGCCGGTATCGACACGACGTGGCAGGGCGCGAAGCAGCTGGCCGGCCAGGGCATGAGTGACGAGGAACTGGACGAGAAGCGCCGCATCGACAAGCACCTCGCCGAGCAGACCACGGGCGGCGGCCTGATCCAGACTGCTGGCGCGATCGCGCCGGCCATCCCCCTGGGCATGGCCGCGACCATGGCCGCGCCGCTGGTCGGAGCCGGGGCGCTGGCCGCCTCGCCGACCCTGGCGGCGATGGGTGGCGGGGCGCTCTCCGGGGCGCTGGAGCCGGTCAGGTCGGACGAGTCCAGGCTGCAGAACGTTGCCCTCGGCGCAGCCGGCGGCGGGGTTGCACCGACCGCGCTCAAGTACCTCGTGAAGGCTGGGCGGGGCGCGGGTCAGGTGGCCCAGAAGGCGGCCGCCGCGCTGCCAGGGCGTTGGGGCGAACGAGCCGCCGAGGGCGTGGGTGAGCGGCGCACCGCCGACCTGCTGGCCAAGCAGCTGCCCGGCGGGATCGGTCCCGACGTTTACACGCCGCATCCGCACATCGGCCCTTCCGGCACCAGCGCCGCGGTCGCCACACAAGACCCGCGGCTGGCCAACCTGGAGCGGGGCAGCCGCACCTCGGGTGGCGAACACTGGCAAGGCTTCGATGAGGCCGGCCAGCGGGCCCGCTGGGAGGCGATCGACCAGGGCCTGCAGACCTCCGACGACGTGGCCAGGGCGCTGGAACATGCCGACACGGTCGGGGCCCAGGTGCCCTATCAGGCAGTCGGCACCAAGCGCTTCAACAAGGAGATGGACAGCTTTTTCGACAACCTCCAGCAGGCCAAGACCTCGCCCCAGTACCTGGGCAACCCGACCGTCAGGAACGCCGTCGACTGGGTCGAGAAGACCATGGCCGAGGCGGGACAGGTCACGCCCGAGCTGCTGCACAACATGCGCCGCAACATCTCCAAGGGCCTGACCGGCGCACCCGGTGCCGGCGAGGCTGGCGTGCGGGCGGCCCAGTCGGAGCCGTTCGTGATCTCGCTGGCGCAGGCGATGGACGAGGTGCTCGACAAGTCCAGCAAGGGCAAGTGGACCGGCTGGAAGGGCGACTACGCCAGCGCCATGCAGAAGGCCGAGGCGGCCAAGGCCGACGTCAACATCCGCAACAAGTTCGTGGACGAGGCCACCGGCACCCTGAAGAAACCCGGCGTGGGGGGTGCTGCCGACGTGCCCGAGGTGACACTCGCGGCGCTCAAGCAGGCCGTCGCCCAGGCCGGCTCGATGAAGCGCGGGCCGCGCAAGGGCCAAAACATTCTGTCCACCGGCAGCGAGGACGTGCTGCAGGGGGCCATCGAAAACTTGGAAAAGCGCGGCCTGCTGCAGCGCGCCAAGGCGGCCTCGACCGGCGGCTCGGGTTCGGACACCGCCAGCAATCTTGCCCAGTCGGCGGCGATGGAGATGCTGTTGCCCTCCGGGTTGGGCATCGGCCGCTTCGTGCTAGGCGAGGGCGGGCGCAAGGGCAACGTGGCGATGCAGCGCCAGCTCGCCGGGCTACTGCAGGACCCGGCGGCGCTTCGGCAGTTCCTGGTGGAGCAGGAGCAGCAGCGGCTGCTGCGCAGCATGCCGCCGAGCCTGACGGGTACGGGGGCGGGCTCGGCGGGCCTGCTGACCGGCCCGGGCGAGTAAGCCAACACCAGAGGAGAGGAACCCCATGCCCCGCAACGTATCCGGCACCTATACCCTGCCCCTCCCGCCCGTGGTGCCCAACACCACGATCGAGAGCGACTGGGCCAACGACACCCTGGCCGACCTCGCCCAGGCCATGACCGACTCGACCGACCGCTACGGGCGCGGCGGCCTGACCGCGCCGTTGCGCCTCGTGGACGGCACCGAGCCGCAGCCGGCCTGGGCCTTCGCCTCCGAGACGGGCACCGGCATGTACCGGGCCGGTGCCGGGCAGATGGGCCTGTCGATCATGGGCACGCTGGTGGCGGGCTGGGACGTCAACGGCTACACCGGCAAGCTGGCCAACGTCGACATCACCACGCTCGGCACGGTCGGTGGCAACCCGGTCTTCGAGGGCAACCCGGTCTTCAACGGCTCGCCACTGTTCCTCGGGTCGCCGACCTACGGCGGCACGGTGGACTTCACCGCGGCCGAGCCGATCCGGCTGACCCACGCGGCGGCAGCCATCACGTGGCGCAGCCCCTATACCGAGAACCCGGCGGGGGCGTCCATCCAGCGGCTGGCGGGCAACACGCTGAACCTTGTCGGGGTAAGCGGCCTGCAGTTCAGCAATGCCACGAGGTACATGCAGTTTGGTCCGAACGATGCCCTGCGGCCAGGGACTGACGGCGGCCTGAACTTGGGCGATGCCACGCACAACTGGGCAGCCGTTTATGGCTGGAAAGGCTACTTCGAGAGTGCCTTGGGTGGCGTGGTCTACATCGGCGGCAATGCCGGTACGGCCCGGGTGCTTTATTTTCGGACTGGGAATTCCCCACGTTGGAATATCAACGCAGCCGCTGCTGCCGAGTCGGGCGGCAATGTTGGTTCCGAGTTTGGGGTTGATCGTTTCAGTGACGCGGGCGCGTATCTCGGCACGCCGTTTCGGATCAATCGCCACGATGGCTGGGCGACCTTCGCCAACAACGTAACATTCAACGGGACCACGACTCATCTGGGACTGGCTACGTTTTCTAGCGGTTTTACCGCTGCCGGCACCATGAACATGAGCGGCACGCTCAATGTCAACAGCAATATCGAACTGGGGGCGTCTGCTACGGGAGCGACACCTTTTATCGATTTTCACAGTAGCTCGGCGGCTATGAATGATTACGACGGCCGCATCATCGGCACGGGCGGTGGTTCGTCTAGTGGGCAGGGCATATTGAATTATCAAGCTGCTTCTCACGGCTTTACAGGAGGCCTCAACGTTACTGGGCAGTCCTCTTTCACCGACACTCAGGGCCGCTGGTCGCTTTCCCTGATGGCGCCCGATGGCTGGCGCAAGAATTTCAGCTGTATCTCGGGCGGCACCCTGAGCATCCTCAACAGCGCCAATACCCTGTCGGTTGCCGAAGTGTCGGATGGCGGATCGCTCAACATGATGTTGGGCTATCGCAACCGGGCAGGACGACAGGGCGCAACTACCGGCAACGATTTCAATTTCTACTGGACTGGCAGCGTCTTGCAGGCCTGGGTCGACAACTCCAATGTAGGCAACATCTCGGACGAGCGGGTCAAGCACAAGATCGAACCAATGCCGCTGCTCTCTGAGATTGCCTTCGGCAAGCTGGAGCCGATCAGATTTCACTGGGCAAATGTCGGCATCTTCAAGGACGACGGCCGGCCGCACTGGGGCTTCAGCGCCCAGAACATCGAGGCGGCTCTGCCCGAGGCGTTGACGGGCGACACCCAGGCTGTGCAAGACAATGGCGACCCGCAGCCGGCCTCGATCGATGACCGGGCGATCCTCGGGCAATGCGTAAGGCAGCTCCAGGCCATCAACGCACGCCTGACGGCTGCGGGACTCTAGAGTGTTTAAACCGAAAGGACTTGCAATGGCACCGTTCCTTGCTCTCATCACGCCCGTGGGTGGCGACACCCAGCCGCCGCAGCCCCCGCTCGGCATCTGGGGCCCGACCGACCCCAGGCCCACCCCACCGATCTACTGGCCGGGCTACCCGGGTGGCGGTGGCGGTCAGCAGCCCCCGCTCGGCATCTGGGGTCCGACTGACCCCCGGCCGACCCCGCCGATCGCCATGCCTCCGGGCGGCGGCCAGCAGCCGCCCTACCCGTCGCACCCGTGGGTGCCGCCGAGCGGTCCCGAGGGCCCGCCCGTACCGGGCTGGCCGGCGATCCCGGGCTTCCCCAACTTCCCGAAACCGCCCCAGCCGGGCGTGCCGCCGACCCCGCCTGGGGGCGGTGGTGGGCAAGGCCCGGTCGACCCCGGCTATTCGCCGCCTTGGGCGCAGGCCCCTGGCGGTGGCCAGGGCGGCCAGGGTCCGGTCGACCCCGGCTACTCGCCTCCGTGGGCCCAGGTGCCGACACCGCCTCCCTCGCCACCCAACCTGCCCGAGGGCGGTGGCATCCTGATCCCGCTGCCGGAAGGCTCGGAGGGCCCGCCGGCACCGGAGGGCACGCCCGACGATCACGTCGCCTACGTGGTCTGGTTCGGCCCCGGCACGGTGGCCGGGGTGGTCTACCTGCCGCCCGTGGCAACGGCCAAGCCCGGAGCGCCGACGTAACAGCAGAGGGGGCAGCCGCCCCTTTTGTTCTATGTTGGTCAGATGAAGTGCGCCATCGTGTTGTCGGTGTTGTTCTGGCTGGCCTTGTACTGGCTGTGGCTTGCACCGTAGTCGAGGGGCCGTGCAGGATATACAACGACGAGATTTACTGCTCGCAGGGTGGCAAGGTCAGCATCTTCACGCCGCGCCCGATAGCTGAAACCGTCTACGCGATCAACCCGGTGCCTGACGTCGACCCGCGCATCCTGGTCCCGCCGAAGGAAAGGAATTGACATGTCGTTGCTGAAGGGTAAGCCCGAGTCATCCGTCGGGCCTCCAGGGCCTCCAGGGCCTCCAGGGCCTCCAGGGCCTCCAGGGCCTCCCGGACCGCAAGGCGAGACAGGTGCTACAGGTGCTACGGGACCTGCTGGCCCTCCCGGACCTGTTGGTCCGGCGGGCCCTCCTGGTACGTCTGCGCCTGCACCGATCCCTCCTGCACCGGAGCCCGCACCGACGCCACCTCCTCCTTCGCCGTCACCCGCCCCTTCGCCGGGTGAGGACAGCACGAAGTTTCGCTACTTGCGTGCTGGTGGTCCTGGCGGTGATGGCAAGAGTTGGAGCACAGCATGGAACCAATGGAGCCAGATTTCTGGCCTGTCCGCAGGCCTAACCGTGTTCGTAGCTGGTGGAAATTACGATTCAAGTGCTGCCCAAGCAGTCAGTGGGTCTGGCGGCTCCCCGGTGGTGTACAAAGCCGCTACCGTCGCCAGCCACGGCACCAATACTGGCTGGCAGGATTCTTACGCTGTCGATGGCGTCGGGGGAGCAGGCCCAGCCGTGTTGCGTGGCGGGTTCAATATCGAATGGAACCAGAAGCGAGCATTTATCACCCTCGATGGGCAAGTAAGAGCATCCCTTACCAGCGGCTACGGGTTCCATTGCGTGAAGGGGTATGCGGGTGATCGTGCGGCGGTGTTCGCGGGCGGGCAGGTCGATGACCTGACGATCCGTTATTGCGAGTTGGGCAGTTCTACTCAAGAGGATTACTGTATCGATGGGGTGCAGGGGAAGGGTCACCGCCTTCTCGTTGAGTACTGCTTCGTCCATGACTGCGACAACCGAGGGGATTCGCACGGCGACGGGGTGCAGTGGTTCTTTGGCGATGGCTGCACTTTCCGCTACAACCTTTTCCGCCATAACGGCCAGCACATCTACACCGGAGACACAGGTGCGCCTGGAAGCACGAATTTCGTTATTGCCTTCAACCAGTTCGACAACAAGGACAGCGGATCGGGCGGCAGTGCGGGGTGGGCTATCAACGCCGGAGGCCCAAGCGAGTGGAACATCGACATCCAGAACTGGCGGGTCTTCCACAACACCATCAGCTTCAGCGTCAACCTGTGGTATCCGATCTATCCCAACGCGCAGATGAGCAACCTCCTGCTCAAGAACAATGCCTTCGTCGCTTGTGACTGCTACGTGGTCGCGGACACCACGCACTCCTATAACGGCTGGGACAGCACGTGCAAGAGCGTGCCGGAGGAGCCCGGGCGAGTGACGGGCGACCTTGGCTTCAAGAACGCCGGGGGCTACGACTTCCAGCTGACCTCGACCTCGCCGTTGCGTGGCAAGGCAACGGCCACCGACCTGGGCTACACCAAGGACATCCTGGGCAACCCGGTGAGCGGCGACATCGGCGCCTTCCAGGCGCCATGAAAAACAAGGGCCCCCTGCAGAGGGGGCCCAAACGTTGCACGAGTAAGAAGGTTGCAAGAAGGAATAGCTTGCCCCTCCAAGGATAGCGAAGCCTTAGCCGGCGTCAACTGCGCCCCAGGTCGGGCCCATGGAGCCGCGCACGTTCATCTTCTCGTAGTGCATTGCGTCGTCCTGCGGCGGCAGCGGGGGCTCTTCCCGGGGCGGCTGCTGGGCCTGCTGGTCGCGCGCCGCGGCAGCGCGCTGCAGCTCGCCGACGAGCCGGCTGATCAGGCCGTAGCTGGCCTCGGCGGGCAGCTTGCCGAGGCCTGCGATCAGCAGGTTGGCGTCCGTCTCCACCAGCGTGAGGGTGATGAAGAGCGGCTGTGGGGTGGTCTGGTCTTGGTTCATTCAATGGCTCCAGGGGACGTCGGGACGGAGAAGTGCGGCCGGCACCTTGAAGATCTCGGCGATCTGGCCGGCGCGCAGGATCGGCAGCGGGAAGTTGCGGTCGGCCGCGCACTGGCGCTCCCACTTGTAGACCGACTGCACGGAGACGCCCAGCCGGCGGGCCAGCTCGGCGCGGTTGTCGTCGATCAGGTAGCCCTGGTGCTTGAGCAGCCACAGGAAGGGGTGCATCTTGATGCGGCTGCCGTCGGGCATGGCCAGCGGCAGCCTCAGCACCGGCTGGCGCGTGCCGGTCGCAGGCACGTAGGACACCGGCTTGACTGGGCGCGGGCCGAGTGGCCGGCCGACCGGCTGCTTGGCCGCCTCGCGGCCATTGAGGCGATCCTTGGCCGCGGCCTGGGCGCGGGCTTGACTGATCTTGTTCATTGCTTGCCTTTCAGGCGGTTCAGTATGGCGGCCTGGACGTCAGTCTTGTCGATCAGCGCCTTGGCGATGTCCTCGTCAACCGTGTCCTGGGCAATTAAGTAGTGTACCACCACAGGTTTCATTTGGCCCTGCCTGTAGACCCGGGCGTTGAACTGGATATGCTCCTCCAGGTTCCACGTCAGGCCGAACCAGCAGACCGCATGCCCGCCGGCCTGCAGGTTCAGGCCGTGAGCCACCGAGGTGGGGTGCGCCAGCAGCACCGGCAGCCTGCCCTCGTTCCAGTTCCAGACGATCTTGTCGGCGGCCGGGCGGCTGACACCGCCGCCCAGGTAGGGCACCTCGGTGCCGGCCGGCAGCACGTCCTTCAGGGCGGCACGGATGGCCTCCACCTCGTGCAGGAAGGCCACCGCCACCAGCAGCGGCGTGCCCTGCATCTCCTCGACCAGCTCGGCCAGGGCATCCACCTTGGCGTCGTGCATGTGGGCTGACTCGCCCCCTTCCGCATAGGCCCAGCCGTTGGTGATCTGGCGCAGCTTCATCACCGCGGCGGCGGCCGTGGCCGCGGTCAGCGACACCTTGGCGTCGACCTTGGCCACCAGCTCGCTGGAGATCGCCTTGTAGGCCTTGCGGGCCGGGGGCGGCAGCTCGACCGGGATGCGGTTATAGGTGATCGCCGGCATCGTCAGGTAGTCCTCGGCCTGCAGGCGCAGCGCGATGTCGCCGATCTTCGCCGCCACCTCCTCGGCCGCCCCCAGACGCGGATACCACTTCTCGATCGAACGGCCGCCGCCAACGCGGATGGTTTCGGACTCCATGAAGGCCTTGCGGAAGTACGTGATATAGCGCCCCAGGCGCTGACCCTGGTCGACGATCTGGACCTGCGCGAACAGGTCTTCGATCGACTGCGGCGCGGGAGTCCCTGTCAGGATGTGACGGCGGGGGAAAGCGCCCATGAAATGCTTCAGCGCCTTGAAGCGCTTGCTTTGGGCGTTCTTAAAGCGGGTGGATTCATCGACCACCAACATGCCGGGGGTGGTGCCCCACTTGCCAGTAAACCAGTTGCCGATGTAGCCCGAGAGCCAGTCCACATTTTCAGGATTGATCAGGTACACATCGGCTGGTTCCATCATCGCAGCGCGGCGCTGCTCAGGCGTGCCGTGAACGATCGACACCTTCAGGTGCCTGAACTGCTCCCACTTGGCCACCTCGGCCGGCCACGTCAGGTACATCGGGCGCAGCGGCGCGATGACCAGCATCGACTTCACCTCGCCATGGTGCTGCAGCACGCACAGGCTCGCGAGCGCGATCGCCGTTTTCCCCATTCCGGGATCTAAAAGCATCGCCGTGCCGGCGTTGCCGACCATCATCTGGATGGCCTTGGTCTGGTAGGGGAGCGGCGCGTAGTTCACTGGGTTGTCCTTGTGTAATGAACCTCCAGGTTACACTCAGCGCAGCAGCAAGTCAATAGCGTCCCTGAAGTGTTGTGTGCTGGATATCACGGCAACGTCGTGCCCGATCGCCGCCAGCTGGCCATGCACCAGCCGCTGGCGCGGAGAGAGGGTTGCCCCGGGCACCTTGAACTCCACCAGCCAGAAGCGCCCGCCGGGCAGCAGAAAGAGCCGGTCGGGAATGCCGGTGACACCGTAGGCGAGCTTGATGGCGTGGCAGCCGCGCTTCCTGGCGTAGGCGCAGCAGGACGCCTCCAGGTAGGACTCCCTCATGCCGTGGCCGGCTTGTGCAGGACCAGCTTGAAGTCCTGCACCTCGCGCATGCTGGCGTTGATGACCCAGCGCGGCATTTTGGTCGGCGCCCCTCGCCTGCTCAGGTCGCGACCCTTGCCCAGCAGCCGGTCCATCGTGAGGCCGGCGATGCCGAGCAGCTTGCCGTTCATGAAGTCCGCGTGGCACAGCTCCAGCATGCCCCGCGGCCCGATGATGACCTTGACCGGGTGCTGCTCCTCGTCCTGGCGGCGCTGCAGGCTTTCCTCGATCAGCTCGGCGACCGGGCTGACCACCTCGAAGTCGCCAACGTGCTCGTCGCGCATCTCCTCCTCGGCCTCGGTCAGCCACCACTGCTCGCCCTTCAGCCAGTCCGCATGGACCTGGGCCCACAGCTGCTGCACGTCCACCGCGTGGTCGACGTCGATCTTGCCGTCCACCTCGATCGGCAGGAAGCGGCCGTTGCCGGTCGGGTCGCTGAGGAATTTCGGGTCGTTGACGGTGCCGCAGAAAGATGCACAGCGCGGCCGGCGCAGCCAGCCCTGCGCATAAGGCAGCCGGTACTCGTCCGTCTCGTTGGTGATGAAGGCCTTCAGCGCGGAGATCTCGGCCTTCTTGAAAGTGGCATCGATCTCGCCCAGCTCCACGATCACGCCCTGCAGGGCCTCATGGATGGAGTCGCGCGAGTTGAGGTTCAGGTGCTTGCCGATCGAGGCGAAGTCCGGCGCGAGCGACGAGAACCAGCGGGTCTTGCCGATCCGCTGCTTGCCGACCAGCACCAGCACCATGCCCTTCTGCGACTTGCGCCGGCCGGCGTCCCAGCCACAGGCGGCCTCGACACCCTGCAGCAGCCAGCGGCGCAGGTACACCTTGAAGAGCACCGGGGTCGGCGTCGGCACCGACTTGCACAGGTCGTCCAGGCGGTCCTGGCCGTCCCAGGGCCTGGACAGTATCCAGTCCTGCATGGGGTGCCAGAAGTGGGAGTTGGCGATCCGCGCCAGGGCGTCGGCCAGCTCTTTCTTGTTCTTCATGCGCCCGCGGCCGAAGACGTCTTCCAGGCTGCCGTGGATCATGTCCGAGATCTCGTAGTCGGCCTTGTGGCCGAAACGCTCCAGCTCGACGCGCCCGGGCAGGATGTAGCTGGTGCCCGCGGTCATCAGGTTGAGGCGGGGCCGTATCTCCAGCAGCTGCAGGCCCGACTCGACGTTCTCGGCGCTGGTCGGCTGGATCGCCTTGGTCTTGCCGTCGGCGGTGTTCTCCAGGTTGGCCAGCTTGCCGATGTCGATCAGGCCGATCGCCTGCCGCAGGGTGATGAAGTTGTACGGGTCGGGGTGGGCCGGCCTGGGCAGCACGATCGGCGGCGGCGGCGGCGGCTTGGCCCTGGGCGGCCGGGGCTCGAAGGCCCGCGGCGGCGGCGCGGCCTTGCGGGCCGCCACCAGCTCGATGATCTCGCACAGGACGAGGCGCGTCTCCTCGCTGATCACGTAGCCGCCGCGACGGTTGGCCGGGCCGCCCTCGGCCTCGACCCAGTCGAAGAAGCGCTGCGTGTAGAGCGGCCGGTTGGCCCCCTGCCCGTGGCCGTGCTCGCAGTAGACGATGCCGATGCCGGTGTCGCTGTCGCCACGCTGCAGGTACTTGGCCTCGGTGCGGCCGTCAGTGTGCTCCTCGGCGAACGGGCAGGCGATCGGCCACCAGCCCGCGGCGTTGCGCTTGCCGACAACATGACCGCTGGTGGCCAGCCAGTCGAACACCGGGTCGTCCTCGCCCATGGCCGGCGGCATCTCGGGGCGCTCGCGCGGCTTGATCACCTTGCCCGGCTTGACCTTGAGCGCCGTGGCCAGCGAGTCCAGCGTGTAAACGATGTCCTTGTCGAAGGAGTGCAGCACCGCCGGGAAGTCGCCGCGGTCCTTCTTGTTGTTGATGGAGCCCGGCAGGCGGAACAGCCGGCAGGCCGGGCTTGCGCCCTTGTCCTGCAGGCCGGCGGCGATGAGCCCGGCATTCAGGGCGTCGGCCGCGGGGATGTCGGTCGACCACTCGGCCAGCATGAAGCCCCATTGGAAATTGCCAGGGCTGGTTTCCAGCACCCAGGTCGGCTCGGCCAGGATGCGCGAGCGCTCGACCTTGCTGCCGACATCGTCAACGACGATCGCCCGCACGGCGTGGGTGTCCTCGGCCTGCCGGCGGCGGGGCTTGTCCGAGGCCCCGGTGTAGAAGTACCACGGTCCGGGCGGCAGGGGCTTGCCGTTCCAGGTCCAGGATGGAAAACCCCGGCCCTCGACCTTCAGGCTGACAATGAAATGATGCCCCGCCGGACAACCCTCAGACAGGGTATTGAGGAACTTGTATTGGTCCGTGCTAGAGTAGTCACCGCCGGGGGCTTGCATAAAGTCGATCCTCTGGTGCCGTGTGGTAGCGGCGGATTAGGAAGCTAGTCGGCCCCGGGTTACAGCCCGGGGCTTTTTTACGCGCCTACTTCCCGTAGCGTTGGGCGGTCTTCACCTCGGCCGCGAGAGGAAAACCAGCCAGCCATTTTGGCACGCTGCACATCTCGCGGGCGAGCAGCTTTTCGGCGCGAGGGGCATCCCTGGCGCTGGCCTCCAGCAGGATCTCGTCGTGCGTATGGCCGATGAGAAAGGCGTCCAGCTTGGCACCCACCAGGGCCGTCTCGACTCGCCGCAGGCAGTCGCGCAGCAGCGCCGCACAAATGGCCTGGGTGACGTTCTCGGCCAGCAGGCCGTGCCAGACCCGCTCGGAGCGGTAGTGCGCCGCGCCGGCCTTCAGGAACTTGGTGCCGTCCTCGGGCATGTTCGACGCCCTGAGCTGCACCATGCGGACATCCTTGTGTCCCGGGCCGGTCTGCACCAGGGCCCGGCGGCGCTCCTGCAGGCGGGGCAACCACCCCATCGGCCAGCGCTTGTCGTCCTTGTCAGCCGGGCCCAGCAGCCGCAACGTCTCGTTGCCCGGGTAGAACAGCTGGGTGCCGTCGGGCAGCGTGCAGACCACAGTGCAGCAGTAGTAGTCGTCCTCGACAGGGGTGTAGGTGATGCCGCTGAACGACTGCGGGCAGCCTTCATCCGTGGCCCCGTCATAGGCCTCCTTCAGGCCGTAGCTGAAGCGCGCGGCCCAGGTGTTGGCCTCGCGCCAGCGGCAGACCACGTCGAGCGCCTCGCCATCGGTGAAACCGATACCGTAGTTGCGGGCCATCGCCTTGAGCGCCCCCACCGCACCGCCGAACTGCAACGACAGCTCGGCCACCTTGCCGACCTGCCGCTGCTTGTCGGTCACGGCGGCGTAGGGCACGCCGAAGATCTGCTCCGCGTTTACACGGTACACGTCGATATCCTTGCGGTACAGGTCCAGCTTCCACTCGCAGCCGGCCAGCCAGGGCATGCCGCGGGCTTCCACCGCCGACCAGTCGCCCCAGACCAGCCGGCGGCCCTCGGGGGCCTTGATGGCGGGCCGCAGCAGGCTCGCCAGGACGTGCATGACCTTGCCCTTCACCCGGCGCTCCAGCACCGCCTGGACCGCTCCAGGCACGTCCTCGGGCACCTCGCGCGGGAAGTTGTGGGCCTGCACGCCGCGGCTCCTGTAGCGCTTGGTCTGCACCGCGCCGAAGGCGAGGTAGGAGCCTTGCGCGCGGCCGCCGTCGGAGGCCCGCGCGGCCATCGTGGCGTACTTGACCACCGAGGACTTGCTGGCGTCGTCCACATGGCTGACCAGCTCGACCGCATCCGGGTACTCGGCCGACTCGCTGGCCAGCAGGAACTCGCCCCGGGCCCGCTTGTCGGTCGACACCTTGACCACTGCCTCGCCGTTCTTCTCGTAGCGCTGCTCGAAGAAGCGCAGGAAGGCCTCCTCGCCCATCGCCTCGCGCAGCCATGCCTTGACACGGGCATGCTGGCTGGCCGAGGTCACCATGCCACCGGACGTGTACGACAGCAGCGCGTCCAGCTCTTCGCGTTCCTCCTTGCCGTAGACCTGCGCGGCCTGGGCCAGCGCCACGTCGATCGGCAAGCCGCGGTCGTTGATGCGCTCGCACAGGTAGAAGTCGGCCAGCTCATCGTCGCTCATCGGCGTGTCGGCGAGGTAGCGCTGCAGCTGGATTTCGGAGACGACGTCGTCCTGGCAGTACGACACCAGCTTGACGTACTCGGCCGGATCACCCGCCCAGCCGCCGTCGGGCAGGGGCCGGCACCACTTCATCATGACCCGGTAGCCTTCACGCTTGTGGGCGAGCTGCACCTCCTCGCCGATGAATTCCAGCGCCACCTCCAGCTTGCCGGGCAGGCCCGAGCAGCGGGCCCAGGCCGCGGTGCAGTGGAAGCGCTCCAGGGGCAAGTCGAAGCCGGCGCGCCTGAGGATCAGCCGCTCGAACTGGGCATTCCAGGCGTGGATCTCGCACCTGGGGTTGTCGAGCGCGGCGGCGAGGTCGGCCGGCATCTCCTCGCCGGCCCACTTCTGCCACGCCAGCACGTCGCCGTCGTCAATCGAATAGGCGGCGCACAGGATCACGGTGCTGTCGTGCTTGGCGTAGACATAGGCCCCGGCCAGCTTCAGGTCCACCGTGCTGCGCGTCTCGAAGTCAAGGCTGAGCTTCACGCTTGGCTTTCTCTTCGGCTTCCGCATCCTCGGCGTGGACACCCCGCTCGATGGCCGCAAGCACGTTCATGTCCTCGGCCTCGTCCTCCCAGGTGCTCGCCTCTACTCTCTCGGGAGCACAGATGCTGCGAACGATACGGGCCATCCTGCGTTCGCCGAGCATTGGCCAGTAGCTGTCCACAGCTGACCTCAGGCCTTCTTGCTGGCGGCCTTGGCGGGGACTTTCTTCGGTGTCGCCTTCACCACCTTGGGCGACGCGACCGGCTCGGGTTCAGGCTCCGGCTCGGTGGTGGGCAGGTCGTCCACCCAGGCCTTCACGTCGAACACGGGGATGTAGATCTTCCCGTACTTCTTGTGCCGGTACGAGTCGCTCGACAGGCTGACCACGGGAACGAAGCGCTTGGGATCCTTGCGGTACTGCTGCCTGACCAGCTCGGCCAGCTTGGCGACGGCGTTGAGGCCGCCGACGCTAGTGGTGCTGTACGACAGGCCCTCGCCGTTGACCACCAGCAGCAGCCCCAGCATCTCGTCCCACGAGCGGCCGTTGGGCGGCAGCGTGGCCGGCCGGGCCGGTGCGGGGCCGAACATGGAAGCCACCTCGTTGCCGAGCATCTCGGGCTGCACGCCCGGGATGTTGGTGTCGGCCCAGCACTGCCAGCCGCGGGCAAAGCTGGTCGGGTCGACATAGACCCGGTCGTCTCCGGTGACCGGGATTTCGTCGGGGCCGTAG
>Ga0157376_10001243_pt1 | contig 16788 bp, 15 predicted proteins | sample M45metaG_FD_121801 | JGI IMG/M metagenome (GOLD analysis project Ga0157376, IMG submission 121801) | Miscanthus rhizosphere microbial communities from Kellogg Biological Station, Michigan, USA - M4-5 metaG | ecosystem: Host-associated > Plants > Roots > Rhizosphere > Soil | place: USA: Michigan... | reverse complement strand
GTGGTCACCTATTTTAAACAAAAAGGCATTAAAACATATTTACTCAGCGGCGACAAATATACCAAAACAAAAATACTGGGTGACTCTCTGGGTATTGACGAAGTAATTGCTGAACAAACTCCAGAGCAAAAGCTGGAGAAGATAACGGCGCTTAACCAGCAATCGCCTGTTGCCATGATAGGCGATGGCATAAACGATGCACCCGCCCTTGCAAAAGCCTCTATTGGTATTTCAATGGCCGATGCCTCACAGGTAGCTATGCAAACGGCTGATGTAGTGCTAATGAACAAAGGATTACAAAAATTACCAGAAGCATTGGGGCTGGGGAAACATACGTTGATCACCATTAAACAAAACCTGTTCTGGGCTTTCTTTTATAATATTATTGCCATACCGTTTGCAGCGTTTGGATTGTTCATTCCTGCTGCTGCAGCATTGATCATGGGCCTGAGCGATGTGGTGCTGGCAATTAATTCTGTGAGGTTGTTTGTGAAAAAGGTAATATGATAGTGAGAGGTTAGTGGTGAGTAGTGAGTGGGTGCCGGAATCACCAACAGATTTATTAAATTGTGGCAAACCTCATCATTATGTTTTTACAATTAGCCCACACCAAAATGCAAGTTTTTAGTACATCCCGTGAATTTGTTTTGAACTGCTATAAGAAAACAAAAATGTTTCCTTATGGGGAAAAGTTTGCATTAACACAGCAGCTTCGAAGAGCTGCATTATCCGTGCATTTAAATCTTGCTGAAGGATCGTCAAGAAATTCTTTAAATGAAAGGAAACGATTTTATGAAATTTCGAGAGGCTAGCTAATTGAAGCAGATACCGCATTCGATATTGCCGAAGGCCCTGGCTATACAACTAAAGAGTACCTCGTGCATACCGGACAATTAATTGTAACAACTTTTAAAATGCTATCGAAAATGATAGCACCCGCAAATGTTTGATAAAATTAAAAAATCGGAAATAGATAAAGATAGTCAGGATCATGCTTGTCCTGACCCTTCTATACTGCCAACCACCACCCACTACTCATCGCTCACTATTCATCACTCACTACTCACCATCCTCAAACAATACTGGGGCTTCAGCTCCTTCCGCACCCTCCAGGAAGACATCATCCAATCAGTACTGTTGGGAAAAGACACATTAGCGTTAATGCCTACCGGTGGAGGTAAATCACTTTGTTACCAGGTACCCGCAATGGCCAAAGAAGGATTGTGTCTTGTAATCAGTCCGCTGATAGCTTTAATGAAAGACCAGACGGAAACCCTGCGCAAAAAAGGCATTACCGCTTTTGCCATTTTTTCGGGTATGAAAAGATTTGAAGTCATCAATACCCTGAAAACTGCCTGTGAAAGCAATTGCAAGTTTTTATATGTCTCACCGGAAAGATTAGAAACCAGCCTGTTTAAAGAATATTTACCGGCATTGAATATAAGTTTGATTGCGGTGGATGAAGCGCATTGTATTTCACAATGGGGATATGATTTCCGGCCGCCTTACCTGCGCATTGCGCTGTTGCGCGAAGAATTGCCCGGCGTGCCGGTGCTTGCGCTCACGGCTTCTGCAACACCAACTGTGCAGAATGATATTTGCGAAAAACTGCAGTTCACCAATCAACAAATTTTCCGTCAATCATTTGCCAGGCCCAATCTTTCATACAGCGTATTCAGGGCAGATTCAAAAATTAATAAACTGGTTGATATACTAACCAATGTAAGCGGCAGCAGCATTGTTTATTGCAGAAGCCGGCGCCGTACCAAAGACATTGCGGAACAATTGACTACTTACAATATTAATGCTGATTTTTATCATGCAGGATTAACTGGCGATGAGCGCAGCAGCAAACAGGAAGCATGGATTGAAAATAAAATACGCACCATTGTTTGTACCAGCGCATTCGGTATGGGCATCGACAAACCCGATGTAAGGACAGTTGTACATTTTGATATGCCCGATTGCCTGGAAAATTATTACCAGGAAGCCGGCCGTGCGGGCAGGGACCAAAAAAAATCCTACGCTGTATTGCTTTACCAACCGGATGAGATTGCAACATTAAATAAGCAGGCGGAACTGCGTTTCCCGGATATTGAAACCATTCGGAAAATTTATCAATCGGTGGCCAATTACCTGCAATTGCCTGCGGGAAGCGGAGAAGGCACTTATTTTGATTTTGATACCGGCGATTTTATCAAAAAATTTAACCTGCCTGCCCACGAAGTAATAAATGTTTTGAAAGTACTGGAACAGGAAGGTTTCATGAGTTTCAATGAACAGGTGTTTACGCCCTCCAGGGTTCAGTTCATATGCAATAAGGAAACCCTGTACCAGTTTGAAAAAGAAAATGAAGCGCTGGAACCGCTGATTAAACTACTGCTCCGTTCTTACGAGGGCATCTTTGATATGCCCATAGCTGTTTACGAAAAACAACTTGCCGGCCGGATGAAAAAAGAAATAGCGCAGGTACCGCAAATGCTGGCAACATTGCACAGGTTCCAGGTGATCCGTTATGAACCGCAAAAGGAAAACCCACAATTGTATTTACTGCAATCCCGTGTACGCAGCGAAGATCTTACTATCAACCAGGTAAATTATAAAAAACGTAAAGCGTTGTATGAACAAAGACTGCAACATTTTATTGAGTATACAGAAAATACAAAAGATTGCCGCAGTGTTATTACCGGCAATTATTTTGGCGATAATAATATGCTGCCTTGCGGTATTTGCGACAACTGCCTTCAACAAAAGAAAACCACCCTTACTGCTGCTGATTTCAACCACATAAAACAATCTATTGAAAAGACGCTGACCAATGGCCCTGTTGCTACAACTGTGTTATTAAAGGAGTTAAAAAATATTCAAAAGGAAAAAATCTGGCAGGTGATTGAATTTCTTCAGGCCGAAAAAAAGATAACCATAAATGCAGATGGATTGGTAGAGAAGAGCTAGTCGTCGCGTCAGTGCGGTCTACGCTTTGTCCACTTATTTGATTTTTAAATTCTTGTAAAAATTGTTGGACGCATCAACTATTTAAAAATGTTCAATTCCTCATTATAAATGGGACTTTGTATGCCTAAAAAATTTAAAACACTATGAAATACATGGTTTTGAGACAACATATTATCAGGCTTCAATTGTTTTAAACTGTTATCAGAGGTCCAAACTATAAAAGGAATGTCATATTGTTCTTTAGGTGCAAGACTTAAAGGCAAACCATGCATATATAGATTTTTTTCTCCTAAAGATTCGCCATGGTCGGAAACAAAAATCATTGCACTTTTATATTCTTTCAGTTGCTTTAAATCTTCAATTACATTAGATAAAATATAATCGGTATAACCAATCGTATTGTCGTAGGCATTGATTAGTTCAGCATGAGAACATTTTGCTAACTCAACACTATTGCAAACAGGCTTAAAAGTTTCAAACTGAGGCGGGTATTTCTTACTATATTCAGGTCCATGACTAATACTTGTGTGCAGTATTATCAATATTTTATTTTTTGTACTCGCCATTATTTGCTCTTTCAGATTATTCAAAAGGACTTCATCGTAATTGCATCCTTCGCCTTTACAATTTTTCATCAGTGCTTCTCTGTTCAGATAGTTTTTTATATGAACGGGTGGTTCTCCCCAGTTTGTAGTTCTCCAAACAACCTCTACACCATTTCTATATAAATAATTGGGCAAAATTTCATATAAATCACCGGTATTTTTATGTTCTAAAATACATTTTACACCTGCAGTAGTGTAAGTGGCACAGGAGGTGGCATTAAAATGAAATACATCAGGCGTTTTGGAAAGAAGAGGATTTGTATTTCTGCTGTATCCGTATAAAGAAAAATTTTCGCTTCTGGCAGATTCTCCTATAACTAAGACTACAACCGATTTCTGGTTGTCTTTTATTGTAGCATTTGGCAATAAAATTTCTTTTTCATTTTCCTGGTGTTTATGTACATAAAAGAGAGAGAGATTTACTGTGTAACTCCAGGGCATTGCAAGCCCGCCCAATGTTTTTGAATTTTTATCAATCCACAACCAATTGCTGGCATTGACAAATGCTACAACTAAAATAAATAATAAGCTAGCCGAAACAATGATTAAGAATCGTTTTAATGTTACATTGATTATTTTGGCTTTAATGATATAGATGCCGGGAATAACACCAAGCAGGATTATATAGAGCACTAATTTTATCGAAAAAAAACTGGAGGACTCCGCATAATTGGTATTGAGCACATTGCCAACCATACTTTCGTCTATTATGACATTGTAGGTATTAATAAAGTACACTGCAATGGCATTGACAATAAAGAATACAACCAGTAAAAATTTTCCAACAAAGCGCGATAGAAAGAAAATCAGAAAAAAAACAAAAGCATTTGCCACCAGCATCAGAACAATTAAACAAATAATAATGACAATGCCGTTCAGACTTTTATGATCAACGTTATTATAAACAAATTTGAAAAAGGGAAAATGAAAGAATAAAAAATTAAGAGCACTTATTAATAAAACAAAAGGAATGATTTTTATATTATTTTTTAATAACCGCATAAGTGATTTTATAAAATGGAAAAAATAAACTAATTAATGCCAAATAATATATTATCAAATTTTCATCAATTATTTTGATGATTAAAGAAACACAACAAATCAGCATCAATAAAATAAAAATTGGATAGTATTTTTTATTGCTAATCCAAGTCCAAATTTTAAATTTTTGGTTGATAAAAATACCTATAAGTCCTGAGATATATCCGATAATACTGCCAGTAATAACATCAAGCGGATAATGCGCTCCTACACCTACTCTTGTAAACACAATAATTAATCCTGCAATGATTGTGAAAAAAACCCACAAAATTTTGTATTTCAACTTTTCGGGCATAAATGCAAACAACAAAACTGTAAGTGTTGTAAAGACCGTAATTGAATGCCCGGATGGTAAACTGGCATGCCCAACAGCTGTTTTTCCGATGATAACAAAACTATTATTATCAAACACCACAGCAGGTCTCGGCACCAAAAATATATTTTTTAATAAACTGGAAAATATAAGAGAAACCAGCGATGCTGATATTAAAGACTCCCATATTTTAGGGGCATATACAATGAAAATACTTAAAAACGACAAAAAAATTGAAGCATCTCCCAATTGGGTAATATTATATATGATATTTGGAAATTGGCCTAAATTATAATTAATAAAAAAGAAACTATCCTTTTGAATTTGTACATATTTATCAGCATGTAAGGCATCCTTACTATAGAGAAATAAAAAAATGGTAACTAATAAAAAAATGGGTAAAATAAATACAGAGGGTTTGAGTTTGGAATAATTATTAATAACATTTTCGTTCATTATGTTTTTGTTTACAGATCTGCTTTGATAAATTCATTCAAGATGCACTGCTATTTTTATACATTAATTGGGGTATCGAAAGATTTCACGGAACAACCTATACCGGGGTGTTTGAGAAATGCTGAAGAAAGGTTGGTTTTCTAATTTTTTTTGACTTACAACTCAATCAACAAATAACTTGCCCACCTCACCTAAAACAGGCTTTTACTCTTACTGCTTCTGCCTCCCAGGCCAAGTGCGCCGAGCAGGCTCCGGGTAATTACGCTGGCTGCAGTGCGGCCCACCTGTTTTACAATAGGGTTATCAAAAAATCCAGGTTCCGCCTTTGCTGATTTTTTATCCTGCGCCTCATCTGCTGTTTTCTGAGCCGCATCTGTTAGCTTCTGGGTAAGTATTTCATAAGCGCTGTTACTATCTATAACCTGGTTGTATTTACCGGTGAGTTTTGATTTGCCCACAATGCCATCAATCTCAGCATCAGTTAAAATATCCATCCGGCTGCGCGGGGCCAGCAACATGGTATGGGCAAGCGGGGTAGGCACACCTTTTTCATTCAGCATGGTTATTAAAGCTTCGCCAATACCCATCTGGGTTATCAAGTCTTCTGTTTTATAAAATGTTGTTTCAGGGTAGTTTTCCGCCGTTTGTTTGATGACTTTTCTATCGGCTGCTGTAAACGCCCTCAATGCGTGCTGTACTTTTAAACCCAGTTGCGCCAGCACACTTGCGGGAACATCCATCGGGTTTTGCGTACAAAAGAAAATACCAATGCCTTTTGACCGTATCAGCTTAACGATGGTTTCTATCTGTTGTAATAACGCATCGCTTGCTTCCTGGAAGATCAGATGTGCTTCATCAATAAACATCACAAATTTGGGTTTGTCCAAATCACCTTCTTCCGGACAGGTAGCATATAATTCTGCCAGCATTTGCAGCATAAATGTAGAAAACAGTTTGGGCTTGTCCTGCAGATCGGTAACACGCAGTACAGAAATCACTCCCCTTCCATCATCGGCAATGCGCATAAGATCTGCCACTTCAAAACTTTTCTCGCCAAAAAAAACATCGGCGCCCTGCTGTTGGAGTTCTACTACTTTTCTTAAAATGGTGCCCGTACTGGTAGTAGCTATTTTACCGTATGATTTTTCTATTTCGTCCTTGCCTTCATTGCTTATGTATTGTAATACTTTGATAAAATCTTTCAGGTCCAGTAAGGGCAGTTTGTTGTCATCGCAATATTTAAAAATCATGGCCACCAGTCCTTCCTGTGTATCATTTAAATCAAGTATCTTACTCAGCAGAATGGGTCCAAACTCACTGACGGTAGCCCTTAACCGCACACCTTTCTGATTGCTGAGTGTAAGAAATTCTACTGGGTAAGCAGCGGGTTTATACGGCATACCCAGCTTCTGGTACCTGCCGGTAATCTTATCATTAACTGTTCCGGCAGCGCCAATACCGCTCAAATCACCTTTTATATCAAGCAGCAAAACAGGCACGCTTGCATCGCTCAGGCATTCGCTTATTACCTGCAATGTTTTTGTTTTGCCCGTACCGGTAGCGCCTGCAATCAGGCCATGGCGGTTCATTGTTTTTAAAGGGAGAACGATATTTGCGCCTGGTACTACTTCGCCATCCAGCATAGCCACACCAATTTCAGGGGCTTCTCCTTTAAACGTATACCCGCTTTTAATCGCTTCAAGAAATTTTGCCTGGTCTGCCATAATAAAATTATTTGCGGGAAAGTTACATGATTGACGGCATTGGAAAAGAAAATTTTACTATCCTGAACTGGCTGTTAACACGGCGCAAAACAATGGCATAAAACAGGAGTTTCGCCGGCAACCTTGCCATTTGCCGTACAAAAACAAGCTCACCCGTATTTATACGATTGCTGCTGTCCGGCATGCAGATACGCTCAATTGTATCAATCAAAACAAATAGTGTTGCCTGCAATTCCCGCCTATCAAATTTAAACGACTGTAATCATTAACAGAAGCGGGCATTTGCAGCTATTATAAAACTTTCTAATCCTGCCTTTTTTATACCGGCAATCCTTAATTTTGAAGCTCATCAATCATTGCTTATCGCTCTATGGCGCTTATTCACCTTCATTTGCCCAAGACAGTAGCAAAAGCATTGCGTTTGCCGGCCAACTCGCCAAGGCGGCAACAAATTAAAGTATTGAAAAAATTACTAAAGAAAGCAAGGTTTACAGAATTTGGCCAACAGTTCCGTTTTGACGAGATTCTTTTCAGCAAACATGTGGGCAAAAAATTCCAGGAACTGGTACCAGCCAGCAACTATAATAAAATTTACGCCAACTGGTGGCACAAAACATTGGAGGGTATACCAGACGTGTGCTGGCCAGATAAAATAAAATATTACGCCCTCAGTTCAGGCACCTCAGAGGCAGCCAGTAAATACATTCCCATTACAAAAGATTTATTGCGCGGCAACCGCATGGTAATGATTAAACAACTGATCAGCCTGCGCACATATGAAGATATTCCGGTTAGGTCGGTAAGTAAGGGATGGCTCATGATTGGCGGCAGTACTTCATTGCAAAAAGGGCGCGGTTACTATGCTGGCGATCTGAGTGGCATCACCGCCAAAAAAGTTCCTTTCTGGTTTAGTCCGTTTTATAAACCGGGGAAAAAAATTGCCAAAGAGAAAGACTGGACAAAAAAATTGGAAGAAATTGTGGAAGAAGCGCCCAACTGGGATATCGGATTTGTGGTGGGCGTACCTGCATGGATACAGCTTTGCATGGAAAAAATTATTGAACGCTACAACGTTAACAGTATACATGACATATGGCCCAACCTGGCTTTTTTTGTGCATGGTGGCGTATCGTTTGAGCCTTATAAAAAAGGATTTGAAAAATTGCTGGATAAGCCGCTGACCTATATTGAAACTTACCTGGCATCTGAAGGGTTTATTGCCTACCAGGACAGGCAGCATGCAAAAGGCATGAAACTGGTGATGAATGAACATATCTTCCTGGAGTTTGTTCCTTTTACCGACGAAAATTTTGATGCCGAGGGTAATATGACTGACAACCCCGAAGCACTGATGATACACGAGGTAGAAGAAGGAAAAGATTATGCATTGCTGCTAAGCACAGCAGCCGGCGCCTGGCGTTATTTAATTGGTGATACCATTCGTTTTACAGATAAGGAACGCTGTGAAATAGTGATTACAGGCAGAACCAAACACTACCTAAGCCTGGTGGGCGAGCACCTGAGTGTAGAAAACATGACCAAAGCAGTACAGCTCACCAGCGAAGATCTAAACATTTCCATTCCTGAGTTTACAGTAGCCGGCGTGCCCTTCGGCAATTTTTTTGCACACAACTGGTATATTGCCTGCGATGACAATGCAAACCCTGAAATAATAAAACAAAAAATTGATGCGCATTTAAAAGAATTAAATGATGACTATGCCGTGGAAAGGAAAAGCGCCCTGAAAGAGATTTTTGTTACAGTGTTGAAAGAAAACAGCTTTATGGAATTTATGCAGGCACAGGGAAAAGTGGGCGGGCAGCATAAATTTCCACGGGTGCTGAAGGGGAAATTATTGCAGGACTGGCAGCAATTTATATTAAACGGAGCCTTATAATTCATTTGTAAAAAGGCCCTCTTGTATTTTGTATAAAAGAGGGCCCTTTTTTGTAAGTATTATTATAAAACAAAGAATGGGAGAAGCATTTATAGTAGGTTGCGTGCTTGGTTTTTTCCTGGTCATATCGGTAGGGCCTGTTATTTTTACCATTATCAAACAAAGCCTCAACAACGGCATAAAGGGAGGTTTTAGTTTTGTGGCAGGTGTCTGGCTGAGTGATATTGTGCTGGTTATAGTCAGCAATGTTTTCTCTGTACTGGTAAGCGATATTCTGGAATATAAGAAGGCCATCGGCTATGCGGGCAGTTCATTCTTAATAGGAATGGGTGCATATTATTTATTCCTTAAAAAAGTAACCCTGCGCACAGATGCAGAAGGAAAAGAAGTTCGTTTCAGGAAAAGGGATGCTGCTAAAATATTCGTCTCCGGTTTTCTAATTAATACCCTCAATCCTGTGCTGCTGCTTACCTGGTTTTTGTATGCACTCGGTTTTTCTATAAAATATGATATTGAGCAACGCGTTGTAATCTTTACCACCTGTATTTTAATTAATATTGGCGCAGACATAATGAAAGTGCTGCTGGCTGAAAAATTAAGAACCAAACTTACCATCCATAATATTTCGCTGATTAATAAGATAGCAGGCACCATTCTTATCGTGTTCGGTGGCTTTTTGCTATACCAGACAATCTATCATTTAGACAAGTTAAAGCCAATCCTGCGGGCATAACGATCAAACTGGCTTCACAACTTTTTCTTAACAAAAAACCTGGCTGTTATCCGCCTCAACTGAAGTAATTTACTTTACGATGTGTAAAGTTTTACCCTTCATTTTATTTTTTTCCGTTTCTCTAACAGCCTTTTCACAGGCCAGTGATTTTATTACCGTAAACAAACGAAATAACAGAACAGTAAAAACATTTTTCCCGGGTGTTCCAATTTCATTTGAGACGTATGACAAAAGACAGGCAAGCGGCTTAATTACGGCGATCCGTAACGATAGCATTTTTATAAAAGAATACGATATAAGACAGGTACTTAATCAATGGGGAATACCGGTGCTGGATACGTTGGGCCAGTACCTGAATGGCTTTCACTACAAGGAAATAGCAAAAGTTGATGTATCTGACAGGATGCGTATGCAGGAAGTAACGCCCGGCCGTATTTTAATTATTGGCGGCACCGGTTATGCATTACTGAATGTTATCAATGGCGCCTATCTGCACCAGTCCGTAACCAGCTCTAAAAATTTAACCAGTCTTGGTATAGCCGCCGGTGCTGTTGGTACCGGTGTGCTTATCAATTATCTTTCCAGGCACAGTAAGAAATATCACGTAGAATATATCCATATGAATGATGTAAAAAAACATTTGCGCGGTTTCTAAAAACACTAACATACGCGGGTAGTAATACGGATTTATTCCAATTAGTTTTATTAATATTTATTAGTGTTATATCTTCATATCTATTAAAAAAACTGCTTTCCGGCATGGATACTACAGGCAATGGTTTTCTGGCAAAAGTTTGGCGCATTACAAAACGTGTTTTTCTTATTTTATTCATTTCCCAGTTTGTTTATATTTTTCTGCTGAAGTGGATCAATCCGCCCATTACATTTACGCAACTGGGCAGCTGGGTTTCCGGTCATGGACTAAAAAGAACTTATGTAAGAACGTCAAAAATAGCTGAGAACGCCAAGCTGGCAGTTATTGCTTCAGAAGATCAATTATTTGCAGATCACAATGGATTCGACTTTAAATCTATTGAAAAAGCCATGAAGCACAACAGCAAAAGCAAATCTTTGCATGGGGCTTCCACTATCAGTCAGCAAACCGCGAAAAATGTTTTTCTGTGGCAAGGCCGTAGCTGGTGGCGCAAAGCGCTGGAAACCTATTTTACTTTTATGATTGAACTAATATGGGGTAAAAAGCGCATACTGGAAGTTTATATGAATGTAGCGGAGATGGGTAACGGCATATTTGGCATTGAAGCAGCAGCCCAAAATAATTTTAAAAAACCTGCTATCCGGTTATCGCAACAGGAGGCAGCCATGATTGCTGCCTGTCTGCCCAATCCAAAAAAATATACCATCAAACCAGTATCAAGACCTGTAGCCATCCGTTATCCATGGATAATGCGGCAGATGAATAATCTTTCAGGAGATGAAGACCTGGAGCCGATTGTAGGAATGGAAGCGTATAAAAGCAAATGATGTATTACGCGGTGAACACTCAGCCAGCTACAAAGTATCCACTGCAGCAATCGCTTTTTCAAGTCTTTCTTCATAATTACCACTGATATCTACCCAGGGAACTGGTTGATCCAGCATCATCTCCTTATAGATATTGTATAATTTTTCTCTTCTTGCCAGATCAGGGTATTCCCTTAACTCATCCTTCACCCAGGGAAGATCTACATTGCACAAAAGATACAAATCGTATTTTCTATGTATTATCTGGTTAAGTATCCACGAATGAACTTTACCAAACACAAATTTGCACCATACCTGCATTACATACATATCGGTGTCAATAAAGAGGAGCGATGAGTTATGAGCAGTTAGCGCTGAGCTTTTTTTTACTTCGTCAATGTATTTTTCTTCCATCGCTACCTGGCCTTTTGCAATATCCAGCAGGTTTTCATACGTATAATTGGTACCGTGCTTCAACAGGTATTCCCTTGCATATTCCGGGCACCAGCTTGTATGATAATGAGCAGCGAGTTTTTCGCAAAGGGTACTTTTGCCGGTGGATTCTGGTCCTATGACAACAATTTTCTTCATGCTGTTTTCTCAAAAAAAAATTTATTAATTATCCCAACAGCCGCATTGAACCGCTGTTCCCAATCGCCGCGTATAAGATGATAAGCAATTCCTTTCCTGGCAAATTCTTTTTTATGACTTATATTCAGTTTCTCACGATCCAGTTCATTCAGCCGCGTTCCATCCTGCACGTAAGGGCAATCAGTTTCAAGAAATAAATATAAGTCAAACCGGTTAGCTTCATTCACCCAATTATCTGTATTGATTGTTGTGCCAAAAAGAAAAGCCGCATATGAACTGGTAATTGTACTATCTGTATCAACAAATAATAGTTTATCAGCAAAAGATATTTTCTCAATAATCGCCTTTGCGTGGGCTGTTGCAATGGTGTATAAATCTGCTACTGTACAGGCGGCCGTAGTATCAATGATATCCCTTGCCATTTCTGGCACAAACACTGTTTTGTAGTAATGGGCCAGTCTTTCAGTAAGTACAGATTTACCTGTAGACTCCGAACCGGCAATACATATTTTTTTAACGAAATAAGGTCTTACTATCTCTGGGATATATGCCCAGTTTTTTAACGGATACTCACGTATGGCAGTAGCCGAAACCGGCACCTTGTTTCTTTCTATGTCAAAACAAAGATGATTTATCCCCCAGCGTTCCGCCACCCATTCTCCATAGGGCTCAGAAGAAATAAAAAGGTTGATACCGGGAAACTGTGCTTTTAGATAATTTGCCCATTTTTCGGCCGCCTGTTTTGATGAAACTGAAGAATCCGACAATATGGTTTTGTCATATTCAACCAGGTGTACCTGCACCGCTTTGTTGTGCTGGTAGTAATTTTTTAACCACTGATAACGGATCGGACCTGCAATAGGTTCGTGATCGTTAACACATACCAGCACATCAAGCAAGTGAGTATTTAACAGTGCAAAATCGATCAATGCTATATGCCCTGCATGGAATGGCATGAATTTACCCAACACCAATCCCTTAATCATAGGGATGCCGTCTTTTGGGTTCGTATTTTTTCACGCCAGGTAATGTACCCCATGGTAGCCAGCACAAGAAACACGGCATATTGAAAACTGGTAAATACAAGGTGTTTGTAAAAATTAAGTGGTATGGAAGCCATATCGGTAATAATCCACCATACCCAATTTTCCAGTTTCTTTTTATTCATCAGCCACATGCCTGTAAAAGCGGCAGCAGAAGTAAATGCATCTGCCTGTGGCACTGTACTGTCTGTGAAGTTTTTCAGCACCATAAACAGGATAAGCCAGCAAACCACAAAAAATAGTACGGCCTGCAACCAGTCTTTTTTGTTTGAGCTTGTTATAGAAAGTGCGGTATGGCCATCTTTTTTCCGGGCCCACATCAACCAGCCTATCACACTCATCACTGTGTAATAAAAATTTACCGAAGCGTCTGCATACAATCCGTGTGTAATGTAGAGATAACTATAAATGATTGTGCTGATAATACCTACCGGAAAAACCAATATGTTTTCTTTTCTTGAATAAATTACGCTTGCTATACCGCACACCACCGCAATGAATTCCGGCCAGGTGGTATTTTTCAGTCCTTCGGTAAATTGATGAAATATATCCTGCAACAGCTATTAAGTTTAATTATGCCAAAGATAGCCGTCTGCAGTATAAACAACTCAGTTAACTGTTTATTAATTTACCAAATCAAAAAATCACCTATCTTTTACAAAAGAATTCTTCATTTTAAAAAAAAAATATGACTGTTAAAGAAATTGCCGACCGCCTGGCAGAATTGTGCCGCCAGGGAAAATATGATACCGCTCAAAAAGAATTATACAGCGCAGATGCTGTAAGCCTGGAACCAGAAGGTTCTCCCGGATTGCAAACGGTGAAAGGACTTGATGCTATTATAGAAAAAGGCCACAACTTTCAAAGTATGATTGAAACCGTGCACAGCAGCAGCGTTAGTGATCCAATTATCGCAGGTAATACGTTTGCTGTTGCCGCAATATTTGATGCTACTTTTAAAGGCATGGGCCGGATGCCGATGGAAGAAGTATGCGTATATGAAGTAAAAGATGGAAAGGTGGTGAAGGAACAATTTTTTTATAAAACGAGTTAGGCCGCAGATTCGGAGATTATTATTTGCGTTATTTAATCTCTGGCATCTATACAAAATAAAAGCACCTTTAATAAAGGTGCTTTTTACTATATTTTTCTATCTGCGAATCTGCGGCTAATATATTATTCTGCTTCTGCCACTACTTCTTTTACTTCAGGTATCATTCGCTTCATCATACCTTCTATGCCAGCTTTTAAAGTAATCATTGAAGAAGGGCAACCGCTGCAGCTTCCCTGCAACATCAGGTTAACCACGCCATCGTCGTAACTTTTAAACTGTATAGCGCCCCCATCCATTTCAACTGCGGGTTTCACATAATTCTCCAGCAATTCTTTAATCCGTTTTACCACATCATCATCATCTGCGGCAACAGTATTACTGCTTTCATGTTTCATCTCTGCAATTTCTTCTTCATTCACTATTGTTTTACCTTCTTCCAGGTATTCTTTTAAAAACTGACGGATAGAAGGTATTACATCGCTCCACTCCGTTTCGGGAGTTTTTGTTAGCGTAACAAAATTGCTTGCAATAAATACTGCCTTTATAAAAGGAAATCCGAATAACTCAGTTGCCAGGGGCGAAGGTTTTGCACTTTCCATTTCCTGAAAATCAATACTCTTTCCGGGATACAGGAGTTTATTCGCCACGAACTTCATTGTTTCCGGGTTGGGCGTCATTTCTGTGTAAATGCTTATAACCGGGCTGCCTGTTTTTATCATAAATTCAGTTTGATGTACAAAAATAACAATAAAATACTACTATGGCGTATAATCAGGCAGTATCTCAATTTGAAGAAATAAATAATTTAACCACGGTGACACGGGGCCACCGCGGTTTCACGGAGACTCCGTGCTGCCTTTATCATTTAAGTCAAAACAACCCTGTATTTCTTTGTGTCCCAGTGTCTCCGTGGTTAAAACCGAGACACTACATATAATCACAAAGTATTCCATACTTTAATTTTCCTGCTGGTAAAAACGCCGGAAAATCAATGACGGCATTCTTCTGCAGTATTTTTAACATATACCCTTGAGAGCCGGAAATTCAGGTAATGGGCCGAAATGATGGCAATTACCGCCGGCACCAGCAGCCAGACATGGAGTGAGTGCCAGACCTGCTTTGCAAATAAAAATAATATACCAACACTAAATATGGCCAGGGGCAGGGGCTGCCTGTGGTGCTTCCTAAAACCATGGCTTAATGCATATAAACCAACCGCAAATGCCAGCAAAATCATGCTGTATTCAAAAAAATCATTGCGTATAATATCGAACCCAAAAACGGGCAGACTGGTTAATAACAAGGGCAAAACTGCGCAGTGTATGGCGCAGGCTACCGAAGTTGTTATACCCAATGCATCCCAGTTAATCTTATTTTTCATGCGGGAAGCAAATATACAACATAAATGCAACCGAGTTGCAAGAATTTTGTTTAAATTTTAGGGTTGCCCGATTTAACCGGCCAGCCTGTTTAACTGCCCCTTTCAAGATGTAACTTTGCGCGGTCATGAAAAAGAAAACGATTTTTTACATTGGTTTTTTTGTATTGCTTTTCGTCGGTTTTTATTATGGCCTCAAATTCACTATTCCCGGTTTTGGCGATGTAAAACTGCCGGTCTTAAGCTATGTACAGCCTTTTTCTTTTACCGACCAGGACAACCAGGTAATAACACAAAAGGATTTAGCCGGCAAGGTATATGTGGCCGAATATTTTTTTACTACCTGCAAAGGCATTTGCCCCAAGCTGAACACCAATATGAAAAACGTATATGAGGCATTTAAGAATGAAAAGGGCTTTGCAATACTTTCCCATACGGTGGATCCTGAAACGGATACCGTAGCGCGTATGAAAAGATATGCCGACTCGCTGGGCGCAAAAACAGGCAACTGGTTTTTCCTTACCGGCAAAAAAGATAGCCTTTACCATGCCGCCCGGGTAAGCTATTTACTGGATGACCCAAAAAATGGCAATGATAAAATTGAAGACCAGTTTATTCACACACAGTTTTTTGCACTGGTAGACAAAAGCGGCAGGGTGAGAAAAATATACGACGGGTTAAAAAAAGAAGAACTGGCTGAACTGGAAAAAGATATTCCCGTGCTGCTAAATGAAAAAGCAGGTGGCAGCTTCGTAAATTCGCTTTTCAGCAACAATCCGAATTAGTAAAAATTTTGTGAGGTATGATGATTAACCAGCAAATACAGCAGCTTTTAAAACGCAACCAGTTAAGCGTTACAGACAGCCGTTCCAAAATACTGGAGCTTTTTCTGCAGCAAAACGGGGCGTTGGCGCATGCCGATATTGAAAAGAAAAGCGGTGCCAGTTTTGACCGCGTTACCGTATACCGCACCCTGCAAACTTTTGTGGAAAAAGGAATTATTCATACCATACCTACGGCCGATAACTCTATTCTATATGCGCTATGCAAAGATGCCTGTACAGAAGGTCATCATTACGACCGTCACGTGCATTTTGTTTGCAGCAAATGCAGCAATACCATTTGCCTGGAAGACATTATGGTGCCGGAGGTGAAATTGCCCGGAGGTTACGAAGCCACGCAGGTTGAAGTAGTAGTGAACGGAATCTGTAAAGATTGCAAAGCCAGCAACCACTGATGCCGCATGTGCATGATTTAATTTACAAAGGGCCGCATTTATTTTTTATTAAAATTGAATTTTGTTTATTGAAATATTTGCCCGGCTGATAACGAATAAAGAATCGAACCTAGAAATCTTCTTCCCTCTCCAGCATTAAAACGGCGCCCTGCGGAACAATAAAATATTTTTCATTTTCATACATTATCTCCGTGGCGCCACTCACCAGGAAAATAGCTAAATCGCCTTCTCTAGCCTGCAATGGAATGTATTTAACCTTGTCCTCTTCTCCTTTCCAGGGTTCGTCTTCTACCTGCATGG
>Ga0157376_10001242_pt1 | contig 16801 bp, 14 predicted proteins | sample M45metaG_FD_121801 | JGI IMG/M metagenome (GOLD analysis project Ga0157376, IMG submission 121801) | Miscanthus rhizosphere microbial communities from Kellogg Biological Station, Michigan, USA - M4-5 metaG | ecosystem: Host-associated > Plants > Roots > Rhizosphere > Soil | place: USA: Michigan... | reverse complement strand
TCGGCGATCGGCCCGCCATCGTTGCGACAGTTGCTGATCCGTACGGCCATGTTCTGCCTCCCAGGCATCGTCCAGATGGCGGTCGTCCTGTGGCGCGGGTCTCTGCCGGCGATCGGGTTCGGCGCGGTCAATCTGCCGGAGGGGTTCACGTTCCCGGCGATCGGCATGCTGTTCGGAGCGATCCTGTTCGCGTCGGCGCGGCCCGGCAATGGGTGGAGCGGGCTGCACGATCTCGCCAGCGGGACACGGGTCGTGGCGCCGGTGAGGCTGGCGCAGCGGACGTCGCGCGCGCCTGAAGTGGCGGCACCATTACCCGCGCTCGATAAGCGCGTACGCTATGGGCCCTTCGTGGCCGTTGCCGACCTCGGCGCGACCGATCGCGGCACGCTGATCCTGGCCTTCGATCCCGTCTTGCGCCGCGACGTGTGGATCCATCGTGTTCCACCCGGCAATCCGCAGACGAGTCGTATTCGACAGGATGTCTCGCGGACCGGACGGCTTCACTGGCTGGCCGGTCAGCGAACGGCCGATCATCAGTGGGATGCGTTCGAGGCGCCCTCAGGCCGGCCGCTGCTGGCGGCAAACGAGCCGGTCGGCTGGGCCACCGTGAAGGTGTGGCTGACAGACCTCGCAGACGAGTTTGCCGCTGGTGAGAAAGACGGTTCGCCATCCTCCGCAAGCCTCCAGCACCTGTGGTTGCGCGACGATGGGCACCTGGTGGTGCTCGATTTCCGGTATTCGGCGCGTGGCGCCGCTGAGAACACCGACGCATCGATCGAGCGGGACGCAGCGCCGCTCCTTGCGGCGGTCGCGATCCACGCGCGGTCGCTGGCTCCGGCCGGGAGCCACGGTCCCGGAGCGTATCCACTGTCCCTGCTGACGCTGATCGACATGTGGAGGCGTGGGCTACCCCGGACGCTCCAGGAGGTGCGCGCCCAGCTGCTCAGACTCTCCGGAGCCCCTGACCGCGTGACGCGCGCACGTCGGGCGTTACCACTGGCGTTGTCGCTGGCGCCGATCGTCGTCTTCTCACTCGCCGGCATGATGGGGACTACGGCGATACTGCAGAATCGAACCGCCGAGCACGCCAACATGCTTCAGTGGCTGGATCTGCTCCTCGCGCCTGGACCGGACAGCCGGCTTCTCGATCCATCGCTTCGTGACGACGCGGAGCACTATGTGGCCGAGCGCTTTCGTCCGAGCTTGAGCGACGACGGGTTCTGGCGAACCATGAATCCGCAACCCGTGCGGCAGTCCCAACGGCACGACCTCGCCCGCCGCTTGCTCAACGGCTCTCGGCCGGCTCAGGGCCAGAGCTTCGCCGAGCTTTCCGTGCGGCTCGCACCAGAGATCGATCGCGTCAATACGGTCAGCCGGAAGATCGGCGACGGTGCGCCGTTGTTCGCCGCGGTTGTGTTCGCGTTGTTGTCGGCGATCGTGGTCGGGGTGGTGATGGTCTGTCACCTCGTTTCCTCGCTGCTCGTTCCTGGAGGCGTGATCACGCGCCTCAACGGGCTGGCCGTTGTGACGGCGGACGATCGCGAAGTGCGCCGGGGGCGTTCTCTGGCGCGAACGCTCGTGGTGTGGTCGCCCGCCATCGTGTGGTTCGTCTACCTCGCTGTCGTCATGAACGGTCCTCCCGGAACCGCCGCGCCGCAGACGCCAATCGTCCCCCTTGCGTTGACATATCTCCTGCTGGCCGGCGGCACGATCGCGACGCTCGCCACGCCGTGGCGGGGCTGGCACGATCGGGTGGCGAAGACATGGGTCGTCCCGAGATGAATCGTCACGGCTGAGTGATGGGCGCGTTTGAGACCACGCGCTGGAGCCTGGTGCTGGCCGCCGGCGGTGGTGATCGCGCCGCGGCCCAGGCCGCGCTCGCCAGCCTCTGCGAAAGCTACTGGTACCCGTTGTATGCCTATGTGCGACGGCGCGGGCGAAGCCCTGACGATGCGCGCGACCTGACGCAGGCGTTCTTTGCCTCGCTGCTCGAGCGGCGCGATTTCGAGCACCTGGACCGGGATCTCGGCCGCTTCCGTGCTTTCCTGCTGGCTTCCCTCAAGCACTTTCTCGCCAACGAACTCGCCCGTGATCACGCCCTCAAACGGGGCGGCGGCGCCGTGCCGATCTCGCTGACCGTCGACTCCGCCGAAGAGCGTTACGAGCGGGAACCCGCCGATGCGACGACGCCCGAAACGCTTTATGAGCGTCGTTGGGCGCTGACGGTGATCGATCGGGTCCTGGCGAGCGTGCGCGAGGAATGGCGGACCCAGCGTCGTGAGCACGAGTTCGATGCACTGCGGCGCTGTTTGCTCGGCGCAGCCCCTCCCGGCGGATATGCGGCGACGGCTGGGCAACTGGGTATGTCGGAGGGGGCGGTCAAGACTGCCGTGCACCGCTTGCGTCGCCGGTTTCGATCGCAACTGAGGACCGACATCGCGGAAACCGTCTCGGACGCGAGCGAGATCGACGAAGAGATCCGCTATCTGATTAGAGCGCTGGGCCCGTAACGGCATACCACGACTCAAAGAAGGCAGTTGTTTTCGTACATTTCATCAGGCCATTTCCAAGTAGTACGCCTCATCGGCCTTAGTCGGCGTGAATCCCTCTGGTCCGGCTCTTGCTCTACCGTTCCCGGCGTCGCGCGACCCTTCCCTGGATCTGTCGCGCGTGAAGGAACGAACATGCGCAAGCAGTTGTCCGTGGCACTCGTCACCGGAGCCCTGGCTTTTGGCGCGAGCGTGGCGCGCGCCGACACGGTCCAGCTCACAGGCGGCTTCATCAGTTTCTATCTGGGCGATCAGGGGGGCGCAGACCTCATCGGCGACGGCTTCGAGGTGGGCGGCCTGACGTCCGGGTGCTGGCCCATCTCGGTCAAACCGGGACAATTGGTGGATTTCACCTGCGGGGCTGGCATCACCAGCTGGTCCGGTGCGACCGTCAACGGCGTACGGCTTCAGGGAGACCCGTCAGGCCCCGGCAGCGGACGTCTGTGGATCCGTGGCAGCGTGGGCTGGGTCGCCAAGCCGTTTGTCGCGCCGCCGCCATCCGACTTCACAGGGCCCTTCTCTGCGCCAGTAACCCTCTCGGGTACAGTGAGCGGTTATTACAACGCGGACAGCAAAGAACCGCTGTTCACCGTGAACGTCGTCGGTCAAGGCACGGTGAGCGGCGTCTATCGTCTGGTCGACAACGGCGGCGGCGACATCTTCTATCTCGACAATTGCTGCGCCGGGGTCACGATCAGCTCGTTGCCTCAGCCGTGGACCTACGCGGACATCGGCACGGTCGGTCAAAAGGGCAGCGCTTCGTACTCCGACTCCGGCAGCGGAGGTGTGTTCACGGTACGAAGCGCCGGCGCGGACATCTGGGGGACGAACGATTCGTTTGGATACGCTTACCAGCCGTTCGATGGCGACGGTTGGATTTACGTCAATCCGCTGAGCCTGCAGAACACCAATCCCTTCGCGAAACTCGGGCTGATGCTGCGCGAGTCACTCGATCCCTCATCCCGCCAGGTGATTTTCGACGTGCGCCCGAATGGGCAGACGGAATTCATGGCGCGATCGGTGCCCGGTGGTGAGACCAGCTATATCGCGAGCGCCCCCGGGACGTCCCCGCGAAGCCTCGCACTCTACCGCAACGGGTCGATCGTGAGCGCGTATGTCGTGGGAAATGGTCCGCCTGAGAAGATCTCCGAAACCACCGTGGCCATGCGCCGGCACATTTTCGTCGGCGTCGCCGTCACCAGCCACGATCCGGCCGCGTTGACGACGGCTACGTTCCAGCCGCCGTTCGTCCACAATTTCGCGTTTGGCGTGCCGCCGAACTGGAACGACGCCGATATCGGCGCCGTTGGCAGGGCAGGGTTGACGTCATACGACGCGAATGTCTTCACGGTTCGCGGTGCCGGCGCGGACATCTGGGGCCAGGCCGACTCGTTTCATTTCCTGAACCAGACGGTGTACGGCCCCGATTCCCAGATCGTCGCCAGGGTCACGGGCGTCGAGAACACGAATCCGTTTGCGAAAGCCGGCATCATGATGCGGCTCGGCCGGGGACCGGCGCCTTCGGACGCGTTCGTCGTGCTCGATGTGCGGCCGACCGGCGACGTCGAATTCATGACGCGGTCGAGCGCCGGCCAATCGACGACGTACGTCGCCGGCGGTTTTCAGCAGCCGCCCGTGTGGTTGAAGCTTGCGCTCTCGTCGCAAAAGACGATCACCGGGTCCATTTCGACCGACGGCGTCCAGTGGACCGTCCTCGGCAGCGCCGAACCGGATTTCGCTCAGATGAACGCCGGCGACGGGTGGGTTTCTGGCGGTCTGGTCGTGACGAGCCACGACGTGACGAAGGTGAACACGTCCACGTTCGACAACGTGGCGATCACGCGCGGGCCCGATCCCACGGCGCTGCCGGTAGACTGGCTGAACCACGACGTGGGCAGCACCGGCCGGCCCGGCAGCGCCACGTACGACGGCGGTGTGCTGACCGTTCGGGGCGCCGGCGCCGACATCTGGGGTACGACGGATGCGTTTCAGCAGGTCTACCAGCGATTCTCCAGCAGCCCGGTTGAGCCCGACGAATATCCGGTCCAGCATGCGCAGGTCACGGCACGCGTCACGAGCCTGACCAACACGAATCCGTTCGCGAAGGCCGGCGTCATGATCCGGGACTCGGAAGCGCCGGATTCCGCGCACGTCCTGCTGGATGTGCGGCCGACCGGCGATATCGAGTTCATGACGCGCAGCAGCACCGGGGCATCAACGACGTATCTCGGTGGGACGAGCCTGCCGCTGCCTGTCTGGGTCAAACTGGTGCGATCGAATGCCGTGGTCAGCGGCTACGTGTCATCCGATGGTGTGGCGTGGACGCTGGCCGGAAGCACGACGACCATGCTGTCGAATACCACCACGCAGCTCGGCCCCGTCGTCACGAGTCATGACCCGGGTGCACTCAACACCGCGACGTTCGATCACGTCGAGGCGAGGGTTCCGCAGTAGACGGCCGACCGCTCACGTCGGCGCTGAGCGCCGCCGATACGTAGAGCTGAATGGCAGAGGCTTTACCCAAGCGCGTCCTGGTCGTGGACGATGACGAAGGGATTCGGCAGTTTGCCGAGCGGGCGCTGACGAGCGACGGCTACGAGGTCGCGACGGCCGGCGATGGACCAGAGGCGCTTCGGCTCGTCGAGGCCCAGCCCCGGTTCGACCTCTTTGTCCTCGACGTGGTGATGCCGGGGATGCGCGGCGACGAGCTCGCGCGGCGGCTTCACGACCGTGACCCTGAGACCAGGGTGCTCTACTTTACCGGCTATGCCGACCAGTTCTTCGCAACGCGTCCGATGTTGCGGGAAAACGAAGCCGTCCTTGTGAAACCGGTCACCGTCCGGGCGTTTCGGGAGGCTGTCTCCCGCCGCCTCCGCGGCAGGGAGTGACCGGCCCGCAATCGTTCCGGATGTAGTCGCCCGCCCCGGAAGTGCCGATATTCTGGTTTGACCATGTGCCCGGACGTGTCGGAAGAAGTGCGCAATCTTGACCAGGGTTGAAGGCAGCGCGCCGGATCCCTCGGCTGACGCGGCGTACCTGCGCCGGCTCCTCGAGCGGCAGCCTGCCTGCCTGGTCCGGGTGCGCCTCGACGGCGGCCTGCTCGCCTGCAACGATGCCGCGCTCCGCCTCTTCGCCGTCGGCACGCTGCGCGCCATCCTCAACACCACCCTGAACGATCGCATCGTCGAGGCCGAACGACCGAGGTGGCAGGAATTCGTCACACGCTGCTGGGCGAACGGCGCCGCGTCGCTCGACTGCCATCTGGTGGCGTCCGGCGACCAGGCGCGACCGGTGCTCGTTCAGGGCGTGGCGGTCAACGACCATCCGGACGGCATCGACTCGCTGCTGCTGAACCTTCGCGACCAGTCGCGGATGCGGCAGCTCGAGCGCGCGATCCAGAGCGCGGAGATGAGCCGCGTGAGCCGTGAAGAACGTCAGCGGGCGGCGCGCGATCAGTTCGAACAGGCCATCGCCCAGCATCTGAAAGGCCCGGCGTTCGCCGATGCTGACGTTGTCGAACGCAGGCCGCCGGCCAGGGACCGCGAAGAGCAAGCCGCGCAGGAGCAGCAAAGACGGGCGAAGCTGGCCGAGCTCGAGCAAAGGGTCGAGGAAGGCCGGCTCGCGCTGGCGGATCAGGATCGGCAGCATCGCGACCGCGTCGCCGCGCTGGAGACCGCGCTCGCGGCCGCGCATGCAGCGGAATCGGCCGCCGCTGCCGGCCGTGAAGAGCACGCTCAGGCCTCAACGGCCGAACAAGCACGCCTCCAGGCGCTCATCGCGGAGTCTGAGTCCGCCCGCACGAGCGTCGCCGCCGAACATCAGGCAGCCCTGAATGCGCTCGAAGGGTTGCTGACCCGGACCCGCGAGGAAGCCGCGTTCAGCCGCGAGCAATCACGCCAGGCTGTAACCGAGTTGCGCGCGCAGCTGGAGGAGGCGTTTGCCGAGCAACGCCGGGCGACAGGGCGCGCTGAGGAACTGCAGCATGCGCACGATCTCGTGCGCGCCGGGCACCAGCAGGCGCTCGCCGACGTCGAAACCCAGCGTCTGGCGCTGGCCGACCTGCGAACCGAGCTGTCCTGGGCGGCCACCGAGCAGGGCCGTCTGGCCGCGCGGGTCGAGGAGCACGAGCGCGAGCGGGACCATCATGTCGCCGCGCATCAGCGCGAACTGGAGCAGGCGTCGGCCGCGCAAAACCTTGCAGCAGGACGCGCCGAGGAGCTGGAGCGAGAGCTCGATTTCATGCGCGCCGGCCACCGCCAGGCCGTCGCCGACCTGGAGATCAGCAACCGCGAGGTCGTAGCCCAGCTCCGCGCGAGCGAGACGCAGCTGGCGCAGGCGATGGCCGAGCAGGGCCGTCTGGCGGCGCGGATCGAGGAGCACGAGCGCGAACGGGATCGCCTGCTCGCCGCGCATCAGCAGGTGCTCACTGAAGCGGAAACCAGCAAGGCCGATCTGCGCGAGCAGCTGTCGCAGTCGTTCGCCGAGCAGAGCCGTCTCGCCGTACGCGCCGGCGAGCAGGATCTGGAACAGGACCGGATGCGGGCCGAGCACCAGCGGGTCATCGCCGATCTGGAGACGCGCGAGGGCGAGGCCCTGGCCGAATTGCGCGCGCAGCTGGAGCAGGCGTCAGCGGAGCAGATCCGGCTGGGAATGCGGTTCGCGGAGCACGAGCGCGAACGGGATCGACTGATCGCCACGCATCAGCAGGTGCTCGCCGACGCAGAGACGAGCAACCGCGAAGTCCTGGCTGAATTGCGCACGCAGCTGCAGCATGCGTCGGCAGAGCACGGCCGTCTGGCGGCACGGGTCGAGGAGCAGGAGCGCGAACGGCATCGCCTGATGGCCGCGCATCAGCAGACGCTTGCGGAAGCGGAGACGAGCAAAGGCGAGGCCCTGATCGAGTTACACGCGCAGGTAGAGCAGGCGTCGGCGGGTCAGACCGGTCTGGTGGCGCGCATCGAGGAGCACGAGCGTGAGCGCGATCGTCTGATCGCCGCGCATCAGCAGGCGCTCGCCGAGCTGAACCTGGAACAGGACCGGATGCGGGCGGACCACCACCGGGCCCTCGCCGACCTGGAGACCAGCAAGCGCGACGCGCTGGCCGAGCTGCGCGCGCAGTTGTCGCAGGCGGAAGGCGACAACCGCCTGCTGATCGCGCGCGCGGAGGAGGCCGATCGCGAACACGAACGCATGGGCGCCGAGCACCAGCTGGCGATGACCGAGCTGCAGGCCGGCAACCTCGACGCGGTGGCCGAGCTGCGCGCACAGCTGTCGCTGGCGGCAGCGGAACGCAGCCGGATGGCCGAGGAGCACGAGCGCCGCCAGCGCGAAGTGGTGGCCGAGTCCGAGCGCGCCTTCATCGACCCGGCCGCGGCAATGGTGCCCGATCGCGAGAACGTGACCGATGTGCAGGCCGAGCCGCCGACGCTGTTCGATAGCGCCGACGACACGTTCGTGCGGACCCTTCTGACGGAGACCCAGGAGGGCGTGTTGTTCGACGGCACTGATGACTGGTACGTGCGTCATCTTCTCGAGGGAACCGGCGAACCCCTTCCCGTGGACAATACGGATCCGCCGGCCGGATCCGCGCACGCCGAATCGAACAGGCAGACAGCTGACGCTGCAGACGATACCTTGGTGCACCACACCGTTCTGCCGGAGGACTCGTAGTGGCGGCCGTCGATTCTCAGCCGACAGGTCAGATCGAGGCTCACGGGGCTCCGCCGCGACGGCCCGCATCTGCCATTCCGTCGATCACGGCACTCCGCATCTCGCCGCCCGGCATCGGCGCGACGCTCGTCGACATCTCGACGAACGGTCTGCTGGCGGAATCGGGAGTGGCGCCCAGGATCGGCCAGGCGGTCGAGGTGACGTTCGAGGGGACGTTTTTGCCAGCGACGGTGGAGGGACAGGTGGTCCGCAGCGCGATCGCCGCAATGGCGCCGGGCGGCATCCGCTACCACGTGGCCGTGGCGTTCACGACGTCAATCGTTCTCGATCCGCCGCCCGAACCGAGCGATCAGGTCAGTGCAGCGCCGACGATGGCTACCGATCCACGGCCGGACGACATCTTCAACCGCTGGTAGACCTCACGGCGCCACGCGTTCAACCTCGTCGGATGCGCGGAAGTCCAGCTACGGGTGAGCCCACCGTCATCGTGAACGCCGCGGCAGCTGCCAGCTTGCCGGCGTCGTAGATCGCCGCGCAGTACGCCAGTCGTTCGAGCAGTCACGACCATAACTTTAGCGTGCATCGCGACTGAATCGGGGATGTGTCGTGTCGGAGGAAGATGCCGGCCGCCCCCGCGCCAGGGGCGGCCAGCGGAGCGGTGCTATTTCGGCGTCACGCGGAACAGGGCTCCGGGATTGGCGTCCTCGAGCATCCACAACGCGCCGTCGGGACCGACGGCCACGTCGCGGATGCGTTTGCCTACACCCCAGCGCTCCTGGGCCGTGGCGCCGCCTTTGCCGTCGAACGTGACGCGGTTGAGCGTCTGGCTCCCCATGCCGCCAATCAGGGCCGAGCCCTCCCACTGCGGGAACATCGCGCCCTTGTAGAACACGATGTTGCCCGGCGCGATGACCGGCGTCCAGTAGATGACCGGCTTGGCCAGATCCGGCCGCGTGTCCGGGCTCGCGATCGGCACGCCGTTGTAGTTCTGGCTGTAGGACACGAGCGGCCAGCCGTAGTTCTTGCCCTTCTCGATCAGGTTCAGCTCGTCGCCGCCGCGCGGGCCGTGCTCGACCTCCCACAATTCGCCCGTCGGCGAAAACGCCAGCCCGTAAGGCGTGCGCACTCCGGTGGCCCAGGTTTCAGCGGGCGTCATGTTGGGGCCGGTGTAGGTGTAGTTGCTCACCACCTTCGCTGTCTTGGCGGCTTCGGTATCGCTCGGCGGATCGATGAGAGGAACCGTCGCCGCGCCGGTCTTGCCGTAGTTGGGATTGCCGGGAGCCGGCTTGCCGTCCAGCGTCAGGCGCAGGATCTTGCCGACGGGCTGGTCCGGATCCTGAGCAGGCGTGAAGCGCTGGCGGTCGCCCACCGTGAGGAACAGGTACTGGCCGTCCGGCGAGAAGGCCACAGCCGCGCCTTCCTGGCCGCCCTTGCCCCTGGGCAACTGGCGCCACAGCACCTGGAAGTTTTCCAGTCTGGCCGAGGTGGCGGTGGCGTTCAGCGTGGCGCGGGCCAGCGCCAGGCCGCCGCCGTAGTCGCCCGGCTCGGCATACGTGAGATAGATGCTCTGGTCGGTGGCGTAACGGGGCGAGATGAACACGCCCATCATGCCGTTCTGCCCCTGCCAGTAGACCGGCGGCGTGTTGCCCACCGGGGCGATCTTCTGACCCTGCGGGGACAGCAGCCACACGGGCCCGATTTTTTCGGTGACCAGCATTCGGCCGTCGGGCAGGAAGGCGATCCGCCAGGGAAGCTCGAAGGTGGTCACCGGGGTCATGGTGAAGGGCAGGTTGGTGTCGGACTTCTGCTCGCCCTTGTTCACCTGTGCACCGGCCACCGCCGACGCCAGCATGACAAGCAACGCCGTTTTCGCCAGGTTCATCGTCATTTCTCCCTATCGCTCCTTATGTCTCAATCACTTCGGCATCGGAATCGAGACAGCCTTGCCCGTGCCGCGTTCCGCGATCCAGATCGTGTCGCCCGCGGGCTCGACAGCGGTCGGCGTGTTCAGGCCTTCCTTGATGACCGTCACGCTGGCCTTGTCGCCGTTGACGGTAATCACGGAAATCTTGCCGCTGCCGTTCTCAGCCACGAGCAGTTTGCCGTTGGCCGCGCGCATACCGTCCGGCGCTTTCACCGGTTGATCCATCCAGATATCGACCGGCTGGCCGGCTTGCCCGCAGCGTCTACCGGGATGCGGTAGAGGTTATTCGAGAATACGTTATTCACGTACAGCGTGCCATTGAGAAACGTGATCCCGTCGATGCCGTAGAGCGCGCGATGCTCGAGGAAGAGTTCGGCCGCTGAGGCGCCGGCCGGCAGCTTGTAGATCCGGCTGTTGCTGGTGTCGGCGATGTACAGCGCCTTGTCGGGTCCCAGCGCGAAGTCATTGCAGGTACTGTTGTCACCCGGCTGGTTCGGCAGGTTCCAGCGCAGTTTCGGGGCACCGGTAGAGAGATCGAAGCTCCGCACCGCGGTGTGACGCCTCACAGGTGTTGCGTCAGGCACCGGGGTGAGCTGACACGTCCACAGGGTGTTCGTCGCGGCGTCCGCGAGCATGCCGAAGAAAAATGTCCCGGCGCCTTCAGCGCTCGCATCCACGAACTTCTCGGCGGTGGTCGAGCCCGCGCGGACCTTGTAGACGAACGGACTGCTGGCGCTGCCGACGATCAGGACCCCGCCCGGTGCGACCGTGAGACTCTCAGGCTGGGATTTCGCGTCGGCGATAAGAATGTCAGCGGCTGACGCAGTTTGCGCGAGGCCCGCCAGCAAAGCCATGCAAGTGAGTGCCCTGAGCTTGTCCATCGTTCAACTCTCCTCAATCTTTTGCTGACTCATTGGACGAACCGGCGAACACGGTCCGGCCGTCGCTCAACGTGATCGACCGCGCGTTGGCCAGGTTCGTTCCGTCCTTGGCGAGATAGCCGTCCGCGGTTACGACGTCCCCGGGTTTCAATGTCTCCCTCGACCAGCCGCGGCGCATCAACGCATTGGGACTCCCGAGCTCGAGATCCCACGACGTGACCGCGCCGGCCTGGTTCGGCACGTCCATGTGAATGTGCGCGTGGGGGTTCGTCCACGCAACTTTCGTCACCGTACCTTTGAGCGTCACCGTCTTCGTGGCGTCGAACTCCGCGGAGAACGCATGGTGGGCGTCGACCGGCGCTGCGCCGGCCAGGCAGGTCAGCACGAGGATCGCAGTGACGAGCAGTGGGGCTTTCATGATCGCGCCCTCATTTGCCGACCAGATGCGGCAGGTCGGAGTTGTTCTCGTTGCAGATGAACTCGCGGAGCTCTTCCTTCGGCGCCAGTTCGGCAACCCGCTTGAACGTCCACGGTTTCGCCAGCACGCCGGGATCTTCCACCGTGACGACAGTCTCGAGGTGACCGAGGTCGGGCCTGGTGTAGCGCTCGACGACGTGGAGCTTGTCGCTGTGCGGGTGCGCGTCCTGATCGAGCCACACGTCCTCGATGAAATTCACGCGGTCGACGACGAGCGTGTCACCTTCCCAGTGTCCAACCGAGTCCCCGTACCACAGCCAGTCGGGCTGCTTCGGGTGACTGGCTCTGTTCAGGTAGATCTTGTGAAACCCCGGGCTGTCATCGTCTGAGATCTCGACGATCACGCTCGACGACTGCACGAACTCGATCAGGGGACCGCGGCGCAGCACGGCCGGAGGCAGGCAGAAGACCTGCGGGCTGTCCTTGCGGTTGTTGGCCTGACGCTGCGCGGCCACCTGCTGCGCCGCAGGCAGCCACTCGGGCGCGCCCTGATCGACGACCACCGGTTGCCACCACACGCCCGTGAAATCCGGTTTGCCGTCTCCCGTGCGCGGCGCCGGTCCGGACGGCGGCGCATGGCGCAGGCGATCCGCGGCGATTCCCCGCGGATCCTCGCCGAGCGTGCTGAGCTGGGTGCCTTCCTCGAGGCGGATATCGAGCGTGGCCGATGCGCCGGCCGTGACGCGAATGTCTTTCCGTTCGTAGCCTCGAAGACCAGGGACGTTGACTGACACGTCGTACGCTCCCGGTGGCAGGCCGGTGATCACAAACTTGCCCGTCTTCTCGCTCGTCGCGCGCCGCGGCGTGCCGTCGGCGCCCCTGGCCTGCACCACGACGTTGGCGGCAGGCGAGCCGATCGGATCGACGACGGTTCCGGCAATCGAACCCGAACCTGCCGGCGCCTGGGCGTTCAGCCCGGCGGTGAAGGTGAAGACGACGCCCGCGACCAGCGTCCAATATGCGAACCGCATGCCCGGTCCTCCTCCGAAGGGACTAGTGTATCCCTGCGACCGAGAGCGCTTCCCGATAGTCTTCCGGGGTATTGAGGTTTCGCAGCGTCAGCAGGCACGGATCCGCCGCGGTCATCTCGGCGGCCTGCACACGCCGGGTTCGGACCGCATCGAACAGAAGACCGGCCCGGAGGCGTCCTTCCGCCAGCAGCGCCTCTACGTGCGGAAGCGTGCTGCGTCGATAGACGGCCGACAGAGGATGGGAGAATCCGTCGATTTCCATGACGGCGACATCGTGGTCGCTCAGCAGCCCGATCAGGGTCCGCACGAAATCGGGGACGAGGAGCGGGACGTCGCAGCTGGTCACGTATGCGCTCTCGACGGTTTCGGGCAGCGCCTTCAGTCCCGCCCGCAGCCCCTCCAGCGGACCGCGGCCCTCCTGCTCGTCGTGGGTGACGATCACGTCCGGAGGAAGGTCTGGCAGGGGCTGTCCGGGGGCGGCGACGACCACGACAGGGAAGACGACGGTCGAAAGCAGGCGGACGACACGTTGCAGCATCGTCTCGGCGCCGAAAGCCAGAAGGGCCTTTGACGTCCCCATCCGTGTCGACCGGCCGCCGCAAAGGATGATGCCGCCGGTTTTCACACGCGCTCCTGCGGCGAGCGGTGTCTACCGCGTGGGGCTGGCTGAAACGACGGTCGAGTGGTGGCCGCAGATCCCGGCGTGCATCGCCGCGTTTTCGAAGCGTCCGGTCGAGTAGCCGCACAGAATCGAAACCGGCCGTGTCGCGGTGTACTCCCCCGCGATTTGCTCGAGGGCGAGCATGGCGTCGACGTCGCCGCGCGCGCCGAGCAGCGGCGCGATCTCGCCGAAGACCGTGACATGCGGATTCGAACCGGTGACCGCGGACAGGCCACGCTGAACGAGCGGTTCCATCGCCGCCGCAAACAAACCGGCGTCCGGGATCCCGTCGGCGAGAATCGACTCCAGCGCCATCGACGAATCGGCCATTGTGTAACGGCCGGAACCGGTCAGCGCGGCGATATCCACGCCACGCCGCTCGAACTCCGCGTCCAGCGCCTGCCGGTGCCGTGCGCTCACGACCGCCACGATTGAATCCCCGGCTTCGAGCGCGCTGTCGACGAACCCTGTCACCGCGTTGACGAGATGTTCGTCGCTCGCATACGGAAGCAGATCGTGCCGGTGGCCCGCTGCGCGCCGCCATTGCGGCAGCACGCTGGCCGACGGCACGAACCATCGGCCTTGGGCCACGTGGCTCACGGCTTCGGCCAGGTCGCGGTGCATTTCGGATTTCGACACGAACCCGGACGCGCCGCGCGTCACGCCGGCGAGCACGAAATCGTCGCCTGCGAAGTTCGACAGGAACAGGATCCGCGCCGGCGAACCCGAGGCCTGGATGCGGGAGGCTGTCTGGAAACCGTCGAGGCCGGGCATGGCGATGTCGAGGACCACCACGTCGGGGTCGAACTCGGACGTGGCGGCGATGGCCGACGCGCCGTCGCGCACGGTCGCAACGACGTCGCACGTGGAGGCGAGGAGGCCGGTTGCCGCCCTGCCGAGCTCCTGATGATCATCGGCCACGACGACGCGAAGCTGCCTGGCTTGTTCCACCGCGCTAATAGTAGCGTGAGTGCGGCCTAGGGCGTCAGTGATGAGCTTCCAGAAGCTTCAGAAATGTCGGCGGAGCTTGTCTGTCCCTGCAGTGCCCGAATCGCGCGCAGCTCGACGAGAGCCAGACCTCTCGCGAGGTATCTGACGTGAATTAGCATCCCTCCCGACTGTTCGCGCTGACAAATCGACACAAGCCGTTTCAAGACGATTTGACGACCGATTCGAGATTCTTTACCGTACATGTGTTTCACAATGTGGTCCGCTGTTCCTTAATGTGGAACAAGATACCCGCGACCCCGCATCAGCCTCCTCCCGAGATCCCGCTGTTTCAACCGTACGCCGATCCTTGGACGTGCCCGTGCGCGTCGGCTACAGCTACCGGTGCCTGCGGCCGCTCGTCGCGTATTCTTCGAAGCGCGTCGAGGTCGCCGACCAGACATCCCGGTACCGCAGCGATCCCCAGGATCGGTTCTGCACGTTCTTCACAGCTCAACCACTTGACGAGACGAGCTGCTGTATCCGCATCTGCACCGCTCGCAACTTCAGCCCCGAGCTGACCGAGGCCGACGTCCACCGCCGGCAGGATCTCGTCTACAACCAGGATCGCGACATCGTCGAAACGCAGCGGCCCGAGCGAATTCCCCTCGATTTGCGTGAGGAACTGCATCACCGCACCGATCGTCTGGGATTCCGATACCGCCGATGGAGCACGCCGGCGGGCCCGGATCGACTTTTGAGGACGCTCGCGGCACAATCTCGCGATGAACCTCGTCGAGCGGACGGCGGCCCTGGTCCCAATGCTTCGTCAACATGCGGCGACCGCCGAGAAAGAGCGGCGGGTGCCCATCGAGACCCTCGCCGCGCTCGATCAGGCCGGCGTCTTCCGCATGATGGCGCCGAAAAGCGTTGGGGGCGACGAGGCCAGCTTCGACACGCAGTGCCGTGTCCTGTCCGAGATCGCTCGCGGGTGTCCCTCGACCTCGTGGGTCGCGACCATTTACAGCGCCATGGTCTGGGCCGTCAGCGCCTTCCCCGACCGGGCGCAGGACGAGGTGTTTGCGGGAGGCATTCCGCGGATCGCCGGCGTGTTCTCTCCGACCGGCACGGCCGTTCGCAAGGACGATGGCTTCATCGTCAGCGGGCGCTGGCCGTACAACACGGGGTGCCACGGCGCTCAGTGGACAGTGGTGGTGGCGCTCGCGACGCGGGACGGCGGCGATCCGATTCCACACTGCATCCTCGTCCCGAGCCGCGAGCTGACCATCCTCGACGACTGGTACGCAAGCGGCATGGCCGGCACGGGCAGCAACACCGTCGTCGCCGACGGCGTGTTCGTCCCGGCCTATCGCGCGCTGCCGCTGCCGGATATGGTCGACGGGCGCTACCCGGAACGCAGGAGCAGCGGCAACCCCTATTTCAATTACCCCCTGGCGCAAGTCCTGGTGGTCAACGGCGGCGGCACGCCGCTCGGCATCGCCCGCGGCGCGCTCGAGGCGTTCTTCGATCGGCTCCCGGGCCGCGGCATCATGTACACGACGTACATGGACAAGTCGGCCGCGCCAGTGACGCACCTCCAGGTCGGCGAGGCGTCGCTCAAGATCGACTCGGCCGCCGCCCACGTGCAGCGCGCCACGGCGATGCTGGACGGGCTTCAGGGCGCCACGCTGACGCTGCAGGATCGGGTGCGGTCGCGCGCGCACATCGGCTACGCCACGGGCCTGGCGCGCGAGGCCGTCGATTTGCTGTTTTACGCGAGCGGCGCCTCGTCCATCCAGTCGCACGTGCCGATGCAGCGGTTCCAGCGCGACATGCAGGCGCTCGCGAACCACGCGATCATGCACTCGCCGACGGCGGTCGAGTTGTACGGCCGGGTGCTGTGCGGGCTCGAGCCGAACACGCCGCTATACTGAACCAGCGCTCAGGTGAACTACCTGGTCCACTTCTTCCTGGCTGGCGACGATGAGGAGTTGCGGCTGGGAAACCTGCTGGGCGACTTCGTCAAGGGCCGCGTCGAACGGTTCGAGCACCCGGGCGCGACCGAACGGCTCCGGACCGGCATTCAGATGCACCGGGCAATCGACGCGTTCTCGGATCGCCATCCGGCGGTCCATCGCAGCAAGCAGATCCTCGCGCCGGAATACGGAAGGCTATCGGCCGTCATCGTCGACGTGTTCTACGATCACGTGCTGGCACGCCGGTGGACCGAGTTTCACCAGAGGCCGCTGCCCGTTTACACACAGGATGTGTACCGCACGCTGTGTGGAAATCTGCACCGGATGCCGGCCGGGGTGCATCTCCTGGTCGACAGCATGACGCGAGGCGACTGGCTGCGAGGGTATGCCAGCCCGCGCGGTATCGAACGCGCGCTGCAGGGCATGGCGAAGCGGCGTCCGGTCGCCGCGGCGATCGGCACGGCAGGCCGCCTGCTGACCGACCACTTCGATCGCTTCTCTGCCGACTTCGACGAGTTCCTGCCCGATCTGCGGGCGCGCTCTGCCGAGTTCCTGGAAAAGCGCAGCGTTGGTTGAGCGAGTCTCTCGGTACGCTATCGCCCGCGGTCGTCTCCGTTGACGCGCTCGAACACCCGTTCGGGTGGCGGCAGCCCCTTCGCCGCGTTCGCGGCCGCCTCCTTCTCGTAGGCGCGCTCGCCGCTCAGCGAGTTCCGGACGGCGCCGTTGCCTTCATGGCAGCCGTATTCGTAGATCACGTAGCCGGGC
>Ga0157376_10001240_pt1 | contig 16814 bp, 14 predicted proteins | sample M45metaG_FD_121801 | JGI IMG/M metagenome (GOLD analysis project Ga0157376, IMG submission 121801) | Miscanthus rhizosphere microbial communities from Kellogg Biological Station, Michigan, USA - M4-5 metaG | ecosystem: Host-associated > Plants > Roots > Rhizosphere > Soil | place: USA: Michigan... | reverse complement strand
TTTACACCCGGCGGCGTGTCAAGCGTGCTTGTCACGCCGTGCTTGTCACGCCGTGCTTGTCACGCCGTGCTTGTCACGCCGTGCTTGTCACACCGTGCTTGTCACGCCGTGCTTGTCATACGGGCGGCAGCAGGCCGTGCGTGCGGAAGATGCGGACCGTCTCGGGGCCATCGATGATCATGTACTCAAGGCTCTCGCTGGCTTCCCAGGCGCCGGCGTCCTGGGCGTAGGCGGCGATCAGGCTGGTCACGGCCGGCCTGATGACGTCGCTGTGCTGGACGATGTACAGGCCGGTCCCGCAGGTGAACAGGCGGGTCAGCTGCTCGCCCGGGGGGCCGAGCAGGGGAACCGTCAGCGGCCCGTCCTGGCCGTTGCCGGGGAAGAACCACATGCTGTCGCGGGCCGTCTGCCGGACCTGGACCGGGCCCTGGTACATGCTGGACCGCGCCCGGGACCAGCCGCTGCGGGTCAGCGTCGTGCCCAGGATCGCGGCCAGCCCGGCGCGGACGGTGGCCGCGGGCATCGTCTGCAGGGCCGCCATCTCGGCGTCGCTCACCGGGCTGCGGAAGTCGACCGCGGCGAACCGGTCCAGCTGGTTCGGCGGCGTGCGCAGCGGCCGGTTGTCCAGGTAGGAGTGGTCCTCAGCGCCGTCGATGAAGTACCGCAGGCCCGCGAACACCGGGTTCAGCTCGATCCTGGCCGCGTCCCGGCGGGTGACCACGCCGATCAGGCAGGCGTGCTGGTGACCGTCCAGGCGCTGGGCCGCGCTCTCGCTGACGATCCGCAGGATGCTGAAACTGCCGCTGACCGTCACCGAGTCGTCCGTGCTCAGCCGGCCCTCGAAGGCGATCCGCGGGTCCGTGGACTGCATGCCGCCCTCGGGCCGGCGGAAGCGGAACGTCTGCTCGATGCCCACCAGCCGGCCGACCGCCATGCCGTGCTCGTAGACCAGGCGGGGCAGCTCGGCGGTGTCCAGCGCGGGCAGGGCCAGGCCGAGTGCGGTGGCCAGATGCGCGGGGGAGCTGGGCGTGAGCGCGCGGTGCGGATCCCAGCGGGCCAGCTGCTCGGCGGCCCGGTCGGTCCTGATTAGCCGGAGGACGCGCTCGCGGTGCAGGAAATATGGATCGAGGTCCACCCAGTGCCCGAGCATCAGCGACGCTCCTTGCTCGTTAACGGGACACGAGAAATTGCGGCATGCTCCAGGCCTGTCCAGCGGATCTTAACGCTTCGCTGAACGACCGATAAATAGCCGGGTGCGTGTGAATTCCGCAGACTTTGCCGGGCCTGTGCCGCAGCTCAGCCGGTTACCGAGACCAGCACGAAGGCCTCGACCGGGGCCTGCTTGCCCTTCAGCTCCAGCGCCCCGAGTTGCTCCACCTTCGCGACGGCGCCAATGGCGTCCATCGTCGCCCGGCTGATGACGATCCGCCCGGGCCGGGCCTGGGCCTGCAGCCGGGCGCTGAGATTGGTGGTGTCGCCGATCGCGGTGAAGCTGCGCATGCCGGCCGCGCCCACGTTGCCCACCACGGCAGGCCCGGTATTGATCCCGATCCGGAACCGCGGCCAGTCCGGCCGCTCGGCGGCCACCTGCATGACCTCGTCGCGCATGCCGATCGCGGCGCGGGCCGCGCGCAGCGCGTGGTCGGGCTGGTCCTGCACCGCGTTGAAGACGACCATGATCGCGTCGCCGGCGAACCGCTCGATGACCCCGCCCTCGCGCTCGCCGACGATCGGCACGGTCGCTCCCCAGTACCGGTTGAGCATTGCGATGACCTCGTCCGCCCGGCGCCGCTCGGAGAACGCGGTGAACCCGGCCAGGTCCGCGAACAGCACGCTGACCTCGCGCTCCTCGCCGCCGAGCACGGCCAGTTCGGGGTGCGCCTCCAGTCCGGAGGCGAGCTGCGGCGAAACGTAGGTGCGGAACAGCGCGTCGGTCTGGTGCAGCTGATGCGCGGCCCCCTCGAGCAGCGCGACCTCCTCCGGCGAGGCCCAGTCGTCCCGGGCCCGGGAGAGGATCGGCGACAGCGGCTCGCCCGCCCGCAGCGCCTCGACCAGGCTGGACAGCGCGGCGGCCCGCCGCCGGTCGATCCGGTCCAGCGTGCTGTCCAGGTACAGCCCGCCGAACGCGCCGGGCAGCGACCGGGCGTGCCGGTACTCACCCCGGGCCCCGATCGCGATCGTGGCGAACGCCGCGACCATCAGCACGTGCCACTCCCACCAGGCCGCGTGCCAGGTCGTGGAGAACACCACCGCGATCATGGCCTCGGCCAGCAGCACGTAGGCCCCGGCCACGGCGAGCAGCAGGCTCCGGCGGCGGCGCCGGAACAGCAGCCCGTACCGGACCGCGGCGAACCCGTACAGCGCCAGCGCCGGGATGCCGAGCAGCTGGAGCCCCTCCGGGAGCTGCTGGGACGGGACCGACTCGCCCAGCGGCGGCAGCCCGGCCAGTGACACCACCGCCCAGGCCAGCACCACCGCGCCCAGCCCGGCCTTGAACAGCCCCTGGGCCAGCGGGCGGGCCATCCAGCGGCCCCGGCCGCCCGCGGACAGCGCGGCGAACACCGAGGCGAGCAGCAGCCCGACCGGGTTGGCCACCACGAACCCGGTGTTCGACCCGGGCACCAGGACCCCCGGCGTGGCCAGCGCGTGCAGGCCGAGGAACGCCGCCCCGCAGAGCAGCGCCATCGACACGAGGAACAGCCGGACGTCGCCCTGCCGCCGGGCGATCTCGCTGGTCAGCAGGCCAAGGCCGACGTTGAGCAGGGCCGCGAGAAGAACGATCCAAAAATGCGTGGGGTCGTGCTGGTACATGACGTCGAGCTCGGGCCGGGCGAACAGGAGCAGCAGCCCGGCCACCGGCAGCAGCAGGAGGAACGGCACCGACAGCTCGCGGCCGAGCACGGCCAGCGCCGAGCGGGGCGCGGATCCGGGAGGCTGGGTCGCAGGTCCCGCGAGCAATTTTCCCCCTCCTCCGGAAAGGCCATCCCCGGAAAGGCCATGCTAAGCACCGGAATGCCGGGCAAGCCAGGATCGGCGCCGCTGCGGATCAGGACCGGCCGGGCTCCCCGGCCCGCGCTGGCCGTTTCCGCTAGGCGTCGATCGTCGCCTGCCAGCGCCCGCGCGTCAGCTCGATCACCCCGTCCGGCCGGACCCGCACCGTAGCACCGTAAACCGGCAACTCACCGATCCGCAGCAGGTCGTCGCGGATCTTGTCAACGAGGTCCCACAGCCGCCGCGGTCCCTTCTGCTGCACCACCGGCAGCTCGCCCGGCGGGCCGCTGGCGCGCGCCCACGACCCGTCGGGGTGCACCAGCAGAACGGTCCTGACGCCGTCCTCCTGAATGAACGCGTGCTCGCTGCCCGGCGCGAGCACGGACAGCATCGACCAGATGTCGCCGGCGGCCGTGGCCGTCCCCATCGGGTAACGGCCCCTGCTGACCTCGTCCCCGTCCCCCCAGAAGTCGCCTACCCCGGTCTCGATCAGCGACGGCGGGTAGCCGGGCCCGGTCCGCGTCCGCATGAACCCGGCCCGCTCCCACTCGACCCGGCCGGTCGCGCCGCCGTCCGCGGTCTTGTCCGCGGTCAGGATCATCATTGTCCCGGACAGCGTGGTGACCAGCCGCCCGCCCGGGCGCAGCGCCGCCAGCCAGCTCGCCGGCACCGGCCGGACCGCCACCGTGGCCAGGATCCGGTCGTAGCCCGCCGCCGCCCCGGGCAGCGGCCCCGGCAGCGGCCCGGTCGCGTCCGCGGTCAGCACCTGCGGGTGCAGCCCGACCGAGGCCAGCCGCGCGGCCGCCGCCGAGGTCAGGTACTCGTCCACGTCCACGCTGGTCACATGCTCCTCGCCGAGCCGGGTCGCGAGAAGCGCGCAGCCGTACCCGGACCCGGTGCCGACGTCCAGCACGTCGTGCCCGGCGTCCAGGTACAGGTACCGGGCCAGCTGCACGATCAGCCCCGGCATCGTCGACGACGAGGTCGGCAGCCCGGCTGGCCGGTCCGCGGACGTGGCGTGGTCGGCGTGCAGCGTCCCCACCCGGGTGACCAGCGACTCGTCCGAGTAGGCCGCGTCCAGCCAGGCCTCCTCGTCCAGCGGCCCGTCCCGCAGCTCCCAGCCGGCACTCAGGTCCCGCGGCCGCCCCGCCGGCCGCGCCCCGTACCCGCCCGGCGGCTCCCACCACCGGGGCACGAACGCGTGCCGGGGCAACGCGGCCACCACCGGCCGCCAGCGCGATCCCGGGTGGCTCACCCGCTCCGCTAGCCCCTGCGCCCGTGGTTCCCAGTCCATCTCGGCACTATCCCCGCCGCCGCCCCCGCCATCACAAAATTCAGGACCAGGATTTATTACGGTGTTTGCGGCCCGAATCGCCCCCTCGACCCGCACCATTCGCGGCGTGAATCAGCGATCCGATTCCGCGGCCGGTCAGCCGTCGCCCGGCGGGACAAAGACCCCGGCCCGGGCGGCGGCCAGCGCGGCCGCGGCGGCCTGGTCGGCGCTGGCCTGGGTCAGTGGCTCGGCGGTGACGAGCAGCCGGTGGAACAGCGGCGCGGTCAGGTGCTTCATCAGGTCGTCAGGGCTTGTCCCGGCGGGCAGCTCGCCGCGCGCCACGGCGCGCGTGACGATCGGCTCGGCCTGAGCCATCCGGGCCGCCCACAGTACGGGCAGGACCTGCCCGACCCCGTCGGTGTCGTGGCTATGGCCGGCCAGCGCGCGGGTGGTGGCGGCGCCTTCCCGCGAGGTCAGCAGAACCCGGACGATCCGGGCCAGTTCCCGCAAATCCTCCGCGACGTCGCCGGTGTCGGGCATCTGGATCCTGTTCTCCGCCGCGGCCTTGAGCGCCTCGGCCACCAGGGTGTTCTTGTCCCGCCAGCGACGGTAAACGGTGGTTTTGTGGACTCCGGCCCGCTGCGCGACGGTCTCCACGCTGAGCTGATCCCAGCCGTGGTCGGTGAGTTCCTCGATGACCGCGGCCAGCACCGCGGCGCGGGTCCTGGCCGTCCGCCCGCCCGGCCTGATCTCCCCTGCCTGGTTCACGTCACCCACCTGATGCAACGTTGAGTTGCGTTTGCGACTGACTTGCTGACATACTCATACTAACGCAACAAAAAGTTGCATGAGTGGAGGATATAGCCATGAGCAGCCTGTTCTATGCCGGCCCGTCGATCACGCGGCTGCACCAGGATTACGCCAAGCAGGGCCGCATCGACGAGCGGGCCCCGGTCACGGCGAAGTGTGAGGTCGTGATCAGCGCCCCGGTGCAGCGGGTCTGGGAAATGATTGCCAGCCCTGCGGGGTGGCCGGTGTTCGACCCGGCGGTCCACGACGTCAAGCTCGATGGGCCGGCCGCCGTCGATGCGGCCTTCACCTGGGCCAAGGGCCGGTCGCACTTCCGGTCCCGGTTCGCCGTCCTCGACCCCGGCCGTGAGGTCACCTGGACCGGGACGGCCCTCTGGCTCAAGGTCGTCCACCGTCACCTGCTGGACACCACGGCCGGCGGCGCCACCCGGGTCCGGTGCGAGGAATCCATGTCCGGGCTCATGCTCGGCCTGTTCTACACCGACGCCAAGCTCCAGGCCGACCTACTGAAGTGGCTGACCGCGCTCAAGGCGGGTGCCGAGCAGCGGTCCGCCGGCCCGGTTGCGGCGGGGGGCTGACTCAGCTAATGTAAGTGTATGTTCACTTACGTACGGAGCGGTGCGCACAGTGCCGCGGCCTAGCCAGAAGGACAAGATCCTCCAGGCGGCCGTGGAGTGCTTCGCCGAGCTCGGCTACGACGCGACCCGGGTCCGCCATGTCGCGGAGCGGGCCGGGGTGTCCGAGGCCGCGCTGTACCGGCACTTCCCGTCCATGCAGGCGCTGGCCGGGGAGCTGTACCTGCACCACTTCGCGGCGTTCGCCGCCCGCCTGGGCGACGCCACCGCGGCCGGCCCGGCCAGCGAGCGGCTTCGCCGGGCCGTCCGCGCCACGCTGGCCTCCTACCGGGCCGATCCCGCCGCGTTCACGTTCGCGGTGCTGCGCACGACCAGCTCCATCCCCCGCCTGCCGCCCGGCACCAGGTACCCGATCGAGATCATCGAGCAGGTCATCGCGGCCGGCCAGGACGAGGGGGAGCTGCGGGCCGGCCAGCCCAACCTGCTGGCCGCCATCTTCTTCGGCTGCGTGCTGCGGCCGATCATCGTGGCCGGCCTCGCCGCCCCCGGTGCCCTCGACCTGCTCGGCGGCACACAGCACGACCAGGTCATCGAAGACGCCGCGCTGGCCGCGCTGAGAGCAGAACAGGAGCACCCGGTATGACCCGCACCCCCGCACCGAACCCTGACCAGCCGGTCCGCGCCGTCTCGGTGGTCAGCACCGGGACGGTCGACATCCGGCCGCAGCACGTCAGGTCCACCGGCACCCCGGCGCTGTGGTGGCTGATGACCACGCGCCGCTGGACCGGCCCGCGCCCGATCAACGTGTACGTGATCGAGCGGCACGACGGCCTGGTCCTGTTCGACACCGGCCAGGACCGCGCCTCGGTCACCGGCCCGGGCTACTTCCCGCGGTCCGGCCTGACCGGCCTGATCTACCGGCGGCTGGCCCGGTTCGAGATCGCACCCGATCAGACGCTGACCGCCCGGCTGGCCGCCATCGGCTACGACATCGCCGACGTGCACACCGCCGTGCTGTCCCACCTGCACACGGACCACATCGGCGGGCTGGCCGAGCTGCGCCGCGCCGACCTGGTCCTGCACCAGCGCGAGTGGGACACGCTGGGCGAGCCGCGTCCCGAGGCCCGCGGCCTGCTGCGCGAGCACATCGACCTTCCCGGCCTGCGCTGGCGGCCGGTGACACCGCGGCCGGTCAGCGACCCTGCCCTGGCCCCCTTCACCGCCGCGCACGACCTGTTCGGCGACGGCAGCCTGGTCCTGCTGCCGACCCCGGGCCACACGCCGGGCTCGCTGTCCATGCTGGTCCGCCAGCCCGGCGCCACGCCGCTGCTGATGGCCGGCGACGCCACCTTCGACGTGCACCTGATGCAGGACGGATATCTGCCCGGGCTCGGCGAGCGGGCCGCGCTGCGGGCCTCGACCCGCGCTCTCAGCACGCTCTGGGCCCGGTATCCGGACCTGGCGATCCTGCCCGCCCACGACCCAGCCGCCGGGACGCGCCTGTCCGCCTCGTCCTGGGGCCAGCGCACCGTCGCTGAATCGCATCGCTAATCCAGGGAGCAGAAATGGAAATCGACGCGCTTGAGCCGGTCCAGCTCGGCGGTATCACGCAGTGGATCCGCACCCGCGGGACCAGCGCCGCGAACCCGGTGCTGCTGCTGATGCAGCAGGGCCCCGGCCTGCCGATCATCAACGAGACCCGCGCCTGGCAGCAGCGGCTGGGGCTGGAGAACGACTTCACCGTCATCTACTGGGACCAGCGCGGCACCGGCCTGTCCGCGTTGCCGCTGGGCCGCCAGGGCCGGTTCGAGATCACCCCGCAGCTCATGGTCGCCGACACGATCACCCTGCTGGAACTGCTTCGCGACCGGTACGGCCGCAAGCCGTTCATCGCCGGGTTCTCTTTCGGCGCCACCTATGCCGCGCAGGCCGCGGTGCTGCGCCCGGACCTGGTGGCCGGGATTGTGGCCACCGGCATGGACATCGACGTCCCTCTCGCCGAACAGCACATGTACGACTGGGCGCTGGCCACCGCCCGCCAGCGCGGCAACCAGCGCGCGGTACGGCAGCTTGAGAAGATCGGCCCGCCCCCGCACCTGGACACCAGGAAGTTCACCACCCGGGCCCGCTGGATCACCAACTTCGGCGGCGTCACCGTCGGCGCCACCTGGAACAGCCTGCCGCGGACGCTGGTGGCCAGCCTGCTGCGCTCGCCGGACTACTCACCCGCCGCGGCCCTGCGGACCGTCCGTGGCGTGACCTCCTCCCAGGCCGCCCTGTTGCCGCTGCTGGCCAGCACCGACCTGGTCACCACCATGCCGAAACTGGACGTGCCGATCATCCTGGCCCAGGGCCGCCTGGACCAGGTCGTCCCCGGCGTGGCCGCTCAGAAGTTCTACGATGCGCTGACCGCGCCCAGCAAGCAGCTCATCTGGTTCGAGCACTCCGCCCACACCCCGCAGTACGACGAACCCGCCAAATTCCGCGACGTGCTGCTGACTCTGCGCGCCGGCGACCTGGCCGCCACCTGACACGCGGCCGGCCCGGGCCGGGCCCGGGCCGCCCCTGCCGGACCGGGCCCGCCGGGCGGCGTGGCAGGGTGGTCCGGGTGCCAGACGCCGGGCAAGGGAAAGGGTGACCGCACGATGGCCGATCGGCTGGAGCACGTCGCGGAGGACTGGGAGACGGCCCTGGCCATCGTGGCGCATCCGGATGACCTGGAGTACGGGGCCGCCGCCGCGGTGGCCCGCTGGACCGGCCAGGGCAAACGGGTCGCCTACTGCCTGGCCACCAGCGGCGAGGCGGGCATCGACGACCTGCCGCCGGAGGACTGCGGCCCGGTGCGCGAGGCCGAGGAACGGGCCGGGGCGGCGCTGGTCGGGGTCACCGGGGTGGAGTTCCTCGGGTTCCCGGACGGGACGCTGGAGTACGGCCTGCCGCTGCGCAAGGCCTTCGCCGCCGCCATCCGGCGGCACCGGCCGGACGTGCTGATCACGATCAGCCACCACGAGTCATGGGGGCCAGGCACGGCCAACCAGGCCGATCACATCGCGACCGGCCGGGCGGTCATCGACGCGGCCAGGGACGCGGGCAATCGCTGGGTCTTCCGCGACCTGGCCGAATCCGGGCTCGAGCCGTGGAATGCCCGCCAGGTGCTGGTCAACGCCAGCACGCAGGCCCAGCACGCCGTCGACGTGACGGAGACGTTCGACCGCGGCATGGCCTCGCTCGCCGCCCACCAGGAGTACCTGCGCCGCCTCGGCGAGCACGGCAACCCGGTCGGCTTCCTCACCCGGCTGGCCACGTCCGCCGGCGAACGCCTGGGCACCGGCTACGCCGCCACCTTCGAAGTCATCGGCGTCTGACCAGGACCGCGGCCGCCCGGCCGCCCGGCAGGGCTACTCGGCGCGCAGCGCCAGCGCCGGGCTGATCCTGGCCGCCGCCTCGCCGGGCCCAGGCCGCGATAGCGATCGCCACGGGCACCTCCGCCATGACCGCGTGACGTAACGGTGGCCACACGACGGGTGCCCGTCGTGCTAGCACCACCAGATCACCGGGTCGGCGAGGCCATACGGCCGGTAATCCGCCGGGCGGCGCGGCTATTGACATGCTGCCCGGGCCCGCATGGGATAGCAGGACCACAGGCCAGCGGGCGCCGGCGGGCGTCGACGGCCCGGCGAGGGAGCGCGCGATGACGAACCTGGCCCAGATCGTCCGTGACGCGCAGGCGGCTCACGGCAGCCGGCTGGCCGTCCGGCAGGGCAGCCTGACCATGACCTACGACGAGCTGGCCGCCGCCTGCGGGCAGGCCGCGGCGCTGCTGCGCGGCGCCGGGGTGCAGCCCGGCGACCGGGTCGCGCTGATGCTGCCGAACGTGCTTGCGTTCCCGGTGCTGTTCCACGGCAGCCTGGCCGCCGGGGCGGTGGTCGTGCCCATGAACCCGCTGCTGAAGAGCCGGGAGGTGGCCCACTACCTGGGCGACTCCGGGGCCCGGGTGATCTTCGCCTGGGAGCCGGCCGCCGGTGAGGCGGCCAAGGGCGCGGCCGAGGCCGGCGCCCAGGTGCTGACCGTGACCCGCCCGGACGCCAGCGACCTGCTGGACGGCCAGGCGACCGACGGGGACTGGTCCCGCCGGGACGGCGCCGACGACGCCGTCATCCTCTACACCTCGGGCACCACCGGCCGGCCCAAGGGCGCCCGGCTGACCCACGCCAACCTGCTCCGCAACGCCGAGGTCACCGTCGCCACGCTTCTGCACGGCGGCCCGGACGACGTGATCATGGGCTGCCTGCCGCTGTTCCACTGCTTCGGGCTGACCTGCGGGCTGAACACCGCGCTGCTCAGCGGCGCGTCGCTGAGCCTGCTGCCCCGGTTCGATGCGGGCCAGGCGCTGGCGATGATCGCTGATGAGGGCGTCACCGTGTTCGAGGGCGTGCCCACCATGTACTCGGCCCTGCTGCACCACCCGGACCAGGCCACCGCGGACACAAGCACGCTCCGGCTGTGCGTGTCCGGCGGGGCGGCGCTGCCGGTCGAGGTGCTGCGCAGCTTCGAGGAGGCGTTCGGCTGCATCATCCTCGAGGGATACGGGCTGTCCGAGACCTCGCCGGTGGCCTCGTTCAACCATCCCGACGCCGAGCGCAAGCCGGGATCGATCGGCACCCCTATCGCCGGCGTACGGATGCGCCTGGTCGGCGCGGACGGCACGGACACGCCGCCGGGGGAGGTCGGTGAGATCGCGATCGCCGGACACAACGTGATGAAGGGTTACTGGGGCAAGCCGGAAGCCACCGCCGAGGCCATCCCCGACGGCTGGTTCCGCACCGGCGACCTGGCCCGGTGCGACGAGGACGGCTACTACTACATCGTCGACCGGAAGAAGGAGCTGATCATCCGCGGCGGCTACAACGTCTACCCGCGGGAGGTCGAGGAGGCGCTGTACGAGCACCCGGCGGTGTCCGAGGTCGCGGTGATCGGGATCCCGCACGAGTCGCTGGGCGAGGAGGTGGGAGCCGCGGTCGCGCTCAAGGCCGGCGCGCAGGCCAGCCCCGAGGAGCTGCGGGCCTTCGCCAGGGACCGGCTCGCCGCGTACAAGTACCCGCGCCAGGTCTGGCTGGTGGACGAGCTTCCCAAGGGCCCGACCGGCAAGATCCTCCGCCGCGAGGTCCGCCCACCGGCACCGCAGGACCAGGCATGACCGCGCCCGGCGCCGAAGGCGCCGATACCGCGAGCGCCGGCGAGGCCCCGGAGGACGTCGTCGCCCCGCTCGACCTGATGCTCTCCGACGCCGCGCTCGGAGTACTGCGCCGGTTCCGCCCGAACCTGTCCCTGACCCGGTTCGGGCTGCGGCTGGCCCGCCAGCCGGTGACCGTCAGCCGCCGGGGCGCCAGGCTGGCCAGTCAGCTGGCCATCATCGCGGCCGGCCGGTCCGAGCTCGCCCCGCACCCCAAGGACCGCCGGTTCGCCGACCCGGCCTGGGCCGGCAACCCGGTGCTGCGCCGCATCCTGCAGGCCTACCTGGTCAGCGCCGACCTGGCCGAGAAGCTGCTGGCCGACGCCGCGCTGGACTGGCCGGACAGCGAGCGGGCCGGGTTCGTCGTGCGGAACCTGGTCGACGCCGCCGCGCCGAGCAACAACCCGCTGCTCAGCCCGGCCGCCTGGAAGTCCGCCATCGACACCGGCGGGCTCAGCGCCGTGCGCGGGCTCCGCGCGCTGGCCGGCGACCTGGCGACTCCGCCGCGGATCCCGTCCATGGTCGCCCCGGACGCGTTCGAGGTCGGGAAGGATCTCGCCGTCACCCCGGGCGCGGTGGTGCACCGGACCGAGATCTTCGAGCTGATCCAGTACCAGCCGGCCACGCCGAAGGTGCACCGGTTCCCGGTGGTGATCGTCCCGCCGATGATCAACAAGTTCTACATCACCGACCTCGCTCCCGGCCGCAGCATGATCGAGTACCTGGTCGGCGAGGGCTTCACGGTCTTCGCGATCTCCTGGCGCAACCCGGACGCACGGCACCGGGACTGGGGCCTGGACGCCTACGGCGAGGCCGTGCTCGACGCGCTGGATGCCGCCCGGGCGATCACCGGGGCGGCGAAGGCCAGCCTGTGCGCGCTGTGCTCGGGCGGCATCCTGTCCGCGATGGTCGCCGCCTACCTCGGCGACACCGGCCGGGCCGGGCAGCTGGCCAGCCTGTACCTTGGCGTGACCGTGCTGGACCAGACCCCGGAGGGCACCACCGCGGCGCTGATCGACGAGCCGACCGCCGAGCTGGCCGTGGCCGCCTCGCGGGCCCGCGGCTTCCTGGACGGGGCGGCGCTGGCCGAGGTCTTCGCCTGGCTCCGGCCCAACGACCTGATCTGGAACTACTGGGTCAACAACTACCTCCAGGGCCGGCCCCCGCCCGCGTTCGACATCCTCTACTGGAACGCCGACACCACCCGGATGCCGGCCGCGCTGCACCGCGACTTCATCCGGCTGGCCATGGCCGGCGCGCTGGCAAAGCCCGACTGCGCGTCGCTGTTCAGCGTGCCGGTCAACCTGGCCACGGTCGGCACCGACACGTACGTGGTGGCCGGCGTCGCCGATCACCTGTGCCCCTGGCAGTCCTGTTACCGCAGCACCCAGCTGATCGGCGGCGACGTCCGGTTCGTGCTGTCCACCAGCGGCCACATCGCCTCGATGGTCAACCCGCCGGGCAACCCCAAGGCCCGGTTCCAGGCCGCGCCCGTGCACGCGGCCGGCGGCCGCTACGAGAACCCAGCCGACCCGCGCGCCTGGCTGGCCGCGGCCCAGACCACCGCGGGCAGCTGGTGGACGGACTACGCGCACTGGCTGGCCGAGCGCAGCGGCGGGCGGCGCAACCGCCCGGAGAAGGTTGGCAGCGAGGGCTACCTGCCGCTGGACCTGGCCCCGGGCCGGTACGTCCTTGACCGGTAAGCGGCCGTCCCGATGAGAGCACATCAGCGGGCCACGCCGGAGACCGTCCGCAGCATGGTCATCGACGGCCAGCCGCTGCGGGTCGCGATCCGGCCGGCACACCCCGCCTCGCACGGTCGCCCGCCCCTGCTCCTCATGAACGGCATCGGCGCCAGCCTGGACCTGCTCCAGCCGTTCGCCGACGCGCTCAGCCCGCAGACCGCCGTTATCCGGTTCGATGTGCCCGGGGTCGGCGGCTCACCCCTGCCGCGTCGCCCCTACCGCTTCACCGGCCTGAGCCGCCTGGTCGCGAACCTGCTCACCGCGCTCGGCCACCAGAAGGCCGACGTTCTCGGCATCTCCTGGGGCGGCGGCCTGGCCCAGCACTTTGCCGCCTTCCAGCGCGGCCGCTGCCGGCGGCTGGTCCTGGTCAGCACCGCGACCGGCTCGCTAATGGTGCCCGCCAGCCCCGTCGTACTGGCCCGGATGATCACCCCGCGCCGCTACCTGGACCGGACGTACCTGAGCCGGGTCGCCGGGGACCTGTACGGCGGCTCGGCGCGGGCCGACGGCGAATGGATCGCCGAGCGGATGCACGCCGGAAGCCGGGTCGGCTCGCTGCAGGGCTACCTGTACCAGCTGGCCGCCGGGGCGGGCTGGACGAGCGTCCCGTTCCTGCCGTTTGTCCGGCAGCCCACGCTGATCCTCTCCGGCGACGACGACCCGCTGATCCCGCTGGCCAACGCCCGGCTGATGCGGGCCCTGATCCCGGGCGCGCGGCTGCACGTCTACCACGGCGGGCACCTGGCCCTGGTCACCGAGGCCGCGACGCTCGCCCCCGTGGTCGAGGACTTCCTGACGGAGTGAAGGAGGACGTACGCCATGCCGAACGCTGACGGCGACTTCTACGCGCTGGAGCAACTGCTCGACGACCGGGGCCGGGACGCGGTGCGGCGCACCCGAGATTTCATGACTGCGCAGGTCGAGCCGGTCATCAACCGGTACTGGACCCGGGAGGAGTTCCCGCACGACCTGATCCCGGCGATAGCCGCCCTGGGTATCGCGGGTATCGCCTACGAGGGATACGGCTGCCCGGGCGGCGGCCCGCTGCTGGACGGCATGCTCGCGATGGAGCTGGCCAGGACCGACCCGTCGCTGTCCACGTTCATGGGCGTGCACAGCGGCCTGGCCATGGGCTCGGTCTACCTGTGCGGGTCGGAGGAGCAGAAGCAGCGCTGGCTGCCGGCGATGGCCCGGCTGGAGAAGATCGGCGCGTTCGGCCTGACCGAGCCGGAGGTCGGCTCGGGCGTGGCCGGCGGGCTGACCACCACCGCCCGCCGGGACGGCGATCACTGGGTTCTGACCGGCCAGAAGAAGTGGATCGGCAACGCCACGTTCGCCGACTACATCGTGATCTGGGCCAGGGACACCGGCGACAACCAGGTCAAGGGCTTCGTCGTGGAGAAGGGCACGCCTGGCCTGACCACCACCAAGATGACCGACAAGATCGCGCTGCGGGTCGTCCAGAACGCGCTCATCGACCTGGACGGCGTGCGCCTCCCGGAAGCGAACCGCCTGCAGCTCGCCCGGTCCTTCCGCGACACCGCCAGGGTCCTGCGCATCACCCGGGCCGGGGTGGCCTGGCAGGCCGTCGGCTGCGCCCGCGGCGCGTACGAGCACGCGCTGGCCTACGCCGGGAAGAGGCACCAGTTCGGGCGGCCGATCGCCGGCTTCCAGCTGGTCCAGGACCTGCTGGTCCGCATGCTCGGGAACGTGACCTCCTCCGCCTGCCTGTGCGCCCGGCTGGCCCAGCTGCAGGCCGAAGGCCAGGCCGCGGACGAGCACTCCGCGCTGGCCAAGGCGTTCTGCACGGCCCGGATGCGGGAGACCGTCGGCTGGGCCCGGGAGCTCCTTGGCGGCAACGGCATCCTGCTGGAGAACCAGGTCGGCCGGTTCGTCGCCGACGCCGAGGCGATCTACTCCTACGAGGGCACGAGAGAGATCAACACGCTGGTCGTCGGCCGCGCGATCACCGGCCAGAGCGCGTTCGTCTGACCGGCCGCGGGGGCGTCGGCGCCGGGCGCCGGGCCGCTACCTGATGCCGTCCCACAGCGCGCGCTCGGCGCCGTCCGGGTCGGCCACTTCGGTGACCAGCCCGGTCAGCACACCCGTCGGCCTCTTGTTGACGGAATACGGTTTCCAGCCCGGCGAGCCATCGCTGATAAACGAGACCCAGGTGTAGTGCGCAGCGTCGGCGACCTCCTGCGACGGCTCGTCGCCGATCAGCTCGTGGACGTCGTCCCGGCCGGTGGTGCCGAACACGAACGGGATCTCCACCGCATGGCAGGCGCCCAGGCCCCGGTTCGCCTCCGGCGCCGGGTGGTCGAACCGGTACACCCAGGTCGGCGTGGCCTCGGAGCCGACCGGGCTGGCCGCGGACGCCGCGGACACCCGGGCCTCGGCGACCCGGACCGCCGGGATCGCGAAGAACCAGTCGGTGATCACGGCGGCCAGCACGTCACCCGGGCTGGCCCCGGGCCGGGCCGCCCGGTACACCTCCAGCCCGGCGGCGTCCAGGCCGTACGCGCCCGCCGCGGCGGCCAGCATCTCGTCGTCGATCAGCCCGATGGTCCCGGCCGCGACCAGGAACAGCCGGGCCTCCTCCCGGTTCGACCCGATCAGCAGCGGGACCTGGCCGCCCTGCCCGGCCGCGATCGCCTCCAGCGGCGGCCGGGGCAGCACGTCGCCGTCCACGACCGGCGCGAACGGCAGCAGGCTGAGCGCCAGGCTGCCCCACTTGGCCGGGTCCGGCGCCGTCTGCACCTCCACTACCAGGTCGGACGCGGCGCGGATGAGCTGGTCCAGCGGGACCCCGGCGAGCGCCTCCCGGTCCGCGGGCACGCCCAGCGCCGCGGCCAGGTGGCCCGTCACCCTCTGCGCGGTCTCCGGGTCCAGTGCGTGCGCGGCCGCCCCGCTCTGCGCGATGGCCTGGGCGAACAGGCCCTCGGACCGCGGCATGGACAGCAGCGTGGTGACGCTCATCGCCCCGGCCGACTCGCCGGCCACGGTGACCCGCGCCGGGTCGCCGCCGAACGCGGCGATGTTGTCCTGCACCCAGCGCAGCGCGGCCAGCTGGTCGAGCAGGCCCAGGTTGGCCACGCCGTCGCCGAGGTACAGGAACCCGGTGGCGGACAGCCGGTAGTTGATGGTCACGCACACGACGCCGGACCGGGCGAACGCGGTGCCGTCGTAGGCGCCGACCGACCCGGACCCGTTCATGAACGAGCCGCCGTGGATCCAGACCAGCACCGGCAGCCCGGCCGCCCCCGGGTCGGGGGTCCAGACGCTCAGGTTCAGGAACTCGTCCCCGGCGATGACCTCCTCAGGGAACAGCTTCTGGTACTGCGGCGGGTAGTCGCCCTTGGGCGAGGTCGGGCCGTGGCCGGTGGCCTGCCGGGTGCCGGACCAGGGCCGGGCGGGCTTCGGCGGCCGCATCAGGTCGTGCCCGGTTGGCGGGGCCGCGTACGGCACTCCGAGGAAGGAGTGCACGCCGCCGGATGTCCGCCCCTGCACCGCGCCTGCGGTAGTCATTACGACCGGGCCCTGGCTCGACTCGCTCATCGACCGTCCCCTCGCCAACCAGACTTCGTGGTCACACGCTGTCGCAGCATGCCAGAACGTGTCAATCGGTGCGGGGTCCGCTGCACGCGGCCAGGCTGTGGCCGCCAGCGCTACCGCGAGCGCCCCGAGTGCTGCTCCGCTGCGCATGCCAGCCTCTGCTATACCGGACAAGCAATTTATCTGGTAACACGCTAAGCAGAACATGCCGGAAGACCCATCGGTCGTTACCATAAAAATGTGTACGACGGTAACCCAGGGACGATGGCTACGGCGGGCCGCGATCCCGGTGGCAGGGCCCCCGCACCCGGTTCGCTCCGCCTGGTCCAGGCGCTGGTCAACACGCTCAACGCGGAGTTCGCCCGGGACCTGCTCGGCACCAGGGAAACCGCGGCCGCCTGGCTCACCGCCGCGGGCCTGCTCCCGGCCTCCTCCGCGGGCCCGGCACTGTCCGCGGCCGAGCACGCGGACCTGCTCGAGGTGCGCGAGGCGATCCGCGGCGTCCTGGCCGCGCACACCAGCCAGGACCCCGACCAGGCCGCCGCGGACCGGCTCACCCGGGCGCTGGCGTCCTGCCGGCTGACCGTCACCGCCCGCCCCGACGGCGGGATGAGCCTGGCCAGTGCCGATCA
>Ga0157376_10001239_pt1 | contig 16818 bp, 36 predicted proteins | sample M45metaG_FD_121801 | JGI IMG/M metagenome (GOLD analysis project Ga0157376, IMG submission 121801) | Miscanthus rhizosphere microbial communities from Kellogg Biological Station, Michigan, USA - M4-5 metaG | ecosystem: Host-associated > Plants > Roots > Rhizosphere > Soil | place: USA: Michigan... | reverse complement strand
CATGCCGGACGCGGCGCGCGCCTACAACATCCCGTTCCGCGACACCGCGCCGGTCATGCGCTTGTCAGAAGAGGCCAACGTCTACGAGGACCGCGCGCTGGGCAACACCGAGTCGTACCAGAACATCATCAATTTCACGCCGATGGAGATGGAAGTGTACGGTGACCTGCTGCGCCGGCTGCGCGGCACCGCCGATCAGATCAACGCCGCGCGTGTCCAGCGCATGTACCGGACCGGCGAGCGCTGGAGCGATATCCCATGACCTTCTGGAACGACATCATCGGTCTGTTACGCAATCCGCGTACGGCGCCGGATCCGAACGAAGCGCTGCGCAACAGCATTTTCGGAAACGCCACGGCGACGATGCCGATGCCGCAGTACGATGATGATCTGCGTCGGGTGCAGCGTCGGGTGTACGACATGCCGCAGCTTGAGACGCGGCGCTGGACACCGCCCGTGCCGGCAGCCACTGCCAATGGAGTCTTCTCGATGGGGAGCCCCGGCTACTACAGCGGCATCGACCCGCGCATGTCTGGATCGTGGCCCGAAGACATGGGCTTCTACGACGAGGTGCTGCAACACATGCAGCAGCTTTACCAAGGTGGGCCATGACCACGCCCGAGCCCGGGTCGTTCTTCTTCGGCGGCGCCACCGACGCGGTCGATCCGCCGCCTACCGATATGGCGCCGAACTTCGACTACGACATGATGTTCGGCCAGGGCTATCGCGACTGGCGCCACCAGTTCAGTGCGCGGTTTGGCGAACAGCCGAACTACAACGATCCGTTGTTCGACTACCATGCGGCGTGGATGGGCGGCTCAAGGCCCGAACCCTACGCGCCGGACACGGTCGGCGGCGAACCGCAGTATCACTGGCAGTCGTCTGTCCAGAACCCGCCGCGCATCACCGAGACCCATCTCAAGCAACCGGGTCATCCGACGTACTGGATGGAGCCTTTCGTGGGACAGTACGGCGGCATCGATCCCAACGACCAGACGCCCGAAGCGCACGCGGCGCTGGCCAACGCATTGAGCAATCCGAACGTCGGCCCCCTTATTCCGGGCAACCCGCAGCTGGATCCGCATTCGAGCGACGCGCTCATGCAGCAAGTCATGCAGTCGATGCTGCAGCGCCTGGGAGGAGTAGAGCCATGAGCATCGGCGTCATCCTGATCATCATTCTCATAGTGCTGTGCCTTGGCGGCCTGCCGAACTGGGGCTATCACCAGTACGGCTACGGGCCGAGCGGCATCGGCTTCGTGCTGGTGATCCTGCTTGTCGTGCTCTTGCTTACGGGCCGGCTGTGACCCGGGAGGCTGTCATGTCGATTGGTTTCCTGTTCTGGCTGCTCATGCTGTTGTGGTTGATCTTCGGCGCTTATGTCCACCGCACCGCGCTGGGCACGCCGGTGGTGTGGGGCGGAAACCTGATGCTATGGATCCTGCTCTTCCTGCTGGGCTGGCGCGTGTTCGGCTGGCCTATCGCCGGGTGACATGCCCGCCGGGGCGGCGTGGAGCATCGCATGCGCGATCTGGGGAGCGGCGACGGCGGTCTGCGGCCTGATCGCCGGGTTCTTTGTGGGGCGCCGTGAAATGGCTCGCCATCGGCCTGACACTGATGGCGGGCGCACTCTGGCTGATCAGCTGAAGGAGATTGCCATGACGACCAAGGTCGTGATCGCGTGCCCGGATAGCTCGATGCACAACGCGCACATCTATGTCGAAACCAAGGCCGGCGAGGAATGGACACGCGGCGATCCCATCGTCGTGGAGCCCCACGGCACGGCGCCGGCGATCTATCTCACGGCGACCTCGCGCGTGGTGATCGAGGAAGAGCCCAAGCGCTAGAGCGGATCCGGCCGGCGCTTGGCGCGATAGAAATTGCCCAGGCGCTGGACGGCTTGCTCGACATCGCGCACCAGCGCAATCGCCACGGCGGGGTCGCCGCCGACGAGCGCCTTGAGCAGGTCGAAGTCGATCTCGACGGTGGTGAAGCGCGCCATGCACTGCAGGCACATTCGCCGGCGGCGGATCGTGGCATGGCCGGCGAAGTGCGTCGGGCGGCTGTCCTTGACGGCGGTCTCGGCGGCGCCGCACGTGTTGCACACGAAGCTGACGCCGCGCGTGCGCTCCAAGGTGAGATCGAGATCGCTCACGGCTGGTAGAGCGCGCCATAGAAATTGTTGATCTGAGCCAGGGCGTTGGTCAAAGCCGTGCCGCTTAAATGCGCTCGGCACCAGCGCGACACGTCGTCCACGCCGGTGACGTACATGTCCACCATCGGCGAGGTCGCCTCGATGCTGTTGACCGTGTCCAGCAGGCGCTTGTCCTGTCCAAGCACGAACGCTTTTCCGTAGACGATAGCCGGCATGATGGTTCTCCCAAAAGCGAAACGGGGCGGCTGGCCGGCCGCCCCGTCGAAGCTACGCGATCCCGCGAGCGCCGGCTAGCGGCGCCCGGGGCCACGGCCCTCGCCGGCCGGATCGGCGTTTCTGCCCTGGTCGTTGTCGGTGATCCGGCCGCGTCCCGCCTGATCGGCATAGCGCCCAGTGTCGTTGTCGGTCGCGCGCGGGCCGCCACGGCCGGCGGCATCGGAATTAGGTCCACGGTCGTTGTCGCTGACCTGCCGGCGGGGACGCCCTGCCGGATCGGCGTTGCGCCCGGTGTCGTTGTCACTCGTTGGTTGGCGGGATCCAGGGCGGCCCGGCGGGTCGGCGTTCGGCCCCCGGTCATTGTCGCTCTGTCCACGCGGGCGCGGCCGGCCCGCCGGGTCCTGGTTCGGCCCCTGGTCGGTATCGCTCTCCAAACGCTGGGCCTTGGCCTCCGTGGCGCCGACCACCACCGCGACCGCGCCGGCGGCGGCGATACCCAATGCCGTGCGCCGGCCGATGTCCGTGGTCTTGATGTCGGCGTCGTTCAGCGTCTTCTTCTTGTCCATCGCTGGTTCTCTCCCTGATTTTTGCTTGAAGGTTGGGAGGAGGCGGCGGGGGCAACCTCCTCCCAGTCATGCTACGCCGCGAGCTTGCGGCGCCGGCGCATGACGCCGAGCCCGAGCAGGCTCGCCCCGAACAGGGCGATGGTCGCCGGCTCCGGGACCACATTTGCCGAGGCGTTGCCCGAGACTGACGCCGTGAAGCTGCTGATCGTCTGCCCGGTGTTGCACCCCGGGTTGGTCGCGGTGCACGCCGTCAAGCTGACCGGCGGTAGCACGTTGGTCAGCGAGAAGCCCAGCGCGTCGGGTGGACCCAACGCGAGGATGACGCTCGACGTGAACGTCACGTCGGGCGCCGCGACGACGATCTGGACTGCCCCATTCGCGGTCAACGCGCCGTCCGAGAATGAGCCGGACAGGTAGTTGACCGTGCAGCCGGCCGCAGTCGAGCAGATTGAGAAGGTGCCGGCGTATTCCTGGGTGATGAACGGCCCCACCGTGTTGGCGCCGCCAATCGAGTGCGCCGCCACGTCGAGGAACGCAGCGAACGGCGTAGCCGGGCCGTTCGGTGCGATCTGCGTCACGGTGACGGGAATGTTCGTGCCGCCCCACACCGTGCCCGTAGCGGAGGCCGTGCCGGTGATGGTGTTCCCGGAGCCCGACTGGCCGTAGGTGATGATCACGTCGGCGTTGGCCGGCCCGACCAGTGCGAACAGGCCGGCAGCGAGCGCCGCCAGCAGATGGTTACGCAGGTTCATGAACAATCTCCCATGGGTGAAACGCCGCCGCGTCCGGCGGCGTCCAGGAAGAAGCACGGTTCGTGCCAGCCAACAATATCAAGTACTTAGGTGGCTTTCGTCGGGACGAGTGTAAGCTTGGCCGACTTGCGCGGCTCGGCCACCAGGGTCTGCCGGGCGCGGATCAGCTTGGCGCGCGCGACCTGCATGGCCTGCTCGTTGACGTGATCGGGCTTGAGCTTGTCGATGGTGCCCAGGATCTCTACGCCACCACGGGTATGAAGACCGGTCAGCATCGTGGACATCGTGAACTCCGTGGACAGGCACCCACCGCCGGCGCGTGGACGAACCGGCGGCGGGAGCCGTACCTGCGTCAGGACAAGTGGGGCGCCACTAGGTCCTGGATCGCAGATCTCGCTACGCCTTGGGCGCCGGGGTCGGCTGGATCGGCTGGCCCGGCGTCGGGCCGCCGACCACGACCCAGCGGTAGCCGACCGTTGGCACCCAGGCGAGCAGCACCATCTTGTTCGGGGCGCCGTCCGGCAACGGCGGATAGACGCTGCCCGGCGGCAGCTGGATCGGATGCGTCGGCGTGCCGGGGATGAAGATCGGCTGCGTCGGCGCGCCGGGGATCTGGATCGGATGCGTCGGCTCGGCAGGGTTGAAGATCGGATGCGTCGGCGTGCCGGGTGGGCGCGGCGGCAGCGCGATGGGATTGCTCGGCCGGCCCGGTGCGCTCGGCAGGCCCTGGTCGGGATGTCCCGGCTGGACCGGCAGACCCTGATCGGGACGGCCCGGTCCCCATGGCAGGCCCTGATCGGGATGCCCGGGCGTGCCGGCGATGGGATGGCTGGGATGCCCGGGCGCCCACGGCAGGCCCTGGTCGGGATGCCCGGGCACGCCCGGCAAGCTGTGATCGGGAAGGTTGCCGCTGAGCGGGATGATCATCGCAACGAACATATGGTAACTCCCAAAAGGGTGAACGACCCGGCGCACCCTAGCACGTCAGCGTGACGCTTTGTGTTTGGCGTGGATCGGCACGACCTTGCGTTCCTGGATCACGAGTTCATAGCCCATACCGCCCAGTACGGCGGCCACGGTGGCGTACTGGGGCCGGCACGTGTCGCCCTCGAACCAGTTGCGCAGCGTGGTCCTGGACACGCCGGACGCGGCCACGACCGTGTCGTAGTCGGCGTCACGGTCCTGCATCGCGGTGCGCATCTTGTCGATGATCGGGTCCTTGCGCTCCGTGAACATGTAGCTCTTGTAGAGCTTGAGCGCGCTCATGCGGCGACCCTCATGTAGAAGCCCATCTCGGGCCGCGTCACGAAGCCGCCCTTCATCAGGTTATACAGCGCCATCGAGACCTGCTTGGGCTTGAGCCCGGTCGGCTTGGCGAGATGCAACGGCCGGATACGCTCGCCGGTTGGCATAGCCCCCAGCACCAGCTTCATGTTCGTGGCGCGGTGGTCCAGCTTTGGCGCCGCCAGCCGGGGCGTGTCCACGCTGTCCAGCGGAATGTTCGCCGGTTCGGGTACATGGCGGATCTCGACATCGCCTGCGTCGAGCTTCTCGATCACGGCGAGCAGATCCCACAGCCGGTGCTCCGGGATCTTCAAGCCGACGTGAAACAATCGCTGGTTCATTTCACTCTCCCAAGGTCCGGCGGCGGATCGCCCGCCTTTGGACCGTTCCAGGTTGCGTAGTGGTCGTAGCAGAGATAGCCAAAGCCGATCATGTTCACCGGCGTGCCGATCTTGGCGCGCGAGCGCGGATAGGCGCCGACGCACGTGGACCAGTTATTGCAGCCGATGATCTCGCAACCGCAGTCGGCCACGACATGCGGGTCGGCCCAGCCCAGGGCCGTGAACGCCTGCTCCAGGGCGCTCAGCCCGCCGCAGTGCAGGATGCGCTGGTCGCCCTTCATGCCGCGATAGGCGAACTGGAAGACCATGCCCTCCAGCGCCTCGCGCCACTCGGTTGCGTCGGGCATCAGGTATCTCCGCGTATCAGGGCCGACAGGGCGCACAGCACCAGAAGGCCGACGACCCCCGCCAGGAGCGCCGCACCGTCGATGAAATGCTGGTCGTAGATCACCACCAGCACCACGGCGAAGTCGGTGTCCATCACGCACCTTTGGCTTTGCGGTAGTACTTGCGCGGCGGCAAGCCGAGTTCGGGCATGCGCATCTTTCGCGTGACGACTTCGGCGACCAGCCCCTGCCGCCCGCACCATTCGAGCAGTTGCGCCAACGTGGCGATGTCCCTGTCGATGCTATGACCCGATTTGCCTTGCTGAAGGCGCGCCGCGACGTAGCGGCGCACGTGCGGCCAGTCGATCTCGGCGATATCGACCGGGCCCAGGATCTCGTGCATCCGCCGCAACGTGGCGCGATGGTTGTACGTCGTGTGATGCGCCCAGCCGTCGCGTTGCTTCGCGGCGATCCACAGCCCGCCGATCCGCTGCAAGGTCGTGGCGCTGGGCACGTAGCGCACCGGGTCGAGCCCGGTGTGCGAGAGCTTGTCGAGTTCGCTGTATTCGCCCGGCCTTGGCTTCGGCTTCGTCATGGCTCAAGCCGTTATCAGCTTGGCGTATCCGTTGTCAACCTCAGCCGTATGCTTTCTGGCGTAAAGTTCGAGAACCTCACACAACGCTTGCCAGAGTTCTTCGAGCAGGCCGTCGTTGATCAGGGTGACATCGAACGCGTGATTGTCCAGCTGGCCCTCGGACACGTGTCCAGTGTCCACGGGATACCCCGGCCGGGTGACCTTGAGCACGAGCGCCTTGCGCTCGCGCAGCATCTCGAACTCGTTGGGAAATCTCAGATCCGGCGTCACCACCATGGCGTACGGCAGGGCGCGCTGCTGCCATGCCCAGACCCAGATCGGCGGATCGACCGTGCGGAAGATCTCGGTGCCGATCAGCCGCATGATCTCGCGCGGCGAGAACACCTTGCCGTTGCGCAGCGGCATCCAGATGTGGCGCAGGAACTGCAACTGGACCAAGCGGCGCACGACATTGGCCGACAGCCGGTTGGCGCCGACCATTTCCACGTCCGTGGTATGCGGCGCGTTGCTGAACACATCCGGCGTCGTGAAGTAGGCCACGGCCAGCGCCGTGTCCAGCTGGCGGTGGAGCGCCGCCGGATCGCGGGCGTCGAACGGAAACACGTGACCGTTGTCGAAGCCGACCAGCGGCGTAGCCTTGAGCACCGGATCGTTGAGATGCTCGGGGTAGACCCCGAGCAGGATCTCGCAGACCTCGCGGAGATGTGCGGCGAACGCGATCTCGGTATAGCCGAATTTCTCGCAGAGCATCCTGGCGACGGTGCTCTTGCCATGGCCTATCGAGCCGGCGATGCCTACCGTGATAGGCACCGTCCAGTCCTGGGCAGGCGTGGACACGATGTCCTGGACAGCGATCATTTACCCTCCTTGGCGGATTTCCAGTTGTCGCCGATGCCGCCCTCCACGAGCTTATACTTGGGCATCGGCGGGAACAGCCGGATGGCGGCGTCGGCCATGGCGCTGGACATGACTTGTAATGCGAGCGCGGCGTGATCGGCACGGACCTCGGCGATAAGCTCGTCGTGCACGGTCATCACGAGATAGCCGGCGATGTCGTGATCGCGGAACACCTGGGGGAACGCCGCCATCGCTTCCAGCATGATCTCGGCGGCGCCCCCCTGGCAGGGCGTGTTGATGCTCTTGGTGTACCAGTTCGTGCCCACGTCGTAGCAGCGGCCTTGCGGTGTCCACGCCAGATGGCTGTTCTCGGCGATGACCCGCGTCCGGTTGATCCAACGGCGCAAGCCATCGTACTGCGCCAGGAGCATCTCCTGGATGCGCGCCGCTTCCTGGACGGTGACCCAGATCCCCACATCGAGAAAGATCTTGAGCATGAGCGCGGTCGGGCCCTGGCCGTAGATCAGGCCGAAGATCGAGTTCTTCGCCATCTGGCGAAACTGCTTGCCGGGGCCCTTGAAGAACGCCGTGACCTTCTTCAGGCCGACGATCTCGAACCAGTTGCTCCCGGCGTAGCCGATCCCGGCGAGGAACGCCTTGACGGTCGGGTGATCATGGAAGCACGCCAGCGCCGTGATCGCGTGGACATCCAGCCCGTGCTCGATGGCGGCGAGCAGGACCGTATCTCCTGAAAGCACGGCGGCCACTCTGACCTCGATCTGCCCGTAGTCGCAGACCACCAGCTTGTAGCCGGGCCGGGCGACGAACAGCTTGCGGTATTCCTCCTCGCGCGGCATTTGTTGGAGAGGGGGATCGCTCGCGGAATACCTGCCGGTCTCGGCCCCGCCGATCATGTACCCGGGAAAGAGCCGATGCCGGCCGGGCGCGACTGCCACGGCCCAGCGCTGGTACTTCAGGCCCAGGCGGTCATGCTGGGTCTTCACGTCGAGATACGCCTGGAACACCGTGAGCAGCGGGCGCAGGCCCTCGTGGACGATGTCGCGCCCGAGCGCGATCTTGATGTCCCCGCCGCCCACGGCGAGCGCGCCCTTCTCGGTCGCGGGCCACGCCTTGATCTGCTTGTCGGTCTGCCACGTGTGCAGCAGCTTGTTCCACTGCGGCGTGGAGTTGATGTTGTCGATCTGCGGGCTGGACGGCTTGAGCGCGTAGGCTTTCTTCAGTTCGCTCTCGACGCTCAGCTTGAGCCGGTCGTACTCGACCTGGACAGCGCCGGCCACCTTGGTGTGCTCGGCGAGATCGAACTCGACGCCGGCGGCAGTGATCTGGGCCGTGCCCTTGATCGCCCCGCGCATGATCTCGTAGACGCCGCCGCAGTTCTCGCCCTCGTCGCCGGACACGGTGCGGTCCAGCACCATCTGGTGCTGGGCGTGCCACAGGTCCCAGGTCGCGATCACGTCGATGGCGGCGTATTTGATTTGCGCCGGCGTGAGTGTCTCGCGGCCCCAGTCGGAGACCTGCTCGCTCTTGTCCAAAGGACGGTTGAGCACGATGCCGACGCGGGTCTCCAGGTTCTTGCGGATGTACGACAGGGAAAGCAACGCTTGCGCCTGGAGCATCGAGCAGTGCGGCGTGTGCACGGGCAGGTACCCGTCCGCCGGCGCATTGCCGGCGCAGGTTTCCGAATAGAGCATCGCCACGTCGAACTGGATGTTGTGCCCGAGCCACTGGATATCTTCGCGGTACACGAGGTGCTCGAGGATTTTGCGCACGTCGAGCTTGGCCTGCGCCAGCTTCATCAGGTCGAGTGTCCAGACGTTCTGTCCACCGGCGTACAGCTGGACCAGCCGAACCTTGTTCAGGCCGGCGATCAACCCGGACCTCCGGGCGCGCGCGCTCATGTCCTTGGCCAGCGCCTCGGCGGCGGTCTGCCTGTCGTTCAGCGCGTTCCAGGTGACCTGCTCGGACGCGGTGCGCTTGTTCTTGTGCGGGAGCGCATCGCGTTTGGCCTTGAGCTTGCGGACCTCGGCGCCGAGCTTGATGGCGTCGTCCCACAGCGATTGCGGCCCGTAGGTCTCGATGTCCAGGGATACCAGCGCCGGCGCGCGCGGCGAAGATTTCACGACGAGGTCGAGCCACGTGCTGCAATCCTGCACGTCGATCTCGTCCTCGACCAGATTGATGGTCTTGCCGGCGAGCCAGTCGTAAGCCGGCAGGGCCGGCTTACGCATACTGGCGAAGAGGTCGGTGGCGGCGCCCGCGAGAGGCGCCGCCGTTGCCGTGATCACGGTCGCTGACCTCAGACCGAGACCTGCTTGCGGTTGGTCTTCTTGGCCGCCTTGGCCGTCTTGGCCGGCGGTGGGGGAGGCACTTCCTCCTCGGCCGGCGGCGGCGGCGGCGGGGGAGCCTCCTCCTCGGCTTCTTCGGGCTCCTCGAACAGCGCGTCGAGCACCGCGACCGTCTCGGCCGCCGCCCAGCCCGTCATGCCCTTCGTCCACACCATGGACTCAGGCTTGAACCAGTTGGCCTCGACGCCCGCCTCAAGCTCGGCCAGCGTATAGGGACCGGTGCTCTTGCCGTCGCGCGCCACGTTGTACTTGAGCGCGGGCGCAGCCTCGGTTTCCTTGGCGGCGGCGATGTGCTTTTTCAGCGCCACCACCTTGGCGGCGTCCAGCGCGTCCGGCGCCGCCGGCTTGACCGGCACGGCGTCGGCGGCGTCGCCGGCCGGCGCGTTGGTGGTGATGGCGCTGCCCAGCAGCTTCTCCACGTCCTCCTTGGACAGCGCGTCCACGATCTCGACGGTGGGATAGTGGACCTTGCCGAACTCGCGGTGCACGTAGTGGTCGGTGCCGGCGCGGCACAGCACGAAGGGCTTGGCGTCGGTCACCTCGCCGAGCTTGATCTTCTCCGCGAACTGCTTGGACAGGCTGTAGCACATGTTCTTGCCGCCGGCCGACGACGCCGCGAACTCGACGTTGAGCCACGCCGTGGTGTTGCCGGCGAACGGCACGATCATCAGCGGGAACTTGATCGCCTCGGCCCAGCCGTCGTTGCCCGCCGCGTACGGTCCGTGATCGGGTAGCGTGCTCTCCGGGATCGCCGGCGTGCCGTAGGGCACGAACTTCTCGTCCACCGGCTTGCCGCCCTTCCAGCACTGGAACCCGCGCTCGAACATGTCCATGGCGGGGACGAAGTGGAAGGTGTTCTCGGGGAAGGTCTCGGCGTTCTTGCCGATGAACCAGTCCCCCTTGCTGTACTTCAAAAAAATGCGCCCGGCGCGGAGGTTCTTGGCCTCGTCGTGATGCGCCCGGTAGAGCGCGCCCGTGTCGGGCTGGCCGATTGCGGTGGTGCCCTGCTGGACGGCAGGAAGGTTCTTGTCCGACTTGTCGCTCATTTCCAGTCCTCTTTCATTCTGAGATAGCCGCGTCACGCCGGGTGCGGCAAGACCCGATACGCACAATAGCGAACGATCTATTTCAGCGCAACATTGATCCTGATGTACGGCGTGCCCTGGCGGAAGAACTCCGCGACGCGGTCTTCTCCCACTTCGGCGGCGAGCTTCTCGCGGTCGGCAACAGGAGGGCTATGCGCCTTGTAGATGGACAGCGAGCCCCAGTCGCCGGCGATGCGCTTGGTCTCGTGCTGCTCCATGATGCCGACGATCTCGGCCTCTACGGTCTTCTGCGAGGTCTCGGCGGTCTGCCTCCGGGTGAGCAGTTCCTTGCGCACGGTGGCAAGCTCGTGAAGCTTCTTCGCCACGGCGGCCGGCACGACCCTGACATCGGTCGGGAGCCGGCCGATCTCGCGCAGCGTGCACTGCTCGCGCCATGGACAGTACTCGCACTCCTTGCCGCCCTCGGCCAAGCCTTCCGCCGGCGGCGGTTTCGCTTCGGTAAAGGCGCCGTTCATGATCTGCCCGGCGCGCTTGCGCAGCGCCTCGTAGCCGGTCTCGGTGTAGGCCACCTCGTACGGCCGGTAGTGCGTCACGAACGACGTGTTCACATAGATGAGAATGCCGGCGTCGGGCTTGTAGTTGGTGCGGCGCCGGACCAGACCCATCGCCTGGATCAGCTGGATCTTGTGCTGCGACTGGGGCGCGATGCTGGTCTCGTAGATCCGGGGGTCCTGGGACTTGATCTCCAGGCTGACCGCCTGTCCCGTGGGCTTGTGAACCAGGATGCCGTCCGGCGTGGCGCTCTGCGGCGTGTCCACCAGCGTGACCTGCTCGGTGCCGGCGTGCCTGAGTTCCCAGTCCTGGAACGCCGGGTCATGCTTGATGGCGTCCTGGATTTTCAAAACCATCCAGTCCTCGATGGCGTTGCCGCGTTCGGCGGCGCCCATGTCCTGGGTGAAGTTGGGGTCGGGCGCGACACCATGCTTGGTGTACCAGATGCGGCGAATGCAGCCGCCGATCTCGGAACTGCCTACGGAGGTGTTACGGTCGTGGCCGCCCCAGGTCTTGCGGCCCTGGGCCACGGCGATCCCGGACTGCAGCGCGGCGTCGATGTTGAACGTGATCAATAGGGTCTCCAAAATTCTGCGCGATGGCCACAGCGACAACACACGAGCGCGTACGTATCAGGGTCTCCTTCGTAGCCGCGCTCCTTCTCGATGCGTATCGGTGCGTCCTTGCACGTGTTGCACAGGATCGTAAAGCCGGGGCACGGGTCCGTGTCCACGTTCGGAGTATCAGCCAACGCCCGGCTCCATCGGTATCAGGAGCGGTGTCCAGTGCGTGTAGTGATCTTCGATCCAGTCGTCGCACAGCGGCGACCCGACATAGGGCGTTTCGGTGACCGGGAAGCGCCACCACAGCACGTCGCCGAGATCCTCGTGATAGGTGTTCGCCGGCTGTGCGATCTCCTGCGCCGGCGGCATGGCCATGGCCGACACCGGAATGCCCAGCGCGGTGCGGGCGCGCTCGCGCCAGCCGTCCCAGTCGAAGTCGATGGCGGTGTGGCCATCCCAGACTTCGCGCAGTGCGACGTGCTCGGCGGTAACGACTTGGGGCGCCGGCGCCGCCAGCAGGCCAACGTTGCGGAGGCGGGTCATGGGCGTCACTCGCGGTCGAGGTCGGCGAGCAGCGCTTCCTGCGGCGGCGGCGTGAAGCCGGACGCCTTGCCGGCCTTGCGCGCCGACACCGTCACGGTCGTGACCGCCGGCGGCGGCGACGCCTCGTCGGGCACTCGGTTCACGGTCATCACCACCGGGTGATGGCGCTCTTTTGCCGGCTTGGCCTTGCCCGGCTTCTTCGCCGGCCGCCCCTTGAGGCGGGTCTTCGGCTTCTTCATCGCCGGCGCGCGCTTGACCTGGACAGGGCGCTCGCCGTTGCGGCGCGGGCGCATCAGCGACGGCTCCGGTGTCACCAGCGGCATGCGCAGATCATCCGGCAGCGGCGGCAGGTTCCAGCCGGCGACGACGGCGGCGCGATGGTTGAAGTCCGCGATCTGCTTGCGCGTCAGGCCGAACGCCTTGTCCATGCGCTCGATGATCTGCGGCGAGAGATTGCGGCGCAGGGCGAGCACGTCGCACACATAGCCGGTGGACAGCTTGATCGCCTTGGCGAACTGCGACTGGCTCGCGATCTTGCGCGCCGTCATGAAGCTGAGCAGCGCCTCGCGCACCAGCGGCTTCATGTTGGCGAGCCTCGGAGACGACGGAGCAGGCATATGGTTCAGTCCTTTTCGTTCATGACGTGGTTGAGCTTGGTGAAGATCTGCTGCACCAGGACCGTGCGCACGTCCCTGGTGGACAGGGCGACGGTGCTGGACGACTTCGCCAACTCGGTAATGGTTTCGCGCACCCTAACCAGTTTACGCCCACAGGTCAACGCGAGTTCCTGCCACACGAGAACGTCGCGCTCGGCCTTGCGCGCCCGTTCGAGCAAGGCGTTGTTGGCGTCGAGCAACTCGGCGACACGGCCCTCGCGCTCCTCGGTCATTTGATGCTCGGCGGCGGCACGAAAGGGGCAATGCTGGACAGCGACACGAGAAGTTCCCTGTCCAGCGTATGCTGGTCGGCGGTGCCGAGTGCAGACCTGAGACGATACACATGGAGGGCATCACCCAGCTTGTCCTTGTCGGCCGAGTTTATGAGCGCCAGCCGGTGCAGGGCTTGCATCATCCTGACGTTCATCGGCTGGTCGCCGGCGGCCTGAAGCTCGGCGTAAAGCTCGACCAAGGCTGAGCGTATGAGCGCGCGGTAGAGCTTGAGCGCCTCGTTCTCGGCGGCGAGCCGCTGGTTCTCCCGGTAGTAGGCCAACGGATCCGGCGGCTCGCCCACGGTGTGCAGGGTATCGTTCATCGCACCAACCCCGCCAGCCAGGATATCGCCAGCCCAAGCAGGGCGCCGACGCTCATGGCGATCATCGCCCACTCGGGATTGTCCAGCCACCATGTGATGTACTTGCGCATCAGGGCTTGTCCGGGGTCGCATACACGTCGGTCATGCGGGCGTGGCTCTTGACGGTGCGCATCTTCCGGCGTTCACCCGTGCTCTTCAGCCGGCCGCGCTTTTTCGCCTGGGCGACCAGCGCGCCCCAGACGTGGTGCGTGTGCGGGTCGCCGACAAAGCGCCTGATATGCAGGCGCAGGTCCTCGCCGGTGCCGGTCCAGTTGCGCAGCGCCTCCAACTGCAGCCACGCCGCGTCCCACCACCCGGTGGACATGGCGTTGCTGGCGACGAGGTCGAGCGCCTTGTCGCGCGCGACCGTGGCGGGATCGCGCGCCTTGGCGCGTGCGGCCTTGGCCAGCGCGTTGAACACATCAAGCTGCGTCATGGCTTTTCCCCGTCGTAGCGTTCGCGCTCGGCGCATTGGAAATGAAAGGTGCCACGGTCGAACGGGATCGGCTCGTCGTCCTCCAGCGCCAGCGGGTGCTTGGTCATCAGGTAGCCCTCGCCGAACAACCACATGACGCGGCCGGGGTGCTTCGCGTCGTAGCGTATGCAAATGGCGCACAGCACGTCGCGGAGCTTGAGAATGTCCGCGTTGCCGATCTCGACCTCGTCGCTGAAGTCGATGATGATGCGCGTGATCTTGTCGATCATCGGTGCTCTCCAGGTGAAGGGGCTCAGCCGGCGCCATGCCGGCTGAGCTTTCGGCGGTGCTAGTACTGGGTCGGCTGGTGCTCGTACGTGGTGGGCGGCGGCTCGTGCGGCGCGACGCCGAACGTCGGTTCCTCGGCGACGGCCTGCTCGACCGCCGGCTCCTTGTCCTCGTGGTCGGGGGCATAGCTCATGCAGGTCTCGATCAGCGCCATGGCGGCGGCCAGCGATGGCCGTTGCCCGCCGCTGATAACCTCCCAGCGCAGGACATGCGGCGGCTCCCACAGGGCGAACCACAGGTCGATGATCTCGTGCGCCTTGCCGCACTGGATGCCGCGCTCGGTGGCGGCACCGGTATAGGCTTCGGTCTGGGCCTTCTCCAGGGCCTTGGCGTCGGCCATGGCCTGGGCGTGGACAACGGGATCGACGTAGGTGTCCGTGGACATGATCATCTCCTTAGGTTGCGGTGCGCCCGGATCGCCGCTCTGATCGAGCCATAGACCGGCGCAGCCATGTCCAGTTTACTCGGGTCGTAGAAACCTAGCCGCTCGCAAATGCGCATCATCTGATGCGGTCGGTTCTCCTTCTCCAGGATGATCAGCACGCCGGCGCAATGCTGGGATTTGCGGGTAACCATCCCGTCGCCGGTGTCGTCATCATAGTCCACGGTCTTGTGGCACGCGAAGCCGGCGCCGCCCGCGAGGATCCCGGCGGCGCGCCCCGCCGTGATGAACGGCGGGACATCGCTGCGGAACGGACACGTGACGCACGGCTTGCGCAGGTCGTAATTCACGATATCCACCCCATGGCGAACGTCACCGCGCCGGCGGCGGTGCCGATGCCGAACCCGATGGCGAGCCAGTCGATGAACGTCATGCGTCATGGTCCAGCTTGCCGGTGACACAACCCCAATGCGCGACGGTGGCGACGGCGTTGTACACCTCCCCCGCCCGGCACTTGGCGCGCTCCACGATGTCGTCGCCCGGGCCGATGGGAACAAGCGTGACGTAGTCGCCGGGCGCGAACAGCTTGTGACAGCCCGCGCAGATCGTCCTGTCCTGGACACAGGGGTGGCTCTCGTCAAGCGGCCCCATCTTGCGCGCGGTCATGACGCTCCTCCGTTGACATGATGCTCGGCGAGCCAGCGGGCGATGAGCGCTCGCGTCGTGTCGTTCATGTCGGCGTGGCACTTCCACTTGCCGTGGTGCTTGAACACGGCGTCGGCGGGCGCGTCATCGAACGCCGCCAGCGCCTGTAGCTCGCTGATACGGCTCGGGTCGGTGCCAAGCACTGCACCCAAGGCGGCGATGTGTCGGTACTCTCTAGGCTTCGACATCGGGGTTCTCCAGGTTGGGTACTCCTAGGGCGGCGCGGCACATCTCGGCGTGCTTGCGGTTCGTCGCGGCCTTGGCGTTGCCCTCGTGCGTGCCCTTGTCAGCATGCAATTCGACGTAATGGTCAAATACCTCGGCGCAAACACGTAGCGCCCCCCGCAGCCTCCCGCACTCGGCGTGCGCCTCGGTGAGAGCGGCGGCTTGCCGTTCGATGAATGCCGCAGCATCGAGGCAATTCGTTGCGGCGCGATGAGAACCGACACGCTTCGCCGTCTCGCGCAGATCCTCTACGTGATAGCGTGCGCCGTCATCTGCCTGCGCAGGTGCCGGGATGGGCGGCGTCATGGCACGGCTCCGTAGTAGGGCGTCACGTGACGCAAGCGATGGACGCGGATGCCGGCGATCTTCCAGGCCCGCCACAGCGCTCGCAGAAAGCGGAACGGCCGGCGCAGCCAGCGGGTCCGGGTCATGGCGCCACCATGGACATACTGTCCAGCCGACGCAGCCTGGACAGCGTCTTCTTCAACGAGCGATCCGGATCGCGCGGCGTGCCCGGAGCCGTCACGGCGTGCTCGCCCTTCACAAAACGCAGATGGTTCTTGCCGGTGGTGCGGCAGTCCCAGCCCAGCGCGCGGGCCTCGTCTATGAGCTTGCGCCCATAGGCGTTGCCGGCGCGCGGCTTCGGCAGGAGCATGTTCATCATGGGTGTTCTCCAGGTGAGGTATTGAAACGGACGGGGTTGGTCGTGGCCATGGCGGCCTGGGCCTGCTGCGTCACCGCCCAGGCGTCGAGCACGCCCTGGACATAGGCGGCCTCCAGGCGGGCGCGCAGTCCCAATTGCCATGGCCACGGCGCATGCGCCCGGGCATAGAACTTGGCGGCGCGCAGCGCGACCTCGGTCTCGGGTGTCATCACGAGGCGTTCTCCATCAGGCGTACATCACGAACAGGAACAGGACCATGGCTGCCACGCCGATGGCGACGCAGCAGCCCAGTATCCACAGCGCGTCGGCCATGATGTCGTCGTCAGGCACGACGCCACGTGCGGCGCTCGGCGTCGTACATGGCGCTGTCGCCGACGCCCAGCTTGGCGTTGGCGAACGACGCCCAGTCGGCGCCGTTGACCACGATCTTGACCTGCTGGTCGTTGATGCTGCGGGCGAAGACGGTGCCCGGCCCCAGGCCGAGCGGCGCGCGGATCTCGGTGACGGTAAGCTGCATGATGGTCATGGCGTGGCATCCTCATGGGTGACGTTGTAGTCGTGGGTGACGAAGCCGCGCGAGGTGTCACCGCGCACGTGCTCGTTGATCCAGATCTTGCGGCCCTCGCACAGCTTGCAGAACATGTGCTT
>Ga0157376_10001231_pt1 | contig 16876 bp, 14 predicted proteins | sample M45metaG_FD_121801 | JGI IMG/M metagenome (GOLD analysis project Ga0157376, IMG submission 121801) | Miscanthus rhizosphere microbial communities from Kellogg Biological Station, Michigan, USA - M4-5 metaG | ecosystem: Host-associated > Plants > Roots > Rhizosphere > Soil | place: USA: Michigan... | reverse complement strand
CTGAGCAACTAAATAGGAGCCCTCAGTGCGTAAGGTTTTCATACCAGTGTTAATCGCTACCTTTTGTAGCTCCATAGCATCTGCACTTTTTATAATCTGTCTTTTAATCGCCGTATTTAAATGCATCAATTCATAAATACCATGCCGACCTTTATATCCAGAGTAAAAGCAATAAGAACAACCCTCTCCTTTATGAAATCTATCTACCGCAGAAAGGCCTAATTCATCCAATTCATATTGTGAAGGTTCATAGCTGATACGACAATGCGAACAAATCAGACGTACCAGGCGTTGCGCGAGAATGCCTATAACAGAGGAAGAGAGCAAGTAGGGTTCAATGCCCATATCTACTAAACGCGTTAAAGCAGATGGAGCGTCATTTGTATGCAAAGTGCTTAAGACTAAATGGCCTGTTAAAGAGGCCTGAATTGCAATCTCAGATGTCTCTTTATCCCGAATTTCTCCAATCATAATGACGTCTGGATCTTGACGCAAGATATGGCGTAAACCACGTGCAAAGTCAAGGTGTATAGAAGGATTGACCCCAATCTGAGCCATCCCCTGAAGCTTAAACTCTACAGGATCTTCAATGGTCATAATATTGGTTTCAAAAGAATTTATTTCTGAAAGAGCACTATATAACGTAGTCGTTTTCCCACTGCCAGTAGGGCCTGTTACAAGAACTATACCTTCACTATGGTTTAATTGCTTTTTAAGAGCCTCCAAGATCGCTGGACGCATCCCAATCCTATTTAAACCCAACAAAACATTGCTTTTATCTAAAATGCGCAATACAATTCTTTCTCCAAAAACCACAGGCACTGTACTTACACGAAAATCGATTTGACGACCCCCTAACTTCAATTTAATACGACCATCCTGTGGCAGACGATGTTCTGCAATATCTAATCTAGCCATCACCTTAATACGAGTAATAAGCTGAGGTTGAAATTCTTTTGGAGGAGCATGTCTCTTTTGCAATATACCATCGATTCTATAGCGCACGCCAATACCATTTTCTAATGGTTCAAAATGGATATCAGAAGCTCCTTGTTGAATCGCTTCTAATAGCATCGCATTCAACATGCGAATCACAGGCGATTCTGATTTTTGCTCTAATAAGTCGTAACCTTCCTCTCCTGTCTCTTTTGTGCTAGTTGGCATTTCCTGTTGACAACTAGCAATGACTTCTGAAGCTTCGTTTTCTTTTTGATGGTAACAGAGTTCAATAGCCTCTTCTATATGTTGTCTTGTAGATAAAATTTCCTTAACTTCTTTACCTGTTAAAGCCCGCATCTCTTCAATACTATCTAAATCCAAAGGATTAGATAGAGCAACTAACAAAATAGAATCGATTTCCTCTAAAGGAAGCAGCCCTCTCTGTTTAGCAAATAAATAGGGGACAATCTGAATCTTTTCTTGGACATATTTATAAGCCATTAACTCAGATACCACTTCAAGGCCAAATTTTTTGCCGACCAATTTTAAATCTTCAATACTGTCTATTGGAGATTCGGTCATTAATACCCCGAATGCTTACTGCCAAAAATGGCTTTAAAGCTGTTTTGAAAAAGTTTTCTATTTTCTTTATCTCTAGCTTCAACCAAAGTTTGTAAAAATTCAGGTAAGTCGCCTGGACGTTTTTTTAGTTCTGCTTTTCGAAAGTAATCCATTTGTTCTTTTGGATCTTTAATAATAGTTGGAGTAATAAAGAAAAACATTTCTGTACTTTTTTCGCTCCATTTATTGGCACCAAATAATTTACCAAGACCTGGAATATCCCCGATAAAAGGAATTTTTTCTTCAGAATCTCTTGAAAGTTTTTTTCTTAATCCCCCAATAATGACCGTTTGTCCATCTACGACACGCACTTCATTTTCAATATGACGTCGATTAATTCTAGGGCGATCATCCTCTTCTTTTTTGGGATCAGCATGAGGCGTATCAAAAGTAATATTGGTCTCTAAAGTAACTAAACCCTCTGCTTCTTCAGATAAATCTTCATTGTCAGAGATATGTACAGTAGGGGTTAATACGATAGTAATACCATATTGCTGACGAGAAAATGATCGCTCAAAAGAAGTTCCTTTGTTTGTATCAACAGGGGCTGCTCCATTATTAATAGAGATTTCATCCACAATATTAATAGTAGCAGGTGTTTGGTTGACTGTAATAATAGAGGGAGCTGCATTAAGCTGCACATTATCTTGAGTCATTAAAAAATTATAGGCGAGATTATACTTCGGGTTAGAACAGCGATTTTTTGCAAAAAATTCCAGAACTCCTGCTTTATGTGCAGGCCACATACCTGAAAAAAAATCGACGCCAAAATGATCTCCCAGTTTAAGAAAATTTAAGCCGTAAGCAGTTTCATTTTCTGTTGTTTTTTCAAACAGCAAGACTTCAATCTGCACCATTTTTTTTGGCACATCTAGTTTATGAAGAAGGTCCTTAATCTTCCCTAAAGCATCCCTTCTTACCACCATCAATAAGCTTCCCGTTTTAGGATCCGCTATAAAATTATCTATCTGTTGCTCTTGAAATTCAATTTGAGTAGTAGGGGCTTTTAAAGGAGGAGGAGCTACCACTAAGGGAGAAGAAGGGGGGTATCCATCAGGCGCACGCATACCAGCCCCTTGCCCAGTATAAGAGAGATCAAACTCTTTGCCAGGCTCTGGGTTCGAAATCAATAATGATGTATAGACTTTCGATAAGACATTGGCTAGATCCGTAGGATCTGTATGTCTACAAGAATAGAGGAAAACAGTCATCTCAGAGGGTTCCTGTAACTGTTCTTCTGTTTCGTGCACAATTTTTTCCGCACGATCCACTAATTCCTGGGCGCCAATAAGAATGAGAGCATTTCCATGACCTAAAGTCTGAACGGTCAATCCATCTGAGTCTACTTTAGGAAAAGGAGCCCTCCCTTTTTCCATAGCATCGCCAAAAAAAGAGGTGAGTATTTTTTCCATCTCTTTCGCGCTCATTTTTGCCACAGGAACCACTTTAGATACTTTACCTTTATGATCTTTCCATACAGTGTGGTAAAGCTTTATCAGTTTTTCTACCTCTTCTTTTGAGGAGACAATTGCAATTTTATTAGCGACTTGATAAAGAAAAGTTTGTTTGGTGTCTGAAAATCTTTCAAAGAAATGAAAAGTACTACGTACTTGTTCTGCTGGAGGCGAAAAAAGATAAAATAAACGGGCATGGCTAGGTATAAAATGTAGGTCTGCAGGAGATGAGGCAATCTGATTGACTGAAGAGGGATCTTGCTTAAAAACAAACAGTTGACGTGCATAAGAATTCAGTTTTTTAACGCCTATCCCATTATGACTCAAAATAATTTCAAGTACCTCTATCCAGGATTCTCTTGGAATAGGGATGCTGGAATGCATATTAAGACGCATTCCTGCCATTTCAGGAGGGACAATATACAAATAGTCCATTGCTCCATATTCCATGACCAATTGAGCCAATGTCGTCTCTTCCTGATCCCAGAGTGCATATCCCTCTTCCTCTTTTTTGGTATCATTTACAGAAGACTCTCGCCACTTATTTTCTGTGAATATAATAAGATTTTTAATTCTATTGACTTCTTTCAAGAGAGAATAAAACTCTTCTTCAGAGCTCTCTTTTTCATGTAGAGTAAGAGCTTTAGAATAACAGCTATCTAATTGAGATCTAAGGGCTATTAAATCGTTATTGACTTCCTCTAATCTTTGAGTAGACCCTCCCTCTCCTCCTACAGCAAAAGAGGCCTTTTTTTCTGCTATCGTTTGAGCCTGCACAGTAGATGAGAAGATCACTAATCCTAAATATATCGTCTTATATAACCAGCTCATAACCCTTCGTTTTTATTATTAACCTCAGAAGAAGATGATACAGTATTTGGCTTAGAAAGAATATGTTTTTTACGAATTCGAGAAGGTTTGCTTTTTTTATCTTTAAGAATAGGAATAACTATCTCCTCTTTTTGATTACGCATTTCGTTAAAGAGATTCCCCTTTAAAAAAATTTTACCATCCATCTTTTCTAAACTGTCGAAGATAAAAAGCTCTCCTCTCATTTTATGATTTAAACAATTGTTAACATCGCTCAACGTCTTCAATATATGCCAACCTGAAGAGGTCTTAAAGAGCCAATCTCCTTGTTTTAAAATGACCCTTCGTTTTCCAAAAAGACAGGTGACCTGAGTTGATGTGCGCAATCGAAAAGAAGAAGGGAGATTTTCCAGCTTATAGGTCATCTTAGGAAGAGATTGTAAAGCAAGTTTAATTTGTAAAGGGTGGTAGCCGTTAACATCCCATACCTCTATTTCTATCTGAGAAGCATTTACTTCTTTAATAAGAGCTAAAGGCAACTTTGTATTCGCTTCATCTAAAGAAGTAATATTCCATTGATTGTTTTTCCATACAATATAGTCCCCTGCAGCAACAAAGAGAGTATAAGAAGAAGCAGCTTCGAATTCAATTTTCTGTTTATCTTTAAAGGCCGCATACTCTCCTCCTCCGTATTGCTGAACTAGAAGATCTCGTCCCCACCATTTAGCACTGGATAAATTTTGAAAAAAGCCCTCCTTAGCAATCTCTTGATTCTGGTAAACAGGTTGATCCAAAATGAGTTGAGCGGTCCTCTCCTTACCCTCTTCCATCCCTATTCCAGCTTCGATTAATATAGATGAACCTTCTAGGATATAGGGAACCACCCAAAAAGCAGTAACGCTTTCCGAAAAATGGAGGAGTTCATAAGAGCTCTTATCGCTCAATGCTTGCAAATAAAGTTTTTCCCCATGAGCCACTTTCTTATTTTCCAGGCTTCCCTTTAATTTCATTTCTAAATTAGATCCTCTATTGGGAGCATCTGGTCGACTATTTCTAGGTAAAAAAGAAATCTCATGGCTTAACATAGAGAGATAGCCAGAAAATCCCTCTCCATTTAAAGAGAGAGGGCCTTTTCCAATTGCAGAGTAATCACGAGAAGAAGTCGAACCCTGTGATGAAGCTGTAAAGTCCTCCATTTCTTCTGCTTGAAAGCCAATAACATAGATAATAATAAAACTTAAAAAGCTAAGAAAAGAGCTAATCCATAAACATTTACCAAAATAGCTCAAAAAGAGATCAAAATGAATTCGCGACCGATTTGCAATAATCAAAGCAAAAAAACCTATATTAAAGTTCCATATTATACACTTTTCTAAAAAAAGTCTAAAGAAAGGTTGCGAGAAATAGTTTTTGTGAATAGATTCAAAAATAAGAGAAACACTATTAACTGTGAGCTAGTATGGATGAACAAAAGAAAGAGGGATTAACCGTCAAAGAAATAGGTGAATTCAGTAAAAAATACCGCGTAGAGGTTTTTCTCTGCTTATTACTCTTATTAACTTGCATTTTTAATTTTATTTTCATGTGGGGTTGTCTTAGTGTTATAACAGCTACTATTGGAGCAATCAGCGGACTGCTTTTCTCTTCAAAAATAGACTCCTTTTTAAAAACGATCCTCAAATTTCCTCTAGAACAACAAATGCCAACACAAGTGATTATAGCAGCAGCCACTCTCATTGTAGGCATTTTTTTACCTCCAGTTATTTTTTTATTTCTCGGATTATACGCAGGGGAAGCCATGTACAAAAAGGCCATGAGCTAAGCTTTCCTCCCTATTTCAGGGCTTTTCTAAAGCCCTGCCTCTGCTTGTGCAGAACTGCAAAACGTTAAAAAGTGATATCATAGAAAAAACACTTTTCAGGTAGCACTTGGAACCTAGCCAAAACCACATCAATCTATTGGAAGAATCATTTCCTGGCACTAAGGACAAGATCCGTAGAGGTGCATAATGGGCAAGTTTGAAATATTAATTGTAAGCCTTCCCCATAGAGAGAGACTGGTTGCAGAAATCTACTATGATAACATGTACTGGGTGCAAATTTCTCAAGAAGAAGAGGAATGACTCGTTCAGTTCTACTCACATCCAGCGGCAAAATATTGGATATTCTCAATGGAAGAAGCTTTAAAAATTCTAGAACAAGCAAAAACTAGATTATTGGGCTATAAATAGTAAGTCGTTAATGAGAAAGCGCTCTTCCAAGTTATCTGGAAGAGTCCACTAATAAGGAGGTAAAGATTTTAAGCTTCCGGTTCTCAGTAAAGCTATTTAAAATGTCATTTCTGTTTTTTAACAGAGCCAGAAAATCCTATTTTTTCGTAATGAAAATCCGTGCGAGTTTAGAGTAAGTCCCGTTCAGGTTCTATACCAGCTAAGCCAACCTCTTCTTGATCGATATTGAAGACCAAAGATCGATATCAGCAATCTAAGGATTGCTTGATCCTAATCTCTATTTGTTTTCTACCTATTTATTTCTTTTTCTCATTTTAAGTGCGTGTTTGCCACTTAAGACGCCCGGTTTTTTCTTAAAAGAAAGGGAAAAAATAATGCTCTTCTTCCTCTTCCAGACGTAGATTATGGCAAGTTCACAAGCAGGACAAAAACTTCATTCTACATAGGCTAGCTTGTGAACTTGTCGACAACGAGACTGGGGGGACTGTTTGCAAATTATTCGTATATTTAAACAGGGAGCATTGAGTTTTTACCTAGAATAGGCCCTTTTTTGAATATATGAATAAAAGGAGTTTCTTTATTTTAGGGGATTTTTATAAAGCCCTATCTATAGAATTTTTCAACACAGCCTAATTTTGATAGTTTGCTCAAAGCTCCACGTTAAACATTCATTTTGTGTTAAAGTTAAAAGCTTTAAGCACGTTTTTTGAGATATCTCTAATCTCCTGCCATTGTGGAAGTTGCATGAGTTTCTCTGTAGATTTTTCTGATGAATAGATCTGAAATGTATCAGCAAATTTTCTTAACTTGCCGTGCAATGACATTAATAATTGGTATTGACTATCGGTAATTCCAAAGTCTTTGTATTTTTCTAAGATATAGCCTTCATCAAAGAAATCGCAAACGGTATCGTCGATATCATCACACTCTGGGCCTTCAGACCTCACCCACACTCTTTCTTGATACTTTTCATCAGAAATACAAGCAATATTTTCAATAAAACTGTCTAATATTTGTTTTTTATTTGCAGCGTTAATCATAATCAATTTTTCCCTAGATCTCAAAATAAATTCTTCAAGTGGGATATGAGCTTCTTCCGTTTTATTTAAAACTATATTACCATGCTTATCTACAGATTTTCCATTTATTCTTTGGTTTATATAAGGCCTTTTTTGGCTCGGATTTTTGCTATGAGCCTTTCCTGGCATAACTCTTATATAAGTTCCTTCGTCTGTAGGATGTACATACTTGATACCACCTGGTTTATCCGAAAGCTTGACTCTATAATTTTCAGGAATCCCTTTTGGCCGAACAAATGAATACCCGTTGAGCAGATCTTCGATATCCTCATCGAGAGATAAACTCTCTTCTGAGTTATCTGAAAGAGTTCCCTCTTTTGCTAAAAAGGCAAGAAAATGCTTTACCTTCTCAAGTTCTTGAAGGGTGCATTTGTTTTCTAATTCTCCAAATTCAATTGCATCGAGTAAATGGAGCATGTCGTCATAAGAGAAGAGGTAATTTTTTTCTGTTTTTTGCTCTTCATAGTTGATCCTCTGAACTTGAAAGGTAGGTTGAGGATAGACGAGCATGGTGGGAGTTGTAGCGAGAAGCACTAAGGAGGTAAAGATTTTAAGCTTGCGCATGCGGTTCTCCGTTTGAGTTGTAGATCGCTTAAGCGATTCTATAAAAAAAGTAGATTCGAAAGAAAATTTATAGTAATTTCTTTTTTTACTATATAGGTATTTTTATGACTCAAGCTCGCACATTGCCTCAAGCCTTTATTTGGAGAAGAGTGCACTCTTTAATGGGGCTTTTCATCGTCTTATTTTTAATAGAACATCTCGTAACCAATTCTCAAGCTGCTTTATGGATAGGTGACAATGGCCAGGGATTTGTACGTATGGTTAATTGGCTGCATAACCTTCCTTATTTACAGGTTCTAGAACTCTCTTTAATTGGCATTCCCATTTTAATTCATATTATTTGGGGGATAAAAATTTTGTTCACCTCTAAGCCTAATAGTTATCAGACAGATGGGACAACCCCTGCCTTACCAGAATATAAGAGAAATCACGCTTATACCTGGCAGCGTATTACCTCTTGGATTTTACTCATTACTTTGACTATTCATGTCGTGAAGTTCCGATTTATTGAATATCCAGAAGCTATACGTATCAATGGGATGACTCACTATTTTTTAAAAGTCACTCAGGATACTGGCCTACCTTCTATAGCAAAACAGCTAGAAGTCCATCTTTTTGACAAACAAGCTATTGAAAAGAGAGAGTTAAGGTTAAAAAAAATAAGGAGCCTAAAAGCCAATGAAGTAATCATTGAAACTACTAACTTTGGGACCGCTACTTTAATGGGAGTGCGTGACACTTTTAAAAGTTATGCATGGTGTTGTTTTTATACCATTTTTGTATTAGCAGCTACTTTTCACGCTTTTAATGGATTATGGACCTTCTTAATCACTTGGGGCTTGATATTTCGCTATGCGGCACAAAAAGCAATGGTTAAATTTACCTATACATTGATGGCTCTTTTGACCTTTTTAGGATTAATAGCCGTCTGGGGCACCTATTGGATAAATTTAAAAGCTTAAATAAGGTGTGAGATGAAAAAAATAGGAAAAGAGGTGATTGTAGTAGGAGGAGGGTTAGCAGGTCTCTCTGCTGCTATGAAATTAGCGGAAAAAGGGTGTCATGTTAAATTAATCTCTGTCACTAAAGTCAAACGCTCTCACTCAGTCTGTGCACAAGGAGGCATTAATGCCGCCATGAATCTTAAAAATGAAGAGGATTCTCCCCTTATCCACGCCTATGATACTATTAAAGGAGGAGATTTTTTAGCCGATCAACCTCCTATTCTTGAAATGTGCATGGCAGCCCCTGCGATTATTCGTATGATGGATCGTTTTGGATGTCCTTTTAATAGAACCCCAGAAGGCAATGTAGACTTTAGGCGTTTTGGCGGTACACTTTATTATCGGACTGCTTTTTGCGGAGCCTCTACTGGACAACAACTTCTCTATACTTTAGATGAACAGGTTCGTCGTTATGAGGCAAAAGGACTAGTGGAAAAATTTGAACATCATGAATTTATGCGCCTAGTTATAGATGAGGAGGGGAAAGCACGGGGTATTGTCCTCATGGATCTTTTTAGCTTGCAGCTTGAAACTCTCAAAGCAGATGCTGTGGTTTTAGGAACAGGAGGCCCAGGTCTTATTTTTAAAAAGTCTACTAACTCTACTTTTTGTACAGGGGCAGCCAACGGAAGACTCTTTAAACAGGGCATGCATTATGCTAATGGTGAATTTATTCAAATTCATCCTACCGCTATTCCAGGGGAAGACAAATTGCGTCTTATTTCAGAGTCCACGCGAGGAGAAGGGGGGCGCATGTGGGTATATGGAGATGCGACAAAAACCATTACCTCTTCTGACGGCCGTATTATTCCTTGCGGAGAGACCGGAAAACCTTGGTATTTTTTAGAGGAACTCTATCCTGCTTTTGGAAATCTAGTCCCGAGAGATATAGCTTCACGCGAAGTCCTTAGAGTTTGTGAATTAGGCCTGGGAATCGACAATAAAATGCAGGTCTTTTTAGATGTTTCTCATTTATCTAAAGAAGTTCAGCAAAAAATAGAATCTGTCCTAGATATTTATCGTAAATTTACTGGAGAAGACCCTCATAAGTTACCTATGAAAATTTTTCCAGCAGTACATTATTCTATGGGAGGCGCTTGGGTAGACTGGCCAGCTGCTGATGATCCCGACCGCTGGACTAGATACCGCCATATGACCAATATTCCAGGATGTTTCAATATAGGCGAATCAGAATTTGCCTACCATGGCGCTAATCGTTTGGGAGCCAATTCACTCGTTTCTTGCATCTTTGCTGGATTAGTAGCTGGCACAGAAATTCCCAGATATCTAGAGTCTCTTACCAAAAGCTATGGCAATTTACCCTCTTCTGTTTTTACCACTACTCTTTTACAAGAAGAGCATTTCAAACAAGAACTCTTTGCAAGAAATGGAAAAGAAAATGTACATAAACTACATGATGAATTAGCAGATACTATGGTCAAACATGTCACCGTTAAAAGAAATAATGATGATTTAAAAAAGGCAATGACTACTATTAAAGAAATACGGGAGAGATATAAAAATATTTCCTTAGACGATCATGGATCTTTAATGAATCAAACCTATGCTTTTGCTAACCAATTTGATGCTATGATAGAGCTCTCCCTAGTAATTACTAAAGGAGCCCTACTTCGCAATGAATTTAGAGGAGCTCATTATAAACCCGAATTTCCTGAACGCGATGATGAACACTGGTTACAAACTACCATCGCTACTTTTGATAAAAATTTAGATGAGCCGGTGATTACTTACCTGCCTGTAGATACACGTCACTTAAAGCCAATGAAAAGAGATTATATGAAAGCTGAAAAAATAAAAGCCCATTTAAGTAATGTTCCAGTAAATATACAACTACCTATTTAAAGAGGAGCCTATGACTAGAACTTTTACCCTTAAGGTTTTTCGAGGCACTCCTGAAAAGCAGTATTGGGAAGAATTTGAGTTGGAGTTAAAACCTTATTATAATGTGACTTCTGCTTTAATGGATGTGCAAAAATCACCTCTCACCAAAACCCAAAAAAAAGTTACTCCCATTGCATGGGAACAGGGCTGCTTAGAAGAGGTCTGCGGCTCCTGTTCTATGTTAATTAATGGACGTCCGAGACAAGGATGTACAGCGCTCATAGAACCTATTCTAACCGCCTCAGGTAGTTCTATCCTTACTCTGGCTCCTCTGACAAAATTTCCATTAATTAAAGATCTTATTGTCAATCGCGATAGCATGTTTGAAAATCTAAAAAAGGTAAGAGCCTGGATCGATGCAGATGACTCCTATGATCGTGGATTTGGCCCTAAAATGAGTCAGAAAGTCCAAGAAAGTCTCTATGTTCTTTCTACTTGTATGACCTGCGGCTGCTGTACAGAGGCCTGTCCTCAAGTCAATAAACATTCCAACTTTATTGGACCGGCTCCTATTTCACAAGTGCGTCTATTTAATGCCAATCCGACGGGCAAGTTAAAAGCCCCCGATAGACTCCATGTCTTGATGGAAGAAGGAGGGCTGCATGAGTGTGGCAATGCACAAAATTGTGCTAAAGTATGCCCCAAAAATATTCCTCTTACAGAATCGATTGCTATTATGGGTAGAGATGTTGGCAAGCAAGCAATAAGAGATCTATTTCAACTACCAGATCAATATCAGGTGTAAAAACATGAGCCACAAAAAAAGAATATTGCTAATCGAGGATGAGGAAGATATCGCGGCTATCATTAAATTACAGGCCGACCTTTCTGGATATAAACTCCATGTAGAGGTAGATGGTATCAATGGATATCGCGCTGTAGAAAGAGAAAAACCAGATCTTGTAATTATAGATATTATGTTACCTGGAATTAATGGATATGATGTCTGTAGAAAAATCAAAAGCCATTCTGATTTAAAAAATATTCCCGTCATCATTCTCTCTGCAAAAACAGAAGAACTAGATGTGATATTAGGATTAGAACTAGGAGCAGATGATTATGTAGCAAAACCTTTCTCTCCAAAGGTGCTTTTCTCACGTATTAAAGCCATTTTACGTCGAGGGAAAGAAACAGAAAAATCTTCTAAAACACTTACATTTGGAAACTTTATCTTAGAAATAGACCGCTATATCCTTAAAAAAGAGGAGCAGATTATCCCCCTCACTCTTTCTGAATTTGGTATTTTATGTAGATTAGTGACTAACCGCGGCAAAGTACTCACTCGTAATCAACTCTTGGATGATATACATAATGAAGATGCCTTTATCGTCGATCGCAATATTGATGTCCATATTGCTTCGTTACGCAAAAAACTAGGACCTGATTTTGATTGGATTACTACTGTAAGAGGCATCGGTTACCGTTTTAAAGAAGAAGGAACTCCTATTTTACTCAAAAAATGAAAATATATATCACTATCGCATTGACCTTTTTTCTTATCAGCTGCAGCTCCGTATCAGTAGGCACAGGAGCCCGGGTTAACGAAGGAACTATTTCACATAGTGCCGGAGGTATCATCTTTGGAGGATCTATAGGTAGTGACAACCCATTAGATCCCTCTACTCGCCAACTGCTACAAGAGAAGGCCCCTATTACTCTAGATCATCTAGATAAAGGAGATCCCCTCACACTCCAAGACATAAAAAATATGAGCGCTGTAGGCATTGCCAATCCAGTGATTATTCATTACATTCAAGCCTCTCATAGTTCCTATCATTTATCAAGTAGTGATATTCAAGACCTTATCGATGCCAAAGTTTCTTCTACAGTTATAGATGCTATGATAGATACCAGGATAAGCCCATGAAATACATGTGGCTAATACCTCAAGATTCCTTTCTGCCAGTATAAGTAGCTGCCCGGATCTATCTTAGGAAGTGGTAAAAAGAGCTTTGATAGCAGGCTAACCGTCCTTGGATGAGATAGTTTTTTATCGATCTTATGCTTTGCGAACATGGTATTTATACTCTTTGGGGATCCAAACCTATGACACTTGTAACTATAGAGCATTACAGCCAAGAAAAATTAGAGGCATCACCTTTGAAGAGCAATAGGCTTTCCAGACTTGATTCAAAAAAACGCCTTTTTCCATTCTTATATGAAATGTGATATTATCCCCCATATAATATGAAATTTTGCATTCCCCAGGGCTCCTTTTTATTTCCTTCGCCATGGAGAGACAGACTAATTAGCTGCACAAGATCTTTTATCTAATGACTACACGAAATTTTTCATCTTATTCAAGCATGTCAAAAAAAAACCTAAAAATTTTTCTAAAAGCGATGGACTAAGAGCTTGAGTGCTCGTTTCTTTAGGAAGTAATTTTTTTTGTTTGATAGAAGCAAGAGCCCGCTCTCTCTTATTCGAAAAAAGAGCCTCAACCGGGGCTTGACGAGACGCCACAAGTTTTTTACCTCTTGACATACTTGCATCGGTCAATTGTATTAGTTTATATACCTCTGCATCTGAGGAAAGCAGTCGTGGAATTCCTTCAGGCATTGGTTGCTGTCTTAGTAATTGCCTTCTTAATCGTCTTTCTTCCTGTGCAAATGCATAGTTTATGTGAGCTTGATCAATTTCTAAAGCACCAATGCGTTGATTTAATGAGGAAGCTAATTCTACTATTGCTTGCATTCTTACAGCTCGTTCAGCATAGTCTTTTCTTTTCCTTACTCTCATTTCATCTATATTATGCTCAAGGCACGTAAGACGAAAGCAATTATAAAGACTTTGCTCCTTTTCAGATAATTGACTTTTATCAACAATAAGAGTTATTTTTTTCTCACCCTCCATTCTTTCAAGATAATCCAAACTATCTCGTTGGAAAAATCGAATGCTGGGAGTATAGTAATTTCTAGATGCAGAATGTAGTTTTGGAGTCATATTTAACCTTGATTTGCGAATAATCCGCGATTTTTTATTGTATCAAGATGTTTATATTTCATTACATTACCTCCCATAGGTTCATTTGTAATAGAATCCAAACCTAAATCAAAATCTAATGCTGTTTCTACTCTTCTATATGCCGCTAAAGCTGCCATAAAATTATTCCTTTTTTTGATTATCTGAATATTATTTTTTAAAACAAAATAATTATTTACGATAAAATTAAATTTAAGTCAACCGTAAATATTAATTTAAATAATTAAAACTCATACAACATTCCGCAACTGTGTGTCCTAGAGCAATCAATAGTTGCTGATCATCGAGTGCTAACTCACTTGCTTTAGGATCTATTTGAGCTCGTAATCTGCGGTATTTTTCTACAGCATCTGGGGCAATATCATCCCATGAGACATCAGGGAAAATATCAACCTCCTACGCCTTCTGACGACGCAGCTGATATAGGAGATCTAGATCAACGGCCGTACATCTTTGATCGGAAGATCCATTTAAACCAAATATTTCTGATAGATGTGCTGAATTCAATCCTGTGATAATATGAGAGGGTCATTGTTAGAATGAGATCGCTTTATCCGGTGAATATTTTTTGAAAAATGTTACACTTCGCGATTCAAAAAATATTCAAAAAAAGAGGGAATTCTATTTATGTTGGTTATAATTTTTCAATTGGCTTGTAGTGCGTTCTTTGGATCTATCTGTCACACTGATCTAGGTACTGAATATGGTGAGAATGCTGTAACAGCTTATGCAGAATCTAATCATGGTCCTGATGGAAGTCTTTTTTTAGATCCCTATTTCAAACCAGATCTTGAAAATTTAAATAATCAAAAAGTCCTCGATGCAGGTTGTGGAGCAGCTCCCTGGTCTATATACGCTGCTAAACAAGGAGGAGAAGTGTATGCAATTGATATTCAAGAAAGCATGATTGAAACAGCTAAAAAAGCTATCCAATCTGCAAATTTAATTAATAAGATTCATATTGCTACAGGAGATGTTGCCTCTTTACCTTATAAGCACAATTTTTTTGACAAAGCAATCAGTATCTGCGTGGCCTGTAATCTGCCTCCAGAATCATTCGAGAACCATTTTGTAGAACTTCAGAGAACTTTGAAAAAAGATGGAGTGGCAGTCATTGGAGCTCCAAGTTCCCTAGATATTATATTTTCTAACGGTTCAACTACTGACTCCGAGGCCTTTCTTCACATTCAACAAGTCTTAGATCAACTTCCAGACAATCCTACTGCAGAAATTATTTCAGAAAAGCTCCTTCAGTTAGAAGAGGTTTTAAGTGCTACTTTCTATCTAAAAAATAACCGACTAGCTCATGTAGCTAATGAAAGTAATTTAAAAGAAGGAGAAAAAATTTGGAGAAAACTGCCTACACTTATCGTACCTAATTGTTATTATTCAAAAGAACACTATATAAATATTTTCAAAAAATATAACTTGTCTGTTGAAAAAGTAGATTTTCCCCATTTTAAAGATGAAGAAGAAAGATTGGCCTATAATAAAACCGCGGCTACCCATTCGAAATTAGGACAAGCCTATGTATTGCATGCACCTTTTGTTATCTATCATATTAAAATTCAGAAAGAAGATTTACCTAAAGCAAAAGTTCCTATGACCAACACAGTGAAAATGGGTTAGTTTTTAACTTTTAACATTATTTCAACTGCTTTCAGCAATTTATTGCTTGTTTTAATCATAAATCTAGCAATACAAAAAGCAAAAAAACCAGCCCCTATAAAGATTACTAATTTAATCAGAATAGAATTCCAGACAAAGGAAAGAGTAGTGGCAGCAGCAGTTAATACAATAACATTTAGAAAAATATACCAATTGCCATCCCCAAAAAGACGCGCTTTAATATTATCTAGTGAAATAGCAACGTCACCTACATCCACTAAAAAGGAATGTCTCTCTTCCATTTTCACTTCTTCAATAAAAAAGGACCCCCAAAATTTGTGAAAAACCTGTATATCAAGATACCAAATTCCAGCCAATCCAATCATTCCAAACACACAAACAATACTTGCCATTATTAGCTTGTTAACTGGTACATCCTTTATTTCACCTGAAAAGGAAAATCCTATTGCTGCAACTGTTACAGCTACAAGCGTTATACTCATAATTTTATATCGTTTAATAATGGAATCTAAATGGGCTTGAAATTGAATAACCAACGAATGCAAACTATTAATCAACGTTCTTTTAGACGGATGTATCGCTAAAATTTCTTCAGCAATTTTTATGAGATCAACTTTTTCTCCATCATTTTCTATTTCCATTAAAACCTTTCTGTATATGCAATTTGTCTAAAACTGGATAGGGATCAGTTCTCTTAGTAATCCAACCAGAAAGGAAAAATAATAAAGGAATTATTCCCGTTATAAGAATAGGGGAGATCCACCAAAATCTATAGTGTCCTTGAAAAAAATAAGTGGCAGCAGAAGCGCATATAGTCAATAGTAAAATTGATGCCCATGCCAAATAAAATATGGATTTTTTAGATACATAACCTAACAAATAATTCATCTTCACAACGTTATGATATACCCTAGGCAACAAAAGGTATTGTTCTTCAAGGGCTAGTCCATTATGAATAGCTTTAGCGATTTTTTTCTCCTCAACAATTAGATCAAGATACCAAATACCTACTAAAACTAAAAGGCTTGCAACGCATATTGATACAATAACTAGTAATGAATTAAAGGGAAGATTGACTTCAAAAGAAGATGGAGAGTATCCGATTCCAATATAGGTAGCGATTATCCATGTCAATGTAGCTTCTTTATAAGTTAATTGAGTGCGATTGGAATTTTGAAGACTATAGGCCACTTTAGCGTAGCGGCCATAAACGAGCATGTCATTTTCAGATAGAGGTTGCAACTCATCTTTTTTCATTAATCTCTTATTATTATAAAAGTTCTCATACGGAACAAATTGCTTCTTTTTCCTCCTTGTATGAGGCTCTTTGATTACAAGCAAGAGAAAAAATTTCAGCAAAGATGGAAAACTTGCAATTAATAGATTTCAATAGACAGCTCACGGCTGTAAAAATGGCTCAAGCTCACATCAGGCCCAGCTAGCAAGACTATGAGTTCCTAGATTGGTTTCTTCAGCAGCACTAACACAAGAAGAAAAAGCCGAGGTAAGTAAGTCCAAGAGACAAGAAGATCTCTTTGTTTTAATGCTCTAATAATTAGAAACTCACCTTACGCAAACTGAAGGCCTTGTGGACGATTTGAAAGCTGTCGATAAATCCAATCGCAAAAAATAGGTAGTATTGAATGAAATACAACCTGATTT
>Ga0157376_10001229_pt1 | contig 16879 bp, 12 predicted proteins | sample M45metaG_FD_121801 | JGI IMG/M metagenome (GOLD analysis project Ga0157376, IMG submission 121801) | Miscanthus rhizosphere microbial communities from Kellogg Biological Station, Michigan, USA - M4-5 metaG | ecosystem: Host-associated > Plants > Roots > Rhizosphere > Soil | place: USA: Michigan... | reverse complement strand
TGAGTCGCGGAATAGGGAGCGCCTCCCACGTTTGAGGGATGAAAGTTGTACTGAAGATTTGAGCTGAAAGCGGGACCACGGCCGCACTCAGCTATCCAGGGCGGCTTGTGCCGTTGTCAGTCCTACTCTCCGCTGACTATTTGACGGGCGCAACATTCTCCAATTTCGGGTGCGCCGGTGGATCCGGGGCGGACGCGGCGGCAGGCAGCGGAGTTACGGATGGCAAGGCGGGAGGCGGGATGGTCGCCAGGCGGCCTTGCTGGTCGCCCCGCAGCCACACGTACAGTTTGCTTTCGGAATTGGGTGGGTCCGGAAGATTGATTCCGATCGATTGCTTCATTCCAGGCCCGGGAAGCGGCTCCGGGAGATCGGAAACCGGCACTGGGTGGCCATCGTCCCATCCGAGCTTCGCGATCATCTCGAGATTCTCGCCCGTGAGTTGATAGCGCCGCATTTCATTCTGCGGCGGACTCGCGGATACGGTGAAAGAATCAATCCGGGGTACGCGCAGGATATGCGCCAGCGTGAACGGCGGTGAACTGCCACCGCGGCCGTTATCCATCACTGCCTGCAGTGAACAACCGGCCGGCAGACCGCTGGTATCAAACGCCAGAAACAATTGGTCCGGGGAGAGCTGCTGCAGACTCTGATGTGCATTCTGCTCCCCAATGTGAAGCGATGCTTGCTCGCCCGCACCTTCGACGCACACCAGCCGCACGACACTCTGTCGTTCCATATTCTTCACATCCAGCATGGCATTCAGCGTGTATCCTGCCGGAAACTCGTCGGAGCGGACGCTGATCGCCATACCCGCCGGCAGCGAGAGTCGCGAACTGGCAATCACGGGTAGCGGCCCGGCGATCTCGAGAGCATCGGGAAACGTGAGGGGCTCGCTTCGATCCTGCAAGTAGGCTTTCACCGGCAGCGCCGTGCCGGGCTTCGGCGGCGATTGCAGCACCACCGTCAGGCTCCGTTCCGTTTGATTCGACTCCGCTGGATTGAGTTGGAGAACGGCTCCGGGAGCCTCCAGTTTAGTGAGCAGTTCCAAGCGTTCGCCTTTGAGCACAAAGTGCTGCGTCGCGGCGCCTTGGTTCACGCTGCCTTGGTTCACAAGGATCGGCAAATTGCTGATTTTCGGCGGATTTGGAAGAACCTTAAAATTCACGGGATGGCTCTTGTCGTCCTGCTGCGAAATCAGCAGCGCGTAGGCCCCGGGATCGAGATCCTGCGTGTCGATCTGCACGTCCATGTGGTCTTGCGGTCCCTTACGCAGCCCGTTCGGGAGAAGAAACCGCACGCCCTGCGCCGTGGCGAACTCGTCGTTCAGCCTTTTCAACTCGACCTTGGTCGTGAACTCGAAATCGCTCCCCGTCACCGTCACCGGCGCTTTCCCGGACTTCGCGAGCAGCCCGTCCTGTGACGCCGGAGCGAGATGCGCCGTCCTGAAATCGCTCAGCCCGAGGACATGCACGGTTCCGGTTGCTTCGAGAGGCGTCCAGTCCCAAAACCCGGTCAGCTTGTAATCGCCAGGCGGCACCGCGGCTTTCGTCAAATCGATCTCCAGCGCTTTCTGATTGCCGAGTTTCACGACGCTAACCGCTATCTTTTTCTGCTGATCGTCAACCAAGGCCCACTCCCGCACACGGTCCAAATATTTCCAACCCGGCTCCGGCGTATCCACCGGGACTGGAGTCTTCTGGGTAGAGGGGATATGGTCCGCATCGCCGATGCGAATCGAGGGAGTGCGAATATTGGGAATTCGGTTGACCCAGATGTAAGCGATTCGCGTATGCGGCGGCGCTGGGCCTTGTTGCCCGCAAAGATTAACGCCGGCGTTCCCGAGCGGCTGCGCAAAGGCGGCGCGGAACTGGGTATCGGGAAATGTAATGGCCCGCAAATCGAGAAGCATCGCCGTTCCGCCGGCGACCAATCCGACCGGGCTTCCGAAAAAGAGCGAGGCAGCCATGCTTGCCATACTGGCTGTTTGTCCAGCCCGTTGCGCCGTGGAGCTGGCCAGAGGATTGTAGTTGGCCAGTTGCGGGTTCATGGCGGCGAACACGGTCTGGGCCTGGGCCGAAACGGGAGCATTCCTGTCGATCTGGACAGCGAATCCATATTGTGAAGCGAAGCCGTTCAACGCCGAGTTGATGCCGGCCGAGGAGCTCTCGTTGTTCGACAGCATCGCCACCAACTGCTCGGCCTGCGCCGTCTTATCGGCGTAGTCGGCCAACTGCGCGATGAGGACCTCATCTTGCGCCAGGAATTTGGCCACCTTCTTCCGGTTCAGACCGGCAGGGCCGTACACCAGCGCCGCCAGGGAGATGGTCCGCGGCATCTTCCATTCTTGCGTCTTGTCTGCGGGCTTTGGGTCGGTAACGATGATATCTTCCTCCCCGGGCTGCCGCTTTTCTGGTACCAGGATCAGCGCGACCTCGCCCGGCCGCTCCTCCTTTCCCCGCAGAATGGCAGCATAACGCACGATGTCGCCTTCGCTCAGATGATTGATGGTGCGAAAAGGAAGGGACTGATTGCCGGTGTGCACGGTCAAATCCACCGCGCCGAGCGGCCCACCCCCCGGGCAATTCACGAAAGGAGGCGCTTCGGGCGCCGCGGCGGCTGGATTCGGCTCCTGGGCGCGTCCGTCTGAAACGGGACTCTGTGTCTGGACCAGACCAGCCAGCAGGAACGCTAGCGTAACAGCTCGTACAGCCATCCTATCTTTAGGGTACACCGGCCTCGGAGCCGTGTTCGGATGCCGACGGTCGCGAAAGCTGGGCGCAAGATGAACCGGATTGCAGATCGTTTCCTTGCTGAACGCGCAAGTAACGCATAATGTGAGCTTAGGGATGCCACTGCAAAACCGCGTAGACCCTTTCGGCAGCATCTTTCGGACTTCTGCTCGCGGCACGATGATGGGCAACCGAGGCGGTGCATTGCACAACGCTGACCGGGAAATCGTCCGCCGCTACAAGAGCAGGCGGTGGATTGCGTGCGTTCTTGAGTTTCGGGGCCGGCACCGCATAGTGATGTCCCCGAATCGCTATACGGAACTGTTTTTCCTCGACGAAGCCGTTGCCTTCGCCGCCGGACATAGACCATGCGCCGAATGCCGGCGGGAGCGCTACAACGCCTTCAAAGGCGCCTGGAAGCGCGTACACGGACAAGACCAACTTCCGTTTGCCGATGAAATGGATCTGGAACTGCATCCGACGCGGATTGCCAACGGGAAAAGGGTCACATATAGAGCGTCCCTAAACTCACTGCCGGATGGTTGTTTCGTGCAGATTGACGGCTCTCCGTACCTGGTGGCAGGTAACGCACTCCTACTTTGGACACCCGAAGGCTATGCAAGGCGTGTTGAGAGACCGAAGGATTCGATAGTCACGGTGCTGACGCCCGAATCCATGGTGGGATGTTTTCGACAAGGGTATCTGCCGGAGATCCATGAATCTGCTCGTGCTTTACGTTTGTGAACCCGAGAGGAGCGGCGCGGTAGCAGGTGATAATAGTCCTTATCAGGCCCGAACCGACCATGGGGGGCGCGTAAGCGTTACCGCGCCGAACAAGCGATCGATTAGGCTACAAGCCGTCTGGAAGCACTAGAACAGGAAATCGCGTCCTTCAGGAACCAGTGGCATTCCAGCGGCCAAGGACGCATGACCCAATTCCTAGGATCAGACGCAAGCGAGGATGCGAATTAGTCATACGATGGTGAAATGTCTGCGTCGGAGCTTGACCCTAATATCCAGCCTATTGACCCGGCTGGACATAACCGTTGTCACTGCGGCGCAAAGGCAAAATGGCCCGCCTCTCTCAGGCTCGAACGGGCTCAGGTCCGCCCGTCTTTCCAGCACGAGGATCTGTGCAAGCAGCACGCCGAGCAGTTTGCCTCCGTCCACAAGTTGAGATTTCCGCCCACCGGCCAGCCTTCCGGGCCGTCATCAAAACCCGAACGCCCTTGAACCCGGTGCCTGGCGGCCGAGTGTTTCTTACTCGAAAGAGAGTTTAATACCTGGGACTAGCGTGCCAGAAGTCGTGAGAAGTATTCCATTCCTACTGTCGGGCAAATGCTTAAGTAGTTCTAATCAATGCATTAGGGAGCTGCGCTCAAACTCCTTAAAATGGCCCTCTGGTTGCGTACCAAGGGTATAGGCAGGGACCAGCCTCAAAGGAAGGTCCGGTATGTTGAAAGAGATTATGAAGCGCTGGTTCAGCTGGCACACCAACACGATCCTGATCGCCGAACCTGATCAAGTTCTGCGTCGACTGGAATGCCGTGCTCTCTCGGGCAAGTATCAAATCACACAAAGCTCTAGTGTCGAGGAAGCAGTTCGGATCGCCGCACGACACACCACGAAAATAGACTTGTTGGTGACCGCAGTGCGACTGCCTCATCGATTTGGTTGGGAACTGACGCAACTTCTCAAACTGGATTATCCAGACCTCAAAGTTGTTTACACGTCGACTTCCGTGGACGCGGAAATCAGAGCCCGCACGTATCCCTCTATAGTCGTCGTGCTCGATAACCCGTTCCGCCCCGATCGCCTGCGGCAGGCTGTGCGGGACGCGCTGAAGACCGGGCACACTGATCAAATTGGGTCTAAATACGCGCCTTATTCTCCTCCTATCTCGAGTTTACGTTCTTAGCTACGTTCCGTTACAAAATGTCCAAGCTCGCCGCCCATCCAACATCAGCGGTACGACCAAAGACATACACTTTTAACCTGACGTACAATGCGTACATTCTGCACGGATGCCGCTACCTGCACCTCTTCCTTTCCCGAAATCAGTTTCCACATCTCTCGCGCTGTATTACCAGTCCTTGCGATATGCGCCTTTCCTGGTTTGGAGTGTCGTTCGGTCATCTTGATTAGCACGCCGCCTCGCTAGATATTCGTTGCACGCTCACCTCAGATATAATCACGAGAGTTTCGGCGAGACAGAAGCGTATACCATGCGCCTAGTAAAAGCCCTCTTCCTGTTGCTGGAGATTTTTTTGCCCGTGTACGGGCTCGACCCACGCAAGTCCCTCGCACAATATTCCTCCACCATTTGGGCGCAGCAGCACGGACTACCTCAAGATACCATTCGAGCCATCGCCCAAACGCCAGAAGGGTTTTTGTGGGTTGGCACCGACGAGGGCTTGGCCCGTTTCGATGGCTACGAATTTGTTGTACATAACCAGGAGAACAACAACCTGCCGGGTAACTCGATTACGTCGCTCGCGTCTGCGGCGGACGGATCTTTGTGGATCGGAACTTCGAAAGGGATTGCCCAACTTCGCGACGGGCAACTTCGGTCTTGGACTATTAAGGACGGTTTGGCGGAAGGACCGGTGAGCTCCTTGTTTGTCGACCACCTGGGAAATCTGTGGGTCGTAGCAGGAGGCAATCTGAGCCGCTTCGATGGCAGGACTTTCACTAATTTTGTCAAAGAGAAAGATCTTCCCATGCGATCCGCCCGGGGTGTTGCAGAGGACGGCAAGCACGATCTCTATGTAGCAGGGATCAGCTCGGTGGCCAAGTTTGTGGGCGGAAAATTCCGTGACGCGATCGATCCTAACGCTCTGGCCGCCGACTTTCCGACCGGCATCTCGGCAGACCGCGAGGGGAACCTTTGGATCGTAGGAGTACGCGGAATCGTCCGCAGAAGTCCCAATGGGGCTCTCACGAGATTTCCCATAGGGAACGGCAAGACCGACCTGTTCGGACTCAGCAATTTAACGGAAGATCGCGACGGCAATCTGTGGGTGGGAACTCTCAACGGAGTTGCTCGGCTTGAAGGCGGACAGTTCCGCGGCTTGGGGGAAGCCGGAGTCAGCGATCCCACCTCCGAGACTTTCCGCTCCGGCTCTGTTCAAGCGCTGTTCGAAGACCGGGATGGCAATCTGTGGGCGGGGGGGAGCAACGGACTCCTTCGTTTGCGGGACGACCGTTTTGTGGTCTATCGCAAAAGCGAAGGATTGCCGAGCGATGAGCCCAATACCGTCTTTGAGGACCGCAGCGGCAGAACCTGGATCGGTTTTCTGGATGGAGGAATCGCTCTAATGTCGGGGAGCGGCGTGCGCTCACTTGCCGGCCAGGCGGGGATGCCCAAGGGCCGTGTTTTCGCGATTCGGGAGACTCACGATGGTGAATTGCTAGTCTCTTCTAGAGACGGGCTGACGCGAATTCGCGATGGGCACGCGCGACTGATCGTGCCTCCTGACCCGCACGGACGTAAGACGGTATATGACGCGATCGAAAAGTCCCCGGCAGGCGCCCTTCTGCTTGCTACGACGAACGGCATAGTCGAATTAGACGGGACGCAGTTCCGCACGGTGGTTCCAGGTGGGCCAATGCTCGAAGACAGCGCATTTGTAGCGCTGCTTAAAGGCAAGGACGGAACCATTTGGGCCGGCAGCATGCGGCGGGGCTTATGGAGCGTAGCAAGCGATGGCCGCATCCGGCGATACACCATGAAGGACGGCCTGGGAAGCGATCAGATTCGTTCGCTCTACCAGGAGCCGGACGGGACACTCTGGGTGAGTACCTTGGAAGGCGGCCTCAATCTATTCCGCGATGGAAAGTTCCTCTCCTTCCGGGCCAAGGATGGTCTGCTCAGCGATAACGTCGCAAGCGTGATCGACGACGGAGCGTCTTTCTGGATCAGCACGACACGCGGCATTTCCGAAGTGTCCAAGACCGAATTACTGGATTTCGCGAACCACCGCGCCGCCAAATTAAATCCGGTCAACTATGGGATGGCGGATGGATTACCGAGTGCACAATGCGCTCCGTCTCTGGGAGCGGGAGGAGGGCGCCACGCAGACGGCACTTTGTGGTTCGTAACCAGCCGGGGCATCGCGGTGTACAACAGGCAGACCTCACGGCATCTGGATGCCGCACCGCAGATCCAGTTCACCGAAACCACTTCAGGCGGCCGGGAAATGAAGCGGGGGAGCAACCCCCAGGTGCCGCCCGATGGCAGCCGCTTGCGGATCCGTTACGCCGGCATCTACCTGCGCGCTCCCGACTTGGTTCAATATTCCTACAAGCTTGACGGGCTCGATTCAGACTGGGTGAATTCCGGAAACCGCCGCACGGTGGACTACACCAGCTTGCGTCACGGGCCGTACGTGTTTCACGTGAGAGCCGAGGTTCCGGGAGGCAGTTCGAGCGAAGCTTCCTTCGGTTTTGAAATGCTCCCACATTTGTATGAAACGGTGTGGTTCCGTTCTCTTGGTGTTTTGTTTGTCTTGGCGCTCGCCTGGCTCGCCTACCACCTTCGCGTGCGGCAGGTTCGTTACCGGTTCGCGCTGGTGCTCGATGAGCGCGCCAGGCTCGCTCGTGAAATTCACGACACTCTGGCGCAGGCTTTCGTTGGGATTGCTTCGCAGCTCGACGCCCTGGAGACCTGTATGCCGGAAAATGCTCAGCCGGCACGGGGATTTTTGGATATCGCACGGCGTATGGCGCGCCACAGTTTGACGGAAGCCCGGCGGGCGGTGATGGATCTTCGTACCACGGCGTTGGACGATCAGGATCTGGCAGCGGCACTGGACTCGGGAGCACGGGGCTGGACCGTCGGCTCCGGGCTAGACGTTAAAGTGGACCTGCGCGGAGACGCGAGCAAACTGCCGGAGAACGTCGCGCATCACGTTTTAAGGATCGCGCAGGAAGCCATCTCCAACGTTCTGAAACATGCGCGGGCGACCAAGGTGGCCCTCAATCTGAGTGTTGACAAAAACCAGTTGCAGATGAAGATTGCCGATAACGGGTGTGGGTTCGATAGCTCAGGTGCGTTCGCTACTGCGCAGGGGCACTTCGGGCTGATCGGTATGCGCGAAAGGGCCAAGCGGGTCGGCGGGAAGCTCGCCGTGGAAGCCAAACCCGGAAGCGGTACCGAAGTGGAATTGACCGTTCCGCTGGGATGATATTCAAGTGAACGCACCCATTCGACTCCTCATCGCGGAAGACCACCTGGTGGCCAGAGTGGGACTGACGGCGATCATTAACACTCAACCGGACATGAGGGTAGTGGCCGAGGCAGAGGATGGTCCCACGGCCTTGGAGCTATTCAAGCAGCACCTCCCGGATGTGACTCTGCTCGACATGCGAATGCCGGGTCTTTCGGGGATCGATGTCGCCTCCGCGATTCACGCTTCCTACCCGGACGCCAAAACCATCATGTTGACCAGCTACGGCGGGGTAGGCGATGTTCGCCGGTCGCTAGCGGCCGGGATGAAGGCCTATTTGACGAAGGACGTGCTGCGGGACGAATTGCTGAATGCGATCCGCACGGTGGCCCAGGGCGGGACGTATCTGCCGCCAGCTCTGAGCGCAGCGCTGGAGGCGCAAGAGGGGGAGCTGCAGTTAAGCACGCGGGAGATTCAGGTCCTGGAACTGATCGTGGCGGGCCTGCCTAATAAATCGATCGCCCATACTCTCAACATCGCCGAAGCGACGGCGAAACACCATGTCCGCCACATCCTGCATAAATTGGGAGCTCAAGATCGCACGCAGGCGGCGACCGCCGCCATTCAGCGTGGAATTGTTCAGCTTTAATCCATTAAAAAATGAACTTGATGGCGAGTTGAATGATCCGCGGGTCTCCGCTGTTGGTTAAGCCGTTGTTGCCGCTGATGTCGCTGGTAATTTGGCCGAACGTGCTGCCGGAGGCTAAGGAAACTGTCCCGGGAGTACTTCCCGGAAGCGCTAGATTCACGTGATTCGTAAGATTGAACGCTTCGCCGCGCAATTGCAGGCTCATGCCCTCGCGTACCCGGAACGCCCGCGACAGAGCCATGTTCAATTGAAATATTCCCGGACCTTTAAGATTGTTCTGGCCGAGATTACCATAGGTGCCCAAGGCCGGTATGCTGAACGCCGCCGGGTTCACCCACTGTACGCAGGGCGCCGGAGTACATCCAGGCGAAGTAGCCTTCTGGTCGACGCCCGGCACGAGATTCGCGGTTTGGCCGGATGCGGTAGTCAGAGCGCGGTCAGTACCGCTGGTCACCGTGAAGAACTGGGCGGATTTGAGCGTCAAAATCGGCGCGATCTGCCAGTCGCTCGCGATCGCTCGCAGCCATTTGTTCGAGAACTTCGGTGTAGCGGCGACCATATTCAGAATGAATAACTGCCGCACGTCAATGCCGGGACAGTTGCCGCGGTACTCCCGGCGGTTTCCGGGAACCGAAGAAATTGTAGCTGTGGCGCTGGTTTGCTGATCGGGAATGTCGCTGATGCAGTGCGACCAAGTGTAATTCGCCGAGATGCTGACGCCCTTACTGAGCCGCTTCTGGATAGAGGCATACAGGGCGTCGTAGGTTCCGGTACCGCCGTCTTCTGCTTGCGCCACACCGGCATAGTATTGGCCCTGAGATGGATTCAGTAACGACAGCACACGCCGATTTTGCTGATTGGCCGTCGTGGAACTGGGTCCAAGATAGACGGCGGCATTCAGCAGGCTGGAGGTGGTCATATGAATCTGGCTGTTGCCCACGTAGTTGACGGTCGCCAACCAGTCCTTCCCCAGCTGTCTCTGCACACTGAGATTCCACTGGTTCACATACGGGGCGTGGTAGTTTTGTTGGGGGAACGTAACATAGGTTCCGGCGAGCGGGAAAACAGCGGTGGGGCTCGCATGGCCAACGCCATTGGCCGCGGCGAGCGCCGGGATCGGATTGCCGCCAGGATAACTCGCCCATGGATTGGTGAGGTTGACGTTCGACAGGCTGAGATTGCCGCCAAACGGTGCATATTGCGACGCGAAGTTCGTATAAAACATGTGGGGCCGGTCACCGAACTGGCCGAAGGCCGCACGAATCGTCATCTTGCCATCGCCCCTGGGATCCCAGACCAAGCCGATTCGCGGGAAAAACTTGTCCCACTGCGGACAATTGACACTGTTTCCGCAGGCGTATTGAGGATCGCCCGGGAATGCCAGCCCGGCCGGCGCGTTCACGAACACGCTGCTATGAAAACCCTGGTTAAATAGCGTCGTATCGAAATGCGAAAACTGTCCGGTCTTGTTATAGGGCGCGGTGTAGGGCTCCCAACGCACGCCGTAGCTGAGCGTGAGGCGCGAGGTAAGCTTCCAGACATCCTGCGCGTAGATCGAGGAATAATATTGGCGATTGTAGAAACCGTAGATCAGACCTTGGCTAAAAGTATTGGTCTGGCCCGTCAAGAAATCTCCCAGCGTGAGGCCCGTCACCGCCCCATTGAAGTTGGGCTGGCCCATACCGTTCAAACCCGACCAGTAGTTCATCATCTGCCGGTAAATACTGCCTCCGAATCCGATCTGATGCGATCCTTTGACCCAACTAATGTCCTCGTTGAGGGAGATGTTAGGGCCGTTATGGGACTCCCCCGGAACGGCAGCAGTAGTGCCGAGACTGAAGCCGCCATTGGTCATCGTCATCAAAGTGTCGTGTCCGTTGAGTGGCGCAACATTCGCCCCGAAGTCGGCGAGAGATTTGTACGCATCCGGGATCTTGGCAATGTTGGTTCGATTCACTGCCACCCGGAATGAGTTCACCAGATTCGAGCCGATCACGTAGGTATCGCCGATTGCAACGGAATAATCCAGGTCGTGGATCGCATAAGTGTTTTTCGACAGCGGATTCGTGCCATCGAAGGTGGATGGCTGGTTGAGGTTGGCCACCGTGTAACGTCCGAAAATCGAATGCGCCTGGCTGATCTGATAGTCAATTTTTGCGACACCCAGATTCTCATCCAGTCCTTGCATTTGTCCGTAGCTGACATGACCGCAAGGATCCGCCGTCTGCGGAAGAGTCTTAGAAATCGCCAGGGCCACGGGGTTGACCTGCACGTTCGCCGGCAGTTTGTTATTGACGAACGGGGCTTTTAGATTAATCAGAGCTCCAGTGGAACTATGGGTTCCCGGACAGTTGTTGACGTAATACTGGGTAAAATCTCCCGCGAGCATGGCCGCCGTGGGTACAAACGCGAAAAGCTGGCCAGGGTCCGAACGCTGCGTCGTGTCCTGGTATCCAGCGAAAAAGAACAGCTTGTCTCGCTTGATTGGTCCTCCGATGGTTCCGCCATACTGATTTCGCTTTAGAGTATCTCGCGAGCTGGCGAAGAAGTCGCGGGCGTTGAAGTCCCCATTGCGTATAAATTCGAACAGGTCGCCATGAAAACTGTTGGTGCCGGATTTGGTAACGGCATTCACGGCCGCAGAGGAGTGATATCCGTACTGCGCCGGCAGAGCGCTGGTTTCGACCTTGAACTCCTGCAGTGCGTCAGGGAAAGGCAAGGGAAGGCTTAGATTGTTATAGGGGTCCTGGTAATTGGCGCCATCCAAAAGATAAGTCACTCCATTGCCCTGACCGCCAGCGACCGACACGATCACCGTCGGGTAATTGCGGACGGTGTTGATCGCGCCATTGCCGGGGTAGTTGGACATGCCCGCCAGAAAAACAAGTTCTATTGGATTGCGCCCGTTCAGCGGCATTTCGCGGACGCGCTGATTGTCCACCACTTGCCCTATGCCACTGCTATGAGTCTCCACCAGCGCGGCGTCGGCTCCGACGGTGACCTGGTCGGTCACCGCACCGACCTTGAGCGCGACATCAACGGTGGGATCGCTGTCTACCTGCAGCAAAATGCCGGATTGGACATACTTACTGAACCCGTCCTTGCTGACCTCCAGCAGATAGGGGCCAACCGGAAGATTGGTAAGCACATACCCGCCATCAGGGCCGCTGGTGACTGCTCGGACCAGCCCGGTCGCGGTTTGGGTGACTTTAATCGTGGAACCAGGTACGGATCCGCCGGTGGTATCACGGACGGTGCCGCTAATTTGCCCCGTCGACTGAGCCCACGCAGCCGCGCCGATGAGCAATAGTCCAAATGCAGTCCTGATCTTGAAGTTCATTAAGCCCCCCCTGACAGACGCTGAGGGATTATGGCAGGGGACTTTCCCGCCGTCAATGATCCATTCGGAGGATGCCGGGGGCGACCCGGGCTGCACCAGATCCTTGCTGGGAACCGGTACGTGGCGCTCAGCAACTGCTATTTCGGAGCCTTATCCTTCACCGCGAGGCCTCCGGTGATTCCGTCCACCTGGTATCCGATTTGGATCTTTCTAATCTTCGCGATCTCGGCCGGCGTGGCGGTCTTGGGATCGACATTGGCCCCCGAACAGGTGAATCCTCGTAAAGTGCATTCGGATGTGGTGTGTTGAATTCCTCTCTGCTTCATGACATCGGAGATGAGCTTCACTACATCGTTGTGCAGGATTACTGCGTTGTTAGGCACGAAGGTTCCTACACCGATCGCGTAGTCAAGCGCCATCAGGGGCTCGACGCTTGAACCAAAGGCGCCATCATTCTTCTTGCCGAGGTCATGAGCTGACAAATCCGCGCCTTTATCGATCAGGTATTGCACGATCGTGGCGTCTCCCAGGTTCGCCGCGACCATCAGCGGCGTAATGCCGTAACTATCAGCCGCATTCACGTCCTCTCCGAGGTCTACGAGCAGTTTGACGACTCCTAGCCTTTCAGCCGGGCTACGTTGTCTGTGGTAGCCGTTTATGAAGCCGGTTCCGCAGGCGGCCATGAGCGGGGTCTCCCGGTCTTTCGACATGATGTGCGGGTCGGCGCCGTGAGCGAGTAGTAACTTAACAGAATCCAGATCGCCGGCAAATGCCGCCCGCATCAGGACAGTGGCGTAGAAGATTCGCGGCGAACCTTCGCGCATACGAGCCCGCGGGGTGGAATTGATCAGAGCGTTCGGGTCCGCTCCAGCATCCAGAAGCTTCTGGATTAACGGAAAAGGATCCGTGCTTACCATCCACGGGAAGTTCGGGGCGGTTTCCATATTGCGGCGATCCACCGCCCAAAATAGCGGCGTAAACCGCTGGACATCCGCATGATTCACATTGGCATGCTGGTCTATCAAGAACGACGCAATCTCATAACTCCCGCTGAAGATGGCCAGACCCAGGGCGTCCTTGCCGTCGCCTTCGACTGCATTCAGGTCCGCGCCCGCGGCCACCAGGAGGCGCGCGGACTCGATATCGTTTTCGCGTGCGGCAAACAGCAACGGTGTCAATAGGCCACTGGCGAACTCCTCGGCGGGTTGGCCGGCCTTGGCAACAACTGGAGTGGTTCCCTCAAAGCCGCGGCCCGATGCAGAGGGCACAAAGTTCGACTTGGCATTGACGTCGGCGCCGTGTTCGAGGAGCAATTTCACAACCGCTGGATGGCGTTCCGCGACGGCCCACATGAAAGGCGTGGTGCCGCCCCAGGTTTCCTTCACATTTACCTGCGCTCCATGATCCAGCAAAACTTTTACTGCGTCGGGCTTCCCGGTGCGCGATGCCATCATGAGCGCGGTGTCGCCGGATTTTGTCAGGGCCGCGTTGGGATCCGCGCCCGCTTTGACAAGTTTGTCGACCATGGCCGCATTCCCATCGGTGGTGGCGATCAGCATCGGCGTGGCACCGGCGCGATTCGCAGCCGACACGTTCGCACCGGCGCGGATCAAAAGATCCGCTGTCTCTAAATCGTCAGCCTGAACTGCCCAGTGGAGCGCTGTGGTGCCGTCGATTTGAGGGACATTCACATTCGCCTTCTGCTGCAGCAATGTGCGAACCGCTTGCTTGTTTCCATTCATCACAGCGTCGGCGACGTCGCTAGACGCGGCGCTCACAAAGGCCGCCGATAGAAGCGCGATGACCCCAAACTCTAGGATGCGTTTCGTCATATTCAGTTCCCTTCGCTCAATCGCCCGCTGCGATTCGCTGCTTCACCTTTGTGAGGACCACTGGCAAGGACGCATAATTTTCCGGCGTCAATATCTTCGCCATACTGTCGGGTGCCACTTTGCCGGTGAGTGAAATTTTGCCTTCGCCTTCGCCTTTGGCATTTACTCGAAGTTCGATCACGGAGAAGTCGTAGTTCGCGGAGGTGGCGGCTTCATCCGGCCTCCACTTATCGTTGATCTTTCCCAGGCGCCGGTCCGTGATCAGGATGATGCGTTCGGTCCCGTCCGGCGCAGACACTTTGCCCGCGTAGCGAAGCGCATACCCGGCAACTTCGGAGGACCATAAATAGCCGACTGTACTGGCCTGTTTGAGCGCGAGGGCCAGCGAATCTTCCGGTGTCGAGGGCGCCCCAGCACGTACGCGCGTACGGACGGGGGGCGCCGCGGGTGCATCGTTCCCGGCAAGAGTTGGATCATCAGCGATTCCGGCGGTCGCGCGTCCAGTAGCGGGCCCACGGCCACCGCCGGCCGCGCTTTTCATTTCCCAAGCAGTCATGAGTTGCTGGCGTTGTTGATCGGTGGACCAGCGCATCACATCGATGCGGATCGAATCCGGGGCGCCCATGACGTGCGCCGTGGTGGCGGTGAAGCTCACGAGCGGGCCTGAGGCAGGCGGCGAGGCCGGCGCACCTTTCTGCCCGGTCAACCCGGCAGCGAATATTACGACTCCAGCCGCCAAAAGCGCGGAGTGCCGCAGTTGAGGCATGTTCATTTATCCTGATTGGTTCCCCAAACCCGGGTCAACCACTCGACTAAGCGTTCCAGTTCCTCGTCGGAGAGCTTGGCGCCGCGCTCGCGCATATCCACCAGCTTGACGCGCCAGGCTTCCTCTGCAAACCTCGCGGTTTCGACGCGCTCCATCCCATGACAGGTAGTGCATGCACGGTTCATCAGTCGTTTGGCTTCCGGGTCGGAAAAAAATGTGGTGATCACCGGAGGAATATAGGTGCGGGGAAAGGGTTTGCTATCCGGACCAAACTTGGACACCAGCCAGTCCAGCAGAACGTCCATGTCCTTTTCCTGAAGAACCGCTTCGCCAGTCTTATGCTTCGAGGTCACCAGCTTCTGCCATGCGGCTCGATCCTGCGCATAGAATGCATAGTCATCAATTCCGTGACACGAGATGCAGTTCTTGCGCAGCACTTCCCAGGCTGCGCCATCGGGCCTTTGGACCTTGGGTCGGGCTGGTCTTCCGCCAACTTGGGCGGCCAGCGGCACCGCCATCGCCATGGCTAAAAGACACTGTCCCAACATCCTCTTCATCGCCGCGCGCTCCTGCATTCGTCTATAGCGGAATCGGCTTGGTGCTCGAACCGAAGCTGCTGGCAAAACCGGTCTGCCGGCCACTCGCATTGTATTGCGGGATCTGCTCGATGCCGTACTTGTGCAGGATGCTCAACAGCATGTTGGAAGTGCGTTCCGTGTTGTCCGGGAACGCGATGTGACGATTGCCCTGGAATTTGCCGTCCAGACCGCCCAGGAGAATGACCGGCACCTTGATGTGCGCATGCCGGTGGGAATTTCCCATGTTGCTGCCCTTGTAGATCAGGATGTGGTCCAGAACAGTGCCGCCGTCGCCATCCGGTATTTTGTCCAGCTTGGCGGCGAAATAGGCCAGGTTCTGTACATGATAGCGGTTCATCTTGGCGTAGTTCGCCACGTTGTCGGGCTTGTCGCCGTGGTGTGACGATCCGTGCCAGCCGCCGTTGAAGCCGGAATCGGGGAAACTCGCGCCAGAGAGATCCTTGCCCAGCATGAACGTGGCCGAGCGCGTGAGATCACCCTCAAAGGCCAGCGCCAGCAAGTCATACATTAAGCGGTAATGGACGGTCTTGTTCTCCGGCAGCCCGAAGGGAATTTCCTCGGATGGTTCTTTGATGGTACGATCCATCGCGATCTTGATACGGCGCTCAATCTCACGAATATTCTCTAAGTACGTATCGAGGCGGCTCCGGTCGCCGGCGCCCAATGGCCTCTTGAAGAAAGCGATTTCCTGCGTGACGGAATCGAGGATGCTGGCGTTTTGCTTGCGGCCCAGACGACGATCTTGCGGACTCACTCCGTCGCCGAACAGACGCTCGAACGCCACGCGCGGATTTACTTCGGTGGGGAGCGGCTGTGTGGGCGAAGTCCAGGAAATAGAGTTGGTATACGCACAACTATAGCCCCAGTTGCAATTGCCAAAATTGCCATCTTCTTCAACGGCAAGCTGAATGGATTCGAGGATCGTGTCCTGGCCGTATTTTTTCGCAACCAATTGATCCACAGTGATTCCCAGATAAGGACTCACGGCATTTCTTCGCGGGCGGGCGGATGACAATAGAACCGCGCCGCGGGCATGATCGCCGCCGGGCTCCTCGGTCGTCGCCGCCGCCTCCGGCATGTCCATTCCGGAGATCAACGTCACGCGATTCCGGAACGGCTCCAGAGGCTTGGTGATAAAAGAAAAGTCGAAGTTCGATCCCTCTTGCAGAGGACTCCAGTATCCCGGCGCCGCACCGTGCGGGTGCCAGATACCCATGAAGCGCCTGACCGGGACGGCTGCCGTCTTACTCAACGGCGTTTGCGCGGGAATCATCGAATCGAGCAGCGGCAGACCTAACGTGATCCCGGCGCCGCGCAAGAATGTACGGCGAGGAATGAATTTCTTTTCAATAAACATAATGGTCTGGCCTCCTTAGTTACTGGCCCTCTCTTCGGTTTGTTTCGTTCTCATTTGGAAGGGCGTGCTCTTGATGATCCCCATCAAGATCGACAGAAATTTATCGTTGTCCTTGTCGGCATCCCGCACGATGGAGCGGATCACCGGCATGTCTTCGTATTCCACACCACGGCCTAAACTGAAGGTCATCAGCTTTTCGGTGACGGTCCGCACAAACTGCGGTGAATAATGCAGCAGCGCCTGCCGCAACTCGACCGGCCCGTTTACCTGGGTGCCGTCCCACAGCGTCGCGGAGGTATCCAGAGGAACTCCTCCGTCGCCACCTTGTTTGGTCCGCCAGGAACCGTCCGCATCGAAATTCTCCATTGCGAACCCAATGGGATCCATGAGCTTGTGGCAACCTGCGCACGGCTCCATTTTGCGGTGCAGAGTCATCTGC
>Ga0157376_10001228_pt1 | contig 16883 bp, 16 predicted proteins | sample M45metaG_FD_121801 | JGI IMG/M metagenome (GOLD analysis project Ga0157376, IMG submission 121801) | Miscanthus rhizosphere microbial communities from Kellogg Biological Station, Michigan, USA - M4-5 metaG | ecosystem: Host-associated > Plants > Roots > Rhizosphere > Soil | place: USA: Michigan... | reverse complement strand
TTCATGCGCCCGATCCAGAACCTGCAGCTGGGCGGGCGGCCGAGCAAGGCGCAATACCAGTACATCCTGCAGAGCGTGCGCGCCGACGAGCTGAACGACTGGGCCGTGAAGCTGCAGGAAAAGCTGCGGCCCGACCCGCTCTTTCGCGACGTGACGAGCGACGCGCAATTGCGGGCGTTGCAGGCCCAGTTGCGCATCGACCGCGACCGCGCCAACTCGCTGGGTGTTTCCATCGACGCGATCCGCACCACGCTGTTCGACGCGTTCGGCGAGCGGCAGATCTCGACCATCTACCTGGCCACCGACAGCTACCAGGTGATCATGGAAGTGACGCCCGACGAGAAGAAGAACGAGACGGCGCTGAACGGCATCTACGTGCGCTCGACTTCCGGCTCGCTGGTGCCGCTCTCGGCTTTCACCACCGTGACGCGCACCGTCGGGCCGACTTCGATCAACCACGTGGGGCAGCTTCAGGCCGTGACGGTGTCGTTCAACCTCGCGCCCGGCGCCGCGCTCGGCGACGCGACGGCGCGGCTGGACAAGTTGCGCACCGAACTGCACATGCCCGTGTCCGTGATCACGAGCTACGGCGGCGACGCGGCGGTGTTCAAGAGTTCGCAAGGCAGCCAGGCGATCCTGATCGTCTCGGCGCTGCTCGTCATCTACGTGCTGCTCGGCGTGCTGTACGAGAGCTACATTCACCCGCTCACGATCTTCGCCGGCCTGCCTTCGGCCGCCGTGGGCGCGCTGGGCACGCTGATGCTGTTCGGCCAGGACCTCACGCTGATCGCGATGATCGGCATCCTGCTGCTCATCGGCATCGTGAAGAAGAACGCGATCATGATGATCGACTTCGCGCTGGAGGCGCAGCGGCACGAAGGCTTGACGCCGGCCGAGGCGATCCGCGAGGCCTGCATCCTGCGCTTCCGGCCGATCATGATGACGACGCTGGCCGCGCTCATGGGCGCACTGCCGATCGCATTGGGCATAGGCGCCGGCGCCGAGCTGCGCCAGCCGCTGGGCCTGGCCGTGGTCGGCGGCCTGGTGTTCTCGCAGGCCGTGACGCTGTACATCACGCCGGTGATCTACCTCGCGCTCGATCGCTTCAGCGGCAAGGGACCGATCACGCAGCCCGAGGGCGTGCAACCACCGGCCGCCGAAGTCGCGGCGCAGGGCCAGACATGAAAACACTGCCGAAGGCGCCCTTCTACGGGGCGATCGCATTCACCGCGGCGATCCTTTGCCTCACGGCGTGGCTGCACGACTTCTTTTCCACTACCGGCGCCAAGACCATCTATGCCGCCGAATGCGCAGACGGCACGTGGCGCGGCAAGACGTGTACGGGCCATCTTGTCGTGGGCGATCGCCACCGCTTCAAGATCCTGAAGGCGCACCGCGAAGTGCTGTACTGGGTCGCGGGCTCGTCGGAGCCGTCGCGCAAGCTGGAAGGCTGCACGATCGACAACGCCAAGGACTGGGTTTGCCCCCTGCCTGCCGACGTGCACGCGATCGTCGCCACGGAAATGCGGCACGGCGATCCGGTGGTGCACCCCGGCAAGACGCGGCCCCTTCATGCGGTGCCCAAGTGGAAATGGCTGCTGCTGGAGCAAGGCGCGTCGTTCTTCCACGACGCCGACGACTGAGTCGCCGAAGCGTCCGCGCCTGGGCACCTGCGCAACGGAGGCGACTCACACTCAGGCCCACACGGCGCAGCTTCGCAGGCACTTACGCTCCGGCCTGAAGGGGCGTCTCAGGCCGCCGCCAGCCTGCCTTGCGTCCGGTAGGCCTTGTCGGCGATGTTGCGTGCCGCGTAATCGATGCCGCTGAAAGCCGCGTACTCGGCCATCGTGCGCTCGTGCCCGAGACTGTAGGCGCCCAGGTCTTCCCCGGCCACCAGCGATGCGAGGCGGCTGCGCGCGCGCTCCTCCAGCGTCCACCAGGCCTGGCTGCGCTGCGTATCGTGCTGCGTGTCCCAGTGCATCGGACGGGCGGGCGCGCCGGAGTCCGGCGTGTTGTACAGGTGGTAGACCGGCAGGCCCGGAACGTGGAACATGTCCCAGCCGTGCGTGAACAGGCGCGCTGCCAGCGCCTGCTCCTCGCCATGGAAGTAGAGCCAGGGGTCGTAAGGGAACTGCTGCGCGAAGGCGCCCGACGCGAACAGGCAGCCGGCGCCGACGTGGATGGCCGGCACCGGCTCGTCCTGGTCCAGCGGGTGCGCCTCGAACATCAGCACCGGATGGTCCGCCTCGAAGGCGGTGTTCGTCTTCACCACATGCACCAGCACCTTGTTCGTGGCCGCCCGCGACACCGGCTTGCCCTGCTCGAACACGAAGGCATTCGGGTACGAGGACAGCGCCACGCCCTTGCGCCCCGGCAGCAGTGCGGTGGCTTGCGCGGCCAGGCGCTCGTCCCAATGCACATCGAAATTCATGTGCGAGTCGATCTGGAAATACCAGTCCTCGCCGTCGTAAAGCGACATGGCGATGGCGCGCGCCCAGCAGGGTCCGCGCGCGTAGACCGGGTCCAGCCGCAGGTAAGTCAGGCGCGCGGGGTTCACGCCGTTGGGCTGCGTCATCCTCGGCGGCTCCGGGCTCTGGTCGACGATGCCGAAGTGCAGGCGGTCGGGCCAGCGTGCCGTGGCCACCGCCTGCTCCAACGTGAAGGGAAGCACCGGATCGCAATACGACGCGATGCTCACGAAGATGCTCATGCAGCCGAGTATATTTCCGCATGGCTGAATCACACCCTACGAACGACGCGGTATCCATCCGCAAGGCGCAGCCGCGCGACGTCCGCACCATCGCTGATTTCAATTGCGCGATGGCCCTGGAGACCGAACACAAGGCGCTGTTCCCCGATCGCGTGAATGCGGGCGTGCAGCGGCTGGTCGGCGAGCCGGCACTCGGGTTCTACCTGGTGGCGGAAGCGCAGGGCGAAGTGATCGCCTGTCTGCTCGTCACCAACGAATGGAGCGACTGGCGCAACGGCATGTTCTGGTGGATCCAGAGCGTCTACGTGGTGGCGCCCTGGCGGCGGCGCGGCGTGTACCGGCGGCTCTACGACCACGTTCGCGAATTGGCGCAGACCGAAGGAGGCGTCTGCGGCTATCGCCTGTACGTGGAAAAGGACAATGCCAACGCGCAGGCGACCTACGCTTCGCTCGGCATGGGCCCCACCGACTACCTGATCTACGAAGAGCCCAAGCCCGGCTTGCGCTATTTCACTCCCGCACCCGGCCCTGCGAGTCGATGAGCGCCAGTTCCACCAGCTTCGAGCCGACGCGGCCCTTGCTGTAGTCGATGCGGAAACTGCCGACGTTCACGTCGTGCAAGCCTTCCAGCGCGTGCTTGAGCTTGGCGCGGGTCGGGTCGCCGGGGATGCGGCGCAGCGCCTCCACCAGGACGCGCGCGGCGATGTAGCCCTCCAGCATGTAGACGTTCGGCTTGCCTGCCTTCGCGGCGGTGGCGTCGGCCTGCAGCTCACGGGCGACGATCGATGTGGGGTTGTCGGTCTTGGGCACGACGCGCACGACGACCACGCCCGCGCCTTCCGGGCCGAGTTCCTCGGCGAGCAGGCTCTCGCCGGTGTTGGAGAAGCCGTAGATCGGCCCACGGAAGCCCTTGGCGCGCAGGTCGCGCACGACGCCTGCCGCGCCGTTGGCGTCGCCGATCACCAGCACCGAATCGGGCGCCGCGGCCAGCGAGGAATCGACCGCGTTGGCGACGTTGCCGCTGGAGCTGGCCGCCGCCTTGGCCACCAGTTTGGCGCCCAGCTTGGTCATCGCCTTCTCGGCGGCGGCCAGCGCCTCGAGCGATTCGGGGTCTGCGGCGTGGATGATCGCGAGCTTGCGCGCACCGAGCGTTGCCGCGTGCTTCGTGATCGCGGCGGCTTCGTCGGAATAGCCTGGCCGCAAGGTGAAGATGTTCGGGTAATCGGGGCCGCGGAATTCGTCGGCGGCGGACATCGGTGCGTACATCAGCACGTCGCTGCCCTTGATGAGCGGGTACGCTGCCGTGACTTGCGGCGAGCCGTAATAACCGAAAAGACACAGCACGCCTTGTTCGAGCAGTTTCTTGGTGTTGGCCACCGTCGTCACCGTGCGGCCGTTGTCGTCGAGCGTCACCACGTCGAGCTTGCGGCCGTTCACGCCGCCGGAGGCATTCACGCGGTCGAAATAGAGCTTGGCGCCTTCCTGGTAGGGCCGAGCGAGCGAAGACCCGAGGCCCGCCAATACGATGGACTGCCCGATCACGATGCTCGTCTTCGTGACGCCCTGGGCGTGCGCGCCACAGACCAATGCGAATGCAAATGCGAGCACCGCAGCCCGCCGTGCCGAATCGATGAACTTCATGTGTTTGTCTCCTGGCCAGCGACGTGGCACAAACGGTTACAACTGGATAGTGTCGGCTATCCGGCCAGGGGGCAATAGGGTAGAGATGCTTAGGTGGATTCACCTACCGCTAGGCAAGCGCGGGCATCGAGGTCGTGGGATGGACACGCGGCGCACTGCGCTCGGTCATCGCGCGCATCGCAACGACCGAAGGCTGGAACGCATAGACCAGCGCGCGCCGGTGCTCGGTACTGAAGAAGGATTCGCCGGCTTCCAGCACGATGTCGCGTGGGTCGTTGTCGAGCGTGATCCACAGCGACCCGCGCCGGCAGATGACTTGCGTTCCGCTGATGTCGGGAATGTCGACGAGCGCGCGGGCGGCGAGATTGAAATCCGCGCGGTCGAGCAGGGTGGCGGTGTTCATGGGGGACTCCTTTGCATGCATTCTGCAAATGACTATACTGGCCGCTCCCAAAGCTAACAAACGTTGATTTCGCATGGTTCGCATGCAATCCGGGAATGCGAAAGCGCCCCCGCCGGCGCTCGCCATTCAGCCGCCGCGCTCGCGCCGGCTGCGGCTCGACCTGTTGCACACGTTCGAATGCACGGCACGCCACCTGAGTTTCACGAAGGCCGGTGAGGAGCTGTCGCTCTCGCAATCCGCGGTGAGCCGCCAGATCCAGCAGCTGGAAGAGAGCCTGGGCGTGCCGCTCTACGAGCGCCGCCACCGCGCCCTGGTCCTGACCGACGCGGGCCATGTGATGCAGCGTGCCGTGAACGACAGCCTGGAGCGCCTGCGCGATGCCGCCGCCCGCGTGCGGCCCGGCGCGCCGCTGCGCCAGGTGGCGATCACGTGCACGCCCGGCTTCGCTTCGTTCTGGCTGATCCCGCGGCTTGCGCGCTTCACGGCCAGCCATCCGCAAGTCGACGTGCGGCTGTCGGCAACGCTGGAACTGGTGGACCTGGATCGCAGCCAGCTCGATCTTGCGGTGCGCTTCGTGCCGAGCGACGTCGGTACCGGTCCGGTCCTGTTCGAAGAGGAAGTGCAGCCGCTTTGCTCACCGCGCCTGCTGCGCGATCCGCGTCGCCCGCTCAAGTCCCCGGCCGACCTCGCGCACCACACCTTGCTCACGCTCGACATGCCGCGCGGCGAAGCGCCCACCGTCGACTGGGAACCCTGGCTGCAGGTGATGGGCCTGGACACGGTCCGCTCCGCCAACACCATGCGCTTCACGCTGTACACCGAAGCCGTGGCGGCCGCCGTCGCGGGCCAAGGCGTCGTCATCGGCCGGCTGCCCTTGCTCGGGGAACTCGTTCGCAGCGGCCAGCTCGTCGCGCCGTTTCGCAGCCGCGGTGTCTCGCGCCGGGGCTATTTCGTCACCATGGCTTCGCACGCGGCGAACAATCCCGACGCGCAGGACTTTGCGCGCTGGCTGGTCGCCGAAGCCGAGCAGGCCCGCGCGCCGCAGGCACCGGCGCGCAAGCCGTCAACCGCCAACAGGAGAGTTTGAAATGGCATCGATCCGCAAGGAATTCGTGGTGCGCTGCGCGCCCGCGCAAGTCTGGGCCGCGCTGCGCGATTTCGGCGCCGTGGACCGCAATCTCGCGGCCGGCTTCGTCACGGCGTGCGCGCTCGAGGAAGAGGGCGCCGTGCGTCTCGTCACCTTCGCCAACGGCATGCAGGTGCGCGAGCGCCTGGTCGCGCTCGACGAAGCGCAGCGGCGTATCGTCTACACAGCGCAAGGCGGCCGCGCCACGCATCACAACGCTTCGGCGCAGGCGATCGACGCGGGCGACGGGACCACGCGCTTCGTCTGGATCACCGACTTATTGCCGGACGCCGTCGCGCCGGCGGTCGAGGCCATGATGGACGCGGGCGTGAAATCGATGCGCGCGACGCTCGAAGGGCAGGTGGCGCCCTGACCGGCGTCAGCGCTCGACGAGAAAGCGCGTCACCACCGGCGGCTCGGCGCCGATGTGAAAGGCGAACTTGCGGTCGCGCAGCTGCACATCGGTGGCGGTGACGCGGTCGAAGCGGCGCAGGTGCTCGGTCCACGACTCGTCGACGATCTGTTCGACGAAACGGCCCGGGTTGTACAGGTCGTGCAGGATCTCCCAGTCGAGCGCGCCCTGGCGGATTCGGCTGCGCCGGCTTTCCTGCATCAGCTCGAGGAATTCGGCAGTGCGCGCGGGATCGATCAGGTATTCGATCTGCACTTGCACCCGACCGGCGCGCGGCGGTGTCTCGGCCGTGGGCACTTTGAACACGCGCGAAGGCGTGAGGTCTTCCTCGATGCCATGGTCGACCACCGCCCGCTGTGCGATCGCCATCAGCAGCACGCTGGAGACGGCGGCGAGCGCCAGGCTGTCGTGGATGTTGGTCCATGTCGCGACCTGGCCCCACAGCGCGGCGCCGGCCGCCGTGGAACCCATGAGCGCCATCTGGTAGATCGACATGCCGCGTGCCCGCACCCAGTCGGGCAGCACCATCTGCGCCGTCACGGTGAGCGTATTCGCGACGGTGATCCAGGCGACGCCCGCGAGGAACATGGCCGGGACGGCGACGTAGATGTTGGGCGCGAACGCGACGACCAGCGTTCCCGCCGATTGCAATGCGGTGCCGGCCAGCAGCAGCGGCTGCGGCGTGAGAAGCCGGCGGATGCGTGCGAGCATCAACGCCGCGATGATGGCGCCCGAACCCATGGCCGCGAGCAGCAACGTGAACGTGCCGGCGGCACCGCCGGGCAAGCCGCGCGCCACCAGCGGCAGCAACGCGAGCAGCGCGGTGGAATGCAGGAAGAACAAGGCGATGCGCAGCAGCACCGCGCGCATGCGGTGCGACTGCCAGACGAATTGCACGCCAACCCGCATCGCGCTCGTCAGGCGCTCGCGGCCGAGCGGGCTTTCCTTGTGCTCGCGGCGCCAGCGCATGATCGTGAAGGCCGCGAACAGCGAGAGCACGGCGTTGAGCAGGAACACCCAGGCGCTGCCCGACGCGGCGATGATCGCTCCCGCGACCAGCGGTCCGATGATGCGCGAGGCGTTCATCGCGACGCCGTTGAGCGCGAGCGCCGCCGGCAGCTGCAAGCGCGGCACCAGCTCGGGCACGATCGCCGCGAACACCGGCCAGCGCATCGCCAGGCCGACACCGTTGGCGAAAGTGAGGGCGAGCAGCAGCGGCGCCGTCATCCAGTCCATCATCACGGTGAGGCAGACGACGGACGCATTCGCCGCGACCCAGAACTGCGTCATCATGAAGTAGCGCCGGCGGTCCAGGATGTCGGCGAGGGCGCCGCTCGGCAGGCCGAGCAGGAACACGGGCAGCGTGGACGCCGACTGCACCAGCGCGACCCACAGCGGCGAGGGCGCGATCGACGTCATGAGCCAAGCGGCGGCGACGTCGTTCATCCACATCGTCGTGTTGGCCGCCATCCAGGTCAGCCAGAGCATGCGGAATACCGGCCGGCGCAGCGGCGCGAAGGCGGAAGGCGAATCGTCGGCGGTGGGTGGCGGCGCGTCTTGCTCGACCATCAGTTGTGCGCGGTCAATATCGCCTGTCCAGGACCATCTGGTCGTTGTCGCGCTTCATCTGGAAACGCCCGAGGAAGCTGTTGCCGAGCAGGACGAAAGGCATGCTGGTGGGCACCACCACGCCATCGACGTCGTAGATTTCGACATCGCCCACGCGCACCGATGCAAATTTCACGCGCCACACGGTGACGGTGCCGTTGGCAGTGCTGCTGTATCCCAGCTGGCCGCCCTTGTAATTGAGGCCGATGCGGTCGGCTTCGGGGGCGCCCATCGACACCTGGGTGGCGCCCGTGTCCACCATGAAGCGCACCGCCTGGCCGTTGATGGTGCCCTGGCTCATGAAGTGGCCACCGCTTTCGGCCGTGAGCACGATGCGGCTGCCGTGCGCCGGACCGCCGCCCTTGCCGCCGACGCTGGCCGGTGCTTCGCCGACACGCAGGGTCTGGCGCTTGCCGTCGATCTCGACGACGGCCTGGTCGCCCGCCGTCGACAGCACCTTCACGCCTTTGAACGTCTCGCCGGGCGCCACCGTCTTGGGCGCGGCGCCATCGACGATGAGCAGGGCCTTGTTGCCCAACATGCCTTGCAGCGCAACCGACTGCGCTGCGGCAGCAAAGGAGATAGCGAGTCCAGCAATTACCGTTAACAGCGAACGCGCCCACGGGGCGGAGGCGGGGGCCACCGCGGAACCGGCTTTGCCGGGCCGCTGGTGGCGCCCCCTTGAGGAGGAGGCGCCGCAGGCGCTTCGGGGGGGAATCATTAATCGCGGAAATTGTTGAAGGAGATCGGCACGTCGCTCACTTCTTTGCGGATCAGCGCCATGGCGGCCTGAAGGTCGTCGCGCTTCGCGCCCGTGATGCGCACCGCGTCGCCCTGGATGGCGGCTTGCACCTTCAGCTTGCTGTCCTTGACCAGGCGCGTGATCTTCTTGGCCTGCTCGCTCTCGATGCCGTTGCGCACCTTGTAGACCTGCTTGACCTTGTCGCCGCCGATCTTCTGCACGTCGCCCTTGTCCAGGAAGCGCACGTCGACGCTGCGTTTGGTGAGCTTGCCGGTGAGGATGTCGTCGACCTGGCTGAGCTGGAACTCCGCGTCGCCGAACAAGGTGATCTCCTTGTCCTTCAGCTCGAGCGCGGCCGATGTGCCCTTGAAGTCGAAGCGCGTCGCGATCTCCTTGGCGGCGTTGTCCACGGCGTTCTTCACTTCCACCATGTTGGGTTCGCAGACTGTGTCGAATGACGGCATGGGGTTCCCGAATGTTGTTTTTCGCAGATGCGACAATTCTCCCATGATCGTGGAGCAAAACGTTCCTTTGCAGGCGCACAACAGCTTCGGCATCGTCGCCAAGGCGCGTGCGCTGGTGCGGGTGCGCGGCGCATCCGACGTCCATGAACTGCTGCGCGATGCCGAACTCGGCTCCGTGCCGAAATTCGTCCTGGGCGGCGGCAGCAACATCGTGCTGACGGGCGACGTGAAGCCGCTCGTGCTGAAAGTGGAAGTGACGGGCCGGCGCGTCGTCGACGACGGCGCGAGAGCGATCATCGTCGAGGCCGGGGCGGGCGAGAACTGGCACGACTTCGTCACCTGGACGCTGGAGCAGGGCTTTGCCGGCCTGGAGAACCTCGCGCTGATCCCGGGCACCGTCGGCGCTTCGCCGGTGCAGAACGTCGGCGCCTACGGGGTCGAGTTGCAGGACCGTTTCGAATCGCTCGATGCGATCGACCTGGTCACCGGCAAGGAGTTCACGCTGGACGCCGCGCAGTGCGCGTTCGGCTATCGCGATTCGGTGTTCAAGCACGTCGCGGCCAAAGACGGCGATTTCGGCCTGGCCGGCCGCGCGCTCATCCTGCGCGTGCGCATGCGCTTGCCCAAGCCGTGGAAGCCGGTGCTGGGTTACATCGACCTGCAGCGCAAGGTCCAGGAGACGGGCATCCGCGAACCGTCACCCCGGCAGATTTACGACTGGGTCTGCGCGATCCGCTCGGTCAAATTGCCGGACCCGCGCGTGATCGGCAACGCCGGCAGCTTCTTCAAGAATCCGACGGTGACGCCGGAGCAGTGCCAGGACATCATCGCGCGCGACCCGGGCATCGTGCATTACCCGATGCCCGACGGCACCGTGAAGCTCGCGGCCGGCTGGCTGATCGACGCCTGCGGCTGGAAGGGCAAGTCGGTGGGCAACGCCGGCGTGTACGAAAGACAGGCGCTGGTGCTGGTGAACCGCGGCGGCGCCACCGGCGGCGAAGTGGTGACGCTCGCGCGGGCGATCCAGACCAGCGTGTACGAACGCTTCGGCATCCGGCTGGAGCCCGAGCCGGTCGTCGTCTAAGGCGAGGGCCGGCGGCGATTGCCGCTTCGTAAATTTCTCGTTACATTCGGCCGCATGGCTGTGCTCATCCGGTGGCTTGCCGCCTTCTTGCTGGGTACGTCGGTTGTGCCGGCGGGCGCGGCAACAGGCGAGCGGGTTGCATTGGTTATCGGCAATTCGGACTACCCGAAGGCTGCATTGCTGAACCCCCGCAACGACGCACGGGCCATTGCGGAACTGCTGCGAAAGGCCGGCTTCGTTGTCGACCAGCGCCTGGACACCACGCAATCGCAGCTGCGCGAGGCGGTGGCGCATTTCGGCGAATCGATCAAGGATCCCCAGGTCAAGTTCGGCCTGTTCTATTACGCCGGCCACGGGTTGCAGCTCGATTGGCGCAACTACCTGGTGCCGGTCTCGGCGCACATTACCGCGCTGGAAGACGTCAAGCAGCAGACGGTGGACGTGAGCGCGCTGCTGGCGTACATGGACCAGGCGAAGGGCCGCAACTTCCTGGTGATCCTCGATGCATGCCGCGACGACCCCTTCGCCGGCAGCTTCCGGCCGCCCGCCAAGGGATTGAGCCAGTTCGACGCGCCGGTCGGGAGCTTGCTGGCTTTCGCCACTGCGCCCGGCAGCGTCGCGATCGACGGCGACGGCGAGAACGGCCTTTACACGAGCAACCTCCTGCGCGAGTTCAGCGCACCCGGCGTCAAAGTCGAAGATGCATTCAAGCGGGTGCGCCTGGGCGTGCGCATCGCCTCCGACGGGCTGCAAGTGCCCTGGGAGAGCACGTCGCTCGAAGACGACCTGTACCTGTTCCCGGTGGATCGCAAGAAGCTGACCGAAGAGGAGCAGGAGCAGCTGCTGGAGCAGGAGCTGGCAAGCTGGCAGCGCGTGAAGAGGACCAAGGACTACCTCGAGCTCGCGAAATTCATCCGTGAGTACCCGAGCGGCGCCGTGAGCGAATTGGCGCAAGCCCGCCTGAACCGTCTGCTCGCCGAGCGGGCCCGGGCGCAGGCGCAGCCGCAAAAGACGAGCGCGCTGCCGGTGCTGCTCGCGAGCCTCGACGCGCGCTCGGCGTTCGAGTTGGCGCTGGCACAACCCGAACAGGCGTCCGCGCCCGCCGCGGCCGAAGGCGGCGTCGTCATCGCCGCCACGCCTTACTACAAGGGCTACCACGAGCACGTGCGCCACTACCACGTGGGCGACCTCTTCGAATACCGCGTACTGGATGCCTACACCGGCGCCGGCAAGCCCTTGTCGATGCGCGTCACGGCCGTGGACGAGGACGCCGACCGTGTCGAATACAACGGCGGCGAATACGTGTCCGACACCATGGGCAACACTGCCGCCAACCCGCGCGGCAGTTTCAGCACGCCGCGGCAGTTCTACCCGGCCGAGCTGTTCGTCGGCAAGAAGTGGCACACGCTCTTCAAGCAGTCGCGGCCATCGGGCATCGTCTACACGTTCAGCTACGACATGAAGGTGACGGCACGGGAAAGCATCACGGTGCCCGCGGGCACGTTCGACACCTTCAAGATCGAGGCGCGCGGATTCAACATGCAGCTGGGCGCGCGCATCGAGCGCAACATCTGGGTGTCGCCCGGCGTCAGCGGCGACATCGCGCACGAGATATCGGTTCGCTTGCGCAACGGCGCGATCGAACAGAACGACCGGCAGGAGCTGGTGTCGTTCCGGCAGCAGGGCCGCCCCGCGGCCGGCCGATGATCGGGCTTACGGACGGAGAACGATGATGGAACATACCGATACGAGGATGCCCGGGCGCGAGGCCTGGCTGCGCGTGGCTTCGGGTGTGCTGGCCTTGGTGCTGGCCGGCCTGGTAGCGGGCTGCGGCGGCGGCGACGAAGGCCTGGCGGCTCAGCCCGCTGCGCGCGCCGCCGTCAGCGTCACGCCGGAGGAAGGCGCGCGCCAGCTGATGGATTACGCGGAAAACGTGTACCCGCGCTTCTTCCCGGGGCATGAGACGACGCAGGCGCTCGCGCCGTTCGTTTACCGCTACTACGCCGCCACGGGCACCTACCTGGGCGTGGTGGTGAGCTCGGGCACGCCGTACCCCGTGGGCGGTGTCTACGTGATGGGTGGCGCGCTCGGCTCGTCACCCCAATTGGTGGGGCCGCAGAACGCATTCATCACGCTCGTGGACCCCAGCACCGAAATCCTGGACAGTTTCGGGCAGATCGTCGCGGGCGGCAGCGACGGCGTAGGCACCGGCGACGCGGGTGCCGACGGCACCGCGGGCGACGGCGCGCCGATCGTCGGCGCCACCGTCGTCGTGAACGACGCGGCCGGCCACCATGTCTCGGCCGTGACCGATACCACCGGCCACTACCGCGTGAAGGTGACCGGGTTCACCCCGCCGTTCGTGGCCACGGTGACGAAGGCCGACGGCTCGGTGTTCCATTCGCTGAGCACGACGCCGCTAAAGACCAACGGTTACGTGACGATGAACATCACGGGCCTCACCGACAAGGTTTCGTCGGACGTGGCCGTGGCCGGCGGCCAGAGCGGCGCCGACGGCCTGACCCCGCAGATCGTCGCGCAGCACACCAGCGTCATCGCGGATTCGATCGCAAGCCTGCGCACCGCGATCGAACCGGTGATCGATTCTGCCGGCATCGCGGCCGCCAGCTTCGACCCGATCGGTGCGCCTTTCCGTCCCAACGCGCACGGCTACGACTTCGTGCTGGACAACGTGGTGGTGACAAAGGCCGCCGACGGTTCGACCCAGGTCGCCATCTCGCCGACGTTCACTCCGACCTTGACCGGCACGTGGAACTTCTCGATGAACATCTCGGGCGCGGGCACATTCCCGGTCGGGGCGGTGCCGGCGACTTCGATCCCGAGCGCTCAAGACCTGGCGTCGTTCACCGCGCTCAGCGTCGGCCAGCAATTCGCGTCCACGTTCCAGGTGGAGGGTTACACGGTCAGCGCCAGCGGCAACGGCGTTCGCATCACGGGCCCGAACACCGACTACACCATCACCGTCAACAGCTTCAGCTACACGAACTACGTCTCGTGCGGCACTTGCGGAGTGGGCACGCAGATCAGCTACAAGTTGACGATGAGCATTTCGCAGGGCGGCACGCTGGATGGCCAGAATTACCCGACAGAGACCAGCAACGAAAGCGTGCAGTTCATCTACCAGCGAACCAGCTGAGCACGCGGCAGCCGGCGGCAGGTCATCGCGCCAGGTCGGCGGCCCGTTCCAGGTCGGGCCGCTCGGCCGCGATGCGCTTCCAGGCACTGCGCGCTTCGGCGCGGATCTGCCGTTGCTGCAGCATCACTGCGTAGAACACCCAGTCCTCGATGGGATCGGTCTCCTCGGGTTTGATGGCGCGCAACTGCAGGGCGTCGGACCGGGTCGCCAGGCTGAACTTGCCGGTGGCACTGCGTGTCTCGCCGCTCGCGGGTGACACGTAGGCCACTTTCCATTCGTAGGTCTTGCCGTATTCGAGCTGGATGCCTTCGGGCAGCGTCCAGCCGTTGCCGTCGACCCGGGTGTTGTAGCTGAGGCCGCCCGATTCGGCCTGCAGCGTCAGCGTGACCTCGGCCGGTTCGGCCGCCTCCCAGGTGAACTTCGGCCGCGTGTCCAGCAGCATGGTGCCGTTCTCGGGCGACGTCAGCACCACCTGCGGTGCGATGCGCAAATTGCGCATGCGGTAGGCCCCGGGGATCAAGTTGTCGCTTTGCGCCGCCGCTACGAGTTTTTCGCCCATGGCCTTCACCTCGGGTGGCTGGCCCTGCACGAGCTGGATGCCGTCCTTGGTCACGTCGACGACGGTGGGCCCGGTCAGCCGGTAAACCGAGCGCGTGGCGTAGATGGTGAGCGACGCCTTCGAGCCGACCGGCAACTGCAGCCGCGCTTGGGGCGTGAGGTTGGTGAGCAGCTGGAGCCGCCCGGTCGTGCCGTTTTGCGTCACCTGCGCAGGCCCCTGCACGTCCAACACCATGCCCACGACGTTGCTGTCGGCCGCGAATGCCGCGAGCGTGGCCACGCAGGACAGGCAAACGGCCGCGAACCCCCTCTTCAGAACGCACAACATGGTTTTCTCCTCATTGGACCGGCAGTGTTCCCGTGAAGGCCGCAGGCACCGCGGCTTGCGCATCTCGATTCGTTTGATCGGCATTCTGCGCGAGCGGGCGCCAGCCGTAAACCTCGATCGCCGAGCGGCCCTTGAGCGGCTGCGGCCCGAGCGGGATGAGGGTGGGCGGATTGCCGACGGCTTTGGCGACGGCGTCCGAACACAGCACCGGCCAGCCCAATGGCTTGCACAGGCCTTCCAGGCGCGCGGACGTGTTCACCGTGTCTCCGATGGCCGTGTACGCGTTGCGCTCGGGCGAGCCGACGTTGCCGATGACGGCTTCGCCCAGGTGCAGCCCGATGCCGATCGCCAGCGGCGAGCGCCCTTCGGCGATGAACTCGCGATTCAGCTCGGCCAGCGAGACAAGCATCTCGCGCGAAGCCTCGAGCGCATTGTGCGAAGGCGAGGCCAGTACGTTCGGCGCTCCGAAGAACGCCATCAGGCCGTCGCCAATGAACTTGTCCACCGTGCCCTCGTGCCGGTGCACGACGGCCGTCATGCGAGCGAAGTAGCGGTTGAGGATGGTCACCACTTCTTCGGCCGGCAAGCGCTCGCTGAGCGTCGTGAAGTCGCGGATGTCGGAGAAGAGGACGCAAACGGTGCGCTTGTGGCCTTGTTGCTGCGCGGCCGCGCCGCCGGCCAGGATCTCGTTCATCACCGCGGGACTCACATAGCCTGCAAAGGTTTCACCGAGGCGCCGGCGTTCGCGCCAGTTGCGCCAGCCTTCGAGCGCGCTGCGCCCCGTGCACGCCGCCAGCCCCGTGAACAACATGGCGCCGGGCGGCAGCCAGGTGCCCGATAGAAGCATCTGCGAGCAAAGCCACAACAGCGCCGTCGCCGCGACGACGGCCACGGCGAATTTGCGGACCACGGCCTGGCCGAACCAGAACAAGGCGAAGAAGGCAGGGAGCACCGCCATCAACGCGGCCGTGGGCTCTTCGACCAGACCGCGCCCGAGCATGTTGCGCACGAGTTGCGCGTGGGCGACGACGCCGGGCACGCGCTGCGCACCGGGCCGCCACGCCGCGAGCGGCACGGGCATGGCGATCAGGTCGATGTCGTCCAGCACCGTGCCGAACAGCACGGCGCGCCCTTCGAAGAGGCGCCGCAATCCTGGCGTGTCGCCGCGCTCGGCCAAGGCCAGCACATGCTGGATCGGGACGTACCCGAACGGGTCGCCGACCTGGTAGTCGATCAGCCCGTTCCACGCGCGCCGCTTGCCCATCGCGGCGGCGATTTCGCCGTCGAACGTGACGCCCTCGGCGCCGGGATGGCAATCGGGGCCGGGGTAGCGGCGAACGCGCCCGTCGGCGTCGTAGCAGAACTCGGCCGACGCATGGCTGGCGGCGCCGCTTGCCTGCATCGCCAGCACCGCGGCGTAATCGACCTGGATGTCGCGAAAGCGGTGCCGGTCGGAGTCCCACACCTTGGCGGCGACGATCGGGACATCGCGCGATGTCGCCAGCAGCGCGCCCAGCAGCGTCTTGTGGAAATCGAGCTCGGGGTGGGCCGCGAGCGCGAGCGTCTGGAAGCGCTTTTCCGGCAGCACCAGGTCGATGCCGATCACCTTCGGGTGGGCCTGCGCCATCGCGCCGAGGAAGCGGCTGACATAGACGTGATTGAGGGCGAGCGGCTCCTCCACGCTGTTCAGGAAGGCTTCATCGATGCCGACGATGATGGGGTCGGCCTGCGCCGGCTGCGGATGTTCGCTGCGATTGGCGCGCACCATGGCGTCCAGCACGATGCGATCGAACGCGGAGGCGAGCCCCCAGTGCTGCGCCAACCCGCCCGCGACCGCGAGCAAGGCCGCCGCGAGCAAAGCCGAAGGGGAGGGTGAACCCGGGCGCCACCGCATGGGCCCGAGTCTAATGCGCGAATTCCCTCAGGGCTTCTTGTTTTCCAGGCTTGGCAGCGGCGTGCCGTCGCCCAGCGTGAGCAGGCCGGCCTTGGAGTAGATGCCCAGCTTTTCGCGCGTGTCGACGATGTCCAGGTTGCGCATGGTCAGCTGGCCAATGCGGTCCTTCGGCGAGAACGGCGCGTTCTCCACTTTTTACATCGACAGCCGCTCCGGCGCGTAAGTGAGGTTGGGCGACTCGGTGTTCAGCAACGAGTAGTCGTTGCCGCGGCGCAGCTCCAGCGTCACTTCGCCGGTGACCGCGCGCGCCACCCAGCGCTGGGCCGTCTCGCGCAACATGATGGCCTGCGGATCGAACCAGCGGCCCTGGTACAGCAGGCGCCCGAGCTTGCGGCCGTTGTCGCGGTACTGCTCGATCGTGTCTTCGTTGTGGATGCCGGTGACGAGGCGCTCGTAAGCGATGAACAGCAGCGCGAGGCCGGGCGCTTCGTAGATGCCCCGGCTCTTGGCTTCGATGATGCGGTTCTCGATCTGGTCGCTCATGCCCAGGCCGTGCCGGCCGCCGATCCTGTTCGCTTCCAGGATCAGATCGACTGGCGACGCGAAGGTCTTGCCGTTCAGCGCCGTGGGCTGGCCCTCCTCGAAGCGCACGGTGACGGTCTCGGCCTTCACCGCGACGTCGTCTTTCCAGAACGCGACGCCCATGATCGGGTTCACGATCTTGATGCCGCTCGCCAACTGCTCGAGGTCTTTCGC
>Ga0157376_10001225_pt1 | contig 16888 bp, 13 predicted proteins | sample M45metaG_FD_121801 | JGI IMG/M metagenome (GOLD analysis project Ga0157376, IMG submission 121801) | Miscanthus rhizosphere microbial communities from Kellogg Biological Station, Michigan, USA - M4-5 metaG | ecosystem: Host-associated > Plants > Roots > Rhizosphere > Soil | place: USA: Michigan... | reverse complement strand
CGTCGTCTCACCGGCGGACTGGTCGTTCGCGCCAGCAGAATTTCCGGGCCGTCGCGTTTCGCTTAACATGGCGGCCATGACCGCCATGATTTCTCCCGAAACTGTTTCTGCCGAATCCGTCCGTCAGGCCGCCGATCGCATTGCGCCGCATGCGTATCGCACCCCGGTGCTGCGCGCGCGCGGCGTCGATGAACTGGCGAACGCGACGCTTGCGTTCAAGTGCGAGAATTTCCAGCGCGCCGGCGCGTTCAAGTTTCGCGGGGCGTGCAACTCGGTCTGGGCGTTGAGCGACGCGACCGCCGCGCGTGGCGTTGTCACGCACTCGTCCGGAAACCATGGCGCGGCACTCGCGCTGGCCGCGAAGACGCGCGGCATTCCGGCACATGTCGTCGTGCCAGAAGACGCGATCGCATCGAAGGTGGCGGCGATCCGCGCTTACGGCGCGACGCTGCATTTCTGCGCGCCGACCCTGGAGGCGCGCGACGAAGCCGCGGAGCGCATCCGCGCTGAAACCGGCGCGACGCTCGTGCATCCCTTCACCTATCCGGACGTGATTGCCGGACAGGGGACTGCCACGCTCGAACTGCTCGAGGACGCCGGTGCTCTGGATGCGCTGATCACTCCCGTAGGTGGCGGCGGCCTGATCAGCGGCAGTTCGGTTGCGGCACATTCTATGTTGCCGAACTTGCCGATTTTCGCCGCCGAACCGGAAGGCGCGGCCGACGCCTACGAATCGGTGCGCTGCGGCGAACGCGTCACCGACGTCGTTCCGCACACGATCTGCGACGGACTACGCGCTGCGATCGGGCCGATCGACTTCGACCTGATACGCGCGCACGGCGTCACGATCCTGCCGGTAAGCGATGCCGAAACGATCGCCGCGATGCGGATGATCTGGGAACGCATGAAGATCATCGTCGAGCCGTCCTCGGCGACTGTGCTCGCGGCGGTGTTGCGCTACAAGGAACACTTCGCCGGCAAGCGCGTTGGCCTGATCCTGACCGGCGGCAATGTCGATCTCGACCGCTTGCCGTGGTCTGGTTCTGCGTGATCGCGATTCGAGCGGCTTTTTTGGACGCGGATGACGCGGATTTACGCGGATAAGAGCGGATTGATCAGCCTTGGAAAGGTGCTCGGATTCGCGCGGCTGGCGGCGAGATCGAGCCTGCAGTTGGGGCGACTGGGCAAGGGCGGATGGCCATCTCGCTCTATCCGCTCTTATCCGTGTTGATCCGCGCAATCCGCGTCCGAAAACAGTCCTCAACGTGCAGAAACCCGTGACGCTGCGCGTGGCCACAACACACCGGCTAGCGCCACGGCGATCAGGCCGATGCCGATGCCCTCGTCCAGATCAGGCACTTCGCCGAGCAGACCCCATGCGAGCAACACGCCAAGCAGCGGCGTCGCCAGGCTCGCCACACCGGCGATACTGGCGGGCAGGCGCTCGATGACGAACAACCACAGGGCCCAGGCGACGGCGGCCGCGAGCACACTGTTGTAGATCAGCGCGCCGATCAATTCGCCGGACCACTCGATAGTGCGTTCGGAGATCAGCAGCGCGCCGACGACCACGACAATCGTGCCGAACAGCGCCTGCCAGGCGGTCAGCCGCAGCGGCGAAATCGCCGCGCGCTGGAACAGGCGCTTGGTCAGTACCGTGGCCAGACCCCAGCAGCCGCCACCGGCTAGCGCCAGTATGCAGCTGTGCAGGCTGCCGATTTCGCGCCACGGTTCCATGACCAGCACGAGTCCGGCAGCTGCCAGGCCGAAGCAAGCCCACTGCCGCGGCACCGGCCGTTCGCCGAGCAGCATCCAGGCAAACGCGATGACCCAGAACGGCATCGTGTAGGCCAGCAACGCCATCTTGCCGGCGCCGCCTTCGACCAGCGACAGCTGCACGAGCAGTTGGAAAGCGCCGGTCTGCGCTACGCCGATCAGAATCGAATCTCGCCACGGCGGCGGCGCGAGCGACTCACCGCGCCACCACAGGAGCGCGAACAGCAGCGTCGTGCCGGCCGCGGTGCGCAACGCGGAAAAGTCGAATGGCCCGATGTATTGCATCGCGCGCTTCATGACGATCCAGTTCAGGCTCCAGATCAGGCTCATGAGGCCGAGCGCGAGCAGGGCTTGGCGGCGGGCATCGCTATCGGTCATTCTTGCATTGTCGCTGAAAAAAGCGACATCAAGAGATTGAACCACGGAGAACACGGAGAACACGGAGGAAAATCAAATCGGCGGCGTGAGCTTGCCCCTCAATCCGCCTCCGCAGAATCGCGTGGCCTGGATGTTCGAAAAATGCTGTGACCACAAATAGGCTGCGGCCACATTCGTGGCGTTGCTGGCTCTCCCTGTCTTCCGCTTTCTCCGTGTTCTCCGTGGTTCAAGCTTGTATCCTTTGGCGCCATCGAAACCGGAGATAACGCCATGACGAAAATGGAACCGAAGCGTTGTTCATGGGCCGGCGACGATGCGGCGATGCGCGCCTATCACGACAGCGAATGGGGCGTGCCGCTGCACGACGACACGCAGCTGTTCGAGTTCCTCGTGCTCGAAGGCGCTCAGGCCGGGTTGAGCTGGAGCACTGTGCTGAACAAACGCGCGGCCTATCGCAAGGCCTTCCACGGTTTCGACGTCGCGCGCGTCGCGCGCATGACTGATGCCGCGCTCGACAAGCTGCTGTTGAACCCAGCGCTGATCCGCAACCGGTTGAAGATCTACTCCGCGCGGCGCAATGCGCAGGCGGCGTTGAAGGTGATCGACGAGGCCGGCAGCCTCGATGCGTACTTCTGGTCGTTCGTCGACGGCAAGCCGATCGTCAACCGCTGGCGCGGCCGCGGCGAAGTTCCGGCGCGCACGGCGTTGTCCGACAAGCTCAGCAAGGACCTGCAGAAACGCGGCTTCAACTTCGTCGGTTCGACGATAATTTATGCGCACATGCAGGCGACCGGTATGGTCAATGACCACTTCACGGGGTGCTTTCGCTATCGCGAAGTTTGACTTGGCGCAAAAAGAAGGTTCGTCGGACGAAGGCAAAAGATTGAACCACGAAGAACACGAAGGAGAGCAATTCATCCTTCTGCCTTCTTCGTGTTCTTCATTCCTTCGTGTTCTTCACGGCCGCTTTGTTGTTCTTGGCCAGAGGGGCATTGCGATCAGCGCCGCGAGCCACGCAGTCGATCGACCGAGAACGTCGCAATCTCGCCGCCACCCGCGCGCCGCGGCTGTCCTTGGTCCGGCGCCCACGCGTGGGCGTAGATGACCTCATAGGTCGCCGGCAACTTGCCGTCGACGCGGAAACTCTCGTAAGCGTCGACGGCGCGGCGCCAGCGGCCGCCGCCGGTCAGGCCGCGCTGCCGCTTCGCGTCGGCATTCGTCGCGCCGATCGCCTTGAGTTCGCGCATGAGTTTCTGCGCATCGGGATAAGTCAGGTTGAAGTGTTCGGCGTCGAGCACCGGATCGCGAAAGCCGGCGTGCAGCAGCGCGTCGCCGATGCGGCCGATGTCGGCGAACTGGCTGACGTGCGGCGCGCGATCGGCCTGCGCCCAGGCTTCGCGCAGCTCGTACAGCGTGTCCGGCCCGAACGTCGACAGCGCAATGTAGGCGCCGGGTCGCAGCACGCGGCGAAATTCGGCGAACAGCGCCGGCACGTCGTCGATCCACTGGATGCACAGGTTCGAGAACAGCACGTCGACACTGGCATCGGCGAGTGGAAGCGCGCGCGCGTCGGCGTTGACGCGCATCAGCGGCCGCAGCCAGCCTGGCTTGATCCGGCGCAACATCGGCAACGCCAGATCGAGCGCGACGATGCGCACCGCCTTCCAGCGCGTGCGCATCACCGCGGCCGCCAGGCCCGGCCCGCAGCCGACATCGAGCACGAGCCGCGGCGCGTCTTCGAGATAATCCAGGCGCTCCAGCAGGCGCCGTTCGACTTCGTGCTGCAGCACCGCGTGCGCTGCATAGCTCGCTGCGGCCCGGCCGAAGGCACGGCGCACCTGGCGCGTATCGAGCGGCGGCGTCATCGGTCGTCGATCCGTTCGGCGAACCCGGCGATCGCAGTTGAAACTTCCGCCGCATGGCTGAGAAACGGCGCGTGGCCCGACGCGATCTCGATGTACTCGCCGCGCGGACTGTGCTGCGACGCCCAGCGCATCGCCGCGGCCGGAACGAGCCGGTCGCGCCGCCCGGCAATCCACAGGTTCGGTACTGACAGGGTCCGCAGCCGGGCGCGCAGGTCGGTCGACTGCAGCCCATCCAGGCCCTGCTCGAGCACCGGCAGTGCCGGATCGCCGCGCTCGAACACGTGCGCCTTCAGCGCGCGCAACTCGTCGTGCCCGTGCGCCGAGCCGAGCGTTTCCAGGGCGAGGAAGCGTTCGATCGTCTGCCGGTAATCCGCGAGCAGCCCCGCGCCGAACTCGATGAAGATTTCAGCGGCGACGCCATGCGCCCAGTCCGGGCTGGCGACGAACTTCGGCGATGCGGCAATTTCCACAATGCCGCGTACACGTTGCGGCTGCTCGAGCGCCGCCTGCAGGCTGACGAGTCCGCCGAACGACCAGCCGGCCCAGATTGCCCGCGGTACCTGCGCGGCGATGCTGGCGGCACAACGCGCCGGATCGATGCTCTCGTCCGATGCGCTGGCATGGCCATGGCCCGGCAGGTCGACGACGTGCACGCGAAAGCGTTCGGCCAGCAGCGGTGTCAGCGGCGCGAAGATGCCGCCATGCATGGCCCAGCCATGGATCAGGACCAGGTCGGGGCCGTTGCCGAACGAGTCGATATGCACCGTCAGCGCTCCGTGCGCGCGTGGCCGATGGCGCGCGCGAGCGCGTTGAGCAGTTGCTCGACGTCGGACTCCTCGTGTCGCGCCGACAACACGACGCGCAAGCGCGCCTTCCCCTGCGCCACGGTCGGCGGCCGGATCGCCGGCACGAAGAATCCCTGCGCCTCGAGCGATTGCATCGCGGCCAGCGCCACCTTGCTCGCGCCGATGACGACCGGCTGGATCGGCGTGGGCGAGTCGAGCAGGGCGATGCCGCGCTCGCGCGCGCCGTGGCGAAAGTGCGCGACCAGGCGCACGAGCTTTTCGCGGCGCCAGTGCTCGAAGCGGGCTATGTCGACCGCGGCCGATGCAGCCGCCGCCAACGCCGGCGGCAGCGCGGTCGTGTAGATGTGCGGACGCGCGAACTGCACGAGGCCGTCGATCAGTGCGGCGCTGCCGGCGACGAACGCGCCCGCAACGCCGAGTGCCTTTCCGAGCGTGCCCATAAGCACCGGGACGTCGCTGCTGCCCAGCTGCGCCTCGCCCACGCTACCCCTGCCTTCGGCGCCGAGCACGCCGAACCCGTGCGCATCGTCGACCATCAGCGTGGCGTGCTGCGTTTTACACAATGCAGCAAGTTCGGCCAATGGCGCGACGTCGCCGTCCATGCTGAATACGCCGTCGGTCGCGACCAACGCCGGCGCGTCGGCGCGCGTGGCGAGCTGGCGCTTGGCGCTGGCGGCATCAGCGTGCACATAGCGGACGAGTTCGGCGCCCGCCAAGCGCGCGGCATCGAGCAGGCTGGCATGGTTGAGCTTGTCCTGCACGCAGACGGCGCGCCCCGGACCGGATCCGGGGTCTCCGGCGCCAAGCAACGCCTGCATCGCGCCGAGGTTCGCCATGTAGCCGGTCGAAAACAGCAAGGCCTTCTCGCGCCCGGTCCAGCGCGCGAGTTTTTGCTCGAGTTCGGCGTGTTCCGCGCGATGGCCGCCGAGCAGGTGCGCGGCGCCGGCGCCGACACCCCACTGCGCCGCGGCCCGGACGAGACGTTCGCTCAGCGCCGGATGCTGGGCGAGACCGAGATAGTCGTTGCTGGCAAAGTTTCGCAGCGGTTTGCCGTCGATGACGATACGTGCGCCGTCGACATGCGCGACCGTGCGCAGTCTGCGCAGCAACGACTGCCGCGCGCGCTCGGCTTGGGCGCGGGCGAGGCGTTCGATCAGATCGGGGCGCGACATTGGGGAGCGTCGCAAGACGGACCGCGCGCGCGGTCAGGGCTGAGGGCTGGGGGATGAGGGCTGCAGGGCAGGAGTGGCGTGCTCCGCACCGGCTTCCACGATATCCGCATGCGCGGTGTTTGGCTCGATGTCGACCGGCATCGGCACGATGCCCAGGCGCGCGAACAGTGCTTGGTCATGTTCGACGTCGGGGTTGCCGGTCGTCAGCAGCTTCTCGCCGTAGAAGATCGAATTGGCACCGGCGAGAAAGCACAGCGCCTGCAGCTCGTCGCTCATTTCGGCACGCCCGGCCGACAGCCGCACCATCGATTGCGGCATCAGGATGCGCGCCACGGCAATCGTGCGCACGAACTCGAACGGGTCGAGCAGTGCCGTGCCGTTGAGCGGCGTCCCCTCGACCTGCACCAGGCGATTGATCGGCACCGACTGCGGATGTTCGGGCAGGTTCGCAAGTGTCTGCAGCAGACCGGCGCGCTGCTCGCGCGTCTCGCCCATGCCGACGATGCCGCCGCAGCAAGTCTTCATGCCGGACACGCGCACGTGTTCGAGCGTGTCGAGGCGGTCCTGGAATTCGCGCGTGTGGATAATCTCGCCGTAGAACTCCGGCGCGCTGTCGAGATTGTGGTTGTAGTAGTCGAGTCCGGCCGACTTGAGTTTGCGCGCCTGCGGGCCGCTGAGCATGCCGAGCGTTGCGCAAGTTTCCATGCCGAGCGCGCGCACCGCGCCGACCATCGTGGCGACCTTGTCGATATCGCGATCCTTCGGCGAGCGCCAGGCTGCGCCCATGCAGAAGCGGGTCGCGCCGGCCGCCTTCGCCGCGCGCGCCTTGTCGAGCACCGCCTCGAGCGACATCAGTTTTTCGGCCTTGACGCCGGTTGCGTAGCGCGCCGCCTGAGGGCAGTAGGCGCAATCTTCCGGGCAGCCGCCGGTCTTGATCGACAACAATGTGGAAACCTGTACCGCGTTCGGGTCGTGATTCCGGCGATGCGTTGCCTGTGCTCGCGCAATCAGGTCGTTGAACGGGGCGGACAGCAGCGCCAGCACCTCGGCGCGTGACCAGTCATGACGCCGCCCGGCGGGGCTGTCCTGATTCGAACCAATCGGGTCCATTCGGTCCACGTCCATTCGGTCGGAGCGGGCATCACAGGGTCGGATCGCGGACATGGCAGCGCACACATGGCGTAAAGTGGCTGCCAGTTTGGGTGGCCTATCAGGGACCTGTCAACCCGATGACGGTCAAATCAGTTGACGGCCTCTGGCCGCGGCTGCAGCGCGTGGTCTTGCCGCCGTATTGCCTGCTGTGCGGCGGCGACGGCGATGCCGGGCGCGATCTGTGCTCGGCCTGCGCGGCCAGCCTGGTCCGCAACCGGATTTGCTGTCCGCGCTGCGCCTTGCCGCTGCAAACCCCGGCGCCAGCCTGCGGCGAATGCCTGCAACGACAACCGCCATTCGAGGCGGCATTTGCCCCGTTCCTGTACGCCCATCCGCTCGACCTGCTGATGACGCGGCTGAAATTCGGCCGCAGCCTTGCGGCCGGCCGCGTGCTCTCCGAACTCTGGGACGAAGCGATCACGCTGATGGCACCGGCGCTGCCGACATTGTTCGTGCCGGTGCCGCTGCATGTGTCGCGCTTGCGCGAGCGCGGCTACAACCAGGCTTGCGAGTTGCTTCGGCCGCTGGCTCGTTCACTGCAAATACCGATGGCCGAATCGCTGCTGGCGCGAACGCGCGCGACGCCCGCGCAGGCTAACCTCGACGCGATCGCCCGCCGGCGGAATCTGCGCGGCGCCTTCGAGTTTCATGCGCCGGCCCTGGGTGGAATCGCGCCGGCCGCCGTGCACGTTGCGCTGGTCGACGATGTCATGACGACCGGTGCAACGCTACGTGAGTGCGCGCGCGTGCTGCGGCGTGCCGGTATCGGCCGCGTCGACGTCTGGGCGCTCGCGCGCGCGCCGCGGCAACGCTGAAAATACGCCGGCGTACGGCGTGCTTCTTCGATCGGAAGAAGTTGCTCGACCGCCGCGTGCCGGCCTCTGGGCAGACGCAGCCTGCTTCGCTCATCTGCCCTTCATTCGGCGCCATGGTAGTCTAAGCGCTGGCCGTCGGCGCCGAAGGCGCGCGGACCATCGGTATCGCGCGCTGCGTTCGAGCAGATCGAATCAGGAGAGGGGTCGTGAACATTCTCATCGTCGACGATCAACAGTCCGCGCGCACGATGCTGCGCGAGGTCGTCGAGAGCATCGCGCCCGATATGAGCGTGCGCGATTTCGAGAATCCGATCGAGGCGCTGCGCTGGTCGGAAAAGAATCCGATCGACCTGCTGCTGCTCGACTACCGCATGCCCGGCATGGATGGCCTGGAGTTCGCGCGTCAGTTCCGCCAGCCGCCGCAGAAACGCGACGTGCCTATCGTGCTGATCAGCGTCGTCGGAGACGAGCCGGTCCGGCACGCGGCGCTCGACGCCGGCGTCATCGATTTCCTGGTCAAGCCCGTGCGCCCGCGCGAGTTGCGCCTGCGCTGCCGCAACCTGCTGACCTTGCGGCAACAGGGCGAATCGGTGAAGGAGCACGCGCGCGCGCTTGAATATCGCGTGATCGAGGGCCTGCGCGAAATCGAGGAACGTGAGCGCGAGACATTGTTCCGGCTCGCGCGCGCGATCGAATTCCGAGACTACGGCACCGGCCTGCACCTGATCCGCATGGCGCGCTTCGCCGGCCTGATCGCCGACGGGCTGAACCTGCCCGACGACGAAGTGCGCATGATCGAAGTCGCCGCGCCACTGCACGACCTCGGCAAGATCGGCATTCCGGATGCGCTCCTGCTCAAGCGCGGGCGCCTGACCGAGGAAGAAATGGCGATCATGCGGACGCATCCGCAGATAGGCTTCGAGATCCTGCGCGACAGTCCGAGCCGCTTCATCCAGCTCGGCGCGTCGATCGCGCTGCATCATCACGAGCGCTGGGATGGCGCCGGCTATCCGCACGGCTTGAGCGGAGAGGATATTCCGCGCGCGGCCCGCATCGTGGCGCTTGCCGATGTGTTCGACGCGCTGCTGTCCGAACGGCCGTACAAATCCGCGTGGTCGCATGACGAGGCGGTTGCCTACGTGCGCGCGCACAGCGGTTCGTTTTTCGATCCGGCCTGCGTGTCGGCCTTGTTGCGGGACATGTCGGCGGTCGTCGAGATCGAACAGACACGCATGACCGAACCGGTCAGCGACGTCGTGTGATGCGCAGCGCGGCCTCAAGGTTGCAAACGCCCGCGCGCGACTCGATGTAAGAGACTGGGGTTCGCGGTGTTGCGCCGAACGGCGAGCAAATGCCGATCGTCATGATTGACGGCGCTGGCGAAGCCAATCAACATCGGGCGCGCCAGTCGAACGGCGAGCGCGTCTCCCGATCCTGTTACAGCATCAGCAAGCCGAGGGCATCACAAAGCCGATGGAATCACTTCACATCGAGTCCGCGGTCAAGCAGTTTCTGGCGGAACGTTTCGACATCGCGCCGGAGCAGCTGACCGAGCACGCTTCGATGCGCGACCTCGGACTGGATTCGATGATGATGCTGGAGGTCATGCTCGAAGTGGAAGATCGGTTCGGCATCAAGCTGAAGGATCTGTCGATGCCGTCCAACCCGACCTTGCGTGACGTCGTGGACCTGGCCCAGCGAAACCTGAAGAACCCATAGTCATGGACGGGCGGCACGACGTCGTGATCACCGGCATCGGGGTCGTCACGCCAATCGGACTCTCCGTCAGCGAACTGCTCGCCAGCTTGCGCAGCAATCGTTCCGGTATCGGCTTGTGGCAGTCGCCGCTGCTCGGCAGGGACCTGCCGGCGGGATTGATCGCGCGCGATTTTGCCGGCGAATTCACCAAGCTCGAGCTGCCTTACCTGGACCGCTGCACGCAGATCGCGTTGCTCGCCGCGCGCCAGGCCACGACCGACGCCGGACTCGAGCAATTTGGCGCCGCCGGCGCGCGCGCCGGTTTGTTCTTCGGATCGGTTTGCGGGGGCGTCGCCACCGAGCATGAGTGGGTCAGGCAATTCTTCACCGAAGGAAAACAGCTCGCCAAGCCCTATACCCTCATGGCCAGCATGCTGAACGCGGCTCCGGCGCAGATCGCGATTCGCCATCAGATCCTCGGGCCGGTAATGACCCACGGCAGCGCCTGTACGTCTTCGGCTTCCGCGATCGGCGACGCGGCCCGGGCGATCCGTCACGGCTATCTCGATGTTGCCCTGGCCGGCGGCGCCGAATCGTCGCTGACGCCGACTTTTATGGGGTTGTGGGGCGGCCTGCGCGCGCTGGCCGAACCCGATGCCGAAGACGTTGGGGCCAGTTGCCGACCCTTCTCGACCCGGCGCAGCGGGCTGGTGCTGAGCGAAGGGGCGGTCTTCCTGCTGCTCGAATCGCGCGAGCACGCCGAGCGCCGTGGGGCCAGGCGCTACGCTGCCCTGTCGGGATACGGCGTTGCCTCGGACGGTTACCACATCGGCTCACCGAAGCTCGAAGGGCAGGTGGAAGCGCTGCGCTGTGCGCTCGCCGACGCCGGCTTGCGGCCGGAGCAGATCGGCTACGTGAACGCCCATGCCACGGGCACGACCGGCGGGGATCCGATCGAGGCCAGCGCGATCCGCGAAGTCCTTGGCGACGCTCCGGTCAGCTCCACCAAGGCCATCCACGGCCATCTGCTCGGCGCGGCCAGTGCACTCGAACTGGCGATCTCGATCCTGGCGATCGACCAGTCCTTCCTCCCGGCCACCGCCCACCTGGCCGAAATCGATCCGGCCTGCGCCTTGAACCACGTCGCCAACACCCCGGTCTTCGACCACCCGGTCGACCATGCCCTGTCGTTCTCCGCCGGCTTCGGCGGCACGAATGTGGCCCTGATCGTCTCCCGCGAATAAAAGGTGCCGCGGAAGGAAAAGCGTGCCTACAATAAGGGTTGCCACATCATCGTGGCAGCTTTTCGAGGAAGCGTGCCATGGGCGTATTCGAGACAGTTTCCCCGCTGCAGCAGCTATCCCACGTCGCAGCGAACTTCAGGGCCAGCGAGCACAACGCGCTCTGGCTCACGATGGCCGAATCGGCAGTCGGCAGGAGCCAGAACTTTTCACCGGAGTTACTGCAGGACGTGTTCGCACTCAACAGCGCGATCCACGCCAACGGTGTGGCCTGGATAGCCAACGGTGCGAAGCAGCCGATCCACTACGTGGTATTGCAGTCGGCGCATCCGGACTACTTCAGCCTCGGCGGCGATCTCGCCTATTTTCGCGAGTGCATTCGCCGACAGGACCATCAGGGCCTGCGCGACTATTCGATGCTGTGCGTGGACATGATCTACCAGTGGTCGAGCACGCTGAGCCAGCACGCAACGACCGTTGCACTCGTGCAGGGCCGCGCGCTCGGCGGTGGTTTTGAAACCGCGCTCGCATCGGATTACATCATTGCCGAGGAACAGAGCGAATTCGGTTTTCCGGAAATCCTGTTCGGCCTGTTCCCATGCACCGGCGGCATGAGCCTGTTGTGCCAGCGCGTCAGCGTGCATCAGGCCGAGCGCATGATGAGCGACGGCAAGATCTACTCCGCCGAAGAATTGAAGGCGTTGGGCGTCGTCGACGAAATCTGCCCGCGCGGGAAAGGCGCGCTGGCCGTCGAGAAATTCATCAGCGAGCATGCCAGGCACCGCACCGCACGATTGATGTTGCAGCGCGGCCGGCATCGGCTGGCGCCGCTGAATTACATGGAACTGCAGACCGTTGTCGGGGAGTGGGTCGAGGCAGCGATGGGTTTGTCGGACGACAACCTGCGCGTGCTGGACATGCTAATCCAGATGCAGCGAGCCAGCGTTATCCATTGACGTTGCGCCCGAAGCCGCGACCGTTTGCCGCAGCGCGTTGATCGTCGCGCGCGAAGTCTCGCGCACATCAATTGCAAGCCGCTCGGCCGCTGCGGAGAGTTCGTCGCTATCCATGCTCATCAGGCTCGTACTGAGCGTCACGAGCCGGATCGCGCCAACATTGGCGCTGACACCCTTGAGCGCATGCGCGGCCGTGCGCATCGTCGCGTAATTCCTGGCGCTTAGCGCTTCGAGAACCTGGCTGCACGCGCGCGCGATGTCGTTCTCGGCGTGCGACAGCAATAGCGCCAGGAAGTCCGGCCGCGTGTTGACGTTGCGCAACTCTTCGATGACCGCCGCGTCGAGGGGGCTGATCGGCACGACCTTGAGCACCGGCCGCAGCGGCCTGGACATTTCTGCTGGCGGCGGCGCGCTCACGGCGGGCGCAGGCATTGCAGTCGGCAGAACCAGTTCGGCCAGCGCCTTGCGAATGCCGGTCAGATTCACCGGCTTGTAGAGCGTGCCGGCGCCGCCCGCATCGCGCAGCCGCGTCGCCGTCTGCGCCGTCGCATCGGCGGTCAGGAACAATGCCGGCACCGGATGCAGGCGGCCAAAGCGATACGTCTGCAGGACGCGCACGCCGTCCATGTCGCCGAGGTTGTAGTCGAGCAGGATCAGATCGAACTCCTGCCGTGTCAGCAGTTCGAGCGCGGCCATGCCGCTGGTGCAGGTCGTGACTTCGTGGCGATCGATCTCGAGCAGTTCCTTGAGCAGCACGAGGTTCGTGACGTTGTCGTCGACGACGAGGATGCGCCGGCCGGTCGCAATCGGCATCGCATCGGCCTCGGACTCTGCATCCGGCGCAGGTCCGGCGCGCTTGAGCACGAGCTCGAACCAGAAGCGGCTGCCCTTGCCGAGGTTGCTCTCGAAGCGCAGCTCCCCGCCCATGAGTTCGACGATCTGGCGCGAAAGGGTCAGTCCGAGGCCGGTACCGCCATGGCTGCGAGCAGCCCCCTTGTTGACCTGCGAGAACGGCTCGAAGATTTCGGCGCGAAACGACTCGGGTATGCCGATGCCGGTATCGGTCACGCTGAAGCGCAGGCGATAGTCGCTCTCGCGTGCCTCGAGCAGTTCGACGGCAAAACTCACGCTGCCGTTCTCGGTGAACTTGATCGCGTTGCCAACGAGGTTGAGCAGGATCCGGTCCAGGCCGTGCGTATCGGTTTCGACCCGATCGACGATCGCCGGATCGACGTCGGCGAGGAACGCGACGCCTTTGCGGGCGCCCATGGTCTCGAACGTGGCGCGCAGCGTGGCGACCTGCTGCGGCAGGTCGGTCGGCGCGTAGCTCAGTTCGACGGCCTTGGCGTTGTATTTCGCCGCATCGAGCAGATCGTTGATCTCGCTCAGCAGCGTGTCGGACAACGAAAGAATCGTCTGCGTGCGGCGCGTGACCGAAGGTTCGCGCGACTCGACGGAAAGCAGCTCGGCCGACGCGACGATGCCGGTCAGCGGCGTGCGCAGTTCGTGGCTGACCTTGGCCAGCAGGTCGGACTTGCCGCGGCTTTCCTGCTCGGCGTGGTCGCGCGCCTCGCGCAGGGTCGTGATCAGCTTGCCCGCATACATCGGCACGACGATGATCGGCACGAGCAGCGCAGCCCAGAAAACGCCGTGATGCTGCCAGTAGGGATTGAACGCCAGCACCAGCGAAAAGCCGGCGATCGACGCGATCTGGCACAGGTGCATCAGCGGTCGACCGGTGCGAAAGCCGAAGCCGAGCGTCGTGAACAGGTAGAAGCCTGCGATCAGGCCGCCGAACTGGCCGGTCAGGGCGATCCAGACTGACAGCACGAGCGGATCGAGCACGGCCGTGGCGACCAGCAGGCCATACAGCACCTTGTACGATCCGTTGCGTATCAGCGGATACGGCGACAGGGCGTAGACGCAGTAACCCGCGGTCAGGCCGAGGAACCACAGGGGAATGCCGTTCGGGCTGGTCAGGAACAGCACCAGATCGGCGATGATGACGGGAACTGCTACGCCGACGCGTACCCGCAGCTGGGCGAGCAAGATTGCCCGCAGCCCGGATGCGGACTTGTCGAGAACGCCTTCGATGAAGTTAACGTTCATGTGCTGCCATCGCGCAAACCCTGCGCCTCCCTGTCCGTTGGGCAAAGTATGGGATTTTAGGCCAACGGAGTCTAATTGCGTCGCGGCAAAGGATGCAGGAACGAGGCCAGCACGGCCCTTTCGGCGCCGGCCGTGGCGACTTTTCAGATGGCCGGCAGTGCCGGCCGGCGTTGTCCCACCGCGACTAGTTCAACGATAGCGACAGCGCGATGCCGACCCAGAGCGCCAACCCGACCCAGTTGTTGTTGCGGAACGCGGCGAAACAGGCCTCGCGGTCGCGCCCGCGCATGATCCATTGCTGCCAAACGAACAGCAGCGCCGCAGCGCCGATTCCGGCGAAGTAAGCCCAGTGCAAGTGTCCGCGCTGGGCGACCAGCAGCATTGCGAACAGGAACGTGACCATCAGCACGCCGAGGATAGGCCGGTCGGCGTCGCCGAACAGGATCGCGGTCGACTTCGCGCCGGCCCGGATGTCGTCGTCGCGGTCGACCATCGCGTATTCGGTGTCGTAGATCGTCGACCACAGCACATTGGCCAGGTACAGCAATCCGCACAGTGGCAGCGCGGCCATGAACGCCTTCGGATCGGCGCCCTTGATCGCGGCGAACGCCATCGGTATCGACCAGCCGAACGCCATGCCCAGGTATACTTGTGGAAGATACGTGTAGCGCTTCATGAACGGGTAGGTGACGGCGAGGAACGCGCCGCCTAGCGAAAGCTCCACGGTCAGCCGGTTCGTCAGCAACACCAGCAGGAAGGCGAGCACGATCAACACCGCGAACACCACGAGCGCCTCGCGCGGGGTCACCTTGCCGGACGCGATCGGCCGGTCGTGCGTGCGTTTGACCAGCGGATCGAGCTCGCGATCGGCGTAGTCATTGATCACGCAGCCGGCCGAACGCATCAGAAACACGCCGAGCGTGAAGATGACCAAGGTGCGCCACGGCGGAAAATCCCCGGCCGCGAGCCACAGCGCCCACCAGGTCGGCCACAGCAGCAACGCCGCACCAATCGGCTTGTGCATGCGCGCGAGTTTCGCGTACTGGATCAGGCGCTCGCGCGCGTGCGCCCAATCGACGCGGGCCATGGCCGCGCGGGTCGCGTCCAACGGCCGGCGCCAACGGGGTGCGGCGCTGTCGACGACTTTGGCGACGGCGAGGCGCGCATTGCGCTGCGACGCAGCCAGTGACGCGGCGACCGCGTCACGCCGGCGTTTGACCTCGGCTGCGCGGGCCAGTTTGTCCTTGTTGTCCATCAGCCCAGTGTAATTGAGCGTCCTGCATCATTTCGAGCACGGCGGCGAATTCGCGCAATAGCGAATGCGGTCGTTCGCAACGGAGGGAGAGCCGACAGCGAAGCACCACGTCGTGCCTGCAGTGATCCTTCCTTTGCGGCGATGCGCCCGGCGCTGTCGCAGGCTCGCTCCCGGTGGCGGCATGGCGCTATGCTCGCGCTCACGCCGATCGACGTGAGCCTAAGTCATGGACAAAGTTCTGCCGCAGCGCTTCCTGCCGTTCGCCGTGTGCCTGCTCGTATTCGTAATTTCCGCAGCGCTGGCATGGGACAGCGTGTTCTGGCGCTGGCTCGCGGCGCTCAGCGGCGTGCTCTGCCTCGTCGGCGTCGTCGACATCACCGCGACGCGCCACACGCTGCGCCGCAACTTTCCGGTCACGGCGCATCTGCGCACGTTCTTCGAATACTTCCGGCCGATGCTGCGCCAGTACGTCGTCGAATCCGACTACGAAGAAGTGCCGTTCTCGCACATGCAGCGCTCGATCGCCTATCAGCGCGCGAAGAACGTCCTCGACAAGCGCCCGTTCGGCACGCAACTCGATGTCTATGCCACGCAGTACGAGTGGATCAACCACTCGATGGCGCCGGCCGAGATCGACAGCCACGACTTCCGCATCGAGATCGGCGGCGCGCAGTGCAAGCAGCCGTATTCGGCCAGCGTGTTCAACATCTCGGCGATGAGCTTCGGCTCGCTGTCGGCGAACGCGATCCGCGCGCTGAACGAGGGCGCGCGCCGCGGCGGCTTCTATCACGACACCGGCGAGGGCTCGATCTCGCCCTACCACCGCGAGAACGGCGGCGACATCTGCTGGGAGATCGGCTCCGGGTATTTCGGCTGCCGCAATGCCGACGGCACGTTCAGCGAGGAGCGCTTTGTGGAGAATGCAGCTACTCCACAAGTCAAAATGATCGAGATCAAACTGTCGCAGGGTGCCAAGCCCGGTCACGGCGGCGTGCTGCCGGCAGCAAAAGTCAGCGCCGAGATCTCGCTGACGCGGGGCGTGCCGATCGGCGTGGATTGTGTTTCGCCGGCCGCACACAGCGCGTTTTCGACGCCGCTCGGGCTGCTCCAATTCGTCGCTCGCTTGCGCGAGAAATCCGGCGGCAAGCCGACCGGCTTCAAGCTCGCGATCGGCCATCCGTGGGAATGGTTCGGCATCGCCAAGGCGATGCAGCAAAGCGGGATACTGCCGGACTTCATCGTCGTCGACGGCGGCGAGGGCGGCACCGGCGCGGCACCGCTGGAATTCACCGACCACGTCGGCGCGCCGCTGCGCGAGGCGCTGCTGCTCGTGCACAACACCCTGGTCTGCGCGGGGCTGCGCGAAACGATCAAGATCGGCGCGGCCGGCCGCATCGTCAGCGCCTTCGACATGGCCAGCGTGCTGGCCATCGGCGCCGACTGGGTGAACGCGGCGCGCGGCTTCATGTTCGCGGTCGGCTGCATTCAGGCGCAGACGTGCCACACGGGCCGCTGTCCGACAGGCGTTGCGACGCAGGATCCGGTGCGCCAGCGCGCGCTGATCGTCACCGACAAATCGGACCGCGTGTTCAACTTCCATCACAACACGCTGCATGCACTGCAGGAGATCATCCAGGCTGCGGGTCTGCGACATCCCGCCGATCT
>Ga0157376_10001223_pt1 | contig 16925 bp, 18 predicted proteins | sample M45metaG_FD_121801 | JGI IMG/M metagenome (GOLD analysis project Ga0157376, IMG submission 121801) | Miscanthus rhizosphere microbial communities from Kellogg Biological Station, Michigan, USA - M4-5 metaG | ecosystem: Host-associated > Plants > Roots > Rhizosphere > Soil | place: USA: Michigan... | reverse complement strand
CTAGATATAAAAGACATTGCTGTAGTCGTTTTGCCTGCCCCATTTGGTCCTGCAATCATAAAAATTCTCTTAGTCATCCGCCATCTAATATTAGAAAGTTTGAAAATTCATTGCTAGAAAACATGCCAAATAGTGAATATATTAAGCAACTTCCTAAATCACTCCAATCAATTTCAAAATAATAATAATAAAGATAGGCACTCCTAACAACCATAAAATGAGCATTTTCCCCATACTCGTCTCCTATTTTTTAGGAATTTTCGCTCCCGATTTACGAGCCGTGTTCAATGCAATTGCCACGGCTTGTTTTTGAGGTTTGCCTGCATGAATTTCAGTGCTTATGTTTTCTGAAATTGTTTTTTTAGAGGTTCCTTTCTTGAGAGGCATTCTATCCTGCCTTCCTTCTTGTAGATCCCCCGTGTTCATCGTCCTCTGAATAGTGTTTTTTCTCGAAACCCTCTTCGAATCTTTTGAGTTCTTCTTCAGCTCTTTCTTTTTTCCATCCATATCTCTCTTCAAGTCTTCCTAGGAGATGTTCTCTTCTTCCATCAACTTTTGCTAAGTCATCGTCAGTGAGTTTTCCCCATTTTTCCTTTACTTTACCTTTAAATTGATGCCATTTACCTGAAAATATTTCTTCGTTCATATGCCTCCTTAATGCGTTATCTTCCTATAAGTAATTTTTTATTATTTTTAATTTATTTTCAACTCTTATTTTATTATATTATAATATAACTTTTATTACGTTTATTATAAGATGTTTATAAAATATATTGAAATTGAGTAGATAATAAATTAATGTGAATTTAGGATTATCAAAGTAGATTATGAGCGCTCCCCCTTAATACCTTTTGCTGACTTTGCTAACTGAAGTATAAAAATGAACCTTTGGAAGCCCAACCCTTCAGCACTCATCATTTGATTTAGAATGACACATTTTAACTGACGCCAGTTGCGTTTACGCATCTAGAACTCCTTCGTTTGTCTTGCCGGACAGCAAAGGAGTTTCTTTATTTTAGGGGATTTTTCTCAACCCTTATCTATAGAATTTTTCAATACAACCTTCGTTTATAGCTATACTACATTATTGACATTCAATTTATATTTGTTTATAACATCTTTCATTATTGATTTGTTTTTATAACATCATTTTGATAAAAATTTTTATTAAACTTTAAAGGGTATTTTTTATGAGCTCAGCAATATCGGAAAATTTTTCTTTTACAAGCCTTTCAGACGAGCTACTCCTCAAAGTTTTTTCCTATCTAATGCCTTCTCAGGTTGCTTTATGTTGTAGGGTGAACTCTACATGGCGTCAATTGGCTAGTGATAATATGTTATGGAGAGAGCGGGGTAGAGAACTATTCGGTCAATATTTGGCAGTCCCTAACGTCCACGCTTTTCTTGGAGAATTTCATTCTCAGCAGCTAAGATCTAATGACGAAATTGTAGAGCGAATACAAGCTTTTGCAAATAGAGTCTCTTTGGGGCAAAATGGCAGCTTTAGATGTATTATTGCTGGTGCTGGCCAAGGATATAGGACGATTAGCGTTGAGATAAAAGGGGGCCGAACACGAGCACCTCGTGTTTCAGGAGCCCCTCAAGATCGTGAAGACAATGTTAGAGAATTTGATATCCAAGATACATGGCATGTCTCGCATGCTGTGGGAAGAAGCGACTTATTAAATCCAGAACCAGAAGATCCTGGCATTTGGTATGGAAGCAGGCAGTTACCAATGAGATTAAATGACCTAGCATTGAAATATGAAAATGGGCCCTTCAGTGCCGTAGTAAGATTTACTAATCCCTTACAAAATGAAATGGATTTTCACACCTGGCAACATTTTACTAGTCTTGAAAATGCCACACAAATGCAACAAAAAGTTAACACTATTATAGCAAGAAAAATTAGCTCATTGAGTGTTCGAAATCATAGCGAGCAAGGTCAACGCATCTTAGTCATTGCGAGTTCGGCTACTTTATTGTTCAGTTTAGTACTGCGAAAATATTGGAAGTAAAGGTTCAGATTGAGCTAATTTAGGCTCAATAGGCCATTTCATTAATACTAGGCCTCTCAAATAAGCTGCTAGAAGCATGTTATTTGAGAGGTATAGTCATCTTCTTCATGTTATTTTTTAACACATACCTTGTGACATATCATCACATTATGATATATTAAAGGAAAGCGAGGATATTGCAATGAGTCAAACGTTAGGTCATCGATTAAAAAAACTCCGTGAAGAGCATGGAATTAATCAGGAAGATTTAGCTAAAGTGCTCGATTTAGATAGAACTGCCTTATCTCTTATTGAAAATGATAAACGTTCCCTTAAAGTTGAACAACTAGTCAAAATATCTAAGTTCATGAATATTTCTACCGATGAATTGTTAAATTTAGAATCGCCGTTAGAAATTATCCTAGAAAAAGAAGCTAGCATCCCTGTTGAAGAAAAAACTACTATTAGAATTAGCGTTCCAGCGAAGAACCTAAAAAAATTTAAAGAAGTTCTTCTATACGTCCTAAGTAGAGTAGGGGCTAAGCCAAATATAGGCGAAACAGTTCTTTATAAATTGCTGTATTTTATCGATTTTAATTTCTATGAAAAATATGAAGAACAGTTGATGGGAGCCACTTACATTAAGAACACATATGGACCAACTCCTCTTGAGTTTAAGGAAATTATCAAAGAAATGGCGGAGGAAAACGAGCTGGAAATAGTAAAAAGCCAATATTTCCAACGAGAGCAGAAAAAATATTTACCGAGAAGAGATCCAGATCTCACTCTTTTATCAGCAACAGAAATCAAATGCATTGACGATGTGCTTCATAAACTTGGCAGTATGAATGCCACAGCCATTAGTGAATATTCTCATAAAGATGTACCTTGGATGGTAACTAACCCAAAAGAAATTATCGACTATGAAACCGTTTTCTACAGAACTCCAGATTACAGCGTAAGAGAATATACTAATGACGACCTTCGCTAAAGTCACCCGAAGACCAGAGTTTGACAAAGACCTTAAACACTTCCTCAAACGATACCGCAGTTTGGAAGATGATTTGACAGTGTTCATCAATACTCAGCTTTTCTTGTTTCATAAGCAAAAAATTAACAACCGCGGTATTGTTCATATGAACAATTTAGGCATTGAAGAACCCAAAATTTTCAAAGCCGTCAAGTTTGCCTGCAAATCTATTCATGGTCGGGGTGCTGCGTCTGGAGTTCGATTGACATATGCATATTTTGAAGATATCGACCACATTGAATTTATTCAGATTTATTTTAAAGCGGATGATGAGAACGAAGATAGAGAAAGAATCAAAAGTCTCTATGGAAAGCTGACATAGAATCTAGCTCGATTAAGCCTTTCCTGTCTCAATACGTTGTGTTCAACTACACTATTCGTGCACCACGCGGATTTAATTTTGACAAGGTAATTTGTTATACTGATATTATTTCCTTATCCTAAAATGCGTAGCTTTCATCGAGTTGACTCGATACCCCACCGCTATAACTGCATCCAAGTTGTAAACTTCTATCGAGAATGGGGGCGGTGTGACTCGAACACACGAACTCCGAAGAGGAGGGATTTACAGTCCCTTGCAATTGCCACTATGCGACACCCCCGATATAAAGACTGCTGGCGAAAGGAATTGAACCCTCAACCATCCGATTACAAGTCGGGCGCTCTACCAATTGAGCTACACCAGCACAAAGAAAAAAGAAGCATAACACAACCTTCTTTTTTACATAATGATATTTTTTGGTTCATCTTCTTCTGAAGTCACCTCTGTTTTTTTAACAGGAGGAATGACCTTAGTTTGAAATAGAGAGCTGAGATTTCTAGATGGGTCCATGCTTAGGAGTTGCGCATTAATTTTTTTACTCTTCTGCTTCATATCGCAACATTTTTTGAACTTTTTTCCAGACCCACAGGGGCACAAATCATTTCTTCCAGGTTTATTCATTTTCTTCACCGATTTTTATTTCTATTTTAAGTATACTAGCATTCATGTTGAACCTCAAGCATGATTTGCCAATACCTCCTTGGACAAAGTTAGGACGTCGAATTGAAAGTCTTTGCCGTAAAGCTTTATATGATTTTTCACTACTTGATAAAGTAGATAACCTAGGTATCGCTTTAAGTGGAGGAAAGGATAGCTTAAGCCTACTTTACATGCTAAATGCAATTTCAGGCAGAGGTTTTCAAAAATTTAATATATTCGCCTTTCATGTATCAGGAGATTTTTCTTGTGGCCCTGGAGTCACCGAGAGCTATTTGCAAGAGATCTGCAGAGATTTAAAGGTGCCTTTTATTAGCTGTCTCTCGCAGCAAAAGAGAGAGAGCTTAGAATGTTACAGCTGTTCTAGAGAGCGAAGAAAGCTTATTTTTAACGCTGCTAAAGAAGCAGGAGTCACTACCATCGCTTTTGGACATCATAGAGATGATAGTATTCAGACTCTATTAATGAATCTTCTCCATAAAGCAGAATTTGCAGCTATTTTGCCTAAATTAGAAATGTTTGATTATGGAGTCACCCTAATCCGTCCTTTTATTTACGTAGCGGAAAAAGAAATTAAAGAATTTGCTAAATTTTATGGATTCTCCCGTATTGTGTGCCAATGCCCAGTAGGACAAAATTCTCTACGTAAAAAAGTAGCCCATCTCATTGAATCGATAGAAGATATTTTTCCTAATACGCGAGATAATCTATCCCAGGCAAGTTTGCAATATGGGTCTGATAAAGCAAAAAAACCTTGAACTAATTTCATATAGGTACGTATTTTAAGGATATGGCTCTATCTAAATATACTTATGAATTATTGGCAGTCGCTATTTACTTTGTTATTTTACTGATGGTGGGTCTGCTCTCTTATAAACGTCATCAAACAGCCTCTGATTTTATTATCGGTGGCAGATCGATGAATTATTGGCTAACCGCATTAGCCGCTCATGCTAGTGATATGAGCAGTTGGCTCTTCTTAGCTTACCCCGCTATTCTTTTTTCATTGGGACTCACTCAAGCTTGGAACGCCATAGGCCTCATTTTTTTTATGTTTTTAAATTGGCAATTTATTGCCCCCAGGTTGCGAGTCGCTACTGAAGAGTTTAATACCTTAACCCTCTCTTCTTTCTTTGAAAGCAGGCTAGTGGATACCTCCGGTGTTATTAGGGTCTTTACTGCGTTGATGTCTCTTGGTTTTTATACAATCTATATTTCAGCTGGCTTAACAGGATTTGGCATCTTATTTGAAAATCTTTTTGAAATTCCTTATTCCACCAGTGTTTTTGTGGGAATTCTCATTGTGATCCCTTACGTATTTATGGGAGGTTTTGTCACACTGGCTTGGATCGATTTATTTCAAGGTATTTTTTTGATGTGCGTGGTCATTTTCGTGCCTCTTTATATATTACCGATAGCAGGAGGGCTATCAGAAGTGACTAGAGTAGCTCAATTAAAACATCTTTCGCTCTCTCTAGTGCCCGATTTGTCAGCACACACTATTTGGTCTATATTGTTTATGACCTTTGGGTGGGGGCTGGGCTATTTTGGACAACCCCATATCATCACTAAATTCATGGGAATTCGCCAGGTGCATGAGATAAGGAAATCTCAATATATTGGCATGACTTGGATGGTGATTTCCCTGACCGCTGCCACTTTTTTAGGCATGGTAGGCATCGCCTATTTTCAAGGGACACTTATCGATCCTCAATCTCTATTTATTTTAATGGTCAAAGAGAATTTTTCCCCCATGCTGATTGGCTTCATTTTATGCGCTGTGGTAGCGGTCACTATTAATGCCATGGGATCTCAAGTGCTAGTTGTCTCTTCAAATATTGCAGAAGATTTTTACAAACGCATTTTTCGCCCAAAGGCCACCTCAAGAGAATTATTACTAGCTTCTCGTATCGGAGTCATACTCGTTGCTTTTCTGGCTTATATGATAGCTCGCCTTCAACTCAGTACTATTTACGATTTGGTCTTTTACGCCTGGTCTGGATTAGGATCTTCCTTTGGGCCTTTACTTCTTTTTTCTCTTTACTCCACTAAAGTGAATAAGTACGGTGCCTGGGCGGGTATTTTAAGTGGAGGATTAATTGCCGCTACCTGGCCCTATTTTAATCATTTTGAAGTAGCTGTTCCTGCAATGATTCCTGGTTTTACTATTAGCGCTATACTGATTTTTGTAATATCTCACTTGACCCAACATCGCAATGGCCACAAAAGCTCTCGGAAGCGCCCGTTATGAATAAACCTTTTATTTTACTCGTTAATGATGACGGCATTTACGCTCCTGGCATTAAACATTTATGGAGAGCGCTTGTCGACAAAGCAGATTTATCTATTGTAGCTCCCTCTACTGAACAGTCAGGTGTAGGTCTGTGCATCACCTATCGAACTCCCCTGCATGTAGAAAAAATTCCATGGGAACAAAATACGCCTGCCTGGAAAGTAAATGGAACGCCTGCTGATTGTGTGCGCATGGCTTTAAGTGTTTTATTAGATCGCAAACCTGATCTCATTGTATCTGGAATCAATAGAGGAGCAAATGCAGGAGGAGTGCTACTTTATAGCGGAACTGTAGCTGGAGTCATTGAAGGCACCTTGCGATCCATCCCAGGTATTGCTTTTTCTCATGCTAACTACGAAAATCCTCAATATGCTGATTGCGAAGAGTCTATTTGCTCCATCGTTTCTTATATACTAGAAAACCCCTTGCCTAAGGGCTCTTTTTTAAATGTAAATCACCCAGCTACCTCTATATTAAAAGGTTTTAAACTAGCCAAACAAGGGTTCGGCTACTATCTTGAAGATCCCGATAAGCGCCTCCATCCCGAAGGGTATCCCTATTATTGGATGAGCAGTAAATGGTCAGATCATTCTGAAGATGAAGAAAGCGATGTCGCTCTTTTAAAAGAGGGCTATCTCACAGCTGTTCCTATTCGTATTACTGAATTGACTGACCAGGCTCACCGAGAACAAGCTCAAATAGAATTTAATCAATTATTTGAATCCACTGCGCTGCTTAATCAAACTACGCTTAAAGGCATCTAAACGCAATAAGGATTCTCTTTGAGCTTTCTCAATAAGCACTCTCCCTTTTTCTAATTGATAAATACGCTTTATCTCCTCTAAAAGTTCATCATCTAATGAGACAGCATATTCAGGCTCATCGAAATATTCTTCTGGATATTTCTCTTGAAAGTTGCGAGCCTCAATCATCAAATCTACTAAAGATTCGAATTGTTTTTTCAAATAGGGAACTGCTCTTTCAAGATCTTCTCTACTCTCTATAGACTTCAGCTCATTAAGTAACTTTTTAGAGAGAGTCTGTCCCTCATAATGATATTCTTCCAAAGAAGAAGGAGAACAACCCCATAGACAAAAATAAATAAGAAAAATGCCTACCCATTTTAACATTACAGATCCTCTTGTTGAAAAAATAAATTTAAATCACTTGATGCTTGTGAAAAATAGAATATTGTTCTAACATTTTGCTTCAGCACTTGTAAAGTGCAAATAAATATCAGGGCGCATAGCTCAGTTGGTAGAGCGCCTGTCTTACACACAGGTGGTCATAGGTTCGAGTCCTGTTGCGCCCAACAATGTTTAGTATGCGGGAGTAGTTCAATTGGTTAGAGCACCGGCTTGTCACGCCGGAAGTTGCGGGTTCGAGTCCCGTCTCCCGCGATTTTACTAAAATTATCATTTTGTTATTTACTTCTCTAATTTTTATGAGTACCATCTAAATTTATGCCACATTTATCTACTCACACTAGATCTACATTACATCAGGTTCTTGGTTTTGTCTGGATAGCTATAGGGGCTTTGTTAGCTGCTCTATCTCTTCATATTTTTCTAGTTCCTAATAACCTAATTGACGGCGGTATTGTAGGTATTGCTATGATTTTAGCTCGTTTATTTGGTGCTGACTACTTGTCTTATTTTTCTATTATCCTTAATTTACCCTTTATTTACCTAGCCTATCGCTATATTCGCCAATCTTTTGTGCTACATGCTTTAGCAGCTGTTCTCTTTTTTTCTTTTTTTCTATTTACTTTACGTAATCTACCTCCATTCATTGGCGATCCCATAGAAATTATTGTTATTGGTGGAGCTATGTTAGGGGCTGGAGCTGGCTTAATTATCCGTTATGGAGGTTGCTTAGATGGATCAGAAATATTAGCTATTATCATCAACCGAAAAAAGGGATTTACAGTTGGACAAGTGATCCTGTTCATCAATTTTTTTATCTTTGTAGCCTACGGTCTTATTTTTAAGGATTGGCACATCGCCTTACAATCTCTGATCATGTATATTGTCGCCTTTAAAATGATTGATCTCATCATTATGGGGCTGGATGAAATAAAATCGGTGATGGTCATTTCTTCGAAACCAAAAGAGCTTGGCGATGTTATTATGTCAGAATTAGGACTTGGGCTCACCTTTATGCATGGGCGAGGAGGTTTTTCTGGAAACGCAAAAGAAATTCTTTTTATCATTGTGGAACGCCTAGATTTAGCCGACTTGAAAGAGATCATCTTAAGAGAAGACCCCTCTGCTTTCATTGCTATTGAAAATCTTCATGAAGTAGTTTATGGCAAACATGCCTATGTTCCCTACAAAAAAAAACGCGGCAAGCTTACAAATAAACTCACACCTCCTCCTTAGAGCCTAAAATCTTATGGAACAAATTCCTAAACAGCGCAGCTTTGATTCTTGGAGAGTACTTCGTATTCTCTCTGAATTTGTAGAGGGATTTGAGGCAATGGAGTTTTTAGGGCCCTCTGTAGTGATGTTTGGTTCCACACGAATAAATAGCGAAGACCCTTATTATAAAATAGCCACCAACTTGGCTTATAAAATTGCTAGTAAAAACATTGGAATCATTACGGGTGGCGGTCCAGGATTGATGGAAGCGGCTAATAAAGGAGCTAGAGAGGCTCATGGTAAATCTTGTGGCATTTGCATTACCCTGCCTTTTGAAGAAGCGGCTAACTCCTATATTGATAATAAATATCTTTTACGTTTTCGCTATTTTTTTGTTCGAAAAGTGATGCTTGTGCGCTATGCTCAAGCCTATATAGCTCTGCCTGGAGGCTTTGGTACACTCGATGAATTGTTTGAAGTACTTACACTTATCTCTAAACAGAAAATCCAACCCTTCCCTGTCTATCTCATTGGTTGTGATTATTGGTCAGGATTGATGCATTGGATGGAGACCACTCTAATCCATCATGGTAGCCTATGTAAAGAGGATCTAAAGATCATTACTCTCACAGATGATCTAGATAAAGTAGCCAACGAAATTGAATCTTACTGCGCCAGGATAAAAAATTTCGAAAATTTTTAACTATTTTGCAAGAACCATTGTTAATAATTTTCACAACGCTTAAAATCCATGCCTTATGCAATCTTTTTTTAATTTAGACAACGTAAACGATCAGTACCTTGATTTTTCAGTGGTTAAAATTATAAAGCTCCAAGAGCTTCAATGCACTTTGCGCGAGTTGATACATACCCCCACTGGCGCCTTAATCATGCATATTGAAAATGATGACCCAGAAAATCTTTTCTGCCTCTCTTTTAAAACCCTACCCGATAGCTCTAATGGAGCTGCGCATATTTTAGAACATACCATTTTATGTGGATCTAAACAATACCCTGTAAAAGATCCTTTTTTTGCAATGTCCCGCCGTAGTCTCAACACTTTTATGAATGCCATGACTGGAGCCGATTTCACCTGTTACCCAGCAGCCTCTCAAGTGAAAAAAGATTTTTATAACATTTTAGAAGTCTATCTAGATGCCGTTTTTCATCCACAGTTAAAAGAAATGAGTTTTTTACAAGAAGGCCATCGTCTAGAACTACAAGAGGAGCAAAATCCCAATAGCCCTCTCATGATTAAAGGCATTGTCTACAATGAAATGAAGGGCAGTCTCTCAGCAAGAGATAATCGACTGATACAAGCGATGAAAAAAGCGCTTTTCCCAGAATTGCCTTATGCTTTTAACTCAGGGGGAGATCCCAAAGAAATTCCCAACCTGACCTACGAAGAATTGCTTCATTTTCATGAAACATATTACCATCCTAGTCGCTGTTTGTTTTTCTTTTATGGCAATTTTCCTCTTCAGGAACATCTACATTTTATTGCAGAAAAAGCTCTACATAATGTAACAAAAAAAGCCCCTTTACCCGCAATAAAACATCAGCCCCGTTTTTTAGAACCTCTTTATTTATACGATCGCTTTCCTGTTGAGATATCTGAAAACGTTCAGGAACAATCTATTATTGCTTTTGGATGGCTTACAGTACCTTTAGAAGATCAGCAAACGCTTCTTGCCTTAAGCGTTTTAGATTCTGCTATAATGGATACAGATGCCTCTTTACTAAAACTCCCTATTATTACATCAAATCTCTGCATTCAAGCAGCGGCCTACATAGATACAGAAATGAGTGAAGCCCCATACATTATCTTCTGTAAAGGGTGCAAAACAGCTGATGCAGAAAAGTTACAGACACTCCTTTTTACTACCTTAGAAAAAATAGCTTCAGAAGGCATTCCGCATCATTTGATTGAATCTGCTATTCACCAATTAGAATTTTCCCGAATGGAAATTGTAGGAGATCAAGCTCCTTTTGGCCTCACTTTATTTATGCGCTCAGCTCTTGCAAAGCAGCATCAATGTCCTCCAGAAAATGCTCTGCTTATTCATTCTCTTTTTGAAGATCTTCTTATACGTATAAAAGATCCTGAATACTTACCTAATTTAATCAGGAAATATTTGCTCAATAATAAACATTTTGTCCGCCTGATTATGGAACCTGATCCCCATCTTGAAGAAGAAGAGGCTAAAGAAGAAAAGGAAAGGTTAGCTAAAATAAAAGAGAAGCTCACTCCAAAGGAGTTGGACTCAATTATTTTAAAAACAAAAGAGCTTCAAGAATATCAAAAAAAAGTAGAAACTCAATCTCTCCACTGCTTACCCAAAATGGCTATTGAAGATATTCCAGTAAAGAGTCGTGATTTCTCATTGCACCATGAAAAAATAGATCATCTAGAGGTATTTCATCATAATTGCTTTACTAACCATATTGTCTATGCAGATCTTATTTTTGACACGGCTCATATTAAGGAAGAAGAACTGCCTTATATCCAATTACTGATCACTTTATTTACAGAAGTGGGATCTAAAGATCGAGAGTATACTGCTAACTTAGAATATATTCATGCTCATACAGGAGGAATAGGCGCCTCTTCTGCTCTTTATGTACAAGCGCAAAATCCGCTTATGATGAAGCCTTGTTTAACTATTCGCGGTAAAGCCCTTAATCGCAAAGCGGATAAACTATTTCATCTATTTCATGATCTAGCCACCTCATTGGATTTAACCAATAAAAACCGTATTAAAAGCCTAATTGAACAACTCAATAATGCAATGCAAAACCGCTTAAATCGAAATGCCTTACGTTATGCGATACAACTATCCTTAAGTGGCTTTTCTACACCTTCTTTTATCAGTGAAAGCTGGTCTGGGTTAAAATATTACCAAACCATTCGCGATATAACCAGTCATCTGGATACCAATCTCGATAGCATTATTGAAAAACTCATCTCGTTAAATAATCGTCTATTTACAGCTCAAAGTCCTCACCTCGTTCTAGGATGCGACTTACCCACTTTTAAAGAGCTGAAAAATAACCAGTTTTACGGATTGACCCAATTACCAACCTCTGTTGCTCCTTTATGGCAACCCAAATATGTTATTACACCTGTTTCATCACAAGCGCGCTCCATCGCCTCTCCTGTGGCATTTACTTCTGCTGCCTTTAAAACAGTAACCTACTTACACCCACATGCTCCTGCTTTAGCCATAGCTACCTTCATTATGGACAACACCATTCTTCATTCTCAAGTTCGTGAAAAAGGAGGAGCTTATGGAGTAGGTGCCCATTATGCTTCTATGCTAGGACAATTTTATTTTCATTCTTATCGAGACCCTCATATCGCACGTACTATCGCTATTTTTTATGAAACCATTGATAAACTAGCTACAGAACCTATCGATGAAGCAGCCCTTGAAGAAGCTAAATTTTGCATGGTTCAGCAACTAGATACGCCTATAGCACCTGGAAGCAGAGCTCTTGCGGCTTATAGTTGGAGACGTGAAGGAAAAAGCCATGAAATGCGTCAAAAGTATCGGGATCAGATCTTAGCTTTAAACGCAAAAGAGGTGCAATCTGCTGTAGAAACAGAGCTAGTCCCTCTGAAAGATAAGGGAGTGATTGTCACCCTCTCCAACTTAAAAATGCTTGAAAGGGAAAATCTTATTCTCAACGAAACAAATCAAGCTCTACCAATCATTCCTATTTAAATAAAGATGATATACACTGTTATGAAACAATGGAGTTACAAAAATGTTCTCACGTTACTTTTTTAAACTTACTTCCCTAAGCGTATTTGTATTAGCAGCTCCCCTACTTTCTGCCTATACAGAATCTACAAAAGAGAGTAAATGTAACTGCAACTGCACACCAGATAAGTCATTTACTACTGTGGCTAAAAAAGCCATTCCTGCTGTTGTTTTCATTAAAGTCGAAGGTAGAGAGAATCAAAACGATTATGACGACCCTCGTGATAATTTTTCAAATCCTTATGATCCCAATGAAGAGTTACTGCGTCGTTTTTTTGGTGGTTCCGGAAGACGTTCTCCTCCTCCTGCTCCTCAACAAAGCCAAGGGTCAGGTGTGATTATTAGTGCGGATGGCTATATTATGACTAACCACCATGTGGTCAAAGGGGCTGGTAAAATCATTACCGTTCTCAACGATGGCAGAGAAATCCTCGCCACATTAGTGGGTGCAGATCCTCGTACCGATTTGGCTATTATCAAAATCGAGGGTAAAGATTTTCCTTTCTTATTACTGGGCGATTCAGAAGCCGTTGAAATTGGAGAATGGGTGGTAGCTATTGGAAGCCCTTTTCAATTAGAAGCCTCTCTTACTGTGGGAGTAGTTAGTGCCAAAGGTAGACAAAATCTTCGCATTGCAGATTTAGAAGACTTTATTCAAACCGATGCTGCTATTAATCCAGGCAATTCTGGAGGTCCTTTGCTTAATTTAAAAAGTGAAATCATTGGTATCAATACGGCGATTGTTTCACGATCGGGGGGACACATGGGAATTGGCTTTGCTATCCCTAGCAATATGGCTAACAACATTAAAAATCAGATTATAGAAAATGGCTCTGTAACCCGCGGTTTTTTAGGTGTCTCTCTACAGCCTGTTGATAAAGAGATCGCTGAAGCTTTTAACTTAGAAAAAGCAGAAGGGGCTCTTGTATCCGATATAGTCAAAGACTCCCCTGCTGATAAAGCTGGAATTAAGCAAGGTGACATCATCATTGAATATAATAATATTCCTGTAAAAACACTAGGTAGTTTTCGCAATGATATTGCGATGATAAAACCAGGTTCTACTATTCGACTAAAGATCAACCGTAAAGGAGAGATTCTTAGTCTACAAGTCATTTTAAGCACTGCAATGGAAAATCATTCCTCTCTTGGTATGGAAGTAGAAACACTCACACCGGAATTGGCAAAACAGATGGGCCTTCCTACGACAGAAGAAGGAGTTATTGTGACAAAAGTCAAACCAGGTTCTCCTAGCTCCCTAGCGGGTATTCATCCAGGATTTATTATTATGACCGTTAATCACCATAAGATTACTAATATCCATGAATTTCATGAAGCTATTCAAAGTTCGATGAATAAAAATAGGATTCTCATTTTAGCGCGTAGAAATAATGTAGCCCGCTTCTTTTCTATAAAAACAGAGTGAGGCTAGTGACTGTCAACACTAAAAAAATTTTTATAACAGGCATTGCTGGATTTATTGGGTTTCATCTAGCAATGCATTTGCATAGACGAGGTGATATCGTCATAGGATGTGATAACTTTAACTCCTATTATGACCCTGCTCTCAAAAGAGCACGTGCTTCTCTTTTATTAAAAAAAGGAATTTCTATTATAGAAATGGAAATATCCCATTCTGTAAAATTAAATCAATTAATAAAAGATAATGAAACAACCCATTTTGTGCATTTAGCAGCCCAAGCTGGTTGCCGCAATAGTGCCGCACAATTAGAGGGTTACCTACATTCTAATCTTACCGGCTTCGTACATGTGCTTGAAGTATGTAAGCACTATCCAAAAATGAAATTTATATTTGCCTCCTCTTCTTCCGTTTATGGATTGAATAACAAAGTTCCCTTTGCTGAAACAGATCCAACCGATCAACCTGCCAGTTTATATGCAGCTACAAAAAAAGCGGATGAGCTGATCGCGTTTACCTATCACCACCTGTATAAAATCCCCATCACTGGATTGCGTTTTTTTACAGTATATGGGCCTTGGGGAAGACCTGATATGGCCTATTTTTTATTTACCGATCAGATTTTACGAGGTCAGCCCATTACTCTTTTTCATGAGGGTAAAATGCAACGAGACTTTACCTATATCGATGATATTATAGAAGGAACAATAGCTGCTATCGACTTAGGAGCAGACCTAGAAATTTTCAATCTAGGCAATTGTCATCCAGAAGAAATCAATACACTGATTGCCCTGATTGAAAAAGCCACTGAAAAAGTAGCTATTCGTCATTTTCAGCCTATCCAAGCCGAAGAAGTTCCTATCACCTATGCTGATATTACAAAAGCTAAAAAAAAATTAAACTTTAACCCCTCAACCTCTTTAGAAAAAGGGATCGCTCATTTTTTAAATTGGTTTTTTGAGTATACAAAGATGTAAAAAAATCTCTACAACTCTAGGTCTTAAAAAAATGAAAAAAAATCGCTATCATCAACTGTTTGCACTCTCTAAAAAAAGTGCTCTCTTGCACTCTATTCAAAATCTTTTAGATTGGGACTCAGAAACCTATTTGCCTAAAAAAGCGATCCATATACGTTCAGAACAGTTAGAACTTTTAGCCAGCCTCATTCACAAAGAACAAACTAGTAGCAAGTATAAAAAAGCGCTCCAGAGTCTCATCGATATAGAAACAGGTCATATCCAAGACCCTTCTCTTTCAAAAGCAGAGCAAGCAGCGCTGAGAGAATGGAGAAGAGATTACCTAAAAACCGTTAAGCTACCTATCTCTTTTGTAAAACAATTTACCAATCTTACTTCTCAATCTATACTCTCTTGGACTGAAGCTAAAAAGAATAATGACTTTAAAGCATTTGCTCCTTATTTAAAAAAAATAGTGGCTCTCTTACGTAAAAAGTGTGACTATTTAGGCTATCAAGAACACCCTTATGACGCCCTACTCGATATTTATGAACCGGGAATGACTACTACTTTTCTTATCTCTTTATTCGGAAGATTAAAAAACCAACTATCTGAGCTTATTAAATCCATTGCTATACTACCTGCTCCTAGAGAAGATTTCCTCTATGGATCATTTGCAAAAGACAAACAGATAGCATTTGCTCATGACTTACTAGAGGCTATGGGCTTCCATAAAAAAGAGGCTCGTTTAGACCTATCTAACCATCCCTTTTGTATAGGACTACACCCTTTCGATACTCGTATGACTACTCATATTCATCCTGACTATCTATTGAGTAATCTTTTTGCTGTGATTCACGAAGGAGGGCATGGCCTTTATAACAAGGGTCGCCCAGCCGAATTTTTTGGCTCCCCCCTTTGCGAATCTCTTTCTTTAGGAATAGAGGAGAGCCAATCGCGCTTCTGGGAAACGATCATTGGACATAGCCATCCTTTTTGGTACCATTTTTACCCTAAATTACAAACTATATTTCCAGAGAAGTTGGGAGATATTTCTCTAAATGAGTTCTACCTAGCTATCAATCATGTTAAGCCTTCTTTCATTCGCATAGAAGCAGATGAGGTAACTTATTCTATGCATATTATTCTTCGCTTTGAACTAGAAAAAGCCCTTATTGAAGGTTCATTAAAAGTAGAAGAGATCCCTGAAGCTTGGAATGAAAAAATGCGTGATTATTTGGGTATCTCTCCTCAGGACAACACCCTTGGTTGTTTACAAGATATTCATTGGGCAATGGGAGGTATTGGCTATTTTCCCACTTACACTTTAGGCAATCTTTATGCAGCTCAGATTTTTCACACTTTTGAAAAAGAATTTCCAGATTGGCAAACAAAGGTTAAAGAAGGCTCTTTAAGCTTCATTCAGATATGGCTTCATCATCATATTCATCAACATGGTAGACACTATACCCCTCAAGAGCTGATTATGCGAATTACCGGCTCTGAACTCAATGAAAAGCATTTTTTGCATTATTTAGAAAACAAATACAAAAATATATATCACATCAATCATTAAGTCAGGTTCTGTCTCGCCTTCCTGGCTCCTAACTGATGTTGCGTAGTGGCTCGAAATTAGTCCACACTAAGGTTTAAATATTTTTCTGGAATTTCCAAGGAGCTTCCATTTAACAGTTCGACTGTATACAACCATGCACTATCTATGCAATCATAGGCCACCGCAGATTCCTCAGAATCTATTTCAATCATTCCACAAATAAATCCAATTTCTGAAGGATGATATTTTTTTGGAGCACTATTGAGAATTTCTACTGTAGCCCCATAATCAAATTTGTTTTCCATATATTTCTTCTCTATGTGTTTGAAAATTTTTAATTCAATCCAGAAACTGGTTTGCCTATAGGTTCTCTGATACCTGTTTCTCCTGTAGGATTTTCTCGTCTATGTTATTGAGGATATCTATGCTCATTAGGTAACCATGATGTGTAAACTCTACAAACTCTCTAGTCTTAATATATTTTTCAAAGGAAATCCGAAGAGAAAAATTTTAAGAGTCGATAGTGTCGATATCAACATGGTAAATTTCAGATATCTTTGTAATCAACTCT
>Ga0157376_10001222_pt1 | contig 16927 bp, 15 predicted proteins | sample M45metaG_FD_121801 | JGI IMG/M metagenome (GOLD analysis project Ga0157376, IMG submission 121801) | Miscanthus rhizosphere microbial communities from Kellogg Biological Station, Michigan, USA - M4-5 metaG | ecosystem: Host-associated > Plants > Roots > Rhizosphere > Soil | place: USA: Michigan... | reverse complement strand
GGATCGTCCAGGCTCCGAAGTAACGCAACACACGCATCAAGATCCGGCGCATCAAGATTCGCCTTGGCCACGTGCACGCACGGCGTGCGTTGCCGCATCCTACGCATGCCCCGTGGGCGTGGCTATATGTGTGATGTCGCGACTACGATTCGTCCTCGCCTGGGCACGATTCGTCCCGAATCGCTTTCGCACAACGCGGCGACGCGGCCAAATCTGCACGCATCCACCGCAATTCCGCGGCGGAGTTCGCGTCTGGAGATTGCATCATGCGCACGTTGTTGTTCGTCTTGGGCGTTGTGGTCTCGGCAGGCGCCGCGGCGCAGACGCACTACGTCGATTTTTACAACACCGCTCCGGCGAGCGTGATCCAGGTCGAGACGGCGCCGGCGGGAACCCTGGCCTTTCGGCCTGCGGCGCTCGGTGACCGGCCACTGCATGGTGGTGGCGACTCGCTGACGCTGGCGCTGCCTTATGCCGAGGGTTGTCTGCGCGACCTGCGCATCACATTCGCGGATGGACGCGTGCTCGAGCACAAGGCTTTTGACGTCTGCAAGTATCGCAGCTATCACACCGGACGCTATTGGCATCCGCCGCACGCTGGCGCTAACCGAATGTCACAGCGCTGAGCGACATCAATTCATTGCTGTGGTCCTGCCGGCGCCATACATTCGCCCCAATTCCGCCTGCGCCTTGCCAGCTGGCGTCCACAGACTGCCGCTGTCGAGGGAACGATGGGCAGGTGCATGCGCGGGACGCAATCACTCACGGACAAGATGCCAGGCCTGGACCTGCTGCGCGCGGTCGCTGTCGTCTGGGTGATGTTGTTTCATTCGTTCCTGGTCGGCGGGCTCGGCAGCGATTTCGAGTGGCTGTCGCGCTTTGGCTGGATGGGCGTCGACATCTTCTTCGTGTTGAGCGGTTTCCTGATCGGCTCACAGGTGCTGCAACCTCTGCAGCGTGGCGAACCACTCAGCTTCGGGAAATTCTACGCGCGCCGCGCCTGGCGCATCCTGCCGGCATTCGTGGTGGTCCTGGCGATCTATGTGCTGATTCCCGCATTGCGCGAAGCGCCGGGATTGCAGCCGTGGTGGCAGTTCGCCACCTTCTCGCTGAACTTGCTGATCGACTATTCACACAATCAGGCGTTCTCGCACGCCTGGTCGCTTTGTGTCGAGGAGCACTTCTATCTGGTATTCCCGCTGCTCGCATGGTGGCTGGCGCGTCGACGTTCCGCAGCGACATTTGTTGCAATCTCAGCGGCAGTGCTCGTGTGCGGAGTTGCGCTGCGCAGCTTTGTCTGGCTGCACGATGCCGCGCTGGATCCAACGCGCGCCTGGTACATCGAAGACATCTACTATCCGACATGGATGCGCCTGGACGGGCTACTGATGGGCGTCGTGCTCGCGACGCTGCGAACGTATCGGCCGCGCGTGTGGACACGCATGCAGGCGCATTCGACCCTGCTTGGGCTGACTGGTCTGAGCCTGTTCGCCAGCGCGCTTTGGTTGTTCCGGGATCGCACCGGCTTGTTGCCGAATGCGATAGGCTGGCCGCTGCTGTCCGGTGGAATTGCGTTGCTCGTGTTCGTGGCGGCGGACCGCGGGAGCTTGCTTGGCAGATGGCGTGTGCCGGGCGCACAGTGGATCGCGGCAATTTCCTACAGCTTGTACCTGAGCCACAAGCTCGCCTTCCATGTGGTGAACGCTACCTTGACTCCCGCGCTGACGGAAAATCGAGCGCTTGCATTTATGATCTACGCGGCAGCGGTGCTGGCATTCGGGGCGCTGCTGCACTACGGGGTCGAACGTCCATTTCTCGCATTGCGGGATCGCCGTGCGCGGCGTCGGCAAACCGCATCGCCGCAATGCGAAATTGCCGTGCAAGCCACATGAGGTTGCCGGCAACCGCACCTCGCAGATCGATGCGAATCGAAAAACGCTTGCAAAAGTGCTCACGGGCTGACGTCATCTAAACTGCCTCAACTGCGTTTACTCCGATATTCCCCCTTACGGAGTGAACGATGTTCAAGAACGGTCCAATCTTCACGGGAGCCTGGGGACTTGCATTCCTCCTGACGCTCGTTGCATCGACGTGTGCACAAGGAGCCAGTGCCGCGAGCGACCCAGCGGACTCGGTGGTTGTATCAGGTCCGTCGACCGTCGTGCCGCTGTCCCAACGCATAGCCGCCGCTCAAACCGCTGCAACGACCAGCACCAGCTGCCAGGCCATCAGCACCGGCACAAACGGCGACAACGGCTTCTACTGGGAGATCGGCGATGCCAACGGCATCGTCGTGGATGCGCAAAGCGGGCTTTCGGCATCGGGCAGCGTCAACCCGCCCGGCGACGCAACGACCAACTATGTGCGCACGACGTCGATGCCGATTGCTTCCGCATCCAAGTGGATCTACGGCGCCTATGTCGCCGAAACGCAGGCGGTGTTTGAGAATGGCACGTGGCATCTGCCGGATGCCGAGGTGCCGTTTCTCAACTTCACCAGCGGCTACCACAACATGCAGGACGGTTGCAGTGCGCTGGCGACCGGGCTGAGCGATCCGACGGTGGCGGACTGCCTGAATCAACCCGGCACGCTGCACGGCACCACGAACGGCACGCGCATTGCGGCGGACAGCGGTCATTTCTTCTACAACTCGGGCCACATGGAAGTGTTCCAGGGTGGCGGCGATGCGTCGATCGCCACTGTCATGAATGGCGCGAACGACGACACGGCGGCGCTGGCCAGCAAGGTGATCGCGGCATTCGGCGCGCGTGCGGTGCAGGTGAACCTGAGTTACTTCACGCCGGTGCTTGCCGGCGGCATCGTCACGACGCCTGCGGATTACGCGGCATTCCTGCAAGGCATGCTTCGCCCCGGCAATCCCTTGCTGATGTCGTTCCTGCTCAACCCGACGGCTGCCGACCCCGCCGCGGTCTGCACCAATCCGCTCGATCCCGCGTGCCCCAGCGCCATCTATTCGCCGGCGCAAGGCGTGGCGAGTTGGCACTATGCGATCGCGCACTGGATCGAAGACGATCCGTACAACGGCGACGGATCGTACAGCAGCCCGGGCGCGTATGGCTTTTATCCATGGATCGATGCGCGCAAGCAGTACTACGGCATCGTTGCACGCGCCAATCTGGTGAACATTCCGACTTCAATTCGCGCGTCGACGTACTACAAGTCCGTTATTTGCGGGCAGTTGATTCGCTCGGCGTTTTTTGGGGATGAGATTTTTTCGAATGGGTTTGAGTGATCGGTCGGCCGACGGCAACTTGCAGCGCTGTGTTGACCCAAGCGTTGGAGCACGTGGCTGGCCGACCAAAGCGCTGAACTATCACTCAGCCTTGCAGTCTCAGTGGCATTGTTGCTGTACGAGTTTCGTATGCCACGCCGAATGCAAGCGGTCGCGCTAGCAATAGCCTCTGTGTCTTCTCCCGCCTGGGCTGCCGAGGGCACCACGTGGAGATGCGATGGGTTTCTTGTTGATGTGGAGGAAGCTGTCAGGATTCCCGATGGTTTGCCTCAAGCCATGTGCCAGTACTACGAAGCGCAGGAAAAACGGGATTGGAAGAAGACATACAGCCTGAGGCCAAAAGACTTCCGTCAAGTCGTTGGCTTTGACTTCTATGAAAAAGAAATGTCAGAGCAAACCCCGCAGATCGCGTTGTCGCGGCTCAATATACTGTCCGTGAAGCCGTCGCGGCCGTCTGAAGTTGCTGTCCGCGTGGACTTCTACCGAGGTCCGGGAGGCGCATCAAAGCCATTCGATCCGTCGACAGGCTTCGCCATGACAGGCGAAACGACTGAATGGATAGCGGAGCCGGAAGGCTGGAGGTGCGCGGGTTGCGGAGAGGTGTTGTTGCACGCGATAAATTCGCGCATGGTCTTTCCCGACTGATGGTTGCTTCGGGCACGACGAAGCGGAAACGAACCCCTGCTGGTCCGATGTGACAAAACGTTGACCAGGATGCCAGGACGGCCGCTCGACTGTCCGCTCGCCGACGGCTCATCGGTGCAAGTTGCATGCATTGTCGCCGTCGCGCGTGTCCGGGATAATGGACGCATGCATACACCCCCTTCACGCGCATGGCACGCATTGACGGCTTGCGTCCTGGTCGTCGCGCGCGCGGCGCATTGCGCGATTCCGGCGAGCGAGACGCAAGCGCTCACGGACCTTTACAACGCGACCGCCGGCAGCAGCTGGACCAATCACACGAACTGGTTGAGCGTCGGCGCCGAATGTCAGTGGTACGGTGTGACCTGCGATGCCGGACAGACGCACGTCACGAGTCTTGCACTGCAATCGAACAAGTTGAGCGGAACGTTGCCAGACCTGTCGGCGTTGACAGCATTGCAGACGCTCAACCTCGGTTTCAACGCCACCCTCACGGGCAGTGCCGGCGGCATCGCGAATCTCACCGAGCTGCGCACGCTGCAAATCAATTTCTGCGGATTTTCAGGCACGTTTCCGTCGCTGAACGGACTGCCGCATCTGCACGTTCTCTCGATCGGCGGCAATCAGTTTAGCGGCCCGCTGCCCGATCCGAGCGGCTTGCAGGAATTGACGCAATACCAGGTGGGACGCAACGCGTTCACCGGCGCGATTCCAGTGATCACGAACGTGCCCGCGCTGACCATAGTGGACGTCGGCGCGAACCAACTGGTTGCACCGTGGCCCTCGTTTGCGGGACTTGCGAGCATCCAGATATTGGTGGTCGCGCAAAACCCGATCAACGCGCCTCTGCCGGACTTGAGCGGTCTGGCGACGCTGCAGTATTTCAGTGCCGCAAACATCGGTGCGACCGGAACCATACCGGCCATGACGAATCTGCCGATGCTCGGCACCTACGACGTCGGCATGAACCAGCTGACCGGTGGGTTTCCCGTGTTCAGCAGCGGCTTCCATCCGGGCTCGCTGCGCGTCAACGACAATCAGCTCAGCGGACCGGTGCCGAGCTTCGGATCGCTGGGCGCTCTGTATGCACAGAACAACCAGCTCAGCGGCGCGCTGCCGGCATTTCCCGCAGCGGGTATGCAAACGCTCGACATGCACAACAATCAGCTCGCGGGTTCCATTCCTGCCTGGACGGGCACAGCCTGGACGACGGTCGATCTATCGGGCAATCAGCTCGATGGAAGTGTGGCATCGATCGGCCCGCTCATGAACCTGCTTTCGTTCAACATTTCACACAACCAGTTGACTGGCGCCGCACCGGCGCTGCCACAGAACGGCGCCATCGAGTACTACGACATCTCCCACAACGCATTCACCGGAGCGCTGCCGGCAATGCCGAATCCCAACCAATTGGTCGGATATCGTGTCGACTACAATCAGCTGACCGGATTCGCGCCGGACATCGCTGGCACGGCATTGCCTCAGTATCAGGAATCGGCGCTGTGCCCAAACCTTCTCGATGCGCACACCACGACCCAGACGCTGCTCGACTGGAACAAGGCGACGAACAAGTTCTTCCCGTTCACGCCGAACTGGTATGCCGGCTGCGACGATTGGATTTTCGTGGCGGTTTTCGACTAAACCTCCTCCCGAAGCCGCTCTCGGATCAGCAGCTGAATCGTTGCACTTCCAGCGAAGGGGTCCGCTTCTGGCCGGAAGCGGACATGAGGCAACAAGTCCTGCTTGCATGCGCGAGGTCCTGGACCTGTGACATGCAGCAATCACAGAGCTACTATTTCTCTCCGCAGATCTGTCTGGGGAGCGGATATGTCGCACCAATTGCTAGGAGTCATCGCCGGATTGATTTTCGGCGCGGTGACGATTGTCCTCATGCTGCGCATGCCATTTCCCGACAAGGTTGCGGCGCTCGCTGCAGCGTTTGTTGAACGCTTCGCAATCGGCTTGGTCATTGGCTGCGTTCAGCTGTCGTGGCCCGGTTGGCTGGTAGGGATAGCCTTCGGGTTGTTGCTCAGCATCCCGAGCGCCATCATTACGAAAGCCTACGGGCCGATTCTCATCATGGGTACGTTGGGCGGCCTGATCATTGGCGGCTTCATTCACGGCTGGATGTGAATTCATAGCACGACGTCCACTTCCGACCCAAGCGGACACTCGCGTGGACGATGGCATCGTTTAGTTGAACCCTGTCGTTCTCAAAGACATCTCAGGAAACGACCCTTCCTCGCTGCTAGCCCGTCTACGCAGTTTCAGTCGATCGATTCCTGGTGTGCTGCAATGAATTTGATGATACGGCGCGTATTCGCCACGGCGCTGACGATCACGGCTGGGATTGCGTGTGGACACGGAGGAAAGCCGCAGTATGAGCCTTGGGGAGTCGACTTGAGCGGGATGGATCGTTCTGTTCGCCCCGGCGACGATTTCTTCCGCTACAGCGGCGGCACATGGATGAAAGAAACGCAGATTCCTTCAGACCGTTCGTCGTGGAGCACGTTCTCGATCCTGCGCGAAAACGCGGAACGAAACGTGAAAGCCATCGTGGACGAGCTTTCAAAGCGACCCAACAAACAGGGCTCGATCGAACAAAAAGTAGCCGACTTCGGTACGTAAGGCCTTCATACGCGAATCAAAAGTCAATCGACAGTTTCAGCGAATACCAGCTTACCTCATCGCCTTCCTCAGTCGATTGACCGAGGAAGATTGGCCAAAAGCGCCCCAGGTTCGCGGCGCCTAACTCCGCACGCTACTTCCAATCCACGATTTGATCGCCCATGCGCCCCGCGCGAGAGAAGTATTGCGTCTGGCCGAATATCGGCGCGGCACGCTCCAGGTACTCCCTGCCGCCGACGGCAAGCTCGGAAGTATCGCGACCATAGCGGCGCAGCCCCGCTTCGATTTCTGCCGCGCTGGCGCGAAAGAAGTCGGGCAGCGACGCCGAGACGCGATTGCAGCCGACGCCCTCGCTCATGTCGTAGACGCCACCCCAGGTTGGGGAGAACTGGCGGCAATTGACCGCGAGATAGGATCCGCCGCCGTCCCACAAAATCGGCACGAATCCACTCGGCCAATAGTCCTCGTCGCCCTCGTCGCAGAGTTCGTGGTTGGATATGCATTCAGCGAGCGAAAGACAGAACATGCCCCAGGCGAACGCCGGCTCGAATACGTCGAGCTCGCGACAGACCGCGTCGTCGTAGCCATCCACGCGACGGAAATACGCGAGCAGGTCGGGCGGCGGAGAGGTGTCTCTCAACGTGTGCAATACGTCGAGCGCGTGCGAATCACGCAGGGGCTTGATCGCCTTCGGCGCAAGCGCGCCGTGCTGCTCAAGCACGGTGTAGTAGTCTTCCAGGAAGTCGGCCACGATTTTCAATGTCCTCGATGGTTCTCCATCGAAACGAAGCCGAGGTGCTATTCCGGACATCGCGTTGCACGAACCGGCTTGTCTTTGCACGCGTGCGTGTCATCATCAGGCGAATCACGAACTCGCGCTTTTCTGCTTCGCGGACCCCGCGATGACGGGTTCTGCGCCGTCGTGTTCGTGCTGCAGGGCACGCTTTCGGTAGCTCGTATTCGCAGTCTCCTTCGTGCGTTCCTCTGCACTCCGCAACAGCAGGCCTTGGATCCAGCCGGCACCGAGCAAACGCATGCCGGTTCGTTCGAAACGCGCGGTATGCACGTACGCTTGCACGATAGCTTTGCCGCAGAAGTAGGCGGCGCCGTAGAGGAGCAAAGGCGGCAACAGGATAGTCACGTCTGGTTCCGGGCTGTTGAACCAGCCCTCAAGCGCCACCTGGTGCCACTTGAGCATGCCGGCGATGAATGCCACGAACAGCAACGGCGGCAGGTAGAACGTGGCAAGAAATATCCAGTCGAATGCGTCATCCGCCGCTGCCTGGATGCGCGCCGCCTCGCAATGCGCATCGCCGCGGAAGAGATACAGAGTGACAGCGCATTCGGCAATCAGCACGAGCGCGGGGATACCGAGCAGATGCTGCGCACGCGAGTTAGCAAGTAGAGCGAATGGTGCGCCGAAGCCGATATTGAACACGGCCCAGACGATGCCGATGAGAAAGAGTGAGCCGATCGAAGCAAGAAACTTGCGCACTGCCTGTTTTGGATCTTGGAACTTCTTGTACGCATCGCCGAGCGTCTGCGAGACGATGGCGCGGATGAACTCGAGCGGCACCAACGCGACCAGGCCCCACACCCAATCCTCCGATGGTGTCCAACGCACCGTCATCGCGGCGTAGACAAAACTGACTGCGATAGCCAGCGGCGTCGCGCCTGACAGCGCGACCGCTTGCCAGTCGGTTGTCGTCACAGGCACGGCGTCGCTTTTCATGGAAGCTCCTCCAGGAGCCATGATCGAGATGGCCATCGGATGCTGCTGCATATCTCGCGCCCGCTCACGATTCCGGACCGCGTGGCAAACGGATCTCTGGTAGAAAACGTTTCCATGCGCTCAACCGAACATGGCCATGGCCATGCGCAATTTTCCATAGAGAGTGCTGACGTCTCATCTGGTGAAACGCGGCCCAGGCGGCAAGATCAGCAACTTCCGCAACGGCGGCACATTCCTGCTGCGCAACGGCAAGCGTCGATGCGGCAGGCGACGCCTGTGGCGGCGGAGAGGCACATGGGCGCACTCGCAAGAAGCCGAGCAGGCGGCTTCCGACAGGAATGCGGAAAAAGAACCTATTTGACCTTGACGACGACCTTGCCTTTCGCGCGACCTGCTTCGACGTATGCAAGGGCTTCATTGGTAGACGCGAATGGAAAGACCTGATCGATCACGGGATGGACCGCCGCGGCCTCGACGAGTCGAGTGATCTCGCGCAGTTGCGGCCCGTTCGCCCGCATGAACAGGAACGAATACTTCAGACCTCCACGGGCCGCCTTTTTTCGGACCCCGGAACTCAACAGGCGGACGACGAGGCCAACGAACCACGGCGCCCCGATTGCTTTCGCAAAAGAGGGATCGGGAGGGCCAGAAATGGAGATGAATGTTCCCCCCGGCTTCAGCACGCCCAGGGATTTCTCAAGCGCCGCCGCGTCCTGGCTGTGCAGGACCACGTCGTAGTTCTGCAGAACTTTCCCGAAATCGTCCTTCTGATAGTCGACCACGACGTCTGCGCCGAGTTTCTTCACCAAACCGGCGTTCGTACTGCTCGTGGTGGTGGCGACCGTGGCCCCGATGTGCTTGGCCAATTGAATGGCGAAGGTGCCGACACCGCCGGACCCTGCCTGGATGAATACCTTCTGTCCCTTCTTCAATTGCGCTCTTTCGACCAAAGCCTGCCATGCCGTCAATCCAACCAAGGGGATCGAAGCGGCTTCTTCCATAGTCAGGTTCTTGGGCTTGAGCGCGACCTCGTTTTCGCTCACTGCAATGAACTCAGCAAACGTGCCGATACGGTGGTCAGGAGGTCGCGAATAAACTTCGTCGCCCACTTTGAACTGCCGAACTCGGGCTCCGACGCGAGTCACAATCCCCGCCACATCGTGCCCAAGGATCAGTGGCATGCGGTAGGGTAAGATCAGTTTGAATTCGCCGCTTTTGATTTTTGCATCCAGCAGGTTCACGCCCGCGGCGTGAACTTCGATCAGCAGTTCGTCGTCCCGAAGCTCTGGCTCAGGAATGTCGCCAAGCCGCATCGGATCCTTCTTGCCGTACCGATCGATGATGAATGCCTTCATGATGTTTCTCCCAGCGCAACTGCTTGCACCACGCTCAGACCGGCAATGCGTTGAACTTTCGCAGAGTCCTATCGACCATTGACTCCGGCAGAAAGCGACGTAAGAAGCGCACCTGTGTCGCTTGCTTGCCGGCGGTATAGCGGCGTTTCGGGGTAGGCGCCAGCGCCGCCTTCAGCACCGTGTCGGCAACTACTTCCGGTGCGTCGCCACTCTGTATCCAAGTCCGCATCAAGGCCTCGGCGCGCGAACGCCCTGCATCGTACTGGGCAAGACGACGATCGGGGCGCGTGATGTTTTCTTCGAATGACGTGCGCGTGACGCCGGGTTCGACCAGCACAACACGGATTCCGGCCGTTCGCAACTCATGGTCGAGCGACTCGGAATAACCTTCCACGGCGTGTTTGGTCGATGCGTACAGTGCGTTGTAGGGAGCTGGGATCAGTCCCAGTATCGAGCTCATGTTGATGATCCTGCCCTTTTTTTGGCGGTGCATCGCCGGCAGAACTGCATTCGTCACGCGCAGCAGGCCGAACACATTCACGTCGAACAGTGCCTGAGCCTGTGCCGCGGACGATTCCTCCGCCCCGCCGAGCAGGCCGATGCCGGCGTTGTTGACCAGCAGGTCGATGCGTCCAGCCTGCCTCAGCAGCTCCGCAACCATGTTCTGAACGGTCGAGTCGTCGGTCACATCGCAGGTCAGCATCGTGATGCCGTCGCTGCCTGCTTGCAGCGCCTTGCGGCTGGTGCCGAAGACACGATATCCGGCTTGCGCGAGGGCCAGCGCCGTGACTCGCCCGATGCCGGATGAGGCTCCGGTTACCAGGGCGACGCCCAGATCGTTGTTGTTCATCTCATTCTCCGCAGAGGTTGCTCGACCCGAACAAGGTCGTTACTATCGTTTCGGTAGTTACTGTACTACCCATTTCAGAAAATGTCACTATCGATTTGATATGAACAAAAAGAATGTCGACAACCCTTGCCCGATCGCCCGCAGCCTTGCTTTTGTCGGCGACGCCTGGAGCATGCTGATCCTGCGCGACGCGCACGCCGGTCTTACGCGTTTCGACGAGCTAAGGAAAAGCTTGGGCATCGCTCCTACGATCCTGACGCGGCGGCTGGGAACGTTGACCAAGGAGGGGCTGCTGAAGAAGCGGCTCTACTCCAAGCGCCCGCCACGCGAGGAGTATCTATTGACGGCTGCAGGGCGCGATTTTCTACCAGTGCTCTTCATGATCGGCGCCTGGGGGCGTCGACACCGCGGTGGCGGCAAGCTGGTCCGCTTTCTTGATGCAGAGAAGGGAACGGAAATCAAGGCGGTGGCCATCGATGAAGGCACGGGCGCCAAGATCGGGACGCGCCCGATCCGCATCGTCGCGCCGTATGCGGGCGAGTGATACCGAGGGGGTGACCGCCAAGTCGGATGCGGCAACGTCGAGGTCCGCTTCTGGCCGGAAGCGGACATTCAACAGGGGCGCTTCCGGATGCCTGGTTGGAACGAAGTGCGCCTAGCTCGGGCCCGGACTCAACTCGATGGCGGGCCATTTTTTCATCGCTCTGTCCTGATGACAGCGCGGGTTTCGACGTGAGAAGCTCCTGCCAAGACACCAACTACCGGAAAAGATCCGATATGCGCCTGACCCGAAGGGACTTGGCTTCGCTGCTGTTAGCCGCCATAGCACTTTTCGACGCAGCCGCCCTTGCGTCGGAGAAGGACAGCGCCGAGAAGACCGAGTGTCCACGGAAATTCAACGATCAGCAGATCAATACACTCCTGATCGAAAAGCTCCCGCTGGGAGCCGACGTCGGGATGAGTGTTCGCTACGAGGACTGCAAGTACTATGTGGTCATGTGGCCACCGGGACATCCGGTGGATTCGAACGTTTTTGTCGAATTGGATAGGGACGGAAATCTGCCACCCGAGGTAGTCAAGTACGGCTGGCACGGGGACGAGCACGAGGACGTGAGCGCGCGCAAGGCGCCGATCCCTCCCTATCCGGCGCGAGCGCTTGCCGCCAAGGTCACTGGCTCGGTCATAGTCCGCGCAACGGTCACTCCGACTTCCTTACACAGAGACTCCTCGGGTAGACCTCAGGGCGTCATTACCGATGCTCGCATCGTGCAGATTTCGCCACGCGACGCGACGGAATTGACTGAAGGCCTGATCGATGTACTTCGCCAGTGGCGTTTCAATGCGCGCCTCAGCTACGGCACTGCGCTGGCGCGCGACATCATGCTGCGTTTCAAATTTTCGATCGATGGCAAGAATGCGGCGGATACCGAAAAGTTCGAAATACCCGCGGACGTGGCCTGGCAAGGAACGTTGGAAATCAACCGCTGACGTGCTGGACTTGCAATGCGGTTCGGATTCAGTTGCCCAACAAGCACGTCTGCTTACGACCCATAGCGGATATTGGGATGGACTTGGCTTCTTGTTGTGACTTTGCGAGTTTCGAAACGGACGAAGTTCTTGTTAGCGAATTGCAATCGATACTATGTCGCGGGCGATAGGTTCGGCACGCGTCGTCGCACGCATCCATGTTTAGCCTTCGATGTAGGCCGCCAGTTCCTGAGGCTTTCCTAAAGGGAAGGCCTTCTTGAAAAACTCGAGCAACGCGGCCACGCGTGTGCTCAAAAGCCGCCGCGATGGATACAACGTCCACAGCTCGATGTCGGGCCCTTCGACATCGCCCCACTTCACCAACCTTCCCGCCGCGAGGTCGCGGCTGACGAGGGAAATGGGAAGCCGCGCCGCACCGATTCCGCAACGAATCGCGTCACGAACCATGATCAGCGAGGACAAACGAAGCACCGTATCAACCGCAATGCGCACCATGCCCTTTGCAGTCTTCACGTCCCAAGCCGTGGCCTGATCCCTGGTCCCTCGCGCAACGACCGGCGTGACTTTGCCCTTTCTTGGGCGAGAGAGTTCAGGACTTGCCACAACGACCAGCCGATCGCGCATGAATATGCGTCCGACCAAGGTTTCGTCCGGATCTGGATTGACTCGGATCACCAAATCGTAACCTTCCTCCACCATGTCCACGGGACGGTCTTCGGTCGTGACCTCGAGCCGCACCTCGGGATAACGCAGCGCGAATTCCGCAGCCAGCTTGCCCATCGCCGCCTGTGCGAAAAATAGTGGGGCGCTGATCCTGAGACTGCCGCGCGGCGTCGCGCCGCCCGAAGCAATGGCCGCTGCAGTCTGATCCAGTTCGGCCAGCAACGCGGCGGTCCGCTCATGCAGCGCCAGTCCCTCTTGCGTGAGCTTCAAGGAGTGCGGCCCTCGTTCAAACAGACGCAATTCAAGGCTCCGTTCGAGTTCCGCGACGCGACGCGAGAGCGTGGCCTTTGGCCGCGCAGCGGCGCGCGCGGCCCGCCCGAAGCCTCCGTGCCGGGCAACCAGGTTGAAATCGGCCAGCGCCAACAGGTCCATAGGTGTTCCACCAGTGAGACAGACGGTCCAAATATACGGTCTATCGGACCGCGTGTGAACCACCCACAATTCGTCCACCTCAACCGAAGTGGAGAACTGTCATGACCATTCTCGTTACTGGCGCCACCGGCACCGTCGGCCGCATCGTCATCGAACAACTCGTGAAGCGTGGCGCCGACGTGCGCGCGCTCGTCCGCGATCCAGGCAAGGCCAGCTTCCCGGCGAGCGTGAACGTCGTGCAAGGTGACCTGCTCGATGTGGATTCGCTGCGCAATGCATTCGCCGGCGTCTCAACCTTGTTCCTGCTCAACGCCGTCGTACCCGACGAGTTCACGCAGGCGTTGATCACGCTCAACCTCGCGCGTGAAGCCGGCGTCGATCGCGTCGTCTACCTGTCGGTGATTCACAGCGACATCTACGTGAACGTCCCGCACTTCGCGGGCAAGTTCGGCGTCGAACGCATGATCGAGCAGATGGGCTTCAATGCCACGATCCTGCGTCCCGCGTACTTCATCAATAACGACCTCACCGTCAAAGACGTGGTGACCGGCTACGGCGTCTATCCGATACCGATCGGCAGCAAAGGCCTGGCCATGATCGATCCACGCGACCTCGGCGAGATTGCCGCGATCGAGCTGCTGCGCCGCGACCAAGCCAAGGGCCATCTTCCGCTGGAGCGCATCAACGTCGTCGGCCCCGACACGCTGACCGGCAACGACATCGCCGGGATCTGGTCCGAAGTGCTGGGCCGTCCGATCGCCTACGGCGGTGATGACACGGCGGCGTTCGAGCAGAACCTGCGCAACGTCATGCCGAAGTGGATGGCGTACGACATGCGATTGATGGGTGAGCGTTTCCTGACCGATGGAATGATTCCGGAGTCGGGCGATGTGGAGCGTCTGATCGCGCTGCTTGGCCGCACGTTGCATTCGTATCGCGAGTTCGCCTCCAGTGTTGTCGTCCCGACGTAATCACGTCACCGCGATCGACGGTCTCGCTTCGAAAGAGGCGGGCCGTTGCAACATGCATCGGTGTGGACAGCGCTTGGATGGCGCAAGCGTGGAAGCGCAGCAGCTCCGCCATCTGGCGTTCCGCGTCCGTCATCGGAGCGCAGTGGCTCGGTGCGATGTTGGATTTCGATGCGGCAGGTGAGCATCGCGCATGGCCGCCGCACAGATGGTGGCGCGGAAATTCCCGCACGCAGCGAAGCAGCAAGCACTGTTTCACCGGTGCGCGCGTCGATCTCGATATCGTCGGGCAGAAACTGGATCAAGGGCATGGCCGACTACCCTCTACGTCGCTTTCGCTTTTTGGGATATCACTAGCGACCGCACGTGACTCGAGGCAATAGGAGTTCATGTTGCTCAGGTCGGAGCCAGATGAATTTCATCGGTTGTCAGTGCGTGGGGATCGGTTCGATCGGTATGCGCCCCAGCACTGGGTTTTATCCTGTACCAGATCGAATACATCGCCGGCAGGAACACTAGCGTCAGGATAGTGCCTGCGAACGTTCCGCCGATCAGCGTGTAGGCCAGCGTGCCCCAAAACACCGAGTGCGTCAGCGGAAGGAAGGCAAGCATCGCCGCCAGTGCCGTCAGAATGACCGGGCGAGAACGCTGGATGGTGGCTTCGACCACGGCGTCAAAGGGCGAAAGTCCTTCGGACGTATTGTGTTTTATCTGTCCAATCAGGATCAGCGTGTTGCGCATCAAGATGCCGGACAACGCAACCAGACCGACCAGTGCGTTGATGCCGAACGGTTGGTTGAACAGGATCAGCGTTGGCACGACGCCGATCAAGCCCAGCGGACTTGTAGCAAGCACCATGACCATGGCGGAGATCGAACGTGTCTGGAGGATGATGATGACGAGCGTAAGCGCGAGCATGATGGGAAACAGCGGCAACATCGCGCGCGATGCTTTGCCCGACTCTTCGATCGAGCCGGCTTCTTCAATGCGGTAGCCGCTGGGAAGACTCGCAATGACGGGTGCCAACTCCTTCAACATCGCCGTCGATACATCGGGCGGTTGCAGGTCGTCGGCAATGTCGCCGCGCACAGTAATGGTCGGCGTGCGGTCGCGGCGGCGCAAGATCGGATCTTCCATGCGCACATCCATGGAGCCAACCTGGGACAACGGTATGCGCTGGCCGTTGGCGCCGGTCAGAGTGAAGCCGTCGATCTTTGCAGGGTCCAAGCGTATGTCGCCGGCAGCGCGCGCCATCACGCTGACCGAACGAATGTCCTCGCGGACGGCGGTGATCGGTATCCCCGAGAGTAGAAACTGAAGCTGCTGCGCGACGATGGCGGATGTGAGCCCCACGGCTTGGAGGCGATCCTGATCGAGTGCGAAGTGGACCGTGGGCACCTTGGAACCCCAATCGGTATTGACGGTGCGCATCATTGGACTCGCACGCAAGATCTCGCTGGCTTGAGCAGCGATCGTACGCAGCTTTTCGGGATCCGGGCCCATCACGCGGAACGCGACGGGATACGGTGAATACGGACCAAACACCAGTTGGGTGACGCGCACTTGCGCCTGCGGGACCAAACCGTTGGCGATAGCACCACGTAAGCGATCCTTGAGTGCATCGCGTTGTTGTTCGTTGTCCGTACGAACGACGATCTTGGCGAACGACGGATCGGGTAGTTCGGGCGCCATTGCCAGATAAAAGCGCACGGCGCCCTGGCCAACATAGGAAGTGACGATGCGGGCTTCCTTCTGCTGCGCGAGCCAGTTCTCAATCTTGGCTGTAGCCGCATCAGTCTGCTCAATCGACGTGCCATAGGGAAGTTGCACCTCCACGAGCACTTCGGGCCGATCGGAGGCCGGGAAGAATTGTTTCTTCACCACGGCCATGCCAGCGCCCGCGAGTACGAACAAACCGATGACGACGCCGGCAACGAGCCACTTGCGTGCGATGATTCTGTTCAAGATGGAGCGGAAGCGGTTGTAGTTTTTGGTGTTGTAGATCGCATCGTGCCCGCCTTCGACCTTGGCGACGTTGGGAAGCAGCTTCACGCCCAGGTACGGCGTGAATACGACGGCCACAATCCACGACGCGACCAGCGCAATGCTGACGATCCAGAACATGTTGCTCGTATACTCGCCTGCCGTGGAGCGCGCAAACCCGTTGGGCATGAATCCGATCGCAGTCACCAGCGTACCCGATAGCATTGGAGCAGCAGTCAGCGTCCATGCGTAACCCGAGGCGGCCACACGATCGACGCCTTGTTCCATTTTCACGACCATCATTTCGATGGCGATGATCGCGTCATCGACCAGCAGGCCCAGCGCGAGGATCAACGAGCCGAGCGTGATGCGATCGAAGTTTTTTCCGGTCGCGGCCATGACTACAAAGACCGCTGCGAGCGTAAGCGGGACAGCGGCTGCGACGACCACGCCGACACGCCAGCCCATGCTGATCAAGCACACGACGATGACCACCAGCAGCGCGACGAAAAACTTCACCATGAACTCGTCGACCGCGGAGCTGATGTTGATGGCCTGATCGGTCACCTTTGACAGGCTCATGCCGAGGGGCAACTCGGTATTGATCGCGGTCACTTCCTTGTCGAGGGCTTTGCCCAAATCGAGGCCGTTCCAGCCCTCGCGCATGATGATCCCGAGCAGCAGCGCGGACTCGCCGTTGCTGCGCACTCGAAAGGTCGCAGGATCCTCATAGCCCCGCTCGATCGTAGCGACATCGGACAGCTTGAGCGTGCGTCCTTGCGCCACGATGGGCGTGTCGCGGATTTTCTGAAGCTTGTCGAAAGCACCATCCAGGCGCATCACGACTTGCGGTCCCTGCGTATCAATGGAACCTGCCGGTGTCAGTACGTTTTGGCTGTTGAGCGCGGCAAAGATGTCCTGCGCGCTGACACT
>Ga0157376_10001221_pt1 | contig 16932 bp, 14 predicted proteins | sample M45metaG_FD_121801 | JGI IMG/M metagenome (GOLD analysis project Ga0157376, IMG submission 121801) | Miscanthus rhizosphere microbial communities from Kellogg Biological Station, Michigan, USA - M4-5 metaG | ecosystem: Host-associated > Plants > Roots > Rhizosphere > Soil | place: USA: Michigan... | reverse complement strand
TATTGTGAAAACATCCCGAATACTGGGGGTGAGCTTCCAGCATATCGAATTGCTTTTGAAGTTTGTTTCGATCAGTCCAATAATCATCGCCCTCGCATATCGCAACATATTTACCTTCGGAACGTCGAATACAGTCGACCCAATTCCCGATCATACCCAGATTGGCCTGATTGTGTTGGTAGCTGATCCTTCCGCCCGAATTTAGTGCTATTCTATGGCATATTTCCGATGTTCCGTCGGTCGAATTATCATCATTCAAAATAATGTCCCAATTGAAATTGCATTTTTGAGCCAAGACCGACTCCAGGCATTCCTCTATATAATCCCGTTGGTTGTAGGTGATGATACACACGGAAACTGACGCAGGATTCATTCTGGCTTTAGTTTAATATTGATAAAGATCTTTTTTCCCGTGGCTCTGTCAAAATAGAAAGCGTTATCGAAGGTCCCGTGTGTGAGTGCTCTCAGCCTATCAATGAATTGGGAAACGACCACTGTGCTTTCCGGGTCTATTTCAAGTAAGTTCCTGAAATCTTCCACGCTGTTGTAGTTTCCCTCTTGCGCCATGGGAAAAGCAGTATAGTTGTTTTCCAGGATGTAAGGCAGGTGTTCTTTCAACAATTCGATCTCCGCGGTCAATACCTTATTGTAGACGTCAAGGGACGTATCCCATGGATCGATTCTTACTTCCTTTTGAACGATAACCTTTCCATGATCGATCTTGTCGTCCATCTCATGAATAGTGGCTCCTATCGGCAACTTGTTCAGGATCGAAAAAACCTGTGGATACCACCCTCGGTTGTAAGGGTTTAACCCTGGGTGGATGTTGATGCATTTTACGGTATTTACGAGTGCTATCGGAAAAATCTGTTTGCAATGAAGAGAGAATACCAAATCGAAGTCCCGCCCGATTCTTTCATAGTCTTTCTTGACATTAATGCATCTGAGGTTTTCGGCCGGCCACTCCAGCTTAGGAGAAGTACAGGCGAATGTAAAGCGATCCTCGTTTATGCTCAAGTCCTTTATTACATTCTTGAAAGAGCTTACCAGGAAATGGTTGTCGCTTACGACTAATATCCGATTATAGCTCATGATAATGAAAATATGATATCGGCGGATATTTCCCGTACAACGTCTTCTGCCAAGTCAGGGAAGAGGGGCAGGCAGAGGACTCTTCTGCTGATTTCCTCTGAAATTGGGCAGGAATTCGCCTTAAGATAAGGCAGCTCGTTTAGGGAAGGATAGAAATATCTCCGGGTGAAAATCTGCTTCTTTTCCAGGTTAGCCTTACAGCGCAACAGTTTGTCCTCACTCGGGAACAATACCGGATAATATCCAAAATTATATTCAAGGTTGCTAAGGCCGGGATCGGGCCTTTCGACTACCCGGGAGAGCAGGCTGTCATACAACTCCGTCAAAGCCTTCCTTCTCCTGATGAGATCGCCGACTTTGGGCAGAAGCGCCAGCCCCATCGCAGCATGGAATTCAGAATTTTTCCCGTTTATTCCCATGCAGATGTAGTCGTCATAGCTGTGGCCGAATTGGCGATAAAGGAACATCTTCTTGTAGGTCTCTTCATCCTGGCAGATAACGCAGCCGCCTTCCACCGTATGAAACAGTTTTGTCGCGTGAAAGCTGCATGTACTTACGTCGCCATAGCTCAAAAGGGACTTATTATTATACTTGACTCCAAACGCATGTGCGCCGTCGTAGATCACTTTCAAATTATTTTTTTCGGCGAATAACCCGATCTTTTCGATATCTGACGGGTATCCATAAACATGTGTAGCGAGGATTGCCTGCGTCCTTTCCGTGAGTAGTCTTTCCATTTGTTCCACATCTACGCCAAAGTTGCGTCTGTTGATATCTACAAATACGGGGGTGCAATTTTCCCACAAAATCGCGGTAGTTGTGGCTACATAGGAAAAGGGAGTCGTGAGTACTTCTCCTGTTATATTTAGCGCTTTCAATGCCATTTGCAATACAATTGTTCCATTATTGCAAAAAAGCAGGTTCGATACACCTAAAAATTCCTTAAGCTTCTCCTCCAACTCTCTGACCAATTCTCCATTATTCGTTATCCAGCCACGGTCCCATGCACGCTTCAGAATAGTGGTATATTCATCAAAATCGGGCAGGAAGGTCTTTGTAACATTTATCATCGCGTATAAATTTAGGTTAATTGCCTTCCTAGTCGGCTTTTGCAAATAACATTGTTTCTTCGCTGAATATTGTCGAGTGTGATAAATAAAATCTATATCCTAGATCAAGGTTCTTTAAGTACCTGGGGATAACCTCGAAATCCGCAGTGCTATGATATAGCGCAATCGACAGCTTAGGTTTGTATTTTCTCAGCGTTTCCTCGGCACCGTATAACGCCTTTATTTCGGCTCCTTCGATATCCATCTTTATAAAATCGACTTTTTCCAGCCTCTGCCGGTCAACAAAATCGTCGATGGAAAGTGTAGTTGTCTTTCCGGAATAACCTTCAAAAGGTTGGAAAGAGACCCGACTGCCTGGTCCGTTCGAGAGGTAAAACACCTCCTCCTCAGAGTGTGACCACAACGGGTTTTCGACTAGCCTGATGGAAGAAGCATGCCTGGGATTGAGTCCAATGTTCTTTCGCAGGATGGCGATATTATCGGGAATGAATTCGAAAACGTAGGTTGTGCCTTCCCCTTTGATCTTATCGCTGAAATACAGCGCGGTATCGCCGAAGCAACCGCCACCGTCGATCACCACGTCGCCGGGATCAGCCTGAATATGTACACCATTACGATGAAACTCGTATTGCCTGACAATGAAATCGATATTAGTACCGAAGGCAGTGTAATACAATTTCAGCGGTATGTTCAGAAACGAAAGATCGGTAAGCTTGAGTTTGAAATCCATAAAGTCGATCTCTATGAGGTCCGTCTCACTCTGATGCGATTCGATCTCCTCAATACTCTTCCAGTATTCGGGTGTACTTAATGGAAGCCTGACCTTCTCATGACCCAGTAGCCTGTAGGCCACCAATTTTACCAAGAGGGCTCGGGATTCATCATCTTCCAGCAACTCATACAAATATTCAAAGTCCTTGATCCATGTGCCGTCGGCAATGGCCGTTACGGCATAATTGATATTAGAACGATGGAAGTAGCCCTTTTCATTCAATTTATCCTTGACCTTTTGCTTTAGGGAAGTGGGTTTCCTGCTCCGATTAAGGGGACCGTACCTCAGGTGATCATAATTATCTTCGTAATTATTATTGACGGAAGTTAAGATCTCCTGCATTAACGCAATAAAATAGCGAGATTGGCTCATTTCTGATATTGATGTTGCATTGCTAGATTAAAATCGAATTGGGGCCTGATGAATCCGGGCCACTTACCGTGCCAACTGCTCGGTGTTCGGGACTCGTTCACTTCGAAGGTCACAGTTTCTGTAAAGTCGAAAATGACCTTTTCCTGGTTCTCAACTATGAGCATGGCTATTTTATAGATCCCGTCATTCAAAAAATGGGCAGGGATACGACAAACACTCTTACAGAGTCCCTTGGATAAAGGGGAAATGTTCGAAATCACTTGGCAGATATGCTCATCCGCCAGAGTGGATATTCCCATGCTCAGGTTGAGGATGCCGTTTTCCACGTTGTTCCAGAATTCGAATTCAATATCCACTTCTGTGTCGATGGTGATAGGATCGGTCTCGTCTTCCAAGTGGGGAACGACTTCCAGTCTCTTTACAGTCACATACTGGTTACCGGGCGCCGTTTCCCGGTTTTCATATTCGAGCCGGAGGCTGCTGTTGACGTTATGGGAGAGATAACTATTTATGACCTGGTTGGTAGGGCCAATTTCACTCAGCCGTCCATTCCGCATATACATCACAGTACCGCAAAGATTTTTGACTGCCGTCATATTGTGACTGACGAACAAGATCGTCCGACCATTGTTCGAACTTACATCTTTCATCTTGCCCAGGCATTTTTTCTGGAATTCAGCGTCGCCGACAGCCAAGACTTCGTCTACGATCAATATCTCCGGCTCCAGGAAAGCAGCCACCGCAAAAGCCAACCTGACATACATCCCGGAAGAATAACGTTTAACGGGTGTTTCAATATATCGTTCTACGCCGGCAAAATCTACAATGGCATCAAAATTCTTCTTTATCTCCTGTTTGGTCATGCCGAGAATGGCTCCATTCAGGAAAACATTATCCCGTCCGCTGAGATCGGGGTGAAAGCCCGTTCCCACTTCGAGCAGACTGGCGATGCGGCCCTTCATCCGGACCTCACCTTTTGTCGGTAGGGTCGTTCGGCTCAAGATCTTCAACAGGGTGCTTTTGCCTGCGCCATTCCTGCCGATGATGCCCAGCACCTCCCCTTGCCCGACCTCAAAATTGATGTCCTGCAATGCCCAGACATACTGGCTCGCGCTACTTTTTGTCCGGTCATTCTCCTCGCCGATCTTCAGGTACGGGTCCTCCTTTCCGCGCATTCGGTGCCATAACCTGTTGAGGTCATTCCCGAGGGTACCGGTACCGACCTGGCCGAGGCGATATTGCTTAGATACGTTTTCTACTTTTATAACGGACATAGATGATAACCTTTTCAGGTGCTATTGAGGTTTCGTAAATCTGATGATATCGTCTTTTATGGTCATTTCATATCCCTGATCTTTCCCGGCCACATGAGCTTTCAGGTCCTCGATGCTGGGGTAATCGCCATCACCTTTGAAGAGGCGCGCGTCATCGATCAGCAGCACATGTTGAGCATTCGAATACATAAATATCGCATTGAGCTCTTCCATAATGGGGGACACTTTTTCGCCCTTGGCAGTAACGCCGGCAGAATAGTGCCCATCCAGCCAAAATATGGCCGGGCCATTCAGCCGGGGCATCAGCTCGACGAGGACGCTGCCGCTGTCGCCCTGAAGGATCTCGACGTTGCGGTCAGCTTCGAACCGCTTCTTCGCCTGCCGCCAGAGGTCTGCTCCGAGCTCGATGCTGTACACCCGCTGAAAATTATCCTTTTGTGCCATAACCATATCGCCCAGATAGGTCCCTGACTCGACAAGAGTTTTGATGCGGAATTCGCGCCGGTAATCATCTATTGCATTTTCTTTCAGCGCATGCGGTGGCGGGAACGGACTTCCACGTCTTCGCCAGTTCCTGATCTCCCGGTTCCGGCGGTAGCGGCGATTTACTCCTCGCAGGTTTGTTTTAAACGGTTCGGGAAGGAGTGATACAAGGGCATGTAGCATTCTCGATATCACGATCTTTCCATTTTTGGTTAGTGAAACATGAGACAGTTGGTAATCATACGGTATCCATAAAACTCTTTTCCACCCGGTTGAAGATGATCAGACCGATGACAACCGAAACCACAGTAAAGCTGACACTGTACAGGAACTGGTTCCATTCGAAGGTACCTGTACCGAACATGGCGAGCCGAAAGAGCTCTACCAGGGAGGTCAGGGGATTGGCTTTGATGATCGGCAGGTATTTGCTGCCCTTTAAAAAGGACAGAGGGTAGATGATCGGGGTGCCGTACATCAGCAATTGGACGCCGAAGGCGACCAGGAAACTCAAGTCGCGGTATTTTGTGGTCATGGAGCTGACGATAATGCCGAGCCCAAGGGCCAGCGCCGCCATCAGGAAAAGAACCACCGGGAGAAAGAAAATATAGGAGGTGAGGTGAAAGGAATAGCCGCCGGTTGCAATGTAGTAGACGAGGATGATCAGCAACAAGCCGAACTGGATGCCAAAAGAGATCAGGTTCGACAGGACACTCGACAAAGGCACGACCATTCTTGGGAAATAGACCTTCCCGAAGACGCTGGCATTGACCGTGAAGGTACTCGAGATCTTATTGAAGGCTGTTGAGAAATAGTTCCAGATCGTGAGCCCCGACAAATAGAACAACACCGATGGCATGCCGCCCGTGGGGATCTTTGCCACACCGGCAAAGACGACCATGAACATCAGGGTCGTGAGGATGGGCTGAATGATGAACCACAGCGGCCCCAGGATCGTTTGTTTGTAAATGGAGATGAAATCGCGTTTTACAAACATCCATATCAGGTCTTTATACCGCCACAGATCGTCGAGATGGAGCTCGAGCCAGCCGGGGGCGGGTTTTATCACAATATTCCAGTTATCCTGTTTCTGCTGCATATTTCTTAAAAATCTTTACTTGTCTATCTTATCGGAGGGCCCTTTGGAACGTCTTTTCCCGAAAAGACCCTTCCGGCCTGAGTTGCCCTCGAAATAACCATTGTTTTTTCCATAGCCATAGCCATAGTAGCCGTAATATCCGTACCCGCCATAATAGCCGCCCTGCAATTTGACATCATTGAGAATGACCGACATCGCCGGCAACTTCTTATTGCTGTACAATTCGTTCACGAGCCCAAGCAGGCGGCGGGGAGTATGGCCCCGGCGGACGATATATAATGTACAGTCCGCAAAGCGTGACAGTGTAAGGGCATCGCTTACCAGGCCGACGGGTGCGGAGTCGAGAATGATCACTTCGAAGTGGCGTTTGGCCGTTTCGATCAGTTCGTTCAGCCGGGGGTTGAGCAGCAGCTCCGCCGGGTTGGGTGGGATTGGCCCGCAAGGAATCACATAAAAATCGTCGATCCCTTCCACCTTGATCAGCAGGTCTTCAAAATTAGCGCTGCCGATGATATAGTTGGTGATCCCCATCTTTCGCTTCAGGTCCAGACCTGAGATGATCTTGGGCTTCCGGATATCGAACTCCATAACGACGGTCTTCTTCCCGGCCAGTGCCATCACCGCGCCCATATTGGTACTCACAAATGATTTGCCCTCCCCACTAAAGGACGAGGTTACCAGGATGACCGGCCGTTCGTTCTTCCCGGTGATATATTGAAGATTCGTCCGGATGATGCGGAACTGTTCAGCAATGAATCCCCGGCTGTTGGTAGACACGATCAGTGTCCTGTCCCCTTCCGAATGCCCCACCTCGCCAAGGATCGGGGTCTGGGTCGCCTTCTGAATTTCAAGCCGGTTGTTGACCTTGTCATTCAGCACCTCGAGGATCGCGATGAGCGCGGCAGGGATCAGCAGCCCGATCATCAGATAAGTCGTATAGATCGATTTATTGTTGGGGCTTACGGGTACATCGCTTCCAATGGCAGGTTCTACCACCTTTGAATTGGAGATCGTGGAAGCCGAAGAGATCGAGGTTTCCAGCTTTTTCTGCAGCAGGAAATAATACAGTTCCTGCAGGATCTGCTGTTGATGAAGGATGGACTGTTCATGAATGGATTTCCGGGGCATCGTCTTCAACTGGCTTTGCAGTTGTTCGTTGGACTTCACGATCTGGTCCCGGGCAAGGATGGCGGCTTGTTTAACATTGGCCAGGGCCTGTAGCATATTCACCTTCATCTTGTCGAGGTTCGCCTCCATCCGCTTGATCATCGGGTTGTCCGGCTTGGTCGTCTTAAGGTTGGATTCCCGGTCGAGCACGGCCCGGTTATACTCACTGAACAGAGCGGTCAACGTAGGCTCTTCAATACCCAGATTGACAGGAACGCTCTTGTAGCTGCTGGCCGGCTCGTTCAGATAGTTGATCAGCCAGTTCATAATGATCAGCTGGGTTTCCCGGGTCTTCAGCTCTTTCTCGCTCTGGGAGATATCCGACACAAAGGACTTAGCCTGGTCGTTGATATCGAAGGTTTGGTTACTGGCTTTGAATTCGCTCAGATTGCCCTCTACGCCGCCCAGCGAGTCTTTGAGGGACCTGACCCGGTCGTCAATGAAATTGGCGGTATTGATCGCGATCCGTTTCTTATCTTGCGCGATCAGGGAGTCGTATACGGCCATGATCGTATTCAGCATATCGACGCCCATGTCCACACTTTCGGTTTTCATGGAAAGGGTCAACACCGAGGAATACTCGTTACCCTGGCTGATGCTGATGGCTCCGGTCAATCCCCGCGCCATTGCGATGGCGGGTTGCCAACTGATGGTATAGTTCCGGCTTTGAAACGCTTTAAGATCCAGATTCATATCCCGGGTAAGCATGCAGATGCTATGGCCGATCTTGAAGGGCTGACCAAAATAATTCACTGCCTTTTCATTGTTCAGCAGGAATTGCCGGTCGTCGATCGCCGTTATCCTGAAAGCGATCCCTGAATTCGAATCCCCATTTTGGATAAAATGAAGGACGATCGGCGTAGTCCGGTAAATAAAGCTGGATTTTACACTGCCGTTGCAGTAATAGGAGGTTTGAAGATTGAGATCCCTAACGACTCGCGCGATAACCGGGCTCGATTTCAAAAATTCTATTTCATCGAGCAGGTTGTTCATCGGCTCGGACATGAAAAGAGCTCCGAGACGATCGTCCTTCCCACCCGATCCAGGGCCTTCATTTTTGATCATCATGGTCGACTGCACCCGGTAGATAGGCACTGCATACCGGATCTTGATATATGCAAGAGCAAGTCCAATGACCATGCACACGAGCAGCCATGGCAGGTATTTTAAATAGCGGGTTAAAAAATCCCGTATATCCGGTCTCGCTGGTTCCTGCGCGGGTATCTCAACCGTCTGGTCAGTCATGATAGGATCAATTATTTTTTGAATATGGTGTAGAGCAGGGCCGCAGTGGAAATAATGCTCGTAGCAATAGTAATAGTGCGAATGGTCGTTTGGTCGTTGGCCACCACCTTCTTTTTGGTCGGCTCGAATACCACGACATCATTCTGTTGCAGGTAAAAATAAGGCGAGGCCATGATATCCGGTTTTGTAAGGTCGAGCCGGGCAAAATCACGCTTGCCATCGGTCTCCCTGACAACCAATACATTATCCCTCCTTCCATAAAAAGTCATATCGCCCGCCATGCCTAAGGCCTCCAGGATGTTCACATGATCTCCCGGGATAGTATATATGCCCGGCTTGGCCACCTCCCCCAACATGGTGAAGCGGTGGTTCAGAAAACGGATGGCGAAATACGGATTGTTCAGGAAGTCCTTCAGCCTGTTGTTGAGTGTATCTTTGAGCGCGCCGCGTGTTAATCCATTTACATGCAGGAGACCAAGACCCTGGAATTCGATATTACCATTTTCGTCGACCGGATAACCCGGTGTGCTTGGAGCACTACCACTCAATCCTGCAGTAGCTTCGCTACTGGCAGCGCCTGCAGATCCCGTCGTGATCAACGTCTGATTGTATATTCGGGTAGCCTCGGGGTTGTCGCTATAAACGATGATGCTGATCAGATCTCCCTTCTGGATCACCGGCTCTGCAAAATTCGCATTGCTCAGCTTGGCGGTATCGAAAGACCCCTGCATATAAACCAGATTCCTGGTATTAAAACAGGAGGGCAGCGTCATGCACATGACCGTAAGGGTGATCGCAGTGTATAGGAAGTTCCGCAACAGCGGCAGAAGGTTAGACTTCATCAATTTGTTTTATCGTTTATACTGATTGTTTTCCGATAACGGCAATATTTGATTTCTCAACCACGGCCACCAGCCGGAATCCAATGGATTCGATCAATACCTGGACCCGGTTATTCAGCACCTTCATCACCTTCCCTCTGCGGTCCATAAATGCCCCGCCGCGAATGCTGACTTCGGCGTCTTCCTTCAGATCCAACGGTTCGACCTGGACATCCCGGTACTCATAGAGGAACTTGCGGATCGATTCTATCTCCTTGTCCCTGACCTGGGCCGGCTTACCCAACCAGTACACGAAATTGACGACCCCATCGACCAGCCGCACATTGGGCATCTCTTCTTGCGTCACTTTTACGAACACATAGGATTTGAAGAGTGGCTCCTCCACCCATTTCATCCGGTCGCTCCATTTCTTCCGGACCCGATTCAGGGGGCAATAGGCTTCCATGCCCCGATCCAGCAACAGGGCATGGACCTTCTTCTCCCACCGGGGGCGGGTATAAACAGCGTACCATTTTCCTTTGCTAGCGGACATAGCTTCGCCTCCTCAGTCCCATAGACTTGTTTCAACAAATTGTTTATCAAGACATTAACAAAACCCGTCGTTCCATATAAAGGGAAAGGGTACAAGCGAGTATTTCGTCAAAAAATACCACTTATACCCTTATACTTATTTTGATCAGCCAGAGCGCGACAAGTATTCCCCACAGGACGTTGCTAAGTTTTAAAAGCTTGGATTCAAAAAAACACAAAAAACTTCCAATAGCACGATTTATTGTATCCGTGATCGCGATTCCCCTCTTTCCCTGCCTCAATCCGGTCACAATTCGCAAATATAAGAGATTTTAATATTCAATGATCTTAATTGTGAATTGAAAAAGAACAATTTACGTCCAAAATAGGCAAACAATTCTTTTCCTCTGGTCCTCTTGTTTGCAAAAAGCTTGCCCTACTTTTTTTCGCCGGCCAGCTTCCCGATGCCCCAGTAAAGCAGGCAGGCCAGTATAAAGAGCAGACAGACAATGACGATGGAGAATTTCACCCTCGCCAGATTGTAAGCAATCGTTACGTTCAATTGATCTATAGGGCCGTGAAGTGTTCGGGAAAGAGCGATGTTTTCCACTACATCGCAGATGGTCGCCAGACCGATGAGCCAGGAAAACCCTTTCCCGCCTTTGATCATGATTTCATTACCGGTGCAAAGAGAGATGAACCGACAACCCAGGGCGATGGCCACGGTGTATAAGACCATGAACAGGTAGGCAAGATACGTGCTTTTTACCCCATGCTCGTATTTTCCGGTCGATTTCCAGTCGCCGATGATGGCCTCGGCCTTGCTGGTCGTCTTTGCGATCTCGAATTGAACGATCTCATCGGAACTTAAGGGGGACAGGTAATTTCTTACCCAGATCATGTAGCCAATGGTAAGGAGGAAAAACAACCAGAATAACTGTCGCAGACGGCCGAATCGAGCAGACCACGAAGGAGGTTCCATACTGAATTTGATTTTTGTCTTCCGGCCGTTAAATTAGCCAAAATCGACAAGAGCCGGAAATTTTCCTCACGCAGCAGCCGGACCGGAGACATGGCCAAATCTGGTCTTGACCTTCAGGAACCATTTTTCATAATAATGATAGGAGCAATGGGCGACAAAGACATTGACGCCCAGGACGATGAAAGGGAGTGTAAAATTCCACAGCGGCAACTGCTCCATCGTTTGTACCGGGATAAAGTAATGCCACAAATAAAGAACAGGCATGTTGTACGCGTAGAGGCCATAAGAGATCTTGCCGAGGTAGTTCAGCACGGGATTCTCCAGGGTCAGCACCGTCCGGGGATTGCTGCTGACGTTGAGAATGAGGACGCCGGCGAGAATGGCAAAGGTCTCGTTGTCGATGAAAGAGAAAACACGCAGTGGCCGGAAGAACCACAGCACGAAGAGTCCCCAGGCCAGCCATTGCGCCACCGGGTGGAGCAATGGCTTTAACACCCGGGATTGCCGGAAATTAAGGCAGGCGATAACCCCGCCGATAGCCATGCAGTCAAAGCGCGTGAGATTGAGTAAATAGTAGAGCCCGTCTCCGCCGGAATATTTTGCGACGACCTTGACGAGGAGGAAGGTCCCCAGAAAGGTCAGACAGGCGAGCAGAACTCTTCTCTTCTCCACGATCAGGGGCCAGAAAGCGTAGAATTGCTCTTCTACCGCGACTGACCAGAGGGGATTGACGATCCAGATGCAGTGCGTCATGTTAAAGGCGAAATTCCCCAGGAAAAAAAGATAGAAGAGAAAATAGGAAGTTTGCTCGCCAGGCACCTGGACATATGGAAGAGCAAACCAGCCGATGACCAGGATAAGGAAATACAAGGGCCAGATGCGGAGAATGCGGCGAAGATAAAAGTTCGGAAGGTTGATCTTTCCGGTCGAACGTTTTTCATTTAATAACAATGACGTAATCAAGAAACCGCTCAGCGTAAAAAAGCAGGTAACTCCATTTGCAAGCATGGATTCCCCCGCAGTGCCTGTTCGGATAGAGAAAGAGGTGTTGAAGTGGCCCGCGAAAACCATCATGCAGGCAATAGCCCGAATACCATTAAGTCCGGGGAAATAGATCTTCTTCATCGATTCCGTTCGGTTGTTAAAAGGTAAAATAATCCCCTTGCAGCTCCGGGTCGGGAGCGGCTAAAGGTTTAGCGTCCGGTGCGGTAGGCGGGCTGGGTGTGATGTAGAGATTGAGGGGAGGCTGTAGATAGAGAGGTAATAAGTCCGGGTAGTTCTACAATTATTGTGCCGGGACACATATTGTGCCGGGACGCAACAGAAGCGGCGACCCTGGAAGGGGTCGCCGCTTGGATATAACGGTCTTATCTATTCGCTGCTGGCAGCTTGCGAACAGGCCTTATAGTGCAATGTGGCCTTATAGATTCACAAGAACATCGAAGATGCCTTCTTTCCAGCCCGCGATCAGGTATACATCGTCACCCGGGCATTCGAGGGGATCCGATCCATAGCCGGCAAGATCGAAGAGAAAAAGCTTTGCGCTGGGTGCAACATCGCGCCGGTATTGCCGCCATGCCTCTGCGATATCCGCATCAGCGGACTGGTTAAAACTCCGGCTTCCCCAAAGCCGGCAGTCGGTAAAGATCAGGACCCTGTCGACCACCTGTTTTCTGCGAAGCAGGTCCTGCAGCAACAGGTGGGCGTTGATCCCATAGCCTGCCTCTCCTTCCTTGCTGTGGAATTGATGGACCGCCCCGAGAACGGGTCGTACCGGAAATTCTACAGGTTTCCAGGTGTTCCCGATGACCCCGGCATGGACGGAGTAGCCCTTGTTCTTCCAAAGTCCGGCCAGCAGGGGTGCGACATCGAAGCGCTGAGCGCTGCCGCCCGGATGGACGGGTCGTTTCATGCTGTTGCTGACATCCATGGCGATCAACGAGACCCCTTCTGCGCCGAACCCGTTCCATTGAGTATGCAGTACGGCTTCTTCCAGCGCCTCGGCGAGCATGCCGGCGCCGCCCTGATCCATCTTCTGCAATTCCTGATGGACTTCCAGCAGCCTGAGCGGGGAGACCCCGCTGCGCCGGACTGCCGCGGCATTGCCCAGGTATTCGGCGGCCAGCTTCAGCACCTTCCCGCTGACACCCGCGCAGAGCATCGGGCGAAGATTGTCCAAAAGCGCCGAGTACCCGATCCGGAAGGAAGAGATGCCCTCCTTCCACTTATCCCGCAGCGCGACCTGGCGCTGTTCGGGGCTATCGTAATGCTGGTGATGAAGCGCATGCCATTCCTGCTCCCAGCTGCTGCGCATGGGGATCAGATCCCGGGTGATCTTCGAAAAAAGGCTTTTCTTCAACCGGTCGGCCGGTTTGGGCTGCAGCAGTTTCATCGTCCCCTGCAGGGCGACCTGCATCTCCCGGCTGTAGCGGGAGTAGGAGAACTCATCCAGCCTGTTGACGATCCTGTCCAGCACCTTGCGAACGGCGCGGCCGGGTTTTACTCCCGGTCCGGCGGCGCGGGTGAACCACGCTAACCAAGCGGGCACATCGGTGGGCTGACGAACGATATGTTCCAGCAGTGCGGCTATATTTTCGTCTTTGTTCGAGGCCCTGTCCGGGTTTTTGTTCGAGGCTTTGTTCGACGCCGCCGCCAGTTCCGCTGTCAACCAGAAAGCGGCATCCCGGGAGTTGGCTTCCTTCTCCAGATGGACGGCCAGCCGGGCGATCCCTTCGGGGTCGGCAGCGAGGATCTCGTCGCGGATGGCCAGCGCCTTTTCCGACAGCGGCCGTGAGGGATCGTCCGCAAACGAGGCGATCAGCACGTTCCGGTACAGGTCTTCCCCTGCGTCGGGAATTCCGGCTTTGATGAACGTGTAGCGGTTGTCGGCAGCGGGCTCTCCGCCGGTGGCGGAATGTTTGCCTCTCAGGCCAAAATTGAATTTCATAGCTCGTCCTCCTTTTTTCCGCCGGCGGCGGAATTTGTTCCTCCTTCGGCGCAGGGCGTCCGCCTTCGGTGGAGTTGATAATAAAAAAACCCGGTCGATGGTCGACCGGGTTCACAGCAGGTGCAGCGCACCTGCCTATCGAATGCCTTCCGGTCGACAATATGATCCCTTCCCGCGTCGCAGGGACGTGATCGTGGTCAGAGTGGTATGTTTGTTCTTCGTGGTTCCCATACGAAAAAGCCCCGCAGTTAGGCGGGGCTTTTATATGCTGGATTTTTTTGTTCAAGTTACAGCACTTCCCGCCCCGCGCAGGTACACACCTTAATCGGGTTATACCCGGAACTAAGTTGTGTATGTGTAAACTGTCGAAGCATAGTGAGCGCGTGTTAATGAGATAATGGACAAATTTAAAATTCTTTTTTTTCTTTTGAAAATAAAATCGAAAAAATTTTACGCCAGCTTCGTTATCTCCACGACGAGATGCCCGTTACGGCATTTGTACAGCGGCTTGTATTCTACGGGATAAAGCGCAAGGAAATCGACGAAGGCCCTGTACTCATGCGCGGCCTTGGTTATCGTGAAGAAATCGTCGAAGATGAGGATATCGCCCGGGCGGAGATAGGGCTGCAGATGGATGAGCGTGATCAGGGTGGCATTATAAAGGTCGACGTCGATATGGATCACCTTTCGGCTATCCGCGGAAAGCGTCTTCACAAATTCGGGAAGCGTATCCTGGATCAGCCCGACGCAGAACTGGCTGCGCGGGTCATTCACCTCCGGTACTTTGCCACCGGCCGAAAAGCTCCCCGCGGGTCTGTCGCCCCAGTCTTCCGGCAACCCGGTGAAGGTATCGAAGCCTGCAAACCTCGACTCCGGGTTCTTGTTCCCTTCCACCCAGATCATATAGGTCTGACCCAGATAGACCCCAAACTCCAGGAAAACGATCGGGTCTTTCTCGTTGAAATGTTCTTTGACCAGGTATCGGTGCATGTCGAGGCGGTCGGTAAAGGCCTTTACATCGATGCTATTGTACAGGGCTTCGCTTTTGATGGCATAGCCCCAGGAGGTGAAGAACCCCGAAAATGCAGTCGTTTTGAGCCCGGAGAATAGTCGAAAGACAGAAAAGGTAAGTTTTTTGAAGGTCTCTTTCATGGGATTAAAAATATACCCTTCCGGTCAATCGGGCAAATCGATTCACCGATAGTCTTAGAAGGTGCCTGCCGGGATCCTTTTCGTCATCGCCCGTCAGAAGGTCGTCAATGCCGACCGTTTCCATCCGTCGGCCGTTTTGATATAAAAATAGCTGCCATCCCAGGAAAAATCGCCCACGTTGCCATTCGCGTCCGACGTCGACGTAGGCGTATAGGTCGTCCGCAGGCGGAATTGGGAGTAACCAGTGGCGCCACTCACATCTATCTTCGAGGTAGGTCCAAGGTTGTTAGTCAAAAAGCCTGACCCGCCCTTTATTACCCACCGTGGAGTCATCGGATGGATAGTCGTTCCGGACGCTGCAGAGTCCCCGGTTGCAAAAACAATATCCCCCGGAGTGCCGTTCCCGGTACCCCGGCAACCGTTGATGTCGAAGTCGTATGCGTTGATATTGGTCCCGCCCGCGGAGCCTCCGACGCTGATGCCCGAATAGCCGCCGTTGATCACAGCCGCGCCATATCCTTTGACCACAAAGACAGGATTGGCCGCGTTGTCGACAAGCGCTGTCCACCCCAACGGCGTCGTGCCTCCTACGAGAAACGAATTAGTAGGGATGTTACCGACATCGCCGCTGTTGACCGTGGCGTATGCATAAACATTACCAATGGTAAGCCCTGAGGCCGAAGCAGAATTCCCATACAAATAGGTAAAGGTATTTAGCTTGGCATCATAGCCGTTGTTCAATGTTACGACGAATTGGTCAGCCGTAACCCGCGATTCACCGACGACGTCCAGCTTATACCGGCCGCTAGTCGACGTGCCGAGCAAAAGATTCCCCGCCGTGTCGAGGCGTCCAGCAAAGGTGCTGTTGGTATAAAAGTCGATATGGTGGTTATCCTTGGTCCCGAATACCCCTGTCTGCCCAAACGCGTTGCCCCCCTGCAACCACGCATTCGGGTCGCGCAACTTCAGCGTGTCCGCGCCGACGAGGTAAAAGGTGTCGCTGATCTTTGTCAGCGGCCGCTTAAAGATCGTCCGGCCCCGGCCCGTATTCCAAAGGAAGCCCGGCACGGCCTGCGTGTGGTTCTCGATGATAAGTTCGTTGCTGTCGCAACCCGTGAGCAGCGTGCTGTCGGCGTTGATGGTGTAGACCTTCGGTGGCGTTTGGGCGGAAAGGTCCAGGCATGCCAGGAGCAACACGCACAGGAAAAGTCTATTGCGCATAGTGTAGGTTTAGATCAAAAAAAATAGCTAATCAGGCCGTCGGATGGCAGTTGAAGAATCAGAGCCTTGATGAATGAGGTGAAAAGACAAGCGTGAAGTGTAGGGAGGATTAAAACGACGCCTCCAAGCTAAAACAAAAAATTAAAAAGAGAAAGCGTTCACTACAAGAGGACTCACCGGGAATCTAACAGCTAAAAACATCCGAAGCTGCGCCGGAAATTGTATAAGCGTGTCGAATTCGATGAAAACAGTGCATTTCCGCGAGTTTAATTGCCGCCGGATTTTAGCAGCTCTACGAAGAAAACTCCCGTTCGCCCGACAGCAAAATCGAGTGTTTTTACTCGGCGATCATGTGGTTTTCCGAATGAGAACGTTGCACTACGCGCGATCGGCTCCTTCTATCCTTCCATTCGGCGATCAGGGTCGCGGCAAAGATCAGTGCGCCGCCGCAGGCTAAACGCCAGGTGAGGTTCTCATCGAGGATAAAGAACGCCGCAATCGCTCCGAACACCGGTTCGAACAGGTAGATGATCGACACTCGCTCCGCGCTGATATACCGCTGCGAGATGTTCGAGACGGTATACATATAGGCCGTCGAGAATAAGGCGCAGAAAACGATGCCCGCCCAAAAAGATCGTTCGGGCGGCAGCCAATCGCCCGGTTCGCCGGTGATCATCGTCAGGCCAAGCGCGAGGATGGCGCAGGTA
>Ga0157376_10001220_pt1 | contig 16948 bp, 18 predicted proteins | sample M45metaG_FD_121801 | JGI IMG/M metagenome (GOLD analysis project Ga0157376, IMG submission 121801) | Miscanthus rhizosphere microbial communities from Kellogg Biological Station, Michigan, USA - M4-5 metaG | ecosystem: Host-associated > Plants > Roots > Rhizosphere > Soil | place: USA: Michigan... | reverse complement strand
TTGGGAAGATTGTAGTAAAAATAAAATGAGGGGCTAACGCCCCTCATTTTATTTTAGGCCTATTTATGCGTTGACCGCGGCGATACCGGGGAGTTCCTTTCCTTCGAAATATTCGAGCATGGCGCCACCGCCGGTGGAGACGTAGCTGACCTTGTCGGCATAACCAAATTGATTGACGGCGGCTACAGAGTCACCTCCACCGACGAGGGAGAAGGCGCCTTTTTGGGTGGCTTCGGCGACGGCACGGGCGATGCCCCTGGTGCCGCGCTGGAATTTCTCCATTTCGAAGACCCCCATGGGACCGTTCCACAAGATCGTCTTCGAACGGTGGATGACGTTGGTGAATTGCTCACAGGCGTTCTCCCCGATGTCGAGTCCCATCCAGCCATCTGGGATGGCATTGCTGGGGGCAGAAGAGTCGCTGGCGTCGGCGGCGAATTTATCGGCGATGATGCTATCGGCGGGCAGGTGGATGCGGACGCCTTTTTGCTCGGCCTTGGCGCAGAGCTCGCGGGCGGTCTCAAGACGATCGTCCTCACAGAGGGAGTTGCCGATCTTTCCGCCGAGGGCCTTAAAGAAGGTGTAAGCCATCCCTCCACCGATGATGATATCGGTGGCGCGTTCGAGAAGATTTTCGATGATAAGGATCTTATCGGAGACCTTGGCGCCGCCGATGATGGCGACAAAGGGTTTTTGCGCCTGGTGCAGGACTTTTTCGGCGCTGAGTACCTCGCTTTCCATCAGCAGGCCGAACATCCGCTTGTCCTTGGGGAAGAACTGAGCGATGACGGCGGTGGATGCGTGGGCGCGGTGGGCGGTGCCAAAGGCGTCGTTGACATAGACGTCGCCGAGTTTAGCCAGTTTTTCGGCGAAGGCCTTGTCACCTTTTTCCTCTTCCTTATGAAACCGCAGATTTTCGAGAAGGAGGACGTGCCCGGGCTTCAGCGCAGCGGCGGCTTTTGTCGCGGGCTCACCGATACAGTCGGTGGCGAAGGCGACGGGTGTGCCGAGGAGCTGCTGGAGGCGCGAAATAAGGTGTTCGAGGGAATATTTTTCGGAGGGTCCATCCTTGGGACGGCCGAGGTGGGACATCAGGATGACGCTGCCGCCGTCGTTAAGGATCTTCTTTATGGTCGGGATGGCGGCGCGGATGCGGGTGTCGTCGGTGATCTCGTGCTTGTCGTTAAGCGGAACGTTGAAGTCGACCCGGATGAGGGCCTTTTCATTTGCAAAGCTGTGCTGGCTGAACTGGCTCATATAGTTATTTTGATGCAAAACCCGGTCCAGGGGACCGGGTTCTGTTTGGTTCGTTAGACCTTATTTGGAGATCAGTTTGGCGAAATAGTGCAGGCTGCGGACGAGCTGGCTGACGTAGCTCATTTCGTTGTCGTACCAGGAGACGGTTTTTACGAGTTGGACGTCGCCGTTGGTGATGACGCGGGTTTGGGTGGCGTCATAGAGCGATCCGTAACGAATTCCAATGATGTCGCTACTGACGATCTCGTCTTCTGTGTAGCCGAAGGATTCGTTGGCGGCGGCCTTCATGGCGGCGTTGACCTCTTCGATGGAGGTCTTTTTGCCGAGAACAGTCACCAGTTCGGTAAGGCTGCCGGTGAGGGTCGGAACGCGTTGAGCGCCGCCGTCGAGCTTGCCTTTGAGTTTGGGGAGGACCAGGCCGATGGCCTTTGCGGCGCCGGTGCTGTTGGGCACGATGTTGACGGCTGCGGCGCGGGCGCGACGGAGGTCGCCTTTGGGATGGGGGGCGTCCTGGGTATTCTGGTCATTTGTATAGGCATGGATCGTGGTCATGAGACCGGATACGATGCCGAATTTCTCGTCGAGGACCTGGGCCATCGGCGCGAGGCAGTTGGTGGTACAGGAGGCGCAGCTGATGATGGTTTCGCTGCCGTCGAGAATATTGTGGTTCACGTTGAAGACGATGGTCTTGAGATCGCCGGTGGCGGGGGCGGAGATGACGACGCGTTTTGCGCCGGCTTTGAGGTGGGCCTCGGCCTTTTCCTTATCGGTGAAGAAACCGGTACATTCGAGGACGACGTCTACCTTGTGGGAAGCCCAGGGAATGTCGGCGGGGTTCTTTTGAGCATATATCTTTACCTCGTTACCATTAACGATGATGGAGTTTTCAGTGGATTTCACGTCTTCTTCGAAACGGCCCTGAGCGCTGTCATATTTCAGCAGGTGAGCCAATACCTTGGGGCTGGTCAAGTCGTTGATCGCTACTACTTCAATTCCCTCGAGACTGTGAATCTGGCGGAAAGCCAGTCGTCCGATGCGGCCAAAACCGTTGATGGCAACTTTAACTGTGCTCATACGATGAATTTGAGTTTTGAATTTTAAGGAAGCGAAGTTACGGTATTGATTATTATGAGATTATAAATTTTTGGCGATCGGGGGAAATTGGGAGGTAAGTTTTTTAGAACCAATTTGTTGGAGGGGGGGATTTGGCGTTGGAGATAATGTATGGTTTTTGCGTGTTTGGTGGGGTGTGCCATTGGCGGGGGTTGTGCCATAGGTGGGGGTTGTGGGTGTGGCGGTGCCTGGGGATCGAGGTATGCATTGGTGTGAGGCGGGAGTGGGTCGGTGTGATGGGGTAAGTGGGCTTTCGCATTGGCGCTGAAGGGAGAATGACCAGTTGCGATCAGGCGGAAAGTCCAGCCTCTTGAGAAATTGATAATGAAAAATTTGGCTGATCTTATGGATGACTATATCTTTGCACTCCTTTCACGGAAAACCGGCAAAACGGTTTATACGAACGCCGCGTTGGTCAATCGGTTAAGACGCCTCCCTTTCACGGAGGAATGAGGGGTTCGATTCCCCTACGCGGTACCTAAGTTTGTTAGCTAGCCCCAATTGTTGAAATTGGGGCTTTTTGTTGGTGTTTATCGAACAGTTGTAAGTTCGCTTTTAATGACTGTCATCAATGAGTTGCGAATTCATTTAGCTTCGATTATTTCAAAAATGAATTTCAATTAATTGTTGGTTAATATATTATGCGTATGCGTAGGGTGTTCGAAGTCTCCGACATGGGCGCTACTTCAATTGAAAAACTACCGGTCAAGACTATCTTTTTTTAGAAAATTGCTTTTACTATCTTCCGCTAGGAAGAACTGAATAAAGCTTCCGTTGTCGCCTCTGACATTCTTGTCCTCGGACGTATGCTTCAATCAAGTGATAACCCAGGTCCTTCCCGGATTGGATGACGTTTTCCAGCCCAAGGATTGACGCGTCGGTTAAAATTTACAGTAAGCCAGCCATTCCTGACCCGTCATTTAGGTAGCGTTCTGCCCACGCAGCTATGACGTTGGCGGCATAAATTGCGTCGGATTTTTTGGAGAGCAAATGGTCGGCACTGTCCAGGGATAAGAAGCTTTTAGGGTGTTTCGCGCTCTGGTATAATTGATGGGCATGAGCCAGCGGCACAATTTCGTCCCCCGGCGCATGAGCAAAAAGTATTGGTTTATGCAGCCGATTCAGTAAAGTGTGAAGATCGGTTTTCTCCATTTCCTCAACGAATTGCTTGTTGATCGTGAATGGTCGTCCACCGATATGGATTTGCCATTCTTCGCCCCTGGCATCAGCCGATTCTAATCGAAAGTGTTGCTGGACGTGATCCACACTGTACGGGGTTCCGATGGTCGCGATTGCCTTTACGTAGTCTAATTGGGCAGCGGCTGCAATGACGGCTGCGCCGCCTAAGGAATGACCGATTAGCAGTTCGGGCTTCCCATGGTGCTCCACCATATCTCTTGCTACAGAAATAAGATCTCCCACATTTGAGGTAAAATGGCTTTCCGAAAAACGGCCTTCACTCCTTCCGAGGCCGGTGAAATCAAAACGGACAACGCCGAAACCTTGGCCGGCTAGAGTCGAGCTTATCGTCCGCATTGAATTGAAATTACTGTTACAGGTAAAACAATGCGCCAGCAGTGCGTAGCGTTCTGGGGTTCTATCGTCCGGCAGCTCGAGAAAGCCGTGTAACTTGTATCCTTTTTCGTTTGTTATTTCCAATCCCTGTAGTCCCATAAATATATAATTTTTGAAAGGGCTGGGCCGGCGTGAGATGACCAGTGTCGATCCCGTGCCCCGCCTTGATTTGATTGATCCATCCTGGATCAAATGGCCTTAACTTCACCTCCATCCACGCGAATTGCCGTTCCGGTCAGCCATTTCGCGGCCGGGGAAAGAAGAAAGGCGATCAATTCGGCGATCTCTTTCGGCTCTCCGTAACGTTCGATATGGGCGGTCTCAATGAATTTCTTTTCTGCCTCTTCCAGCGACACCTGATTGGCTTCCGCCCACTTTTGCAAGAAATTCATCCGGCGACTGGTCATGACGGGACCGGGCAAGATTGTATTTACCTGTATGCCATCCTTTATTCCCTGTTCAGCAAAAGCTTTGGCGAGAGCAACGATTGCCGCATTGATGGCAGCAACAGCCGCGAACGCGGGTTTGGGCGCTTCGGCCGAATTGCCCGACATAAACACCACCGATCCTTTTGTTTCTTTTAAAAAGGGCCACGCTTTGATGGTCAATCTGCGCGCTCCGTGAAGCTTCATTGCCGTACCATCCTCCCATTGCTCATCGGTCATTTCAAAGAGGTCGATTTGCGGCACGGCGCCGGCCACATTCACCAGTGCATCGATTTGACCAAACTTATCCAGGGTGGCCTTCACTACCTGGTCTGCTGAGGCCGGCAATCGAAGATCTGCCGATGCAAGCAGGGTCTGCACACCTAAAGCCTCGATGCGCGCAGCTGTTTCCGCTAGTTCGTTGGGCCTACGGGCCACCAGTACCAATCCGGTAAAATCATAAGCCAACCTGTTCGCAGTAGCTTGGCCTATCCCAGCACTCGCGCCGGTGACAATTGCTATTCGACTATTCATTATGTTGTTTTTTCTTATTTTAAATTTAATCGATCGAGCATCTAAATGATCGTTAATCAAATGATGCTGTAAGTCCTATCGGATGCCCCTTCAGAACGGAGTCCCTGTAGGTCGTAAAGTTTACACCTGTTACGACTTTGAAATATTTGCTGAAATGAGCCGGATCACTGAAGCCAAGATTATAAGAGATATTCTTCATTCTGTTACCAACAATCAAAGCTTCTTTCCTGGCTTCCGCGATCACCCGGTCTTTAATATATTGGCTGGCTGTCCTACCGGTGATATCTTTAATGATCGTATTTAGGTGGTTGGATGACACCGAAAGTCGCTCAGCATAGTCCCTTACCTGTTTGGAGGTTCGAAAATTCTGGCTCACCAAGTATAAAAAGCGTTCTACGAGCAACTCACGTTGGCCGGTCGCAATGTTATAGGTAGTGCCCTTTATAGTCCTAAACGCCTGTACCAGAAAGATTTTTAGATATTGTTCGGCCACAAATCCCGCCAACGGACAATCTTTGCCTTGCTCCTCCTATATATAGTCGGCCGTTTCAGTGATGCCTTTAAGTGATTCCGGAGAGAGCGGAACGCCCGTTTCTGCCAAATGCCACAACCGCATAGAGACCAACTGAGCAACAGAATGTGGATGTTCCTCATTGAATAGGAAGGTGCTGGAAAATCGAAGCCAATACCCTTTTGAATCTGGAACAAGATAGACCGACGCGTATTTCGAAGACGAGAAGGCGAATAACCTTCCGGTTTGGATTAGCAGTTCGCCGGACCCGGCACCGGGCTGTGATCTACCAGAAGGAGCCAATTGCAGTTGCGCCTGACCGGACGTCAACCAAATCATCTCGATCATTTCTCCGAGAGCCGTCGGGCGAGGAGAAACGAGATCCATTTCGCCCGGCGCCAATCTCCGTACCGAGATCGCGTTAAACGAGCGACTGATATCTTTATTTGTAAGCATTGTATCTGAATTAAATTTGCAGCGATAGGCCTCTTAGAGAATTTCACGAATATGTTTTTGATGGTGACCAGATCCCGGGCAGTGCTAATAAGTGATACTGCCAGGTCTCCAAGATGTGTTTGCGTTGCGTTGATGAAACAAAATAGATTTGATAACCGAAAGAGGTGACGACGCCGTCACCCCTTTTTGCGGAGGCGACGTACATTGAATTACCCGACCAGCTTTTCGTAGTCAGCGCTCGACATTGTTTGGCCGACCTTTCCTCCTTTCACGGCGACTTTGATGATCCAATTGTTGTGTGGATCCTGGTTGAGTAAATCGGGATGTGCCACCACCTGCTCATTGATCTCGATGACTTCTCCGGAGACCGGAGAATACAGATCAGAGACTGTCTTCACGCTCTCGACTGACCCAAAAGTTGAATCGGCCTCCAACTTTTGACCGATCTTGGGGAGTTCCAACGTCGAGATGTCTCCGAGTGTGCTTTGGGCGTAATCTGTGATGCCAATTTTGGCTGTGTCGCCCTCAAGTAGCATCCATTGATGATACTTGTTGTACTGGTAATTGTCAGGATAACTCATAATTATGCTATTTAGCTTGTTAAGTCCTTACCAGGCGCTGCATTGATTAGTCGATACCTGGCCCGTTTTGAGTTGCATCTTCTTTCGACACTACAAATATACCGAACGTTCGGTTATATTGAAAAATTTATTTTACTTCCTCTTACGCCGTGCAGAGATTCTTAATGGGGCAAAATAGCGATGAATGCCGATCATCGATTGAGAATGCGCCTATTACGAATGGAGCAGAAGCAAGGTAATTCGACTATTATACAGAAGAGGTGATCTGCCGTCGAGTAAGTGGTATTCTGTATACTCGTGGAGAATTCGCGGCGCGCCTACTCTCGTACCAGTAAGAGAAAGGATAGCCAGCGGTTGGCTGGAGCCGATGATGATCGCTTACGCTCCATTATACATAGTATCTTCCCCAATCACACTATTTAACAGGAGAGTTGCCAACAATCTATCTCAACCTGGGCTAGCCGTTCTTATCCTTGGAAGGCACATCTGTATTTGGTCTACGGTTGAAGGCGATAGAAGGGATGCAGCGTGTCTTCGAGCATCATGATGTTCGCATTTTCACTCTGTTTTATTGCTCCATGAGAGGCGTCAAAACTTTTTTTAAAAAAAGATCCTCAAATGTTTTGAATTTTACCGAACGTTCGGTAATTTTGAATCATCAATCAAAAACATCATATCTAAAAAGTAAAACAATGGAAACTCGAACAACAACAACCGCTCGCGTTGCAATTCCCACAGCTGAAAATGTTCTCGCAGAATCGAAACCCATTCTCGACAACTATAAAAAGAACCTGGGTGTCGTTCCCAACTTCTTTTCTTTGATCTCCCGGTCCCCTGACGTACTGAAGGCTACGGCTAATACGCACGCCATTCTCGGCAAAAGCCTTGGGCACAAGACGCGCGAACGCATCCACATTATGACCGCCGAAGTAAACGGTTGTAACTATTGTCTTTCTGCTCACACCTATGTCGGCGGTAAATTTACTGGCCTGACCAAGGAGGACATGGAACTCGCCCGCGTAGGTCACTCTACTGATCCGCACGCTGATGCAGCGCTTCAGTTCACCTATAAGGTAGCTAAAAATCGTGGGCACATCACCACTGCCGATGTGGAAGCCGTCCGCGTTGCTGGTTACACAGACGAGCAGATCATCGACCTGGTTGCCGAAACTGCTTTCAGTTTCACTACTAACCTGTTCAACAACACGTTCAAGACGGACATCGATCCCACTTTCCCCGCATTGCGCACCAACTACCAGGAGGGTTCCAATGAGTAAGGTAGCAGCCGCAGGGCAAATGACCACCGTGGTCATTCCGGTTTACGAAGAGGTAACGCACCTCGACTTTACAGTCCCTCATCAGTTCCTGTCCATGGTGCCTGACATTTCCGTCACGATAGCCTCTGTCGGAGGGATCCCCGTCAGCTCGCAAGGACTGTCGTTTAACAAGCTGGCCAACCTGGAATTGCTCGACACCTGCGACGTCCTCTTGGTGCCCGGCGGGTTAGGATGTATACAAGCGATGGAAGACACCAGGTTCATGGCTGCCATTAGCCGTCTGGCCAGCAAAGCGACTTATATCACCTCCGTCTGTTCGGGATCGCTGATCCTGGGAGCCGCGGGTCTACTGAAAGGACATCGTTCCGCGTGTCATTGGGCATGGCGAAGCATGTTGCCTGATTTCGGGGCCATCCCCGACGCCGGCCGCATCGTCCGGGATGGCAATATCCTCACCGGAGGCGGCGTGACGGCAGGCGCTGACTTCTCTCTCGCGCTGATCGCGGAGCTCCGCGGACCGGAAGTCGCTCAAGCTGTTCAATTGATCCTGGAGTACGCTCCTGCCCCTCCTTTCAATGCCGGACGCCCGGAAACTGCCCCCGCGGGCATCGTTGAAGGTGTTACCGCCCAGATGGAAGCCTTGCTCGGCGATGGCAGAAAGAAAGTGAAAACAATCGCAAGCAGACTGAAGTGATTGGCCAAACAGCCTTTACATTTTTGATTAGCCATTGTCATAAGACAATGGTATCGAAAGCAAAAATATCAGTCATGGTCATCAATAAATTAAATTCAGTAGTTGTCGGAGCACGCCCGATCCAGCATTCGGCCTCTCCTGCCACAAAAGGCGCAGTTCTTCAATCTGCTTATCGCCGTGGCCTTTCCAGCGCAAGCGTGACCTTACGGTCTGGCGCCCAAACAACCTGGCATTCCAACCAGCTTGGGGAATTGCTTATTGTTAACTCAGGATGCGGATGGATACAGTACGAAGACGGAATGGTCGAATCCATTAAAACAGGAGACGTAGTGTGGATCATGCCTGATAATAAGCCCTGGCCAGGCACAGCCAACTTTTCAGTGGCCGACCCGATGGCCTTGTATGAGAGCGAAAACGATGAACTAACCTTCTGGATGGGCGCCAGGATAGCAGAATAACCTTTTCAATACCATCTTATGCAAATCAAACGATTAGGAACCACTGCGGCACTTGAAAATTCGTCAGGCTGGTTTACCGGGCAGGTCTGGATCGAGGCCACTATCGATACCTGTGAAGAATCGCGGGTGTCGGGTGCAATTGTGACTTTTTCCCCCGGGGCAAGAACGGTGTGGCACACGCATCCGCTGGGGCAAACCTTGATCGTCACTGCCGGCTCCGGATGGATCCAACAAGAGGGAGGACCCGTTCAGTCCATTCAACCAGGAGACATCATTTGGATCGATCCCGGTGAACGTCACTGGCATGGAGCCACTCGGCAAACCGGAATGACGCACATTGCGATTCATGAGGCGGTAGAGGGTAACGTCGCCAACTGGATGGAACCGGTGACAGAGGCCCAATATAATATTCAACAAGCAACGGAGAAACCTGTTTCATAGGCGATCGGTTGACAATCAACCCCGCCTATTTGTCTCATTTACAATTATTTCGCGCGACCCAAAAAGGATGTCGCCTGCCCGACTTGCAAATTTAACGAACATTCGGTATATTTACTTACTCATTAACTCAACTCTATACATATGCGTAGTCAAAAAGTAGCGGCTGAAGACGTCGATCAAAAGCTATTTTCAACTTTCAGTGAATTGGGATACGACGGGGCTTCGATGGAAATCCTTGCCAAAGCAACCGGACTTAGCAAGGCCAGCCTGTACCACCGTTTTCCGGATGGGAAAAAACAAATGGCCGAGCACGTCCTTACCAATGCCGCAGAATTTCTACAGGAAAACTTGGTCAAGACAGCTACTGACCGCAGTATCAAACCCGAGATCCGGCTTCAAAAGGCCCTTGGCATCCTCGACCAGGTGTATGAGGGGGGATCGCTGAACTGTCTGCTGAGGACTCTTTCCGTTGGCACAGACGCTGAAAACTTTAAATCGTATATCATGAAATGTTTTGATCTGATCGCTAAAGGCTTCGCAGCGATTGCCATTGATATGGGAATCGACGCCAAAACAGCGAAAACCAGGTCGAAGGACGTGAATTTGCTTGTCCAGGGCTCTTTGGTCTTGTCGGGTGTGACGCATGACCGGAGCTATTTCAAAAATACCCTCGCAAAAATTCCAGGCTATTTAACAGCGTAACAGTCTGCCTATCTACCGGAAGCGATCTTACCGACCCCATTACCGACACGCGGAGAACGCGATTAGTAAGTCAAGCGATTGAACTGGGAAGCAGTTTTCCTCCAAAGTATCGGCATTACCAATCGCATATAACCCCGTCCCTCCTACCCAATAATTCGTGATGCTATTTTAAGGATGAAAAAACAAAAACCATTGATTTAATTTTGAATTTTACCGAACGTTCGGTAATTTTGAATCAAATTTGAAAACCCAGATGACTAAGTACTCAAATCTCACCCATCAATAACGAACTAAAAACAATCAAAATGAAAAAGAATCCCGTTTTACACCAATTTGAGGTCGTCGATGGCATCAACATCTTCTATCGCGTTGCCGGCGATAAAACCAAGCCCGCAATCCTCTTGCTGAATGGCTTTCCGTCCTCTTCTATCTCTTTCCGGGAACTGATCAATGATCTGAAAGATGACTTTTACCTCGTTGCTCCCGACTATCCGGCGTTTGGACATAGTGACATGACCAACGACTGGACGTATCAGTATACTTTTCACAACCTTTCGGTAACGATCGAAAAATTCGTTGATCAGTTGGGTCTCAAAAAGTTTGCTCTTTATGCCTTTGACTATGGTGGCCCGGTTGGCTTCCGGCTGGCGTCCCGCCGCCCGGAACTGATCAGCGCGCTGATCGTCCAGAATGCGAACGCCTATAAAGAAGGCATTGGACCTGCCTTTGCAGTAGCTGCTCCTTTCCTGGAACATCGTACTCCCGAGACGGAGAAACCGATCCGTGAGCTTTTCACCCTTGACGGCATCAAATTCTTCTATTTCCATGGCGCAGAAAACCCTGCCGTGATCAGCCCGGATGGCTATATCAGCGATATGTATTTTCTTAGCCGGCCGGGTGCGCATGACATCCACTTGGAACTGTTGCAGAACTATGGGACCAATATCGCTGAATATCCCACTTGGCAGGCCTATTTCAAGAAACATCAACCGCCAACCTTACTCGTTTGGGGAAAAAATGATCCTTTCTTCCCGCTGGCAGCGGCAGAGGCCTTTAAAACAGATCTTCCGAACGCCAAACTGAAAGCTTACAATACCAGCCACTTTGCGCTGGAAGAGTATCACAGCGAGATTGCCGGCGATATCCGCGAATTTATGGGTACCGTCAAATAACGAACGATTATCACGTTCAACAATAACAATTTAATATCAACATCATGGAAAAAGTAGGATTACTGCTCCGCCTGGTTGCGAAGCCCGGAAAAGAAAGCGAACTGGAAGGATTTCTGAAAAGCGCCCTTCCGTTGGCTCAAGCTGAACCCAACACCATCAGCTTCTATGTTATCAAGATCAACGCTTCAACCTTTGGCGTCTTCGACACTTTCCCCAGCGCCGAGGCCCGCAATGCCCATCTGAACGGTCCGATTGCCGCTGCGCTCGGCCAGAAGGCGGGCGAACTGCTGGCTACCGCTCCGAGTATCGAGCCAATCGACTTGTTGGCGGTGAAATAAGATTAGACCCAGGGATTGATCGCCCGGAGCACAGTGGCTCCGGGCCTTTTTGGATCTGTTACAGCTATGCTAAGAGATGTGACCTCCTTGTGGTATTACGCAAAGGTGATGGAATACACCGAAGACTATTACCGGGACAAGGATAGCGCGTTGGTCATAACCCCGCCGGGGACTTCGAATACTTATTAGATTTCCCGTGTAGCACGAAATTTCTGTGTGCAATTCAAATAACCATTAATCGCTATGTCAAACCGGATAATTTATATCGAACTATATATAGCAAGCTTTCAGCAAACTTTGAAAGGTGTTCGAACCAGCTCCCCGACACGGTACCTAAGTTTGTTAGCTAGCCCCAATTGTTGAAATTGGGGTTTTTTCATGCTGTATATCAATCACTTCTGAGTTCAACTTCAACAACCGTTATCAATGAGTTGCGAAATCGTTTAGTTTCGATTGATTCAAAAATGAATTTCAATTAATTATCGATTAAGGTGTCGTGCGTTTTTGCGGAGTGTTCGACTTCCCCGACGAGGGTGTCGCTCCACACAATAAACTACCGGCCAGGACTATCTTCTTTTAGCAAAACTTGGACAATTAAGGAAGTGACAAGCCTAGAATTATACCCTCATTAAGAACGGGCTAATTAAAATTCGTCAATTTAAACATATCCGGTCGGTTGCTTTTTCCAAGACTCCGAATACGGTCTGCCAATTCTGTCCGTCTTTTTATGCAGTACGACTTTTCTCTACTCCATTCAAATGACATTTTATTATTATATCAACCGAAATATTTCAAAGAGATCTATGTAAAGTAAACTCTCAACATATTTGGAAAGGTGTTCGAACCAGCTCCCGACACGGTACAAGGGCCCTGCAGTTTTGCTGAGGGCTTTCGCGTTTGGGGTAACATGGCGAAGCCCAATGAACAAATCCTGCTTCTTCGTATATTGTCCGTATGATTAAACCATTCCTAACTGCGCTCATTTTGACGCTCGGGTCGATGGCTGCCGTTTGCCAGGACACTATTCCCCAGATAGAGGGACATATTACGATTTCCGTGAAAAAGGGCACGATTGAGTGCGACCTGATGCTGTCGAATATGCCCCGGCTCGCGGACTATTATTTCCGCCTGAACGCTGGGATGAATATCCGGTACATAAAGAATGCAGAAGGGCCGGGAGAGCCGTTGTCGTACGACAGGTCGTTGCAGGATACCCTTTCATCGGGCGAGACATTGGCCTACTTTATTCCGGCCTATAACAAATCCGGCAAATACCTGCCGCGCTCGGTTCACTTCAATTATGGGGGGATGTACCCCGTGATAACAGACACTTCCAGCGCGGAAGACTGGCGGGGCAATATCGCGTTTAACGGTACAACCCTGCGGGCCGATGGCATTCAAAGTGGCTGGTGCCCTATATTGTACGATGTTAAGACGGACACTAGATACGAAAAAGTCACCTATAACCTGGACATTTCCTGCAATGATTGCCAAGTGATCTACCTGAATGGCAGCCAGCCCGTCCGGGGAACTCACGCCATCGTGAAAAGCCCGGTCTCGCAGGACCTGACCCTTTTTGCCGGGGATTTCCGGAGCGTCCCCATCAATGGTTACTACTTTCTGAATCCCGATGCGACCGACGAGCAACTTGGCCAATTGGAGAAATCCCTCCACTCCTACCAGCAGTACCTGGAGAAGAGCCTGGGTATTCCCTACAAGGGCAAGGCTGTATATATCCAAACGACTCCCGTATCCAAACACAACTCGTGGGCTTTTGCCTCCTACCCGACCATCGTGAACATAGGCTGGGACGGAGGACTGAAAGCGATCGGAGACAAAAATGAAGGCCCACGGCTGCTCCAATATATGGCGCACGAACTTTCGCACTATTATTTCGGAACCGTCCGAACCTTCAATTCCGATCTGGGCGATATGCTGTCAGAAGGATTTGCCGAATATCTCTCGCTCAATATCACCCGAACCTGGATCAGCGATAGCCTTTACCAGGAAAAATTGCAATCGAAAGTTCGCGCCATTCGAAATTTCAAACCGAAACCCATCGCCGAGGTGCACTCGAGGAGTGAATATGGAAACAGGGAATTGTTTTCCTATTATTATGGCCCACTCCTTTTTCTGGCCATTGAAAAAGAGATCGGACAGGAGAAGATGTGGGAATGGATGAAAGCATTGCTTCAGTCCCCAACCGTATTTACAAACTATAGCTTCATCGAACAAACCCTCAGCAAAGCGGTAAAGGACGAAAGCAAATTCTCCTCCTTGTGCGACAAATACTTCAAATCCACCAGCGCCCTTCAAAATGCGATCTCGACCCTGGGAATTCCATCCGATAAGCCGGTCGCTTCCAAAAAAGAAAAGGACACCACCGCAAAGACGTACTACTACTTCTTCTTTTCCCGGCCGATTGTCGACAAGGGCTCGCCGCAGAACCACGTGATCAAACACACGGAGATCGGGACAATAACCTGTACGCCGGACGAATTGTCGAAGATGGCCTCGCCCATCTTCACGAAGCTGCAAAACGAATGCGAGAATGAAGCCGGCTGCACCGGAGACTTCAACACCTACGATTCCATGCAGGTAGCGGAGGCCGCATTGAAGCGATGGCTGGACCGATGGAACAAAGACGGCAAATTAACCGTAAAAATCCTGAAGCCCTGAAGGGGGAGATAACTTAACTTCAACAGCAATCTAACTAAAGGTTACCAGATAAAGGTCTTTCTCTAGAGGTATTTCCCATGGCCCCGTTTCGACGTTCATCCCTGTCGTAAGGGTTAGAGTGTTGTCTGTGTTTGCAACGCGTTAGACTTATCCGCCCGGAGGGCCACCCTAACGAAAATCGCAGCGTACGTCTTTCAAATAACAATTTCTTGTTATGCCAAACCAGACAATTTATAGTGCTCTATGTAGAGCAAACCTTCAACAAACTTTGAAAGGTGTTCGAACCAATTCCCCGACAGGGTACATACCTTTCGCGACACGAAAATGAAAAGCCGTTCTCAATCCGAAGCGGCTTTTTGTTTCATATCCCATTCAATCTATTCTATTTTCTTGACAGATCGGCAACGCCATTTGGAAATGAGCTTTTAGCAACCTGGGCTAAGTCAAGCGCTTCGCGAAGCAGTACTATTTTCCCTTCCTTCGCTACAAGTCTTCCCATGTAATGTTGATGATAAGACCTGCCGGTAGCAGCGACGGTACATTCAACTTCGTATTCCCCAAAAGCCTGTTCAGGTGTATCGATATGGATCTGGATGTCCTGAAATTGAAATCCGGGAAAAGTCTTCGGTAGCGCTTGAAAAAACTTATAAAGCGTTTCCTTGCCGCTCCACCGCCAAGGCAAGCCCAGGCTGCTGAGATAAGGTAGTTCAATCGCGGCATCATCTGAGAATAAGGCTATTACTTCATCAGCGTTATTAATGTTTTGAAGGTAAGCCATCAATAGCTCTTTTGCGGTCTTCATATATTTTTTTTTATATTTATCAAATCGATGAACGTCGGAACTACCACATTTAGCCGCTATACGCAGCTAACCATTTGGCCTTGATATCAGCACGGGACTTTATAAATTCTTTGTCAGTTCCCTGGGCTATAGCATCCAACGGAAAACGCAGCGGACGACTGCCTTTTTTCATATTTATCAATTCCAGGACACCATTCGCAATGGTTTGCGGATTCATATTGAATTGCGCCATTTTACCAAATAATGCAGCCCCCAGGGCATTGAATTTTTTTGTAGCCGCGTCACCGTATTCGGCTACGATATCCTCTTTGTCTGCGTTCAGTCCGGCTTTAGACCCGTTGGTCATTTCCGTTGGATACACTCCGGGCTGGATACTTACATTTTCAATACCATAATCAGCCAGTTCTTCCTGTATGCCTTCGGTAATACTTTCCACCGCAAATTTGGAAGCTAAGTAAGGAATCATAAAGGGCAATGTGTGCCCGCTGGCGCCGCTGGTAATATTGATGATCAAGCCATTCTTAGCCGTTCGCATAGAAGGCAGCACGGCTTCGTAAGTGCGCAACACTCCGTAAAAATTCACTTCAAACATTTTTCGGATCTGTTCCAGTGTATAGCCTTCCAGTAAACCAAAGCCAGCAACTGCGGCGTTGTTGACAAGTACGTCGATGCTGCCATATTTCACCAGCACTTTGTCGAATGCAGCCTTTACTGATTCGTCGCTGGTTACATCAATTTCCACTACTTCTACGTTGGGCAGGGCCGATAATTCATGCGCAACGGCGGCATTCTTTCCATATATATTACGCATCCCGGCAATTACGGTATGACCGGCATTGGCTAATGTAATGGTAGTAAGCTTGCCAAAACCGGTACTGGTGCCTGTGATAAAAACTGTCTTTGACATGGTTGTAATTTTTTGTTATTGTGATAACACAAAGTTGTTACAACCATAAAGCCTGGTGAATGAGGTAAGGCAAGAAATAAATTGATCTATATCAAGCGGAAAAATACTGGATTGACATAAGCATACAGCAAAAAGGAGCTTTTGCAGCGCTTCTTTAAAGACGACGGTTAATGAACAGGAAACAATTATTTTTTTGTTATGCCCTTTCTGATGCGGCTAAGTGTTTCAGGTTTAATGCCCAGGTAAGAAGCTATCATAGCCTGCGGAATACGCATGGCAAAGTCAGCATACTTTTGAATGAAATCCAGGTATTTTTCTTCAGCGGACTTACTAATGCCGGATAAAATACGATTTTGGTTAACATTTAAACTCTTCGAAATAATCGCATGGATCATATCCCTGAAAGCCGGAATTTTAGAACAGATCATTTCAAAGTTCGGGTCGGTAAATAATACCACTTCACAGTCTTCGATCGCATCTATGTTCAACTGCGACCGCGTCTGGTTTAGCAGGCTTTCCCGGTCGCCGATCCACCAATTTTCTACGCCGAAATAAATAATATGTTCGATGCCTTTATCATCTACCGCGTACATACGCATGCAACCCCGGGAAATGAAGGCATGATATTTCCACACATCACCCTCTTGCAGTAAGTATTGTTTTTTTCGTAATTTTTTCAGAATTGATACGGAGCGTATCAATTCTTTTTCGTCATTGGTCAATTCGATCTTTCGATCAAGGTACAGCTGAAAAGTATCGTACACTTTTTTTTATAAAAGTAAGCAAAGATTATAGAACCAGGTATATGCCCCACTTCTCACAGGCAACGAAATATATGCTTTCTGAGAGTAAGGGGTGAAAAACTGACCTTGAACTCGCTACCAGTTGGGATTCCAGCGCTGTACCAACTAAAGAGCAATTACAAAAGTTTGTCTTCCCCGAAGGAGTGAACTATAATCGCGAAAAAGCTATTTCTAAGCCCCAAAGTAAATACACTCTTCGAGCCTATTGCGTGCCTGAACTGCA